>Ga0065711_1036695_pt1 | contig 20700 bp, 11 predicted proteins | sample Hoacrofraction12_FD_59098 | JGI IMG/M metagenome (GOLD analysis project Ga0065711, IMG submission 59098) | Hoatzin crop microbial communities from Cojedes, Venezuela - Epithelial fraction 12 v2 (version 2) | ecosystem: Host-associated > Birds > Digestive system > Esophagus > Crop | place...
TTTTTTTTTTTTTTTTTTTTTTTTTTGTGTCTCTGCACATGAGCAGGCCTCATGTCTCCTGCTCTCTAAACCATTTCCATCTATGAGTTCTCTGATTGCCACCTCCTTCCTACTGGAGTCTATGCCTCTCTCCCTAGTCAAGCAGTCAAAGTGTTTGTAGCCTCCCCTGGCTGAAAGGTCTTCCCTGAGCAGCTAAAAGACCCTTCACCCTTTCAGCTCTAAATGGACTTCCATGTTCTTCTTTGTTTGGAGCAGTTTCTTCCTCATGAACTAAAAAAAAAAACACCCTTCCTCAGATCTCTCCACGAACAGACCACTAGGAAGGCTTTCCAAACTATTGTTGTGAAGTTGCTGCACTAATTCCAGCAGCTCATCTTGCCCAACTGTGCAATGTTTATTTTGGCCCTGTTCTGTCTGTGTCCTGGCCAGGCTAAAAGCTGCTTCAAGCAGAAAATGCACATCCACAGAGCACCCAGCAGTGTGTTGCTGCTTAATATTAGATAATCATGAGTAACATTGCCAAAAAAAAAATGCCTGTACATTTCCAATTTTCTTCGTGATGAAGGTGTCACTCTTCTCCACTGGTAACTTGAAAGCTGCTCTGCAAAAAATGGATACAGGTTCTTAAAACAGGCACAGGCACTTGGGCTAAATGATTGCCATGGTCCTTTTAAGCTTCAAAGCAGTCCTAAAAGGATATGAAAGACAAGTTTTAAGTTTTAGACACATCTTTCACTCAAATCTTTCATATATTTTTGCCAAACTAATTATCAGTTTGTATCAGCAAACCAGCAATGTTGACCCCTTGTCCACCTGAGACATGAGTGCAGGACTCCCTGGAATGATATAGGACTTCAAAGACCACCTTCCTGCACCCTCCTGGAGAAGAGCTGGAGGGCTTGTGAAACTCTCCAGTACACCTGCAACAGCACTGACCACTGAAACGGTCAATTTTTTAAATAATGTACCTTTTCCCTTGTGGTTTGGGGAGGGGTATGTTCACCTGCCTTACTGCAGCCACAATACAAGGGGAAGAAAAAAAAAGAGGAGAGTCAAAACATTCATTCATTTTATGGTTGAAAAATCACCCCATGCTGCCTAGTTCCCAGAAACACGAGTCTGGTACATCAATATATTTCAGTTTCCTGGGATGAGAGTGGCGTTCAGATGACCCAGCCATGAGTCGTATCCTATTGTGCTGGATGTGGTAAATACAGATCATGACTAACAGATGTTGCTTTGAAGTGCTCATATCTTTAAATACACAAGACTAATAAATGCTGGAAGAGGCAGTATTTTTTAACAAGACTAGCTGAACATTTTCCATTTCAGCTCTTTCTTCAAGGAGGGAGGGTGGGATTGTTTTTTTCTGCTAACATACTCTGAGGATAAATCCAGGAAAAGTGCAGAAGGTGATTGGACATTGTGATGGGCTCATATCCTGACACAGATAGACAGCTCACAGCTTGCCTCCGCAAGGGACTGAAGTGTCTGCTGTTTACATAAATGGCTGTTGGTTACAATGATAGTAAAGTTGTAAGTGGCTCTGGATGGTTGTAAGTGAATTGTAAATCTCCCACCACGAGTTTCCAAGGAAAAGATAGAAAATCAGAACTAAAGCAAGTGGCATACAGCCTTTGGAGCAGAGCAGGGCTTGATTCTCAAAACAGGTCTGAAAATACAGGTTGTTGCTTTGGCTGTTCCTAGAAGATTAAAGTGGAGGAGATGGCAGCAAAGGAGGCATACAAAAAAGGATGCATGGAAATGACAGAACTATTATCAGCTGGGCTTGGAAAGGGGAAGGAAAAATAGGAGAAGGAGGCCAAAATCAAGAGGGAAAGCAGAAGAAAAAGTTATGAAGTGCCGTCAGAGGGAGTAGAAAGATATCGTGACATTGGCTCCCTTATTAGCGATTTATGGAAGGAGACAGAAGTGGACCTGTAAGACATTCATGCAAGGATTACTTAGTGCTAACTGTTAGACCTGGTTTGATGATGGTGACATGAGATTAGATCTGAGTTGTCAGTAAAGAGAGAGCCAATCAGAGGATCAAAACATGGGCTGACAATGTGAAGGCAGCAATCAAGGAAGATGACTTTGCTCAACCTCCTCTCTCCCTTAGGGAAATGCGAATTGCATGTGGTCAGGGTGTGCCGGGTGTCTTCAATACCTGGCAAAACCTGAACAGGATATTTTTCTGTATAGACATGGAAAGTGAAAGATGGATCCGAAGGATGTGTGGAAGGAAATAGCAGCTGGATATCAAGAGATTAACAGAAAGAGGTGAAAGTGGAAGAAAACAAGACCATAAACCTTAGGGAATTCGGAGGTTCGAGAGAACCAAAATGGGCTTAAAAAGAAGATAAGGTAAGGTTTAATTCAAAATACTGAGCCCAGTGGAGAAGCTGAGAGGAACTGTAATGTGCAATTCGGTAGGCGGAGACATTAGCACGTCTAGGCTAAAGCAACAGCTGAAGCTGACTGAGCCGAGGAGACAGTAGAGTTTGTAAATGTAATACTTCATTTCTCTTTCTACACTTACCACTCTAGTATATTTTCATCTAACATTTCATTACAATTTCCACAAACATTTCATGTCACGACTTCATTACAATGTAGACTGCATACTGAACAGCTGTAAAATAGCGTTGCCAATGCTGGTGATTTGCACTGGGAATGTAATATCCAGTTCCAATCACTGATGAGTGCTATGCAAAATGACCTAACCAACATTTTTCATTTCTTTAACCACTTACCTCAACAATTAAATGTGTTACAATGCTAAATGTATAGTATATAATAAATCATTCCAGACTTTATAAAAGCGTCAGACGATACATCTCTGTTGTTTTGTCATAAGCTGTATAAAATGCTGGCTTAGCACTCTGTAAATGGCTTTATTCACTCTTGTTATTTTAATTGTATATTAAAAAACAGTAGAGCTTCGTGCATACAGTGTGTGTCTCCTGCTATGTGCCAAATTTAATATGTTCTCCTTTTCCTACTAGAAGCAGATCACACTGAAAGTTGTAGCATAACAGTCTATGAGGTGGGAAACCAGTCACTGCTTTAACATTTTTGATGTACTGCTGAAACTGCTGGAATAGCTCTTGAGCTGAGACACAGTAGGTGCTCCTAGTTCCTGTTGCATTTCCATTTCCCTACTTTGTTTGAAAGCTAAGACGTTTGGTTTGTGACTCAATCATCTATTTTATGGGCTTTACTGTTATTATGTTATAGAGAGTCATTGGGGTCTAACATGCCTTTTTTCTTCAATTTTGGCACAACACAATATAGAAGTAGAGAAACTGGAAGAGGTAGAGCAGCTTTACTTAGTCAGAATACCTGGAAAAGTGTAGTTACTTTACTGATGATAATGTTTCCAAAAGACCCAAAGTATCTTAGGCTCGCAAATCTGATAGACTTGCGATGGGTTTTGTCTCTCTCAGTCATTCCAGAGATCTTTCCCTGGTGCTTTGTCATTTAACGAAGTCGTGTTCATATGGAAGCACTTGAAGCTGAGTGCACAGCCCTGGAGATGACCCACCCCCTAGCAAAGGCAGCCATCAGGGAGTAAAATGTCACCATGCAAAATATTCACAGTTAAAGAAAAATAAGTTCACCAAAGCACTCTTCAAAACTGTGATTGATAGCTTTATGTCCCCATGGTGAGGCTTGAGGTGGTCTTGAAAAGAGATGAACAGCAATGTAGATTTGGGATTGCGTTTGAGTATCCTTGACAGTGAAATCTACAGTCTTGATCTGACTCCTGCATGTTGATGTGCAAATGTGACCTTCTCTCCTCAAGCAAGCTTTCCCACACAGATGGAAATACAGGCCTTACGGCTCTTGGAACTCAACAGAAAATGCCCATGCATGTTCTAACCCATACTGTGGGGCTGCTGGGGCCTCTGATGGCCTTCAGGGTAGTGGCAGCCAACAAGTGTCTGGACAGTCACCCATTTCAAGGCTTCCAAGCATCTGTGAGGAGAAGTGCTCTTGCAGACTGTGAAGGTGCTAATGAGTTTCCTGAACAAAAATGTAATATGAGACACTAAGGAAGGTCTAGGTGTGCAGCAGGTGCACCCGCCCCAATGAGAACCAGGGCTTTCCAACATGGCTGCCATGGCACCCTTATTTTCATGCCTTGGTCACGTTCACAGCCCTGGTCCAGCACCCACCACCAAAGAAACTTCCCGGGTTTGAGTGCCCTCACCTTCTTTTCATGAGTGATTAGTTCTTCTGGATATCCCTGAGTGAGCCCTTTGGGTGAGCGGTCTTGTCTCCTAGGTACCTTTGAGTGAGAGTTTCCCTTTTGTGGGTGAATGTGTGCACACCTTGGACCATGGTTCTTGCATGTTTTCATGTTGTGATGGCATCCCCAACTGTTACACCAGGCCTGCAATTTGTCAGATGTTGTCAGAGTGTCGTCTTAGTTAACCGCCTTGTTTTGTTAGTTGGTTGTTTAGTTTCAGTCACACATTAAGCTTTGTTCAAGTAGATCTAACACACACCATGTAGTATTAGCTCCCAGCTGGCATCCTGAACCTGTAAATAAGTTGTACCTGCTGAAATGTTTGTAATACAAGATCCTCATTCAATTCGATCATTCTATTTTTGATACCATTAAAACTGATTTTTGGAACATACTTTTGTCAGTCTCACACTCCCATGACAGGCTGCTTCTGGCATCGTCTAACCGCCAAGTGATCTGGGCAGGGATGTGGTTCATGGTGAACCATATGGAGAACAGACAGGCCTCCAGGGAAGGAGCAGTGCTCCCACACACCTGCTGGGCCTTGCATGGTTTATGCAGTTAGCCTTATAATTAGGCTCCTGGAGACTCTCAGGCTTAGTCCCCTGCACCTCGTAGAGAAAGAGGTGACCTGAACATTTTCTAGGAGTAGTATCATTTGCTTGACTGTTGAAGTAAAGATAGAAGTGCATGTTGGTCTTAGCAATGGCCTCAAGTTGCATCAGGGGAGGTTCAGATTGGATATTACGAAAGATTTCTTTACTGAAAGAGTGTCAAGCTTTGGAACAGGCTGCCCGGGGAGGTGGTGGAGTCACTATGCCTGGAGGTGTTTCAAAAAAGTGTAGATGTGGCACTTTGGGACATGGTTTAGCAGGCGTGGTGGTGATGGGTTGACGGTTGGACTTGATGATCTTAGAGGTCTTTTCCAACCTTAATGATTCCCTGATAGCCTGAAAATACTTCATGCCTCCACTTTCACTCTCCCTCATGTCACACCGTGACTGACTGAGTCAGCTACTGCAAGTCCTCCTGTTACTTAACTCAGGCTTTGAGATCCAGAATCCATGGCTCCAGTGGCAGCTGGACACCCCAACTGATTAGTCCCTACAGGAAAGGTTGCTCGCAGAGCTGTGGGTGTGCAAGGCTGCAGGCATTTTTCTCTGCAGCAAGAAAAATGAAAAATCTGGTTTAAAAAATACATTAACTGGTAAGTGAGCTAAAATCCACGTGTTGCTGGTGGCAGTGTGCCTAGGCTGGACCACCGGGGCAGGGCTTCTCCGGCTGTGCTCCTGCAGGGCAGTGGACAAGGTGGGCTGCCAGGATGGCACCAAACACATGGCCATGGCCATGCCGGCAGCCCTGGCATTATGGCATCCCTGGGCTGTGGACGAAAGCTTCATAGGCTGCCAGCACAGCTTGTGCCAAGGGACGCTGGGGCAGATGGATGCCAAGTCAAAATCTCCTGCTTTCTTATCCTACAGGGCCACTGCACCCCTCCTGTGGTGGGGTTCATCTTGGGGCACGAACCTGTTGGTCTGGGGCTTTTGCAGGCAGAGATCTGCCAAGCAGCCCTGAGTGCCCCGGCCTGCCGCTGTCCCTCCTCTCCCCACAGCCGCCGGGGGAGGGCTGGGCATCCTCAGGCACGGGTCAGGGCTTCACTCAGATGCCAGCAGAAGAGTGAATCTGTGTGTAGTTTCCTCGATGCTAATCCTCCCCGGTAAAGTCTCCTGATGACCTCGTCATTCCCACACCAGTGCTCCGTAGTACTGAGAGATCTGCAGGGGTTTGCCAAGTGGTTGATAACAAGCTTTTTGAGGGCTATGTTTTGGACACAGGTTGTATTCTGTCTCTTTGCCTCTCCCCTCATCTCTTTCCTCCTGGGCTGCAGCTGGGTGGCCAGGGAGAGCTGAAGGCACAGGACATTTTTGGATGCCCTCTGTATTTCAGATGCTCCCTGAAGTTTCTGTTTGAAGGTCTGGGCTGTGCCCCTTTCCCCAGCCTGGAGTCAGCTATGGTGCTGAGCCTGGTCCCCCCAGGGCAGCTGAAGGAGATGGAGGTGTGTGAGGGTGGGAGATGAAGGCAGCAAAAGGTGCTGCAGACCGTGCTGTCCTGCTCTGCTGCCCCAGCCTGACTTTACACTGTACGGCACCGCAGGTGCGATCTTGCTGCTCCTCCTGGGAAGAGCCATTCCATTCCCCTCAGCAGGTGCCTGCGGTGTGGGTGACAGTGTTCTCACCCTAGGGACAAGTGGCCCCCAGCCCAGTGCTCACCCCCGTGCTGCAGAGCTGGCCAGGGCCCCCCCATAGCCATTGTTGAATGCCAGTGTCCTACCTGGCCTGGGACGTGGTCCTGCTCACGAAAGCCACCCCTGGTTTGTCTCCTCAGCCTGCTGCAATACCGAGCGATCTAGGAGACCCTGCACCTCCAGCCCTGCCCTGCAGGCTCCCCTGGGAGCAGAGCAACCACACCTGCTCTCCTCAAGTGTGTTAGGGCAGGTCTGCCCATCAAGGCATATTCCTATTTCCCCCAAAAGATGGCACTAGGATTCACCAAAAGTGAACCTCTCGGCATCCTGAATATTTTCACATCTGCGAAAAATCCCACCAGGGCCCTCCACCGCGGTGCCTGTGCCTCACTCCCTGTACCTGAGGGATGGCCCCTCTGGAACATGGAGCCACCACCTCCCCAGGGCCGACGCTGACGGGGCTCTAGGCTATGGGCAACAGCAGCAGAGGGACAAACTCTGCTGAGAGTACGTGGCAGGAGGGCATGTCTTCTGGTAGGATGAAAATACCCCCACCAAGTACATCCTACGGTCTATTTCTAAGGTAACGAGAAAAACAAACATGCAATATTGGAATTAATCTTCTTGTGTGCTGACATTATCATGCCATAGCAGAATTAACATCATTTGGATTTTTATTGAGAAGTTAATTATTTTTACATTTGAGAAACACAGCCCATAAACCTATGAATAGAGAGTCTGTCTGGTAATTTAGGCCCTGTTTTAAGGGGTTTTTTGAATGCAAATGTTTCTACATAATGATAACTATAGAAATATTTCCATGATCAAAAGAATAAAACTGATGAAAATAACTTTTGCTGAGATTATTTTCCCTTGCAATTTGTATAACATAGTGAAGAAAGCTTTTCATCTGTCAGTGAAGCAGTAGCTTTTTGCCTGAAAAACAATCCCTATTCCAAGATAATAGACTTTTTGTATTCATTAATGTCTCTAATAGAGCTATCACCTGAATAGCTGGGATTTTTTTTTTTCACTGAAGAGAATGATAGAACCATAGCTCTATAAATGAAAATAAATTAAAGCATGCAGATGAAGGGTTTCTAGAGACAGCAGAACTCCAAGGCTGAAAGTGCTGCCTCAGTACACTTGAAAATGAAGGGAGCACCTTGTCAAAGCCACTCACCTTCCTGGGCAGCTCAGCAGCCTCCAAGGACGTTTGGATCCCTCGCCTACCCTAGCAAATATCATTCATTAGCAACAGCAAGTTCAGCAGTGACACTTCTTGCAGGAATGTCTTTTGTTTTGCAAATGTTGGTGGGTCCTGAAAGATAGATGTCTAATTCCCACGTGCTTCCAATTATTTTGGACCAGAGGTTATCATACAGTTGTTCCTACTGCTAGCAGCCAGAAGGATGCTTTTTTTCCTCTGCGTGTTACTGCCACTGAAGCGTGGTTAAAAACACAAGTGTGGAAGGCAGTCTGAAGGCTGTACTTACCCCTGAGCTGAAGAGCCCGCGTGATAGACCTGGGGAAGGCGAGGACCTTGCAATGCAGGTGCCCTCCTAAGCACACAAGCTTGGAGGTGTCTGTTGAGCACGTTACTGTCCCTGAGCATTACCTTATTTTAACAGTGTGAAGTGTGATCCATATGTGCTTATTGCATTGCCCACTGCTTTTGTTGTGCTTAGCACTTCTGCTACTTGTGTCTTCGCGTAGGAAGCTGGTCTGTTCAGTGCTGTACAAATTGCTGTGCACATTATAGCACAACTACTAATGAAGTAGTAAAGTGGTAACACAGCCTCAGAGGAGAGGACTGCGTTGGGCTGGATTCACTCATAGCCCTTCTGGAGTGCAGAAGTTTGTTGAGTTTTGTAAACTCAGGAGACCTTGGGAAAAAAAAAAACAAAAACAAAACAAAACAAAAACAAAAACACCATCAAACAACAAATAACAGCAACAGCAAAGCACTTTACAAAGCAGATCTTGATTGTGGAAATGCAGTGTGTAAAGAACATATACATAGGATGCTTTGGAACAAAACGCGTGGGCAAGGGGGAACTGAATGTTTTAAAATGTCCTGACACTAGATGGTGCGGTGGGTTAGAGCAATCCCCTCTTTGCCGGAGACCCTGCTTGGAGCACGCTTCAGGCCTGCCCTGGGATTTGGCAGGACCGTGCGTGTTCTTCGCCAGGGTCTGAAGGAGCCCTGTGGTTTTGGGTCAGGGCGCAGGGAGGTGCTCAGCTGTCTGCAGCTCTGCAGGCCCACTCCGACTCCAGCTCCGCTTCTCCTTCGCTCTCTTTCATTAACAGCATCGTTGCCCAGAAATTACAGAAAAAGCAAAGCTAATTACCAAAATTAGTCATCCCCAAGAGGACAAGAGTTAACCTCTAGTGCCAAAACAGGCGCTGGACTGAGTCTTCCTCAGCTGCAGGGACTGTGTCCCCGCAGCCCATAGGCATGAGCCCAGCTCGTACGGACATTGGTGGGGCCGGCCATGGGTGCAGAAGTCGGCACGCGTGCGTGCACGTTGCCGTGCCAGGGCAGCGGTGCTTCGTCTGGCAAGTGCCGAGCTGCCGCGGGGAGCTGCGGGCGCCTGCCGCGCTCGCTGATGTCAACGGCAGCAAATGGGATTCGGTGCTTTGAGGATGGCTTGGCACCACGCAGGCAGGAGGCTTTAATGTGGTTTCTTGGGTGTAACTGAAAGCAGCTTTTGGCCCAGGGGAATGAATATTTTTTGCCTTTGTATATGCCCTAATTTTTGTAATCGTCCTGTTAAATACATCTTCTGGAGAGTGGTAATTAACAGAGGATGTATTTTAGTTACTTCTTCAGAAGCCGTTGAGTATGGTTGTTCAAGGCGTGATTTTTTCCTCTTCTGAATAGATTATTTTCTTGTCATCAACACTCATGCCAGCAGCATACTGGGGGTCAGAATGACTTCTTGGAGGATTTCCTTTGTGACACTGTGGGTGAGGCACATGAAATCCTTCTGACCTGTGCTGAACTCTGTGGTCTTGAGCCATTTCACCAGTTTTGGTCACTTTCCCACTATCCCAAGAAATATTCTGAGTGTAATTTAAACTTATCCTAGTGTTTGATACTTAGCTACTTTTGAGATCTTTCTTCAGGTGTATGCATTAGTGGTCAAAACTGGGGTGTCGTGAGAGAGCAAAAGATGCCTTTGGTTGAGGCTTTGCTTTATAACTCACAAAGAACTGAAAAGGAAGAAAACATGACACATTACAATAACTAAGGTTTTCAGCACAATCCATCATAACCGTTGTTCTTTAAATGTCTATTTCTGTAGTCCCTATGATGTAAACTGAGATTCGCTTCCCAGAAGAGTAAAGTTTATTCTAGCACATGAAAAAGATTTTCAAAGCTTCAGCTTTTAAAGTTTATGGAGAAATAGGCATTGAAACGATACAGGAAAATAAGAAAGTTGGGGAGGGAAAGAGGTGTAAGATAATGATCGCAATAAAATGGTTATAAGCATGATTTCACCTTCAGGAATGCTGCAGCAGGAATTTGAGATTTTTTATCATTCATCAAGAGGGACAAAACCCAAGCAATTGGCTCAGGAGTATTTTTTATGAACAAGCAAGGCAAGTTTGTATGTTGTGACTCCTGGATTCAGTTTTGAGATCAGCAGGGGCCGGTTGTTTATCTTGCCTGACCTTCTTCATCAGCAGAAGCCACACCATTTCATCCAGCTACTGCTGTAATGAACTTGACACTATGGGAACTGTCTTAATTTTTCATTAATATCCATGCAGAACTACACGAATTCTGTCGTGTTCATCAGTTTTACCACAAATGTGTGTTTCTACCAAACACTCAGCCATTACTGTCTTTGTTGCTCTTTAGTTCTTTTATTTATTTACTGTCTGTGGCAAATATTATGCCTTCCCCTGTGTAAGTGCCCGCCCGTCAGTCAGGGAATAAGAAATAATCCCACATCCCTCAGGTGACTCACACACCTCGTGGATACTGAATCACCATTGAGATGAGGTGAACATGTGGTGTGCAAAGCAGAGGCTGGAACCTTTTCAGCCAAAACATTCATAAAGTACTGTTATGCATTAGGGAATTCATGGGAGGGGAAGAGGAGCAGCTTGTGAATGGTTATTTACAACCCAAAGGACTAAACCAACAATTCCCAAATGCTTCTGGCTGTCACCCCTATTAGAGACCATTCATTTTATGAGACCCCAAAACCAGAGAGAAATATAGAAAATTCAGTTGAACTTTGTCTAGCTCTAGTCTACAACCTTTCTTCAGCAATCCCCACCTGCAGGTTGGGCACTATTGGGTTTAACTATTATTTGCTCAGTACTATGAGCACTAGCTATAGTGGTATGCCTCATACACCATATACCACCCAAAACTCCCTTTGCAGACTGAAAATGAGGCTCGGTTGTCCCTGCCATCCCCAGGAGAAGGCTGGAATCAGTGGCACTGGCTCCCCAGAAGAAGATGCTGCCGAGCTGTGATGGACCTCCTCCTTCAGAGTTTCCACCCACGTCAAGGTTGGGGAGGAACAAGGATGATCCTCAGTAGCTCTCAGGCAGACTCATCCTCTGCCTGGGCATGGGGCAGGTGGAAGCCGTGTGCGTGTGATCATCGTGGTGCTGAGCAAAGCCAGCTACTCACTGGGGTCTCAGCGTGTGAGCTTGGAGGCAGCATAGTGCTGAGACAACCGCTGGGCCCCAGCAGCACTGAGCACAGGCAAAGCTCATTTGCAGCGGCACAGCACTACGTAGGGACCCTGCAGGGTCTTTTGAAACTCCACTCTGGAGTGACCTGGCCAAGGCTATACTGGAAGCACACTGAAATTGTAGGAATTGGGTCACAGATCCCAGCACAAGCATTCATGTTGGATGCTTTTATAGGTTAAAAGTAAATCCTCTTCAAGAGGGTTTTTTTTTGTTCCCTTGTACGAAGGTAATTTGGGGTGATTGTTTTGTTCGGAGTCTGATGCGTGATGTTTTGTTGTTGCTTGAACTGAGAAATTCATGTGTTAAACACTGTTCCAGAGCTGTATCCAATTGCATCCAGGTTAATAGACGAGCCTCTGTCAAGGACATTTTGCAAACACATTTCCACAAGACTTTGTTGTCTGGACACATAAGCAAATATTTGCCTAAAAAGTGTAATTGACTATTGTTCAAGTACTGCCACCTGCCCCTTGGTTTTCTGGCACTCTCGTAGAAAGGACTGTGCTTTACAGCATTGCCTTCAGCCAACATTTCCACGGCAGCCAACTCTTGACCAAGAATTAAGTAAACATTCAGCTTGCTGCCTTTTTTCTTTCCCCTCAAGGCTGCATAGCCCTTTCATAACAAAGGAAATGTTATGAAGAAAAGGAGAAAAGGCAACCAGCCTTGCTTCAGCAATAGTGCCACAGGGAAATGATATACATGGGGAATGGTAGTCTGACACAAGGGACATGCTGGCGTAGTCTTGGACGAAACCAAGCAGAAGTACAAAGGACACGCTCATCTGTGTTGTCAAGTTCATTGTGTCAGCTGAAGCTATGAGAAGTGATGACAGTCACGATGCCAGGGGATGATCGGACAAAAGAAGACTGTGCAGCTGTCCTCTAATACGTGGTGTGTGACATGCCAGGAGGTTTGAGCAGGAGCTCTGCAACCTCCTGTTGCATCTCCGGTAAGGCTGTCCCAAACTGCAAATAAATTACTTCAGAGATAAACACTTGCCCACCTGCCTTAATCTTACAGATATATTTATACAGAAATTTATTTTGGAAAGCTACATACTATTTCAAAGCGGAAAACCAAATATTTCTGTTTGAGAATCTTGAAGTTAAATGTTTTTTTGTTTAACCATTGTCTTCTCAGCCCTTGTTGTTTGAAGTAGTTCAGTAAATTTGATGGGAATTCACAAAAATATTTGGTCAATTAAAATAGATATTTTTCTGATATAAACACTTTTGTTAAAAATTGTTTCATTCAGTTCCAATCATGAAAACTATGATTTTCCAAACTTTTTTTCACATTTATATCATCTTTATTTCAAATTTCTTCTCCCCAAACCAAGTGATGTTACTGCCAGGCTAAGCTATGCTACTGATTTTCTGGGGGTAGTGACTGGCTAGAAATATGTAATTGTGCTAGATGCATTCGCTTTTGGTTTGCTCAGTGGAATAACAAGTTTTGGTACCAGTTAGCAGAAATTAGTATTTTTTTTTATATGGAATCATAGAATGGTTTGGATTGGAAGGGACCTTACGGATGATCTAGTTCCAACCCCCCGCCATGGGCCAGGACACTTTTCACCAGACCAGGCTGCTCAAAGCCCCATCCAACGTGAGCTTGAACCCTTCCAGGGAGAGGGCAGCCACAGCTTCTCTGGACAACCTGTTCCAGCACCTCACCACCCTCATAGTAAATAATTTCTTTCTTAGATCTAACCTGAATGTACCCTCTTTTAGTCTAAAGCCAGTATCCCTTGTCCTATCACTACATGCCCTTGTAACAAGCCCCTCTCCAGCTTTCTCGTAGGCCCCCCTTCAGGTAATGAAAGGCTGCAATAAGGTCACCCCGGAGCCTTCTCTTCTCCAGGCTGAACAGCCCCAACTCCCTCAGCCTTTCCTCATGGGAGAGGTGTTCCAGCCTTCTGATCATTTTTGTTGCCCTCCTCTGGACCCACTCCAGCAGGTCCATGTCTTTCCTGTGCTAAGGGCTCCAGAGCTGGACGCAGGACTCCAGGTGGGGTCTCACTGGACCTGAGCAGAGGGGTAAAATCACCTCTGTCACCCTGCTGGCCATGATGCTTTTGATGCAGCCCAGGATACAGTTGGCCTTCTGGGCTGTGAGAGCACATTGCCGGGTCATGTTGAGGTTCTCGTCAACCAGCACCTCCAAGTCCTTTTCCTCAGGGCTATTCTCAATCCATTCTCTGCCCAGCCTGTATCTGTGCTTGGGGTTGCCCCGACCCATGTGCAGGACCTTGCACTTGGCCTTGTTGAACTGCATGAGATTCTCACAGGCCCACCTCTCAAGCCTGTGAAGGTCCCCCTGGGTGGCATCCCTTCTTTCCAGTGTGTCAACCGCATCACAGAACTTGGTGTCATCGGCAAACTTGGTGAGGGTGCATTCAATCCCACTGTCCAAGTCGCCAACAAAAACGTTAAACAGCACCAGTCCCAATACCGACCCCTGAGGAACACCACTCATCACTGGTCTACACTTGGAGTCGCTGACAGCAACTCTTTGAGTGTGACCATCCAGCCAATTCCTTGTCCACCGAGTGGTCCATCCGTCAAATCCATGTCTCTCCAATTTAGAGACAAGGATGTCGTGCGGGACAGTGTCAAATGCTTTACTCAAGTCCAGGTAGATATCAGATCATCTGAGATTTCGCAGCTGACTGGCCTGCAAGCCCCTGGCTGTTGCAATTCTGCTGGCCTCAGAGCTCAGTGGAGGAGTTTCTTTGACCCCTCCTTTGTTTGTTCCTCTCAGACCCCCATTACCTGCTGAAACGTTCCTATCTTTTCAGAACTTCACCAGAATCATCCTAATCTTGACCCTTATATTCCCACTTGTCTCGTTGCACAAAATATGGCCTATGAAATCCCTGCTCTGTTAAGACCTCACTGAAGCACTGAAATTGCTTGACTTCACCCTATACTCTTTCTTCTGCATTGTCACTGCAACCCCGCCCAGCTCTTCGGAGACATAGTCCATGCATGATATTATATACGTGAGGATTTGTGACATCTCTGTTCTCGTCATCTCTATCCTTGCTCAGAAAGCGTGATTGTCAGGTGTGAGACAGCCGACCCTATCTGAGGATGACAAGAGTTGAGTGGAGATACCTGTGCTTGCATGGTAGGACACACATACTGACCTGAGGCCCTTAACTATCATTGTCTTTTCCTTTTAATCTGTCACTGTATTTGTGTTATGGTAACCACCAATGCTGTTGACAAGAAGAGTAATATAATGTTACCAAAACCTCCCCAAAATAGCCTCCTCTCCATCACTCCATAAGCCCTTTTTCAACACCAGCTGTCAACTGCCCACAGCAGGAAATGCTTCCTCCGGTGTGTTTTCCTCCTGAGGGACTGTTAGCTCTGAAACATGCCATTGTGCAGAGCATGGATTCAATATACAAAAGGCTAAAAACTGCACAGCATCCTGTCCTTGCTTTTCATAAAGTGGAGTCCTTCTCTTACTCTGTGATATGGTGAGGGGCCAAAAAGAAAACCACAGCTACTCAACCTAATAACACCATTGTCACAGCAGAGTCACATCCCTGAAGGCTGAGTCCTGTACCAAAGATGAGCATGCTGAAAACAGAGCAACTGTTAGAAAGCTGACATGCCCATCGCTGCCTGGAAAGGGAGTGAAATGAGATGATGAACTACTTCTTTGCACAAGCACTGCAAGATCTCCCAAGCCGAGGGGACTAGATGTGGTGATGAGTTATAGTGATTTCTAGTAGCAGATTGCCACCAATACCTTGTCTAACTTTGTGGCAATAAAATAGCACACTTGTCCTTCACTGTGCAAGCAGCTTTACTGGCATAGCACTCTAGGTTTGATATGGCAGAGGCCTTGACAATGTCTCTGCTGTCTAACCATTTTGGAGAAGGGAGCAGAGGTGAGTGAAGGTGGGCCACAATTAATTGTCTTTGAGCCATCAATAGTGTGACTGCGGTAAATACCAAGAAATGTCCTCCTGCTGCTTACATTTAGTCACTGATGAGGTTGCACTGGCCTGTAGCACACTGTTTCCTCTCTTGAGCCAAGGTAAATCCAACAACGTCTTTCCTGCCAGCTCAGGAGTCAGGGGAGACTTGTGCAAAAGTTTCGCTGATGAAAGAGGAAATCATTTCTTGATGCACGCAAAGGTTATAACTGGGGGGATTTGCGCAACTGGGAAAAACCTAGACTTTTCTTCATCTCTCATGAGGAAATTGATTCAGTCGCCAAATATCTGTTGGGAGAATCAAGAGGAAGCAGAGGTGTTTATTTGCCAAAGGAAATGGGAGGGCTCAGAGGCTGCAGCAGTGACATTATCTGAGCACGGGCCATGCACAAGGCCGTGCTGGGACTCTCATCCTGTTGCCTTGGCGGAGCAGGAAGCCATCAGCCCCGAGCCCTCCGTCTTGCCTGTGCCCATGCTACACTGAGCCTCAGGGGGGTCACAAGCCCACCGGATTTTTTATTTTAACCTCTGCTTCAAAGACAGCAAATTTTTCTGTGTGTGTGTGTGTGCGCGCGCGCCTATGTGAGACTTGCTTCTCATCCATGCCCTCTGCAGCCTTCTTATTTAGCTTTTCCTGTTGACTGAAGTCTTGATTCCACTCTGGAGAAAAAAAAAAAACAACACCAGAAATGCTTCTCTGTGCGTCTCACTCATCCTCTACTTCAGCTTAATAGAAATGGCACTATGAATTTAGTGAACAGTGCTGTTCAGGCTGTTCTACTATCCATAGTTTGGGGTTTCTTTATTATACTGTTTTTATCTTCCTAGGAGCTGTACATGATTCCAGGAGTACATTAAATCACCATTAGTATATGGCGCATGTGGTTTGATTTTCCTTTCCCAGAGGAAGAATTACTTGTATAATCTTGTGTTTTGATTTAGTGCTTTCATAGGTTTAGGATGCAGGTATTTTTTTAATATCCTCATTCCTCTGTGTGTGCGTATTAGAGGGTGACAAGGGCTAAGATAGCCCACAGTTTCTGTGGGCAGATGATTTCATGGTCCAGGACCAGCTTCCAAAGCAACAATTTCTCCTGAACCGAAGAATATTAAATTTACGAGGGGAAGTTATCTGCGGCAGCGATATCATTATCCACCTCAAAGCCTGAGGCAGTTTTTCAGAAATGCTGGGCTCAAGCCTGTGGTATGTCTGTGGCAGCCGGTATTGCAAAGAAGAGTTGCCACAGCTTTCTCTTGCAGTTAGTGTTCCCATGGGCTGATGGCTTTATGGTTTTTCTGTGATCTACATGATAAGTGAGGAAGACAAGGGAGTGCAAATGGTGACATCAGAAAGGAATAGCAGTTCCTAGACAATGGGAATTGAACAAAAGTGTTGTTTATTGGTATCATCATGCATTACTTAACACACGGAAGACCCAGGAGCTCCCTGAAGCTGTGGGCTAAACGAATCTCCTGCAGTTCTGCAGACTGAGCTCCAAGTGGCTGCAGTAGAGCTGCGAACTCTTCCAACCGCTGCCCTTGGCCAAGCAGCACCGCCTTCAGCTTCCATTTTGGCACTGGGTCAGAAATTGTGCTTTTTCCTGGTTATACCTGACCATCTAGTCTGAAGGACAACACTGCTTATCCATCATTGAGACACCTCAAAGATCTGTTAAACAAAATGTAGATGTTAAAGACAGACAGGAATCTGGCATCTTTTATTGGCCTAATGCTCCTATGGGAAATGTCAGTGCTCTGTGAGGACAGCAAGTGAAAGGGTGAGTGTATGGGCTGTAATTAAACTCCTGTAGAGTGGGGAACTAGAATGACAAAGCCTCTGTGATACTGGAGGTCTAAGACACATCACCAAATTGCTGCAGATGTATTTTTTTCACTTTTTTCCCAGTCTTTGAAACCCATGAAACAACACAGAGCTCAGCCTAGGATGGTGTGTGATCCACACCAGGTCCTCGAGGCGATTCGCGCCAGGCCTGCCCAGCTGAGCAGTGCCACCTCCAGCACGGGAAAATAAACCCTGCAAACGCAGCAGCAGTGCTTACAGCCCTGCGTGGGGCTGCACCACTGCCTGGCGCAGTCAGCGGGCAGCTCACCTGTGAGCTGAGTGCCTTTCAGACAAAGCTCGTGCTGCCCTGAATCAGAGACCTTTTTCTTTCTGTGTGCATGCAAGTTGTGCTGCTCTCTGGCAGCTGGCCTGTGCCTACTCCTGCAGAGTCTTTCTAGGAGAATCAAAACAGTCTTTAAAGCATCTGCCCATTTAAGCAGTAAAAACAGATTACATTATTGTACCCCCTATCAAAGTCATAGAATCATAGAATCATAGAATCATAGAATCATAGAATCATAGAATCATAGAATCATAGAATGCTTTGGGTTGGAAGGGACCTTTAGAGATCATCTAGCTCAACCCCCCTGCAGTGAGCAGGGACATCTCCAACCAGACCAGGTTGCGCAGAGCCCCGACCAACCTGGCCTGGAATGTTTCCAGGGATGGGGCCTCCATTGCCTCTCTGGGCAATCTGTGCCAGTGTTTTACTACCCTCATGGTAAAAAATTTCTTCTTTATGTCCAGTCTAAATCTGCCTTCTTTTAGCCATTACTCCTTGTCCTGTCACAAAAGACCTTGCTAAAAAGATTGTCCCCATCTTTCCTGTAGGTCCCCTTTAAGTGCTGAAAGGCTGCAAAAGTCTGGGGGGTGTATCCATAGAGCAGCACGATTTGGCCTTTAAACAGGAGCCCTTTCACTAAATTGAACAATGCTGCAAAGGCAAAGTCTGTTGTAAATATTTTATTTTACTTGGGTAACCATGGGAAAGGAGAGAGCAGAGCAGGAAGGAAAGGGTACCTGCGTTTGCAGCCAGCAAGATTGGTATCAGCCCTGGAAAAATGTCTGAGTAGGGATCAGAGAAAAACTGGCATAGATTGTCCTTTGTGTGTGATCTGCAATAACAAACGGGGGTGTAAAAGCCTTCCAAAGTAAACAGCAAAGTTTCTCTCTTCTTTCAAGACACAGAGCCGTGTGACCGGCGATGGCAGCAGCTCGTGCCTGGGATGGTGGCAGCGGGCGGATGCGTGTGGCTGCCAAGGCCCAGCTGTGCTGACAGGGAGCAGCACAGCTCCCGGAGCTGCCATGGCAGGAGTTCAGGGCAACAGGGAGCACGCTTTGGCCCGTGAGATGCACAGGAGGAGGGACATTTTTCAGTACAGCCCCGTTGCTGACAGAGTTAGCAAATGAACAACTTCTCTGCCCCAGAGAGATCAACATGCTTGCTGAACCCCTCTCCTGCGCCCCGACCCCCAGCCCTCCCTGTGCTGGGGGATGCATCCCCAGGTCGGCCCAGATCCCCCCAGGTGCCCCCAGGTCCCCCGGGTCCACAGACACTGGGAGCTGCAGTTTGAGGTCCTTTCTGCATCTCCCACATCACTCCGGCCGGCTGTGCTTGTTGATGTCAACCGCTCCCACTTCAGTCCCACCAGGGCCGTGACGGTACTCTTCAGCAGCAGGGCACAGCCTGCAGAGCCAATCTCTTTTATTTACATCAAACCCAATTCAGTGAAAATTAAAAACAGAAAACCTGATTCTAGCCCCTTCCTAAGTCTCAAACCCTCCCTGCTCGTGGGGAGGCCCATCCCATCCTCTTCCTTTACAAAAACAAATCTGTCACTTGCTTGTGCTTACCCATCCTCTTACCTCTCACCAGACAGAGTTTCCAGTTCTGTAATCTTTTGATCCCAAGCTCCACTGATATATGATTTTCAATGCACTGGAGACAAGACCTCTGAACCCAACAGCACTTCTTACTATCTTTTGATATAACGTTAAAACATCTAATCCAGAAAACCGGTAGGTTACCTCCCTGTTTATGTTTTCCTCAGAGTCCTTTAAATTAAAACATACAATAAATATTCCTGCATCCTGATACAGTTTATGCAGTTTCTCTTAATAACCTTCATAAAGTCATTAAGTTTATTACCTAATAATATATAGTTGGAAGTCATAAAATTTATTTACATTAGATAGTCTTCCAGGTATGTGGAAGGTAATTCAGCACTCCTAGTCTGTGTTCTGATAAGGTCAGACCGATGCCTTAAAATACAGGAAGTTTACCAGCAAAGCAATTTTTTTTTAATCAGAGTAATACTCCTGCCAGATCTGAGATATTTCTCCGTAATGTGTTGACTTTCAAGAACAGCATCCTTTGTTCCTGTCATGCTACGGTAAGCGAAGCTGTTCATGCTTTTCTTTCCTCTTGGACCAAAAGGAGCTACCCGAGAACCAGCAGCTGGCCATTGCCTGTGACAGTGCAGGGAGTCCTCAGGAGGATGGTGGGGACTGAGCACTGTGCTTCACACTGCACATCAGCACCAGTGCTGCCTCCCCGTGCTGTCTGTCGGGACAAGTCCTGAAGTCACCCTCAGGTCACAACTCACCTGCCAGGGTGTGTGCTGCAGAAACATGCCCTTCGGCACCCAGGGACACCCAAATGAGGGACCCCCCCTTGCCACAGCAAGGACTCTGACCGCCCTGGGTGCCTATCCTGCACAGACAGTGGCTGGGAGGAGGCAGAGTGGAGCCTGATGACAGCTCATCTGGTGGCGGGTTGCCTCAGGTTGCTGCTTGAGTGTTACTGCTCTACTTTCTTCGTCTTTTGGTCGAAAGGAAGGCTTTGCGAATAAGGCAGTTGCCTGGAAATTAATGTCTAGATTCAGTTTTGAGCTCTGCCACGGACATCCTGAGACAGCGTGGGAAAGTCACTCCATCTCGCCATGCTGCACAGTGTCTGTCTGTGAAGGGGGAAGGGAGAGAATCTCTCATTTCTTCCTCCCTTTGTTCATCTTCTCCTTTAAGGCTGTAGCTTCTGAGGTTGACAGCTGTTTCTCATAGCATGTACGAGTACCCTGAGTTTGGCCAGGGCCCGTAGGTGTTGCTCTAATATAGACAATAAGTAGTAATAAAAATAGCTATGAAGTTGCTGTTACCAGATATGAACCAAAAAGAAGTGAAATAAATGACATGCAGCTGAGCTGCTATGTTGGTGGAAACTCTGCTAGTTCTCTCGGTTGTGTGAAGCTCCTATGGCAAGTCAATGTGGCAGGTTCTTGTAACAGCACTAAAAGTCTCCTGATATTTAAGTTTTTATGAAAACTTCATGTCCTAGAGTCAGGTGGTTACAGTTGAGTCTCAGCTTCCACTGAAAGCGGTTTCTTTACTTCTAGTGGTCCAGAGAAAAGCTTTAAAATATTAATCCTAGAGTAAGATGGAGAGGTGGTGATTGAGAGAGAAATAGGAGGGAGGGGAGAAGGAAACAGAGAAAAAGAAGACGACAGAAAAAAAAGAGGGAAAGAGAGAAATAGAAAGAAAGAAGGAAGGAAGGAAAGAAGAAAAGAAAAGAAAAGAAAAGAAAAGAAAAGAAAAGAAAAGAAAAGAAAAGAAAAGAAAAGAAAAGAAAAGAAAAGAAAAGAAAAGAAAAGAAAAGAAAAGAAAAGAAAAGAAAAGAAAAGAAA
>Ga0065711_1036696_pt1 | contig 20699 bp, 22 predicted proteins | sample Hoacrofraction12_FD_59098 | JGI IMG/M metagenome (GOLD analysis project Ga0065711, IMG submission 59098) | Hoatzin crop microbial communities from Cojedes, Venezuela - Epithelial fraction 12 v2 (version 2) | ecosystem: Host-associated > Birds > Digestive system > Esophagus > Crop | place...
GTTGATTTCACTCTAAGCCGGAATGCTAAACAGGCTACCGTCCACAGTGGAATCAGCGACTGGGGTGAAGTCGTAACAAGGTAACCGTAGGAGAACCTGCGGTTGGATCACCTCCTTTCTAGAGTACAAATAGACATCTTCTCACAAAGTGTCTATCAGATGGCAAAGCCATCAAATTCCAAGCTCAGTCGATGCTTGTTTAGATTTGAAAGATTGAGATCAAATTTAAGATTGAGACACTAAATTCCGTTGTCCGAATGGGGAATTAGCTCAGCTGGGAGAGCGCCTGCTTTGCACGCAGGAGGTCAGCGGTTCGATCCCGCTATTCTCCACCATTTGGCCAAATTTCAACTATCTCAAAGCCTTTTCCCGCCATAATTTCAAAATGAAAAATTTCACTTTTAAAGTCACCAAATGAGCCCCGCCGCAAAAGCCACACTGGCCGCAGTTATCGCAAATTTACTCATCGGATTTTCGTTCTATTTTACGGTCATTTCGCTGCGATTTGCAAGCGTCATTGATACCCTTTTTATGCGCTTTGCAATTGGTTTTTTTATCTTTTTAATCCTAAAATTCGCTGGCATCATCAAATTTAGCTTCCAAATTTCCGATTTTAAGCGCATTTTGCCCATCTCTATTCTCTATCCGTGCATGTTTTTTGGCTTTCAAGCGCTCGGCTTATCCCACGCCACGAGCGTTGAATGCGGCATTATCTCGGCATTTTCGCCGATTTTCACCGTGATTTTGGCGATGATTTTTTTGGGAGAAAACCCAAATTTCCGCCAGTGGCTCTGCATCATCGCTAGTATCGCTGGAATTTTCATTGTTTTTGGCGTGCAATTTATGCAAGAAAATGCCGAATTTCACGCGCTTGGCATCATTTTTATGATTGTGAGTATTTTTGCCATTAGCGCAAACCGCGTCGCCCTTCGCGCCATCGCACGGAAATTTAGCCTCAGCGCAATCACTTTTAACGCCCTATTTATCGGCTTTTTATTCTTTGGAATTTGCTCATTCCTAACGCACGCAAACTCAAATTCCTTCCCAGAATTTCTCGCCCTCTTTAAAAACGGCAAATTTCTCTTTGCAACCACCTATTTAGCGGTGTTTGGAAATATTTTGACGCTCTATTTATTCCCCTATTCGCTTCGCACGCTCGAAGCCTTTAAAGTGGGAATTTTAAACAATCTTTCCATCATAATCACCGTATTTGTGGGCATTTTACTATTAAATGAAGCCTTCTATCCACATTATATCGTGGGTTCAGTAATTATCATTTTATCAGTGATTTTCCTAAATTTGGCACAAAACCGCAAAATTTGAGCAGGCAAAACAAAATCGATATTTTTTTACGAAACATTATTTTTTAGAAAGCTAAAATTCGCTAAAATATCCGAAAATTTGTTTGTTAGGGGCTCGGAGATGGCAAGCAATGACAAAGGACTTGTGAGTAAGATTTTCCTTCTTGGCGGAATTTGCGTTATTTTCATCGTTTTAGTTTTCGTGATTAACTACTACGCGCAGATTTCAAACATTCAAACGCAATTAAATGACCAAATTCAGGCCACAAATAGCGAAATCAAACAGCAAAAACTCGACCTCTACTCGGATTTTAGCTTTTTAGCCGACAAACTCGTCTGGCTAGACGACATTAAGAGCGAAATCACCGTATTTGCCGACCATCACAAATATTTCAACTCGATTTTTGTCATCCGCTACAATGAGTATTTTGCGACCGAAAATTCGCGCGATGCGTTTATCAAAAACCTAAACATTCCGAATTTCACCGAGCAGTTCGACCGAAACGGATTTTTCTTATCAAAACCGACGATTATCAATAATAAAAAAGAGTTTTTCTTAATCAAACAAATCGCCGAAGGATTCTATGCTATCGGCTTTTTTGACGTCAAATTTTTGCAGGATTTTAAAAAGCCAAATTTGATTTTTACCGACCTAAATGGCCAATACATCGATGGTTACGGCTCGATTTATGATAGCTACGATGTGGATTTTTACAATCACCAAACCACGCAGTTTTTGAGCAACAAAACTGGCGGCTACGACTTTCTCGTGACCGATTTAAACGACGACTTTAATATCGAAATTTGCGCCGTCGCACAGCTGCAAAATTTGCTCACACGATTTCTAGCCATTCCGCTTCTTGCGCTCGTTGCTTTGGCGCTTGTGGGCTATCTCGTTAAAAATCTCATCGCGCTCGTAAATGAAATTTACGAAAAGCCGATGCACACGCTAAAAACGATCATCGAAGGCAAGACAAACATCGATAAATCGGTCTTTAAGCGTAATCCGGAGGCTGAGCAAATCGCCGGAAATTTGCTCGTTTATCAGACCGAACTCAAAGCAAACAAGCAAAATTTCATCAATGCGAACGAAAAATTTAATCAAATTTTCCAAAATAACACGGCGTCCTACATCTACGCAAATCCGATCAACGGAAATATCTTGCTTGCGAACAATTACACGAGCGAAATTTTCGGCTCAAACGCTACAAATTTGAATATTTTTGACCTACAAAAAGATAAATTCTTAGAGAAACTCTACAGCGGATTTTTATTCCAAAATCGCGGTGCAGACTATACTGTGGCGAGTTACAGCGCGCGAAATGACGTAATTAGCGTGCGTCAAGTAAGCGACATCATCGGCGAAGGCCAAAATGAGGCGATTTTCTATCTGCTGTTGGATATCACGAAATATCAGGAATTTTACAACACCACGAAAAAAGAGCGCGAGAGCGTTAGCGACGGCCCGTATGTCATGATGAATTACGATTTGACCCGAAATAAGGTCATTAACATCACGCGAAACGTCGAGGAACTCTGGGGTTACAAAGAAAAACAGATCACGGATGGAAATTTCGAATTTTTCAATCTCATAAGCGACTCTGACCTCACACATGTGCGCCAAGAGCTAAATAACGCGATCGAAATGTATCGCACAAACCCAAATGACAACAGTTTTGTCCAAAACTACCGAATTCGCCACCGAGATAAATTTTTCCACGATTACAGCGTCTTTGTGCGCCTAGTTAGCGAGACGGAAGCGGTTTTTTATTTTTATTTGATAGACGATACAGTCAAACAAAAGAATATGCTCGATAAAGAGATCAAACGCCACGAAAACATCATAAATGCGGCGTCTTTTGCCACTTGGGAGTGGAATATCAATGACGAGCAAATTTCGTTTAATGAGAATTTCCCTAAAATGCGCGGTTACAGCGACGCATACTACGAGCGAGATATCACAGTTAAGCGATTTGGCGAGCTAATTCATCCAAACGACATCGGAAATTTCAACACTCAGGTGCGAAACTACATCAATGGCGTCGCCGAAAAGCTAAACGCCGAATTCCGCGTACGCTCCAAAACTGGGCATGTCTGGGTCCATATGCAAGGTGCAGTGCTAGAAAAAAATCCAAACGGCACGGCGAAATTCCTTTGCGGAATCATCGAGGATGTAAGCCAGCGCCGCGAAGCTGAGTATCAAATGCGCCTAAATGCGAGCGTTTTTGCCTACTCAAACGAAGGCATTGTCATCATGAATGACCAATTCATCGTGCGTGACATCAATAAGGGCTTCGAGATCATGACCAATTATTCGAAAAAAGACATCGTCGGAAAGAGCTACGAAATCCTAAATAACGACGAAACGAACAAAAAAATCCGCGAAGCAGTCGGTAAAGACGGCTTTTTCCGCGGCGAAGTCTATGCCAAACGCAAAGATGGCAGCGAATTTCCGCAAATTTTAACGATAAATTCAATCCAAGATCCAGACAACGAAAGAACCCATTATATGGCGATTTTCTTTGAGATTACGGAGCTAAAAGAGCGTGAAAATGAGCTCAAACAGATTGCACACTTTGACTTTTTGACCAAACTACCGAACCGCGTGGCATTTACGAAAAAAATCCAAAATTCCATCGCGGTCGCTAGAAAAAGTGGCAAAATTCTCGCGATCTTATATCTCGATTTTGACGGATTTAAGGCGATTAATGACACTTACGGGCACGATGCTGGGGATGATTTTTTACGTGCGGTCTCAAACGCGCTAAATAAAGAGATCAAGGATTATGGCTTTTTAGCGCGCTTGGGCGGCGATGAATTTGGCGCGGTTGTCGATAAAATGAAAGATCGCGATGAGATTATTGGCTTAGTCAATCGTCTTTTGCGCGCTGGCAGCGTCAAATTTGACATCGCAAAGCGCAAAATCGGCGCTAGCGTGAGCATTGGTGTGAGTTTTTACAATGGTGAAGATTACGAAGAGGCCCTAAAACAGGCAGACGACGCGATGTATATCGCTAAAACTAGCGGCAAAAATCGCTATCACGTCTATGCGCAACAAGAAAAAATCGCGATTGATGACGAGAAAATTCGCTTTGAAAAGAGCCTCAAAAATGGCGAATTTTTCATGCTTTATCAGCCGATTTTTAACATTTCAGCCCATAGATTGGAGGGTTTCGAGATGCTACTTCGCTGGATGCACCCAAAAGAAGGCGTCCTAACTCCGCGCGAAATCCTGCCAAAAATCAAAGAGCTCGGCGTGAACGAGATTTTCAACGTCTTTATCATCGAAGAGGCGATCAAATTTAGCCGCCATTTTACGTCAAAATTTGGCTTCGAGCCGCGCTTAAATCTAAATTTCAGCGTCGAAGACATCTGTGATAAGGGCTTTTACATGCAATTTGACCGCATCGTGCAGGAAAATATCTTTAACACCGCAAATTTGGGCTTTGAAATCACAAATTTAAATTCCAGAAACGTTGCGCTATTTAAAGAGAGTGCTGAAATGTACGAAAAATTCGAGATTGGCTTCCTCTTAAATCGCACGACGCTCGAAGATTTGGAGCTTATCAAAGATTTGCCGTTTAAAGCCCTAAAAACCGACGTTCAGATGACTTTGGGCATCAACGAAGAGCTAAAAAATATGAAATACATCGCGATGATTTTAAATCACTGCAAGAAAAATAACATCGCTTGCATCGCCCAAGGCGTGGAGTATTGGAGCGCTTTAAGGTTGCTAAAAAGCTTTGGATTCGACTATGCGCAAGGAAATATCATCAGCTCTGCCCTTCTTGTCGATGAAATCGAGGAATTCTGCACGAAAAAATTGCCGAATATCAAAAAGCTCGACAAACGCGAATTTGAGTTTTACAAACTCGCCCTCGCGCACAATAAATTTGTCCTAAATTTCGTTGATTTAATCAAAAATGACGAGGTGAAAAAATTTGACATCAACACCTATGAAGCGATGTATAGCGGCTTAGTCGCCAAATTTAAGACGCTAAATGACGCCAAAAAACTCGCTCGCCATACAGAAATTTATAAGCAAATTTTGGGTATCCTATCAAGCGGTTTTGAGGATAAATTCAAAACCATCGCAGATTTGAAAAAGAGCAGTAATGACCTAATTGAAGACGTCTAATGCAAGAAAAGTCCGTATTTTAGGCTAAAAAGGAAAAAAATGAATGGTGTGAGTGCGGATTTTGAGCATGAGATCCCGAATGGTTCGAAACTATACTTCGGCAAAAACGCGGAATTAAAGCGTAAAATTGAGAATTTCGCGAGCGAAATTTTTGTGCGTGAGAATTTCAGTGAAATTTTGACGCCGCACTTTTCGTATCATCAGCGCCTAAGCGTCAAGCCGCGCCATTTGCTTAAAATTTCAGATCCGATAAATAAGGAAATTTCGCTTCGCGCTGACAGCACCGTCGATGTCGTTAGAATCGTGCGCCGCCGATTAAAAGACGAAAATCTCACGCGACTATTTTACATTCAACCGATTTTTAAATATCCTAGCGTCGAGCTCTATCAAATCGGCGCTGAACTGATAAACGAAACCGATTTAAATCTTTGCATTAAACTTTCTGGCGAAATTTTTGCCAAATTTGGCCTAAATCCAAGCCTTCAAATCAGCAATCTCGAGATCGTAAAAACCGTTTGCGAGCTCCTAGAAATGGACATCGAGATCTTTGAAAATGGCAAATTTGACAAAATTTTTGATAAAAATATCGCTTGGCTAAATCGTTTGATGGGCTTAAGCGAAATTTCAGAAATTAAAAACGTAAAATCGCTGGTACCAAACGAGCTTAAAATTCCACTCGAAGAGCTCGAAAATTTGGCATTGAGCGCGGGCAAATTTAGCGTCAGACTGCTGCCATTATACTACTCAAAAATGCGCTATTATGATAAACTTTTCTTTAGATTTTTTAGCGGAAATTCCATTCTTTGTAGCGGCGGCGATTACCGAATTGACGGCGTTGATGCCTGCGGATTTGCGATTTTAACCGACGCAATGATCGAAAAAATAGCAGATAAGGAGTAAAAAGTGCGAAAAGCGGACTTAATTATCGGTTCTCAGTGGGGCGACGAGGGAAAAGGCAAAATCGTCGATATGCTATCAAAAAATTACGATTTTGTTTGCAGAAGCGCTGGCGGCCACAACGCGGGCCATACAATCGTAACTGGCGGCAAAAAATATGCGCTTCATTTGGTGCCAAGCGGAATTTTGCATAGCAACATCAAAAACATCATCGGAAACGGCGTGGTGGTCAATCCTGCGGTTTTAATCGAAGAGTTAAAGCAATTCTCAAATTTAGACGGCAGATTTTTTATCAGCGACAAAGCGCATCTAAATTTGGAGTACCACTCGCTCATTGATCGCGCAAAAGAAGAATTAAAGGGCAAAAAAGCGATCGGCACGACTGGAAAAGGCATCGGACCGGCATATGCAGACAAAATCAATCGCGTCGGACACCGCGTGGGCGAACTCTTAGATCCCGAAATTCTCTGCGAAAAGGTCTATGACTACTTCGCGGTCAATAAATATCTTTTTGATTCTTTAGGCATTGAAATTCCAGCCAAAGACGCTTGCATGGGCCGACTAAAACAATACCGCGACGAACTTGGCGATTATATTAAAGACACCACTCGCATGCTTTGGGATGCGATCGAAAATGACAAAAAAGTCCTAATTGAGGGCGCTCAAGGCACTTTGCTAGACATCGATCACGGCACATATCCGTACGTAACTAGCTCAAACACCGTAAGTGCGGGCTGCTTAAGCGGTCTTGGCCTAAATCCAAAACAGCTTGGAAACGTCATCGGCATCATCAAAGCCTACACGACGCGCGTAGGAAACGGCGCATTCCCAAGCGAAGATTTTGGCGCAGATGGCGATAAACTCTGCGAAATCGGCCACGAATTTGGCACGACCACTGGCAGACGCCGCAGATGCGGCTGGTTTGATGCGGTGTGCGTAAAATACGCAGCCAAGCTAAATGGCGTCGATAGCTTTGCTCTGATGAAGCTTGACGTCATGGATGGATTTGAAAAAGTCAAAATTTGCGTCGCATACGATTACAAGGGCTCTAGGATCGATTATTTCCCAACTGATATCCAAAACGCAAAGCCAATTTACGAGGAGCTGCCAGGCTGGGATAAAGTCGCAGGAATTAGCAAATTTGACGAGCTGCCAAAGAACGCGCAAGCCTATATTAGGCGATTAGAGGAGTTGGTAGAGACCAAAATCGGCTTCATTTCGACAAGTCCGGAGCGCGATGACACAATTATAAGATAAGGGAAAAGTGATGAAAAAAAAGTTGAAACTGCCGCACGTGCCGTATGTAGCGAGAAAAATTGCGATTGATTTGCTAAATTCTGGCTACATCAAATTTAGCGCCGGCATCGAAGGCGTCGTGAAAATCGCCGATGAGATTATGCGCGAAGATCTTTTAAAAGAGCGCGCGTTTGACGAAAAAGCGAATGAAATTTTAGACAGCAACGAAGGCGACATCGAGGTTATGCAGATTGACAAGCGAAATATGTTTTGGCTAATTAAGCGCAAACTTGCCGATGAGGCGGGCTTTATGCTCGATTATGAGGACAGATATTCCACGATTTCGCACCAAATTTTGGAAAGCGCGTGGAAGCAAAATTTGATCGATTATCAAATTTCAGAAAACCGCGTCAAAAATATGATCTACACCTCAATTGGTGAGTATTTGAAGCAATATGAGCTCTTAGAAGATATCGTCATCGACAAAATCGATGCAATGAGCAAAAGGCCAATTGCAGGCACTGACGAGTATGATTTGTTGTTTGAAAAACTTTACGAAGAGGAGCTAAAAAAGCGGGGAATGTTCTGATGGATGCCTATATTTACCTTGAAAATGGGACTTTTCTAAAAGCAAAAGCCTTTGGCACAGCTGGCAGCATGCACGGCGAAATGGTCTTTAACACCTCGATGACCGGATACGAAGAGATCATCACCGATCCAAGCTACGCGGGGCAATTCATCCTCTTTACCATGCCAGAAATCGGCATCACCGGGATAAACAAATTTGACTTTGAAAGCGCAAAAATCCACGCTTGCGGCGTTTTAATGCGCAAATTTAATAAATTCGCGTCAAATTTCCGCAGCGAAATGGATTTAGAAGAATTTTTCAAATCTCAAGGTAAAATCGGAATTTACGACATCGACACGCGATTTCTTACCAAAATCCTGCGCGAAAAAGGGAGTATGAAGGCTTACATTTCGACTGAAATTTCAGATCCAAACGAACTAAAAAAAGCGCTTGAAAATTCCCCTAGAATCGATGAAATCAACTATGTCGAGCAGGTGAGTACAAAAGAGCCTTACGCCCATTCTAAGGCGCGTTGGGATTTTAGCGTGATGGATTATCCCGAATTTAAGCCAATCGGCAAAAAAATCGCCGTCATCGATTACGGTGTGAAGCGAAATATCTTAAACGAACTCTGCGAAATTGGCCTTAAAATCGAGGTTTTCCCGCACAGCGTAAAGGCTGACGAGCTGATTGCGAAATTTAAAAGTGGCGAAATTCACGGCGTCTTCCTAAGCAACGGCCCAGGCGAGCCAAAAATGCTAAAAAACGAGATCGCTGAGATTAAAAAGCTAATGGAGGCCAAAATTCCGATGTTTGCGATCTGTCTTGGCCATCAGCTGCTCTCAAACGCCGCCGGATATCCGACCTACAAACTCAAATTTGGCCAACACGGCGCGAACCATCCGGTGCAAAATTTGAGCAAAAAAACGATCGAAATCACCGCGCAAAATCACAACTACAATGTGCCAGAAAACATCGCCCAAATCGCGGAAATCACGCACCGAAATCTCTTTGACAACACAATTGAGGGCGTGCGCTACAAAAACTATCCAGTTTTCTCTGTCCAGCACCATCCTGAGGCGAGTTCAGGGCCAAACGAGAGCAAATATATCTTTAGAGAATTTCTAGAAATTCTATGATTGAGACCCTTGCCATCGTCGTTCCGACGGCATTTATGCTCAGCTTTGGCCATTGTTTGGGAATGTGCGGCGGCTTTGTCATCGCTTATAACGTAAAATTGGCGAAATTCGACAAAAAAACCGCCTTTTTCTACTCGCTCGTTTATCAAATTTCAAGAGTTTTGACTTATTGCTTGCTTGGCGCAATTGCGGGCTTTTTTGGCTCATTTTTTCACGTTAGCGCCAGATTTCAGGGATTTTTTTATTTTGTAATTGGCGTTATATTCGTTATTTTGGGCTTAGCGCTAATATTTCGCGGAAAACTGCTCGCACTCGTGGAAAACGACCGAATTTGGCAAAAAATCTTCAAAAAACCGATCCAAAACGCGCTAAATTCCGACAAAATTTCAAATTTCGCGATTTTGGGGTTTTTTAACGGCCTCATCCCGTGTGGCGTAATTTACACATTTTTGGTCCACGCGATCCGCTCGCAAAGCGCTTTAAATGGCGCTGTCATTATGCTCGTTTTCGGAATTTGCACGCTTCCGGCGCTTTTAGGCTTTTCTGCAGTTACAAATTTATTAAATTTAAAGTTTAAAAAAGCTATGCTTATAGTTTCAAGTTTGATAATTATCATTTTTGGAATTTACAACGCATATTTGGGGTTTTTAGCGACTTATGAGTGAAATTTTGAGCGAATTTGAGCAGTATCAAAACGCGCTGGATAACAGCACAATTGTCCTAAAAGTGGATGCTGGCGGCATTATTAAATTTGCAAATAGCGAATTTTGCAAGGCTAGCGGCTTTTTGGCTAGCGATTTAATCGGTCAAAAGCGCGATATCATCAAACTCAAAGACGAAAATCCCGATAAAATGGACGAAATTTGGAAAATTGTCGCCAAAAAGCGCATTTACAAGGGCGTTTTGTGTTACGAAGGCGAAAATCACGATTTTTATCTCGACACGACAATAACGCCGATTTTAGGGGCAAATGGCGAGGTTATTGAATTCGTCGAAATCAGCCGCGACGTGACTGAGCTTTTCCTAAAACGCGCCGAGTTAAAGCTCATAAATTCGCAACTCCAAGACATGGTCGAGGCGCAGACGCAAAAACTGCTAAATTTGAATAAAAATTTGGAGTCAAAAGTCAAAGAAGAGGTCGAAAAAAACGAGCAAAAAACGCGGATTATGTTTCAGCAGTCGCGCCTTGCTAGCATGGGCGAAATGATCGGAAACATCGCACATCAGTGGCGTCAGCCATTAAGCGAGCTTGGGATTGATCTATTTAAAATGAAGCAAAATAGGGACGATGCGGTCAAATTTAATGAAGCGTATGAGCACGCAAAGCTCGTAATAAAGGGCATGTCAAACACGATCGAGGATTTTAGGAGCTTTTTTAACGTCAATAAAGAGCGCGAAATTTTCTACGCTAAAGATGTCGTCAGAGACGCCTTTGTGATGATGATTGGAAGCCTAAAAAAGGAGAAAATCAAGCTAAATATCGACGTGAAAAATGACGCGAAACTTTACGGATTTAAGAGCGAGCTCACGCAGGTTTTTACGAATTTGATAGCGAACGCAAAAGACGCGCTAAAACCGCAAAATATCCGCGATAAATTTATTCAGATTACCATTTTAGAGTCCCAAAATGAGGCAATTATAGTGGTTTATAATAATGCGAGTAAGATTGATAAAGAGAATTTGTATAAGATTTTTGAGCCCTATTTTACGACGAAACATCAGAGTCAAGGGACTGGCTTGGGGCTATATATGAGCAAAATGATAGTCGAACACATGAATGGCAAAATTGCCGCTAAAAATCGCAACAACGGCGTGGAATTTACGATTAAATTCCCAATTTATAAAGAAGAAAAGGTAGGAAATGAGTGAAATTCTTAAAAAACTAAGTATTTTGATAGTTGAGGACGAAGAGCAAATTCGAAATCTCCTAACTGAGGTCATGAAAGAGGAATTTTTTGACGTTTATGCCGCTCAAAACGGCGATGAGGGCTTGAAGAAATTCAAAAAATACACTCCAAGCATCGTGGTGAGTGATATTTCAATGCCGATCGTAAATGGCCTTGATATGGCGCTTGCGATTAAGGAATTATCGCCAAAAACCCCAATCATCGCACTTAGCGCATTTAGCGACCGCGAAAAACTCCTAAAAGCAATCGATGTGGGAATTGACAAATATCTTTTAAAACCAATCGACATGGATGAGCTTTTAAGCGCGATTGAGACGCTGGTAAAAGCGAAATTAAGCGACGTAAATTCGGTCGAAATCGGCAACGGATTTTCGTTTAATCTCACACAAAAAAAGCTCCTAAAAGATGGCGAGGAAATTCACCTCACAAAAAAGGAACTCGCGTTCGTTTCATTGCTCGTAAATCGCCTTGGCACGCTAGTTTTAAATGACGAGATTAAAAGATGTGTTTGGCTTGGCGAGAGCGTAAATGACGCTGCAATTCGGACTTTTATTAAGCGAATTCGCGAAAAATTGGGCAACGATATGGTCGTGAATATTCCTGGTTTAGGATATAAAATAGATTATAAATAAAATTTAAATTTAAGCAATCTTATAGCCTAAAATAGCTATAATTAACAAATTTTTCTTTTTTAGGAGGTTTTAATGCAACCAAGCAATGCATTAAATTACGACTTTACAGTCGCTAAATACTTCTTATATACCTGCATTTTGTTCGGTATTATCGGTATGACAATCGGCGTCGTTTTGGCGTTTGAGTTGGCATGTCCTGAGATCAACAATATTGCCGGTGAGTATTCGACTTTTGGTCGTCTAAGACCACTTCACACAAACGGCGTGGTTTATGGTTTCATGCTATCAGGTATCTTTGCGACCTGGTATTATGTTGGACAAAGAGTTTTGAAGGTTTCAATGGCGGAATCAAAATTTTTGATGTTCATCGGAAAGCTTCATTTTTGGCTATATTTCATCGTTATTCTTTTAGCTGTCGTCACACTATGGTCTGGCGTTACAACTTCAAAAGAGTACGCAGAGCTCGAGTGGCCAATCGACTTGCTTGTAGTCGTTGTTTGGGTGCTTTGGGGAATTAGCATGTTCGGATTGATCGGAATTCGACGCGAAAAAACTCTATATATCTCACTTTGGTACTACATCGCCACTTTCCTTGGTGTTGCAATGCTTTATCTATTCAACAACATGGAAGTTCCTACAGCGCTTGTTTCTGGCGAAGGTAACTGGCTACACTCAGTTTCAATGTACGCTGGCACAAATGACGCTTTGGTTCAATGGTGGTGGGGACACAATGCGGTTGCGTTCGTTTTCACAGTCGCAATCATCGCTGAAATTTACTACTTCTTGCCAAAAGAGAGCGGCCAAGCCGTATTTAGCTACAAACTTTCACTATTCTCATTCTGGGGATTGATGTTTGTCTATCTTTGGGCTGGCGGTCACCACTTGATCTACACAACAGTTCCTGACTGGATGCAAACAATGGGTTCAATCTTCTCAGTTGTCCTTATTTTGCCATCTTGGGGTTCTGGTATTAATATGATTTTGACAATGAAGGGTGAGTGGAATCAACTCCGCGAAAATCCGCTAATCAAATTTATGGTTTTGGCTTCTACTTTCTATCTATTCTCAACTTTGGAAGGTCCAATCCTATCAGTAAAATCAGTAAATGCCCTCGCGCACTTTACAGACTGGATTCCTGGACACGTTCACGATGGTACATTAGGCTGGGTTGGATTTATGACAATCGCTGCAATGTATCACATGACACCTAGAATTTTCAAAAGAAAACTCTACTCTAAATCATTGATGGAAAAACAATTCTGGATCCAAACTTTGGGTATCGTTCTATTCTTCTCATCAATGTGGATTGCTGGTATCACTCAAGGTATGATGTGGAGAGCAGTCGATGAGTATGGTATGCTTGCATATTCATTCATTGATACAGTTTCTGTTCTTGAGCCATATTATTGGATCAGAGCTGTCGGTGGTTTATTGTACCTAATCGGCGTATTTATGTTTGCCTATAACGTACTTAGATCTTCAAAATCAGGTGAAGCTCTTGATAAAGAGCCAGTTAGCGCATCACCTATGGCAGCCTAAGGAGGGATGAAATGTTTAGTTGGTTAGAAAAAAATCCATTCTTTTTCGCGGTTGCTGTTTTTGTAGTTATTGCGTATGCTGGAGTTATCGAAATTCTCCCAGATTTCGCGAATAGAGCAAGACCAGTTGAAGGCACAAAACCTTATACAGTTTTGCAACTTGCTGGTCGCCACGTCTATATCAAAGATAGCTGTAACGCTTGCCATACACAAATGATTAGACCATTTAAGGCCGAGACAGCAAGATACGGCGCATACTCAGTAAGTGGTGAGTATGCTTATGATAGACCGCATCTTTGGGGTTCAAAAAGAACTGGTCCAGATCTTTGGAGAGTTGGAAATTTCAAGACAACCGATTGGCACGAAAAGCACATGAAAGATCCTCAATCTGTATATGCAAAATCCATCATGCCTAAATATGGACACATGTTCAAAAATAAAGCTGACATGGACACTGCATACGCTGAAGCTGTAACAGTTAAAAAGGTCTTCAATGTTCCTTACGATGAGGCTGATATGCCAAAACTAGGCACAAAAGAAGAGGCTATGAAAGCTGCATTGGAAGAGGCTAAAGCGATCGTGGATCAAATGCAAGATCAAGAGGTTAAGGCCGCTTTTGAAAAAGGCGAAATCAAAGAGATCGTCGCGCTTATCGCGTACCTAAACAGCTTGAAATAAGGATTTTGTCATGGATATGGATACTATAAGAACGCTGCAAGGATATGGATACATATTTTTCACCGTCTTTTTGTGTGTCGTTTTGTACGCTTACTGGTTTCATCTCAAAAAATCAGAAAAAACTGGCAGACGAAACTACGAAAAATACGGAAATTTGGCGTTAAATGATACGTTAGATGATGCGGTTCTTGAGTCATGTTCAGATAAAAGTGAAAATGCTAATAAGGAAGTTGAAAAATGAAATGGTTTAATTTACAAGATAGCGTAAATGCGCTCTCTATCCTTGGTGGAGCTCTGATTATCTTGATTACTCTCGTCATTGTTGGACACTACGTCAAACAAATGAAAGTAAAAAAAGAGGCAGTCGAGACCACTGGTGAAAATTGGGACGGAATCGGCGAATATAAAAATGATATTCCAACCGGCTGGCTAATAATGTTCTTCGTTTTGATCGTTTGGGCATTGTGGTATTTCTTGGCTGGCTATCCGCTAAACGGCTGGTCACAAATCGGCCAATACAACGAAGAGGTAAAAGCTTACGATAAAGCCTACACAAGCAAATTTGAAAACCCAACAAATGAAGAGCTTATGTCAATGGGCGAAAGCGTATTTCTGGTCGAGTGTATCGCTTGCCACGGAATTAACGGCAAAGGTATCAACGGCGTTGCTCAAGACCTCACAAAATGGGGTAGCGAAGAGGGCTTGCTTGACACTATCATTCACGGCTCAAAAGGTCTAGATTATCCTATGGGCGAAATGATGGAAAACGGTGGCGGAATGCTAGTTGAAGATGTCCAAAATCAAGCAAAAGCGGTCGCTGCATACGTAGCACAAAATGTAAGCGCAATCAAATCTACTAAAAATCCAAATTTGGTCTCTCAAGGCCAAGAGATTTTTGCGACCACTTGCGCTGCTTGCCATGGCGAAGATGGCCGTGGAATGGACGGTTCATCACCAGATTTGACAAAATATGGCTCACATGAATTTGTACTAGATGTCCTAAATCGCGGCAAAGCTGGCTCAATCGGCCAAATGCCTAAATTTAATGACGGAAGATTGACAGAAATTCAGCGCAAAGCCGTTGCAATCTATCAAGCTGAAAATTTGGCGAAATAAGGAGAATAAAATGGAAAATACAAGCAGACATGTTTTTGGATTAAGCGGCGTTACAGGCATGCTAATCGCAACCGTTTTGTTGCTCTCTATTTTAGGCGTTTTGACATATCTTGGCATCGTCGCACAACAAAAAGTCGCAAACGAGCCATATAGTCTAAACAACCCAACAGAAGTCAAAGCACAATCAAGCATGAAAGTGCAAAAAGACACAGTGGTAGTAAAATAAGGAGCTAAAGATGGGTAATGTACTTGAGAAACTTATTGTATTGGGCTTAATCGTCCTAGCTGCCGTATGCGCTTGGTCTGTTTTAACTCCTAATCACTTCTTTTTGGGATAATATGAGTTTTAAAAACTTAATCGCGGGTGCCATTTTTGGCACCCTTTTTTTTATTCCACTGCAAGCGGCAAACATAATTATCAAAAATGACGGAATTTTGAGCGAAAAAGTCGCGCAAAAAATCTCAATCGCAGGAAACGAACTCTACGAAAAAACGGGAATTTTAGCTACAATCGTCGCGCTAAATGACCTAAATTTGACGCTCGATCCAAAAGATCCCGACTTAAAACTCAAAGTCGCAAACGCGATGCGCGGAAAAATCGCCGAATTTAGCGCAAATTTGCCAAATCCGCATGCGCTTTTGTTTTTCACAAAAGCAGAGCATCAGGTCACGATCGTAAATTCCGACGAAATTTCAGACGATTTTGATAAAGATCAAATTTTAAGTCCGATGCCAAATTACGGCACGATTCTGCCGATTTTCACCTCACGCAAGGGTGAAGATGTCTATAACGCAGGCCTCTTAAATGGCTACTTTGACATCATCGAGCAGATCGCCAAAAGCCGCAACATCGAGCTTGAAAACGCGATCGGAAATTCCAATAAAATCGTGCTAAATTTCATCAGATATTTCATCTACGGATCCATTATTCTGGTGCTTTTCATCACATTTTACCGCAAAAGAAAGGAAGAAAACGGTGAGCAAAAAGAATAAAACCTTTTGGCCATATGGCATCATGCTCTCTTTGGTCGCAATCGCGATTGCCTGCGCCGTAACTGTGGTGATTTCGCTCGATTATCCGGTGCATTCGGACGATTTTTATTTTGAAAAATATCAAGAGGTCGATGAGAATTTCATCGAAATTCAGCACTCGCAAGAGAATTTCGAGAAGAAATTTAGCGTCGAATTCCTAAATTCCGTCGTCAAAGTCGGCGCACCGGTCGAATTTCGCCTAAAAATCACGCCAAAATCTGGCGAGGAAATTTCAAATTTGAGTTTGCAAGGGCTTTTAACTCGCAAATTTACGAATGAATTTGACGCGCCTTTGACTGCGGCTTTGGACGGCTCTGAATTTAAATCAAATTCCGTAACACTCCAAGAAAAGGGAATTTGGGAGGTCAAATTTAAAATCAGCGACGAGGCGAACAACACCGCATTTTACACATTTGAGACAAACGCGACTATATAAATTTTCGCTTAAATTAAGTAGAATTTAAGCGAAAATTGCTAAAATTACGATTTTAATTTATAAAAAGGCAAAATCATGACAAAGATTACCAAACCTAACGAAGTCCAAAGGGACTGGGTTGTAATAGATGCAACCGACAAAGTTTTCGGTAGAATGCTAACTGAAGTGGCAGTTTTGTTGCGCGGAAAGCATAAACCGAACTACACTCCGAATGTTGATTGCGGCGACTATGTCGTAATTATCAACGCTGGCAAAGCCCGCTACACAGGCAACAACAAAGGTAGCGATAAGCTTTATCACAGCTATTCTGGATATTTCGGCAGCCTAAAAAGCGTCAAATTTGAGGATATGCTCAAAAATAATCCAGTAAAACTCTACAAGTTAGCAGTTCGCGGAATGCTTCCAAAGACAAAACTCGGCAAAGAGATGCTAAAAAAACTCAAAGTTTATGAGGGCAGCGAGCATCCACACACTGCACAAATCAAAAAAGAAGGAAAATAATCATGGCGACAGTTTATGCAACAGGTAAAAGAAAAACAGCAGTAGCCAAAGTATGGCTAAAACCAGGCAGCGGCAAGATTGTCGTAAATGATATGGATCTAAATTCTTGGCTTGGCGGCCACGAAGCGATTAAGCGCAAAGTCGTCCAACCTTTAGTCGTTACAAAGCAAGAAAAAGCGATGGATATCAAAGCGATCACGCTAGGCGGCGGCTACAGCGCGCAAGCAGAAGCCCTTCGCCACGGAATTTCAAGAGCGCTTTCAAAGATGGATATCGATTTTAGAAAGCTTTTGAAGCCTGAAGGCTTGCTCACACGCGATAGCCGCGTTGTTGAGCGTAAGAAATTTGGTAAGAGAAAAGCGCGCAGAAGCCCACAATTCTCTAAGAGATAATGTTTTTGCCTTGAATTTCAAGGCAATCATTTACATTTTATTCACAAGATTAGTATAATATTTCGACTGCCAATTTATGGCAGAAATAATGCTAATTTTAGTTTTTTGTGCTATAATTTGGAAATTCACTTTTTTTGAAAGGATAACTATGAAGAAAGTTTTACTTGCACTTAGTTTGTGTGCTGCTACAGCGTTAGTAGCTAACGAGTCAAACTATCACTGGGAATTTACTCCAACAATCGGTGGTGTTTTACCAGAGGGTAGTTCAGGTTTAGAGGATTCGTTTGTTTTTGGTTTGAGATTAGCTAAAAACTTCGAGGATTCATTCATCGATCAAATCGAGCTCGGTTATGACAGAGTTAATGATTTTCACCTAAAAAATGCAGGCCAAGAGCCAAATCAAGACGTTTATTTCGTGAATTTGGTTAAAAACCTTGTACATTTCACTGATGACTTCAGCCTATATGGCTTGATCGGTGCTGGTTACATGGATTTCAGCAAAAAAGTAGAAGAGATCGATTATGACAGCGGTTTCGCTCAATACGGTCTTGGTCTTAAATATTACTGGGCAGACAACTTCGCAACAAAATTGGAAGTTAGAGATGCAATTCACTTCGAAGAGGGCGATCACTATATGTACTACACACTCGGCTTCGCAGTTGATTTCGGCAGCAGATATGCTACTCCAGCAGCAGCTGTTGATGGCGACGAAGACGGCGACGGCGTTCCTGATAGCATCGACAGATGCCCTGGCACACCTGCAGGCGTAGTTGTTGATGAATACGGCTGCGAAAAAGTCATCAGACTTAACCTAGGCGTAAATTTCGCATTCGATAGCGACAAAATTAAACCAGAATACATGGATAAAATCAAAGTTGTTTCAGACTTCATGGCTGAGCACCCAGATTATTCAGTATTGCTAGAGGGACACACTGATAGCGTTGGTGCAGAAGCATACAACCAAGGCCTATCAGAGAGACGTGCAGCTGCAGTTGCTAACGCACTTATGAGCTTAGGCGTTGATGGTAGCAAAATTTCAACTACAGGATACGGCGAAACTCAACCAATCGCTGACAACTCTACTGCAGAAGGCCGCGCTGAAAACAGACGTGTTGATGCAAAATTCAGAAAATAATCTTTTTTCGATATAGATTGTTTGAGCTGGGATTTTTCCCAGCTCTTTTTTTTGGACAAAAATTTGAAAACTTCCACGATTTTATTTGATTTAGATGGCACTTTAATCGACTCGACAAACTGCATTTTAGCGGGCTTTGAGCACGCTTTTATGGTTCATGATGCCGAATTTCCAGGCAAGGGCGCAATCACAAAACTAATCGGCTATCCGCTCGATGAGATGTTCATTTCGCTTGGTGTCGAGCCCAAATTTGCCGCCTCATTCGTCACCTCGTATAAGGAAAAATACCGCCAAATCTACCTTGACGGCACCACGCTTTTAGCAGGCGGTGCAAAAGCACTCGAGGTTGCTAGCGACTTTGCTACGCTTGGCGTTGTCACAACCAAAACTAGCGAATATTCGCGCATTTTGCTAGAGCATTTAGGCGTTATGAAGTTTTTTGGCGCGCTAATCGGCAGAGATGATGTCCAAAATCCAAAACCGCACAAAGAGCCGATTTTAAAGGCGCTCGCCGCGCTAAACGCCGCGCAAAAAAACGCCTACATGATTGGCGACACAAAGCTTGACGCGCTGGCTGCAAAAAACGCCGGAATTACGCCGCTTGGCGTGCGCTGCGGATATGCCAAAGAGCCCGAACTCAAGGCAAATTTCGACCACGTTTTTGACACCGCGCTCGATGCGATAAATTGGCTAAAATCTCAGATTTAACCCCAAATTTCGCCGCGTCAAATTCCAAATTTCACACCCAAATTCGCGCCAAATTCCGTGCATAAATTTTAAAATTCGCCGCAGAATTCCGCACGCAAATTTCGCACTCAAATTTTAATTTTCCTGCTCAAATTCCAAATTCCGCACGCCGAATTTAAAAATTTCCGTAAGATTCCGCGCCAAATTCTGCCGCACGAAATTCAAATTTCACGCCGCCGAATTCCAAATTCCGCCTAAATTTAAAAGCCAAATTCCAAGCCGAAATCCAAAATTCCGCCGAATTTCACACCACCAGACTCATCTTTCGGTGCAAAATTCCATCCTCCAAAAACTCCTCGCCGCTGACTTTGTATCCGCACTTTTCGTAAAATCCGATCGCCTGCACTTGCGCTTTTATTTCGATTTTTTTCGCGCCAAATTCCTTTTTTGCGACCTCACGTGCGATTTCCATGATTTTTTTGCCGTATCCTTGGCCTCTTTTGGGCGTTATCACGCGGCCAATCGAGACCTCATCCATTTTTACGCCTGCGATCACCGCGCCTTTGTCTAGCACCCTCGAATACGCGGCGATTTCGCCCTCCTCCTCGATCCAGACATGCACAGCAGGCGCGTCCATTCCATCGATGTCGTTATACGCGCAGTTTTGCTCGACCACGAAAATCTCCGCTCGCGCCGCTAAAATGCGGTAAAGCTCACCCAAATTTAACTCATCAAATCGTTTAATAAAAATCTCCATTTCACCCTACTTTAACGCCTGATACAAATTCATAAAAAACTCCGCGCAGCTCGCCTCATCGCCCCATTTCCACGGATTTTTGCCGTCTGTCGCACATTTCGCAAACACCTCAAATTCCGCCGCACTCGAGCCGCCCGCGCCATTTTCAGAGCCAGCGCCGCGCGATTTTCCAGCCGCCGCGCCATTTTCAGAGCCAGCGCCGCGCGATTTTCCAGCCGCCGCGCCGTTTTTAGCGCTGCCAGCGCCGCGCGAAATTTCCTTTAGTCCCGCCGCTACGCACGCCTTATACGCCGCAAAGACTGCCTTGTCGTTTCTCTCGTGCGCTTTTTGCAATCGCGGCACGACCGTAGTCCTATCATAAAGCTCAGCCAGTGTCGCAGGCGCGTGAGCCTGCCGCGCGGCGATTATCTCGCTAGCACTCGCGGCTATCTGCTCGCACGCCGCAGCACTCGCCCCCGTGCGCGGCGGGAAGACAAAGGTATTATAGACAAGGTCTTTTGAGTAGTTGTAGTCGCTCTTCATCCGTCCGCAGACAGCGCGCATCCAAGCGTTGTGCGCACTACTACACAGCACGCCAAATTCAAAAAGCGTGGCGTTTGGCAACATAAA
>Ga0065711_1036697_pt1 | contig 20698 bp, 19 predicted proteins | sample Hoacrofraction12_FD_59098 | JGI IMG/M metagenome (GOLD analysis project Ga0065711, IMG submission 59098) | Hoatzin crop microbial communities from Cojedes, Venezuela - Epithelial fraction 12 v2 (version 2) | ecosystem: Host-associated > Birds > Digestive system > Esophagus > Crop | place...
CCCCCCCCCGTGCTCTTTCCACGAAGGAGCCACAGTGGAGAACGGATGGCGTTTCCCGACAGAACTGCGCTCAGCAGGGACTTCGGACCGCCAGCGGCCAGCTTCCCCCCAGAAAGGTGCGGAGGTATTCAGGCGTGGCTTCTTTCTGTCACATTGCGGAAAACGTGGGAGAATGGGGGAAGGAGGTGGGTCTGGATCTGACTGCAGAATTAACAAGACAATAAGATAGCTCCTGAAATTAAAAAAAAAAACAAACAAAAAAATAAATGGAGCTTGTGATTTACTAAAAAGTTCTTAAATATGATGACTGTCAGATCTGACTCACTAACATTGAATGGGTCCAGAGGCTACAGCTGCGTAAGACATCTTTGACATGCACAAAGCAGACTTTTCAGTGAAGATCTCCTCTGAGGTTCCTGCATGTTAGCTGAAGACGCGTTGAAGTGACTGGCAGTCTCTCATCACAAAAACAAGCACTCGCCAGAAAAACGTTCTGTTGATTTTCTCTGAGCACTTGGGGGGTTTCCTTGAAAAGCGCTATGCTCTTTTTACCCCTCGGTTAAGACAGGTGAAGTGCTGCATTTGATGAACAGGGTTGAAAGGGAGGAGCTCTACTTCAGAGAATTTAGGTGGAGATTTCCATGAGATAGAGAAAGGTGAGGTGCATTGCTGCTGGGTAGGAGTAAAGACTCGGGGAAGAAAATGCCCACGGATTTGAGCTGCACCGAAAGCCGAGGGGAATGGTCCCGTTGAACGGAGAGGCTGTGTTTGTCTGATGTTAATAGAAAACCGCTCCCCTTTCTCCTTTGTTAGCCTGGAAAACAGTGAAGGAGACGTTGCACAAAGCCTTCTGGGACAGCCTGGAGGAACAGCTCTCTGCTAGCACGCTGCAGGCTCAGACCCTCCTGCACACTGGCTGGGGGCTGTCTGCAGTAGCACAACTGTGCCAAGTCTCGGGTCCGTGCTAAATCGAGGATACTTGAATCTGCTCTGCTGGGAGCCTGGGCAAAAGGAACACCCTGAGGTAAGAGAAGTGCTTGGATACCTTTACAGCTTTTTCATAAAGACGTACAAAACGAACAAGTGTACCACTTCTACATCTTCTGTAGAAAGAACTGGCCAGACTCTCTGTGCCCTCTGCACCGTGAGCCATTGCACATGGCTTTTCCCTATGTGAAACAAATTGGATTTTTCATAAACTAAACCTCCCTGCTGCCAGGCAGCTGCCTTCTCCTCAGCTTCCTGGGGCTGTTACAGCCCTGCTCCATGGCTTGAGAGCCACTGCGTTACCACAGCTGCTGTTTCCACACCCCCAGGCTGGTCTGGTTTCCCTTTCTGTTCACAGACACTGTTTATGGATCAGGGCTGGCTGCAGCAAGCACAAGCACAGGTGAACCAGCTTGCCATCCTAGCTGCAGTGCTGCTGGTGACCAGCAGCACCTGTGGAAGCACCTTAGGTGGCTCACCTGGGTTTGTAGCGAGGCTGAAGTGGGTAACAAAGGTCCTCTTGGAAGGGCTGTCTTGTACCTGGTGGGTTACTTGGAATTTTCTTTTCCAGAAGGAGAAGAGTGAGTATGCAGGCACTGGCTGGTGGTGGCATGAGCAGCAGGAATCTTCCCTGGGAGATTGAGAGGATCTGAGATCCAAATAGCAGCCAGGTCTGCTGAAGGAGCCGGGGAAGCCAGCCAGCATTTTGAGCTGGGAGCTAACTCTCTAGAGCAATTGATTAGATGGGAAAATTAGTAGTGCTGATCGTTATTTCTTGAGTCAGCCACTGGGCAGCCTACTGCTTGCCAAAGAGCGGGGAAGGGAAGCTTGGTGCACAGGGCTCTGGCTGGCTGTTGGTTGCCCTGTGCTAGCTGGCTGCCATGGCATGGTGCAGGCGCGAGGAGAGACCTCCCTCCTTGCTCTGTGCCTGCAAGACCCCTTGCCCAGCCACGGTGATTCGCAGCCTGAGTGCATGTACCTTTGTATCATTTAGGTATGAAGAAGCTTTAGAAAACATCAGTGACCAAGCGCTCCAGGAAGTCAGCAGGGCTCTCTCACAGCGGGGTTATGCTGCTTTGACCACCGACAGACAGACTTCCCTGAAAGGCCAGGTAAAAAGCAGCATGGACAAGGACAACGCAGTCCGGCATGTCATCGCTGAGTCTCTGAGCTTATCTCTAACTCGGATTTGAAGCCACTTTGCACTCTCAGGCCACAGCTTAGGTTTAGGCTGATGACTCTGGAGGGTGCAGGACAGGTCTAGGATCAGTACTACCAAAGCAAACTCCCTGTGCTGAGCAGAACTTGAGGGTGGGAGCCGAGTTCAGTGTCTGCCCCCTCCACCCAGCCTGCACAGGAGGGGAGGTCAGGGGAGCTAGGTTTAGAAACTGCCTTCATTTTCCTGTTCCACCCTGAAATGCTCCCAAGCAGTAATTGCTTTGAAAAACCTCTTAAATCCTCCCATCCTTGCTAAAAGCTAAACAGGCCCAAGTGCAAGGTCTGCTCCTAGGTAGTGTTGCAATCTTCAGGCTAGCATGTAGAGTGAGAGCTTAATCACTGGCTGCAGTGAAGCACCATGCTAAGATCTTTAAATAATATTTATCCCTAGAGAGTGCACTGCTTGGTATTCAGCTAACCAGCCGCCCTGTAATGCTGCTCCATCAAAATATTTATTCAAATGGTTTGGGTAAGAGCTGGTTATTTTGACCTTTTATTAGTACTCTGAACGCTAACTCTGCATCAGATTGCAGTGCCACAGGCAGCGAGTACACTGCAGGAAAGATTATTTCCACATGGAAGACTAGCTTTTATCAGCCATGAAAATAAGGTGAGGCTCTTCCTGCCCACCGCTTCATCTAGCTGAGTATCCTTCCCAGCCCCTGTGGACTCCACCACACTGTTTATTTGGGTTTATTCTTTCCATGTCAGAGCAGGCTATTTTGTTTTAACGTAATTCAGAAGGCTGAATTAATAGCCTAAACCAAACCTCGATAACCAAACCTCCAGGCTGGGCAGCGTGTGACGGCAGTGACTCACCGACGGTGTGGCACTAGAAGCTGCAGAACTAGACAGCCTTCCCCCCTGCTATGTCTAAAAATCAAACCCGTGCCTTGCCTGCACTCTTGGCCACTAAAAACATTTTCTACCTACTCCCTTCAAGTGCGAGAACATCTGACGCAGCCGGGTAGGTGAATCTCAACTCTGTGTTCCTCAGAGAGGTTTCTTGAATGCTTTCAATTTCAAAATGCTGCTGTGGCTCACAAGAGAAATCCTGAGCTCTGAAGTTTTATATTCCATTATGCTTCTAACATGCCTGACGCTTGAATGCAGTACAAAAGCTCTCAGAGTGAGTGAAAAATCTTTACTGTTGACCTGCTCCACTTTCATGCTGGGTTTGATGGATTTGAGTGTTCTTAAGTCCTTCAGCCCAGTACCGCAGCGAGAGCCACCGTTAGAAGCAGCTACCCAGGACACAGTGGCACCTGACACTCGAGTTCTCTCCTTGTGTCCCACAGTTTCACCTCGGTTCCTGTGCTGGACGCTGTTTCATTCCCTTAGGATCTGGAAGAGGAACTGTGTCCCTGAGTCGATCCAGCGCGTTACTTGTCCACAACACCCTGCCAACAATATGCGGCTGTCCTCAGGTCTGCTCTTGACTGTGTGAGCTAGCCTTTGTCGCAAAACTAGCTTTCTGGGCAAAGGCTGATTATTTAGTTTATTTTCATGCTTTTGCTCCCTACAGAGCAGCAGATTCATTCCTTCCTCCGCCTTTTCATTTCTCCCGATGGACAGAATTCTCAGAAAGACTTCCCAAAGGGCCTTGATGCCATTCAGGAAGAGCAGCTGGAAGCTGGGCGCAGCTTCGGAAGCGTGATCCACCACAACAGGCAGGTGTTTGGACCTTACTACTCGGGAGTTCGCAAGAAAGCGCTTCTCCCAGGCGCAGAACCAGACTCAGACGCAGGGGTGGATTCTTTCTGGTCATCTTCACCACATTCTGGGACAGGGGTGGAACGCATTCTCCAGTCATGCTTCAGCTTATAAAAATCAATCAGACAAATCCACCGGGGCCTGCACTGCTACTGGGAAGTGACTCTTGGCACGTCAGTATCTGAATAAACCTCTTGAGTACAAGAGGTAGTGCCTTTTTTCCCCAAAAAGCTATTTGGTGGGGAAGGCAATGGGATGTGGAGTTCCTGAAACTGCCATGCAGGTCAGGCTTTTTTTAATCCAAGGTGTTAATTCTGCTGTGGACCTGTAACCTGCTTTGCTGAAACATTAGTCCCAGCCCAGGGACGCTGTTTGCATTTGATAAAGCCATGTGGTATTTAAGATCATTAAAACTGCTCAGTATATTTCAATGGTAGCTTGAAAACCTGACAGTGGATTATTAGAAATGGAACATATGGTATAAATTTAGCAATCCCTGGAGTATTTAGTATTTTACATCAGCCAGATTTTACTTGACAGAAAAATCTGAACTTTAACCTGTATTTAAATGTCTGGATTTCTCGCTCTATTTTTATATAATGAAAATGTCCTACTTCTTGGCAAGCCAAATATCTTTTCTGGGTAAATACTCATACAATGGCTGCCCAAACTGCTGCAGTTGTTACATGAATCAGTGGCTGCTGTGCTACAGGAAAGTGATGTTAGTGTTTATCATCAGTAAATGAGGGTCCTGACAGTCCCCCGTGGAGCAGTCCTTGCAGATGCCCATCAGCAGGGCTAAAAACGAGCTTTTCTCACCACGACGCGGAGAACAGACACAAAGCGGCTGGAGACTGTCATGCTAGAGACAGGTCTGTCCTTAACAGAACACGTGGATGCGTTTTTATCTATAAATTAGTTTGTTTCAGAATAACAATATTCAATATTTGGGGTCATTATGACTAATTGCGAAAAGAGCAGCTTCAACCAAAGCGACTGCTCGGCAGCCAGCACTCCCCGCCCCGCATGTCACACGCGACAGCACAAACCCGAACTCCGCTGCCCAGGAACTACGGCAGGATGGCTCCCACCTCGTCGGCCTCCTGCGCTCTGCTCCCACAGCACCGCATCTCTGCGCGACGCTCTGACGCGGCCTTGTTCCTCACGTGGACGGAGCCGGGGAACGCAGGCGCAGTGCTCGGCCGCGCTAACCGAGCGCCCCGCTGCTGCCTGCCCTCACGCTGCTTCTCCTCCCTTGGCAGGTCGGGTCTGTTAGACGGGGACGAGAGCAGCAGCGCTTCAGCAGAGATGACCAGGAGCTGGAGGTGACAGTGACAATGGGGCGAATGTGTGTCTAAGTTTGTTTATTAATTCAGTCTGTTCTAAGTTGTACAATTATGAAAACAACAAAACGACTGCTGGAAGCCCAGGAATATTTACAATCTCGCCTTGTTGTAGTGAGGTCAGTCTATGTTGTTGCACAGATTGGTTATGTTTGGTACCACAAGATGTTTAAAATTCAGACAAATTTGAACAGATTAACAATTGTATATACAGGAAATAAAAGGAAATTCAAGTATCAAAATACAGACAGATTAAATAACATTTGTATTACAAATCAGTCCCACTGCCATACATCACAATTAGCAAAAATGTCTACATTGCAAACTGAACTCAACTGTTCTCTGCCCTGTTAGGGAATCTCAGGTTATTCTTCCACGGGTAGGAAAAATGTTTGAGCTAGATTGACTTTGCAAGAGCAGCACAGTTACTTCCTTTTGGAAAAAGAAAATAAAACAAAAAAAAAGCAGTAAGTAATGCCAATATGAGACCTAAAAGAGAGACCTTTTGCAACAAGACAGCGTTGCAAACACCGTGCTTGCTCTAAAATAAAGATCTGATTGCCTGGAAGTGAGGCGAGCAGAAGAAAGCCAGGGGAAGTTCTGCTGCTAGGGACGTCTGAAGTGGGGCGGAAGGAGCGTTAAAGCAATGGGCTCCACTTCAGCCGCACACAGAACGGGACGTGTTCGGAGGGACGATTTGGCATTGGTCTGTGTCGCAGCAGCCTGGTGAAGGTACAGACTTTTCCCTAGAGGCACATCCTGGAAGGTGCCGTATCTTCGCCCTGCGAGGGGGACGGACATGTACCCCGCAAAACTTGCATAATTTCTTCTAAAAAGAACAATGCCAAAGCACGTTCAAAGATAGCCGGACAGCTAAGATTAGGGTTTTTTTGTAAATACAAAATGAAAAAGGATAAAGCAGCTTCGATTTGGAAAAAAATCATCCCCTCTTACATAAAAAAAAAAAAAGACGACACCAACTCTGCATCTCAGTTGACCTGTCTTGAGTTCTCAGCCTGGACTCGTGCCATGCACACAGCAAAGTCTGTAAAATCCAGTCTGCCCTTAAAGAGGGGAGCCAGGCCCCGGGCAGCACCACCTTTCCCCAGGCAGGGATGCAGCAGGTGCATTTCGATTCAAAGTCTTATTCAGCACCAGAAATTTTAGGGCACTTTCCTCCAGATACCACGAAACCCTGTAGGGAGAAAGAGCCAGAATACTGTGCCGTGGCTGGGTTAACGGACTGCTGGGAGTCGGGGATGGGCATGGCCCAGGATCGGTCTCCAGCGTGCAGGTACCTTGAGAAAACCCATCGAAATAAAAGGGGAGATGCACTGCCAAAACAATTGCTTTGTCTGTGACGTGAGAAAGAGAGTATCTGGCTACAGAACTGCTGGGTCACTAAAGACAACCACGGGGTTACATGCGGGGCTGGGAAGGACCACCAGGGTCGCAAGCCCGGACCCCTGAAGATTGGAGTCTTCATCACCACATCGCCTCCAAGCCAACCTTCGAAAAGCTCATGCATCAGACAAAGAAAGGTGTCCCTCCTCCCAAGCAGAGGTTCAATTTGCAATCTCTTCAGAAAGATTTGTTGCCAACACACCAAATATTTACACTTACACCAGTATGAATTGCAACATATGCAGAATAAGGAATGTTAGGTTTCCTAAATTCATCAACTTAAAAAAAAAACACCTCTCCACTTCCCCCTCCTAATCATTTACAGGTCTATGCCCTTGGGATTACGGTTCACTTCTCTCCCAGCCTTCCTGGCTGGAGAGACTAAATGAAATCCTGACATACAGCAGCAACCGGAGTTAAACAGAAATCATTTGGGCATATCATTTTAGTAAAGCAGCAGGGTACCACCTCCCCAACCATCGCAATGCCTGCCGAGATCGTAACGGATGCTCTGCGCTAACATTTTTGCGTCTGAAGAATTGAAATCACAACCATTTTAACATCTCTCCCTTGAGGGGAACAGCTGTGTGGAAACACATCAGTCACAGCCAAAACTACTGTTAAATACTCTGGTAATTTGGAAGGAAAAAAGCAAGCACACAGCACCTTCGAGGTGGTGGTACCTGGGGACAGGCGGGGCCGAGCCATCCTCAGGTTGATATGATTGATCCTCAGGTTTGGATTGTTTCAGTGTAATGCCCAAAATTTAACTCCTTATTTGTTCATCTTCTGAAACTCTTGCACTAATTAAATAACGAGCTAGTATCAAAAAAGTGCTAAATCACAATTGAATATACTTAAAAAAACAACCCCACCCCTTCAGGGCATAACTGCATCTAAAACCAAGCCGGGTGCACAAGAGGCTGGAGAAGGGAGTCGTCTCCAGGTATTCAGTGCGTCAATCGGCAGAAATTGTGTCCTTGCCCTAGAAGTGTCAAGTATTGCATCGCAACAGTTCTCTGTAGGGGAAGCAAGCTTTGTACCGTCAGTAATACTTGGCTACGACCACTCTGGCGTGGAAGATCCTCTGCAGACTCCTTCCCTTAAGTTCTTTCCATTTGCTATAGAAGCGCGGAGTAGCTTTGCAAACAAAGGGCGCAGACTTACCCTGCGAGGCTTCTCGCACTGGAGGAAATTATTTCCAAGAATTTGGCGTTCTCTACTGTTCACCCAGAATTGAAGCAGATTTAAGTACCGTTAGAGATGTGCACACCACTCCCACTGCTAAGACTTTCTATTGTACTCCTTGCCGGACTGCGTGGATTCTCAGTAAATAAGGATTTTTTTTTTTTTCTTTTCCTCAGCAAAAAACTGCAGTGCTACATTTAAACTGTGAACTGGATTTGCTCTGTATCATTTCACACGTTAAAAAAAGCAACGGGTCGAAAGACGTTTGTCTCAGACTAGAAAAGGCGACATCGCTCTCGGCCTTGGAAGTCTCAGCTTTCCTTTGCTAAACGCGGCGAGAGCTGCTTCGCTCAGCTGGTGGCTGGGATCCCCTTCCCCCCTCTGCTCGGGAGCCCTCACCGAGCAGCCATGCACCCACTCCGAGGCAGACACCAGTGCCAGATGGAGATGATCTTCGTGTCAGCAGGCCACTGCTTCTTAGGTCTCTGCCCCGTTACTACATTTCCGTGGTAGGAGACAGCTGCCCGGAGATCAGCTTTTCAGAGGCAAACAGAAAGGAAGATAATGGAATGAATGATTTCCGAGTCATAGACAAAAACATGCGCTGGGAAAGACGAGGCGAACGGCCAGGAGATGAGACACAGCCGTGAGGGTTACGGACACACAGCGGAAGCTCTGTAGCGTGGGCACGGCCGCCTGTGATCCCAGCTGGGTTTGGATGGTCACCCTTAGAAAGGCACATGCTCCAGTGACCCGGGCTCAGGAGGTGCGGAGCAGCCTGCCCTTCCCTGCTGCAGGCACGGCGAGACGAGAGCTCCGACCTTCTAAAGCCAGGCGGACACGTGGGCAACCGACCGCACGGCAAATGCTCACACGCAGAAACCACGCTACCATCGCCATCATTAATTCAGTTTCCGAAGGATATAAAAGCCCTCGGGGCACTTTTAGAGCTTGGAAAGATGCTGGTCAAACCCGGAGCCAACCTCTGGGAGCACCTCAGACACAGCAACATTCTGCTGCCCACACGCAGCACGGCCTCTGCTTCGGGGGTCCTTGGGCTCTGCGCTCAGGCGCTCCATGGCATACGAAATACATGTACTAGATCGAGCTTCCTTTTTTTTTTTGCTTTAAAACAATCCTTTTAGTCCTCTCACTTGGGTTCTCACTAGCCTGGCCTTTATCTTGAAGTCAGTTTGCTGCTCAGTGCCATTAAGCCACCAATGACTTGAGAACAAACTCATTCCTGAGAAAGAGCTAAATAAAGATGTTGAAACATCAGATTTCACCACAACTCTGGGGAAAAAGAAGCTTTGAGGCAACAGCTCTCAAGGCCCAGCAAAACTCGGACAAGCTTGTCCTAGCCCCTAAATACCAGGTGTGTGGATAACCAGGGCTGCTGCTCTGACTGCTCCCCGCTGAAGCCAACTGGTGATCGCAAAGGGACATTTGGGGTGAATTCTAAAAGCTGCTTTGGAAATGGAGCTTTACTGGAGATCTGAGCGCTCCCTCTTCCCCACTTCTGTCTAAGATGTCCACGCAGACACCTCATGCCGCGGTGGAGCAGGGAGCTGCCGCCCACCTCTCCTCACAGCTCTCCAGGAGACCCACCGTCACCACCGGCTCTCCAGAACCAGGCTGCGAGGGGATTTTTCTGAGATGCGAAACCTGCAGTGAGTTCAGGTGAGATCAGCGAGCTCTGTGCAGCCCAACCACCGTACGGCTGCAGCCCCTCTCCCTGGACGGGTGCGACAGCCGCTGCCTGCCAGGAGCTGGTCGGGGGCCAGGACGCAGCTTTGCTACGAGCCCGTCTGTGCGAGTTCAGTGCTTCATCTGCAGAGAGAGCGAGGTGAGCGTTGGGGGTTTGCTGCCACGGTGTGGAACTCGCTGCGCCTTTCACTGAAGGGTCTTAAAACTGCTCGGCAAATGGAGCGAGCCTCTCTGCCCCGAGCCGTGGGTAAGTACGTCCCCACCCTGGACACGGGGAAACTGAGGCAAGGAGAGGCGAAGTCGCTTGGACGCACAGCAAGTCAGGGAGAAGCAGCACCGGGGCAGCAGTCCTGCCTCCTAGCGCTGTTACTCATCAGATCCTCCTCCTCCTCCTCAGCTTCATCTCGGTGAGCTTTGCAAATGCAAGCGAAGGAACCAGGGGTAGGGCCACGGGTGGCTCGCTGGGGCTTTCACGGGGTCGTGAAGGGCCGTATGACATTCCCAGACCTGTCCCAGCTTTGCTCCCACCTGGGCCAGGTGCTCTGCGGTCTCCAGCAAAAGACTCCCAGTCACATTCTGGAATTAAAAGCAGCTTTTACTGAGATACACAGAAATGGGGACGTTTTCCCAGAGGAAAAACATGCGCACTGAGCAACTGCCAGAAAAGGCAGCGGTGCCCATTGCAGGGCCATCTCCAAGCGCAGTCCTCACTCCTGAGGACAGAAGGTGACAGATGTTTCAAGATCCCTATAGCCCTCATCGTGCAATGGTTTTAGACTGAAAATCAGCTTTGGGATCGGCAGCAGACTGATTTCAACCAGGTTTCTCCCTTCGGCAAAAGAAGTACAACTGCAGCAAGCCCGCTGAAGGCAGCAGAGCTCCGTCTGCTTTCTCAGACCTCTCAGCGCGCAGTAGCCAGCCCCGCTCTAGCACCCTGCCTTCCCAACACGGGGCTAACAACATGTGCCTTTACAAGCTGAACCTCTTCACAATCTGCCAAGTGAGACCTGCGCCCACAGCTCACGAGAAGTGTGGTGAGTGTAAACAGAAGGGCTACGAGGGGGGAACAGATCCTACAAGGGACTGAAATGCATGCAACCAAACGGCACGGTGTCTCCAAGAGGGGACAGAGCTCACAGTGGGAACGATCACAGAATCACAGAATAGTAGGGGTTGGAAGGGACCTCTGGGGGTCATCTAGTCCAACCCCCCCGCCGAAGCAGGGCACACCCCGGCCCCAACCAGCACTCCCATCAGAGCAGGTTTTCTGCTCCAGGCTTCGAGGGGAGAGACTGTGGGCAGGGGCCCTGTGAGGAAATCTAGCGAATGTGTGTTATTTGCAGACAGCATCACAGTGGTTAGTGTCGATTCGAACGGCAGGTAAGAAGAGGGGTGAGTTCACTGGAACAGTACACAGCCGTGGCTCAGTCGGGAAGAAGAGGATCTAGGAGGAGTGAGTGCGTGCACCGCAGAGACAAGAGGTCTCCATCAGTCCAAGGATAAGAAGGTGAAATAGAAAAAAAGGCCTGGGGAGTGTCACGTTGCCCCAGGGATTCACAGTGCCAGAGCAAGGGGAAAGACGTGAAAACGGCAGGCGGCTTCCTGGATCCACATCTCCGACTCCCCCAGCCTGCTCCCCTCTGCACCCCCCACCTCACAGGAATCTAACAGCGCGTTACCCTTGTTTCCGAGTAAGGAGAATTCACAGTGTTCAGCAGTGATCAGGTACAAAAGCCGTTTAAGTCTACAGTCTCCTAAGTGCTGCTGCTTTTGACGTAGTGCCTACGCGGGGCTCAGTGCGAGCAGCTGGAGGAAGAGGGAGTTTAGAACAGCAGACAGATCAGATCGCAAAGGCACGGTTAGACTGGGTGGACACGGGGTGTGTTTGCTTTAGAAGATAGTGGTCTCATACTTAGTGCTGAGGGTCCGCTTGGAGTCCTGTTTGGGGTCCACGACCCAGGAGACACTGGCATGAGACTGGGAGTCTTGGTCCACTTCAGGGGGCTCCAGCTAGAAAATAAGGAGAGGAAGGGCATGTGAGGTCACCCATGCTTCTGGGAAGGAACGAGCGGGGATTCAAAGCACGGAGAGGCTGCTGCTCTGCCTAACGCCCGTCCCCAAAACGCGCGCGTGTGCAGGGGAGCGGCTCTCCCTGGAGAGGCACTCGAGTCGTTCACGGCTAAAACATGTCTAGCCGCGTCAGTCTCAACCCAGCACCCTGCGATGACTTCCCGAGTCAGGCCTGCGAGCCCCTGTTACCATGAGTGACAGCTTCGCTTCATCTCACAAACAAGCACGAAAAATTCAGCGCTATTAAAAAAACAAAAAATAGAGGCAAAGGGAGAGAGAGGGAGACAGCTCCAAGCAGGTGAGCTCCCACGTGATTTACTCTCCTGGTCAAGCCAGGCTCTTTCATCTTGTCCTCCTAAATCAGGATCCTACAGGAAGGTTAACAACACCACAAAGAGCAACGCAGTTAGTCGAGAGCTGCCACTCGGCATCACCGGGGACGGATATGAGCGGTTTGCTCCTGGGGTACATCTGAGCCCCTGGCATGGCCCTGGAACAAGCGGGAAGGGAGGACAGCAGCGAGGACACAGGACCACAGCAGGAGACACGGGAAGCGGGGAGGCAGGCGGGCCGGCGGCAGCGGGGGCAGCCCGGGTGGGATCGCAATGGAAGATGGCAGGAAGAAGCGTAAAGACCTTGGCTCCGGGACTAAGAGACTGCAGCGGCAGGTAGGAGGGGCGGTGTGTTGTACAGGTGTGACAGTAACAACAGCGAGAGTCGGGAGGGAGCGGCACCTGAGCGGGGGGAGCAAGCAGAACACAGACAAAAGGAGACATTAAAGGAAGGCAACGGCTTAGGCAGCAGTCCCTGCTCCTCAGCAGCTCCAGTCTCGGCTGGGTTTGGCTACAGCGGCAGTCCGGCGCTGCAGACCGCAGGCTACCTACTGATCACACTGCGGCTCGGCAGGGTTTGCACACAGAAGCTGTGCTGGACCCAGCAGGGCACGTCACCCCCATCCCACCGGGGCTATTTCCACCTCTGCCTGCCCTCCTCCTGCCAGGGGAAGCCCTAACACCGCAGCAGGACCGCTAGCAGAGCCCAGACACTGCAGTACCGGCAGCGCCCGGAGCTACGGGCACTGTGTCTGCCATCTGGGCTCCCCCCACCACAAAGGGGGAGGTTTCAGCGTGTGGTGCCCAAGAAAGATCTCAGCTCAGACCACGTAGATCGCACCCGGCCCGCACATACGTACTGCGGATTTCCTCACGCCGGCTCGTGGTTTAGGCACCGGTTTGGAAGATTTTGTTTCAATCATTTCTCCTGCCGCAGCACCCAGAGGCTTCGCTCTCTGGGCTTGGAGGGCCAGCTGGTAGGCGACCTCGAACGCCTGCCCCAACGTGAGGATGATCTCGTACGTCAGGTTCTTCGGAGAGACCAGAGAAAACACAAAGCCGTTAGGTGCAGACGAGCTACCTCGCCCTGCGCGGAGTCCATCTGCTCGGCAGCTCGCTCTGGAGAGCCAGACCTCGGCAGAGCCCATCGCCCTTCGCGTCCTGCCGTACCCCTGGCAAAGCCGCTGAGCTCCCGCCCCGCCGGAGCCGGCACCGAGCCACCTCCACGCCCGCACAGCCCTGGCTGGTGGGACCAGCGGCGAGCCCGCTACAGCCCTGCAAGCATCGCAGTTTAGCAGCGTTTTGCATTGTAAAGAGAAAAAGCCCAAGTGTCTTATACAGCTGATTCTGCCCAAGAATAAAAAAGCAAGTTAGGCTTCCACACTCTCGGCGAATTAAAAAGCTGTTAAATCAGCCTATTACGCTCAACATAATTGAGAGCGTATTAGGGTTTTGTTCACGGCATATTCCTCAGGAGGGAAAAACTCCTGCCCTGCTTTATTCAGCACTGGAGACTACAGTAATGGAGCCAGACAAATACTCTCCTTGTCGACAGAGCTCCGAAGTAAAAGCATTTTGAGCTCAAACGGACCAGATCGTGGTCTGTGACTCGCCAATAAAGCTGAGTGATGAAACAAGTGGACTGCAGCGCGCCAGGAGACGAGATGCGATAACCCACTCACCACATCCACGGTGCTGAAGACGTGGCAGTAGTGGTGGCTGGTCTGCAGGTCCTTGGTGATGTAGGCGAACGTGCAGAGATCCTCGGGGTCCTGAGCAGCGCAGGAGATGTTCCGGATCTCATGCTCAGCGATGACATTCTGCCAGGGTCAATGACAAGCACCCATCACCCTTCTGGGGATGGCAAATACACCCAGCTAACAGTGGTCGCGGCAAGCTCTCCCAGCCAGACCAGTCCTAGCTCCCTCCCATGGTGGGAATAAATGGCAGCACGGTCCACAAGCAGCCAGCTTGCCAAGCCTTCGGCGTTCAGGTGACCATCACCACCTTGGTGCTCTCCTGTAGTCCTGAGAAGCTGGGCTCCTCAGGACCAGCCGTGGCTTCTGCAGCCACCTGATATGACCTCCAGTCCCCCAGGCAGGTGGGACTGCCAGTCTTGTCCCTCTGGACATCAGCTTCGGGGCATCTGAAGCTCACCTTGTTAGAGGCATCGATGAACTTCACCCCCTTGTACGTGATGGACAGTATTATGGTCGGGATCTTCTTCATATGCTCTGTGGATTTCTTCAGAAACAAGAACATTCAAGCAACCAGTTATGAATGAATGCTGCCTTCCCCACCACTGCCCCAGCCCACCCGGGGACCCCCAGCCCACCTCCCCACAAAGGCAGTCCTGGGGTGTCTTGGAGCAGGAAAGCCTTCTCTTGGTGGAAGCAAAGGGGAAGGGACGGGGACCTGAAGTGAACCCAGCAGCCCTTTCCCCGGTGCAAATGCCTGTCCTCCCACTGCACAGACCTTCAGACTGCGGGAAGGAGTGCTGGGGAGGGACAGTTCACCAGCGACAGCGGCACTGCTGCTCTGCCCAGGGGCAGCTTGCCGGGACTGGGGAGCCGCAGCTTCACCGAGATCCCCCCATGCTCCTCCCCACATCACCCAGCACAGGCTGTGAGCAGATGCCCTCGGCCCCGTGGCCTCCGTACCCTCATCTTGGCACAGGCGTCCTGCGTAGACTCTGTCCCTCGGAGGTCTTTGATCAACATGGAGCCCAAGTACTGTTGGAAGAGGGAGAGAAGTTAAAGGCTTCAGGCAGGAAACCCTGCCAACCCCAGGGCAATGCCACGGCCCCGAGCGGCCAGCAGCTGCGGCTGGGGAGGGACAGGTCACCCAGGGAGGGGGAGGAAGGATGACAACTCCACACGCAACAGTCTGACCCCAGAGCCTCCTCATCCTCATCATCCCACAAGCTGAAAGCCACTTACGTTGGCCTCGTACCCGCAGGACTCGAAGATGAGCTTCTCTGGCTGGTGCTGCCAGTTTTGGACTGGGGCGTATGGGGCAGCCAGGCTGGGGGGGCGCAGGGTCAGCTTCGACTCCCGACGGTCCTCCTGGAAGGGAAGAAACGTGGATGTGAAGCCACAACAGGGCCAGCCCGGATTGAAACACGGATCCCAGGAGGGCTCTGTGGGTCGATGCAATTGGGGTTCACCATGGCCAAATCCCGCAGGGGCTGGGAGGAGGCAGCAGGCTGCGGGTGAAGGTGCCAGCACTCACGTAAGAGCGAGTTGCCCATTTTCAAAGTGAGACTGAGGCATAAATGAGCTGCTGGCTCTAATGCTTGAGGGGAGCTGCGCCTGACCAGCTCCCTGGCTCTCCATGCATCGCCCTAACTCCTCGCTGGCTCCAGAGAGGGGGGAACCTGCCCTGAACTGAGCAGAGGGGCCCCCAGGACCCACAAAAGCACCCACTGACCTGTGCCTTGTAGCGCTCAGCTCTGGAGTAGGGAGCAACCTCGGTGCCGCGGTCGTGTTGCCTCTTCCCGGTGTCCCCAGAGGGCAGCAGGAGATCGGCAGATCTGCCCGTGCAGGAGTCGTTCTGGCTCAGAGGCGACGACGTCTGGGACATCAAGTCCTGGCACTGAAACGAGCAGACACCAGGAACCATCCCGGTCAGCCTGGGCCACGGCTGTGCCCACCCCTCGCCCCCCTTTAGAGTCTGACACAAAGGGTGCAAGGAGCAGAGTTAACGGGGCAGCTCCTGCTCCACAGGCTCCTGCCTCAGTGCCACCCATGACAGCATTTATTTCCCACGTGACAACACCCGGTTTGCTCGAGGATGGTTTCCAGCAGCCCTTTCTGCTGAGCACGCCTCCACCTCCCGTGAGCCGATCCCGGGAGGGCGGGAGACACGCCGAGCTGCGGGCAGGGTGTTTATAGGGGAACAGGCTCTGCTAAAGCCCTCCGCGAAGCCCTCCAAGCCGCTGACGATCAGCCACCCCAGAGAGAAGCCCCGGGAGCCCAGCGAGAGATGAGCCCAGATGCCTGACAGCCTGGCTCTTTCTGCAGGTAAGATTCGCTGCCCGTACGTGCCAACCAGCCTGGCAGACAACGCGGGCAGCTCGCAGCTGCAACGCGCATTAGTCCTATTCAACGGACTCGCTTAATTTGCCATTGACGTCCTTCCGCTCCCCGCGCCGGAGCCAGGCGCTGGATCGCACCAGCTGCAGCACCAGGAAACGCTGCAAATGGCCCATTCTCTTCCACAGCCTCCCCGTCCAGCATATCAATCAGCCCACGCCGCACCAAAGGGCTCCTCTCCCCACTCCAGTCTCCTCGCTCGCAAGAGGGTGTAGCAGGGAAGCCCAGATCCTCGGCTGGCTGCTGCCTGTCCGAGCTTTCGTTGTTCGAAAAGGGGGTGGGTGGTTGAGCAGCGGAGCGAAGGTGTGGGGTTCGTACGGACACGGGACCCTCCTGGCTCCCGAGCACACGCTCCGGGTGCAGTACCAGTGTGAATCCTCTCTTCTTGCACCCACACCCCAGTTCCTAAAAAACCCAGTGTGAGCAAGCAGGGCACAGCAGCCCAGCTTGCTTCAGCTAAGGCTGTTTTGGTTGAAAAGCCTCGGGAATCCAAGGCAGAAGGGAAAAGCTCTGCAGCAGAGCAAGGACCAGATGTTTGGGCCGGGAAACTCCAATCACTCCCAATTCCTGCTCCAGGAAGCTGATCTGCAAACACTGTGAGGAAGCAGCACGACACGCTCGCCCTCCGTGGCACGCTGCCCCGCTCCCCAGCCCACAGGTTAGCTGCGAGCACAACGGGTTTTGCCAAACTCAGCTCTCAACTGTCGGCTTTCAGGAAGAACAGCAAACGAGACGGCTCCCTCCCAGCCAACCCCGATAACGAAGGGCCTGACATCCAAAGGCTCCCACTCCCGCTGCAAAAAATCAACATCCACAAATCACATCGAGTGCTATTTGGCAGCGAGAGCAAGAGCTCTAGAGCAGCCCAGCCGGTCCAGGGAGACAGATCTCCGACTCCCAAACGGCGCAATCAAAGCACAGGTCCCAGCTGCATCCCGTCTCGCCCGCCGAGCCGTGCCACCCTCCTGCTCGGGAAGGCTGCCTGACACCCGGCCGAGAAACAAGGGGAAGAAAGGCAGCTCGGTATTCCCCTTCGGAGCAGGGTGCAGAGCGGGGAGTAGCACCCTGCTACCCGTTCGGTGCAGGCACCTGAGCCGAAGGAGCTGCCTGACCTTTCCCATGGGGCAGGCATCCAGAACTTGACCCGCAAGGGCTGAATATTATCTTCCCCCGCTTGCTCCGATAGCAGGGTCATGCCTGTGCCAGTATTTGCTGCTTGGGTCGCTGGAGTTGATAAGGTGAAAAGCTGAACTGACACAACTGGCCATGATAAGATTTCTCCCAGCACCGATGTGTTCGCACACTTCAGCTTGGTTTTGCACAGGGAAGATGGAGCTTGGCCCGCAAAGAAGCAAGCTAAGAGCGGGTAAAGCCGTCCACCGCTTCATCCGGAGCGCATCTGTCCCAACAAACAGTGACGTTTGCTGTTGTGGGGCCCAGCCACAGCAGAGTTTGTACAGCACAATGTCAAATCTGCAATTTGTTTTTACTCTGCCCAAGTGCTCCAGGTGCTCCGGCCAAGTCAGAGCCGGCCTGGCTGTTACATTTCCCCAGTTGTGCTTGACCACGCTCGGAGTGGGAGTACTGGGCTCTGCACCACCTCCAGCAGCAGCCAAGGTGCATCCGTGGGAACCGTTCAACACAACCCCCCTCCTCCGCACGGCCAGATGTGCGGTCGCCTCAACGCTTCAAGAACGTTCTTCCCAAACCACCAAGTATCTGAGAACCAGGAGTAACCCAAGCTTCCAGCTCAAATCAATTTGTTTCAATAAGAAACAAGCCATTTAGGTTTACCCTTTCCTTCTTTTAAAAAGCGAAGCAATTTTCAAAGATCACTCTCTACACTTATTACTCTCAGTACTTACTTTCAAAGGAGTTTTAACTGAAATATTGACATTGTAGGGTTTTTTTCCCCTTTTTATTGATTTTGCTAGGTAGAATTTCTTGTGCATGAAAGCAGCAGAGTAAGGCTGAACGTGCCTCCCTCTCTGAGCCCAGATACCCACCCAGGACCTGAGCTCTCAGTAAATCTCCTCTGCAGATCTCCCAGCCCCCCCCAGATGACAGCTGCCAATCAGAAAGGGGCCGATCATTCCTGACAGACCCGGGTTTAGTTCTTTGAAAGAAAGGGAGGAAAGTGAAGGAGAGCCAGGGCAGAAGAAAGCACCCCGGCCGCTGCCGAGCACGCTCCGTGCAGACATCTCGGCCAGGCAGGGAAACACAGTGACTCACTCTCAGCTGCGAGAACCGCGGCGGCTTTGCCGGTGGCTCCTCGTATGGTCTGTCTGCCAGGGAGGCGATGATCCTCTTCCGATGGCCGAGCAGATTCACTTTCAGCACCTGCAGGGAGAGATCAGGGTCGCTGCAGGCTTTCCTGCCCTCGGCAGGTGAGCAGCGCTAATCCCATCGAACACGACTCCCCCCAGGTCACAGCCCCGGTGGGAACATGGGCAGGACCTCACTGCCGTGGCAAATGAAAGGCAATACTCACATTTACGATTTCAAGCTCCCAGAGATTCTTCACAGTGTCAATAGAGCTGTAGCCACTCGAGAGGAAGGACTGAACGTAATCCTGCAGCCCCAAAGAGTCGAGCCACGCGGGAACCGAAGGCTGGCTGTTCCCATCACAGCCTAGGGGTTTCAACTGTAAAAGCACAAGAGCAGCGTTAAAAGCCCCAGGGGGCTGGGATCCCAAGGCATACAGCATAGCTAAAATCAGTTTAAAGGCCATCACCATCTCCACCAGCAGCTTTAAAGTAAACAAAATCACTGTATAAACAGGGAACACACAAGGGATCAAGGCTGGCAGGAGGGACAGCCACCCTCTCCCCAGCACAAAGCCATCCCACCCACACAACTTGGTCGACCAACACACTCATCCTCTTCCCTGCTGTTCCCAAACCCCTTCCCACAGCCCCTGCGATCCCCCCGTGGGTCACAGGGACGCGGCTGGAGTCACAGGGACTGGCTTCTTGCTTCCTCTGCTTTCACAGCCATGCTGGGCAATGCCCCGTTCCTGCTTCCCATGAGGGACATCGGTGCTGACCTTTGGAAGGGAGCGAGCAGCCTGGAGGAGCTTCCGACGGTGCTGCGGGTCACTGATCCCGATGTCCCGAAGGTCCTGGTCTTCCATGACATTGCAGCCCTGTGGGGACAGGGAGGAGGGACATGGGAGCAGAAGGCAACAGAAGCCACATCAGCTGCGGGAGCAGAGACCATGCAAGGTTACAGCACCCTCCTGACCTCACCTCCCAGCACGTCCCCGCGACAGGAGGAGGAGGAAGGCTCCCAAGGATGGCAGCTCTGCCCCACACACCGACCTCGGGCACCGAGAGGGCTGACACGAGACGGGCTGCAGCATGCACTGCATCGCTGGGGCAGAGCGCTGCCATCCCCTCCCTCCCGCGGCCGGCTCCGCGGCATCCTCTGCCAGGCGTCAGAGCAACCTCCCTGCCTGACGCGCAGACGCTTTGATCACCGCGTAACGATGCCCAGGTGAACCCCAGCCCCTCCACACATGGTGCCTGAGAAGGGGCAGCTGGCTCCGCTCAGCGTCCCTCCACAGACACAGAGAAATCTGAATTTCTTTCCGCAAGAGCAGGCGACCTGGTGAAGGTCAGATTTATCCTCCGTCCCCTGGGGCAGCGAAGCAGCCCACCCCTCTCCAGCAGACGCTCTGCTTGACGTGCACCCATAAAAAAAGCCCATTTTCTGCCCTCTTTCCCCGTGCAGAACACACCGACTTCACCCCCCGCTGAAGAGCCTCCATCACAACCTGCTTCCCTGCCCCTCGTACCTGGGGAGAGCTCAGCAGGAAGCCCGGGCACATCTCCCCGTGGCTGGGAGAGCCACGCTGCTGTTTGACCGAGGGCTTCGGCTCGAGCCCGGACCCCCCCTCCCCGGACCTGCCTCCCTCTGCTCTCAGGAGAGTCACAGCTGAAGGTCTGAGCTGACAGCGCTTCGCTGTTCCACATTTTGGTTTTATAAGAGAAACCTAATTAAAATTGGCTGTCGGGCACTACGCTGCTGCAAGGGCAGGCAGGCTGCGAGCACAGCAGGCTCAGCGGCCACGTCTTCAGGAGGGAAGGCCAGGGGAAGATGGCCAAGTATCCTCTTGAAAGGACAGCAAACGTTTTATATTCCTTCCCACTCGGCACTTTCTTAGCGTTTTGCTAAGTACTACCTGCTCTAAACGGAGCAGCCCAACGTGAAAGCAGGGAGCTGCTCTCCGAGTGGCCGAACCACCGAGCGGGACCCCCGGGGGCAAGGGCTGCCCCTTCCGCTCTCCAACGCTCCTGGACAAGCCCACGGGCCCGGCTGCAGCCCGGGCAGCCCGCGGGGAGAGCTGGCCTTTGGCGGCGGCAGTATGAGAGTCACCGGGGGCACGTCGCGGAGCCAGGTGCCAGTCCTGCAGCCAAAGGCCAACCGGCTCACTCCCAGCATCGCCAGCGTCCGCTTCGCTCCGGACTTGCCTGGTTTGTGCCTGGTCCAGGGCAGCACCGCGCCTGGGCAGCACCACTCACAGAATCCCAGCATGGTCGGGGTTGGCAGGGACCTCTGTGGGTCACCCAGCCCAACCCCTGCCCAAGCAGGGTCACCCAGAGCAGGCTGCACAGCACCGCGGCCAGGCGGGGCTGGAATA
>Ga0065711_1036698_pt1 | contig 20697 bp, 8 predicted proteins | sample Hoacrofraction12_FD_59098 | JGI IMG/M metagenome (GOLD analysis project Ga0065711, IMG submission 59098) | Hoatzin crop microbial communities from Cojedes, Venezuela - Epithelial fraction 12 v2 (version 2) | ecosystem: Host-associated > Birds > Digestive system > Esophagus > Crop | place...
TAGTAGAGACAGCAGTGACAGGAAGAGGGCTAATGGTTTTAAACTAAAACAGGGTAGGTTTAGGCTGGATATAAGGAAGAAATTCTTTACAATGACGGTGGTGAAACACTGGAACGGGTTGCCCAGAGAGTTAGTGGAGGCCCCATCCCTGGAAACATTCAAGACCAGGTTGGACAGGGCTCTGAGCAACCTGATCTAGTTAGCAGTGTCCCTGCTTGCTGTGGGGGGGTTGGACTAGATGACCTCTAGGGGTCCCGACACAAAACTTTCTATGATTCTATGAGGAAAAGGCTGAGGTACTTAATGCCTTCTTCGCCTCAGTCTTTAATAGTCAGACGGGTTATCCCCAGGGTACTCAGCCCCCAGTGCTGGAAGATGGGGAAGGAGAGTGGAACAACCCTCTCATAATCCAGGAGGAAGCACTTAGTGACCTGCTATGCCACCTGGACACTTACAAGCCTATGGGGCCGGATGGGATCCACCTAAGAGAGCTAGGGAACTGGTGGAGGGGATGGCCAAGCCACTCTCCATCGTCTATCAGCAGTCCTGGCTAACAGGGGAGGTCCCAGATGACTGGAGGATTGCCAGTATAACACCCATCTATGAGAAGGGCTGGAAGGAGGAACCTGGGAACTATAGGCCTGTCAGCCTGACCTCGGTGCTGGGTAAGATGATGGAGCAATTTGTCCTGGGTGTGCTCAGTGGGCATGTGAAGGACAACCAGGGGATCAGGCCCAGCCAGCATGGGTTCATGAAAGGCAGGTCCTGCTTGACCAACCTGACCTGCTTCTATGGCCAGGTGACCCGCCTAGTGGACGAAGGAAAGGCAGTGGATGTCATCTACCTGGACTTTAGTAAGGTCTCTGACACTGTTCCCCACAGCATCCTCCTGGAGAAACTAGCTGCCCATGATTTGGATGAATGTACTCTCTGCTGGATAAAGAACTGGCTGAATGGCTGAGCACGGAGAGTGGTGGTGAATGGAGTTAAATCCAGCTGGCAGCCAGTCACGAGTGGTGTTCCCCAGGGCTCAGTTTTGGGGCCAGTCTTGTTTAACATCTTCAGCAATGATCTGGATGAGGAGATTGAGTGCTCCCTCAGTAAGTTTGCAGATGACACCAAGTTGGGTGGGAGTGTCAATCTGCCTGAGGGTAGGGAAGGCTCTGCAGAGGGATCTGGACAGGCTGGATCTATGGGCCAAGGCCAACTGTATGAGGTTCAACAAGGCCAAATGCTGGGTCCTGTACTTGGGTCACAACAACCCCATGCCACACTACAGGCTTGGGGAGGAGTGGCTGGAAAGCTGCCTGGCAGAAAAAGACCTGGTGGTGTTGGTCGACAGCCAGCTGAACGTGAGCCAGCAGTGTGCCCAGGTGGCCAAAAAGGCCAACAACATCCTGTCTTGTATCAGGAATAGGGTGGCCAGCAGGAGTAGGGCAGTGATCATGCTATTGTACTCAGCACTGGTGAGGCTGCACCTCTAGTACTGTGTTCAGTTTTGGGCCCCTCCCTACACAAAGGACATGGAGTTGCTGAAGTGTGTCCAGAGGAGGGCAGCAAGGCTCGTGAGGGGTTTAGAGAACAAGTCTTATGAGGAGCGGCTGAGGGAGCTGGGGCTGTTTAGTCAGGAGAAGAGGAGGCTGAGGCGGGACCTTATTTCTCTCTGCAACTACCTGAAAGGAGGTTGTAGTGAGGCAGGTGTTGGTCTCTTCTCACAGCTCACTAGGGATAGGACGAGAGGCAATGACCTCAAATTGTGTCAGGGGAGGTTTAGATTAGATATCAGGAAAAATTTCTTTCCTGAAAGAGTGGTCAGGCATTGGAACAGGCTGCCCAAGGAGGTGGTTGAGTCACCATCCCTGGAGGTGTTCAGAAAACTTGTAGATGTGGCACTTTGGGATATGGTTTAGTAGGAATGGTGTTGTTGGGTGGATGGTTGGGCTCTATGATCTTAGAGGTCTTTTCCAACCTATGATTCTGTGATGCTATGACAGATTGACTTCCCATGAGAAAGACCCCCCCCCCAAAATAACTGCACAAATCTCAGTCAGAAAGGAAGAAGAAGAGGGAATTAAACTTCTAGCAAGCTATGTCCTCTCTGTTCTGGGAATGAAATGCAGCCTTAGCTTCTGTAAGGCCTAGGCATTCACCATCATATAGGATGAGTCAGCCTCTACTGGCTGCAAAACACCTTTCACTGATGGAGAGGAAAGTTGGAGAAAAGGGGAATCATGTAGTTATTGCCAGCATTACTCTCAGTGGCTCCTGGTAATGTCATGCATGGGATGATACCAACACTCACTGCGTCTTACCTGCCCTTATGCAGGAGCTCCCACCCTCTGCTTGAAGACTGAGCATTGATATCTATGTTAGTAACTTTAAGGATCTACTCTTGATGGAAGGATTTCTGTTACTTTGGAAAACACAAGACAGGTCATAGCTATGGCTGGCACACGAGGTATGTGGTGTAAATCTGGCTTCATAATTCCATTCATTTTTGGTACCTGTTTTGGGTCATATAGGATCTGATGTCTTCCAGCTGCACTTAGTGAGCTCAGATCCATCCAGGAAGGGGGAGCCAATGCCGAATGAATCAGCAACACCTCAGATGTCTTAGAGCCTTAATTTACATGTGTATTTGGCCTGCACTTGACAGTCATCATGTACATGTCTTAACAGTATCTCACTTGGCATTGTTGTTCTGTCCTCCCACATAGGTTTGTCCCCTTCCTTTCTATCCTAAAATACTGCTTCTCTGGCCTCCCTGCTTCTGCCCTTTCCTTTGTTAATTTCAAAAAGTTTTATGTCTTGCTCTGAAAGCTACATAATACGTTTATATTTTCTTATGTAACATCACATAAGAGCCCAAGACTTTGCTGAATGTGGATCTCATGAACATTTGTCTTCTCACTCACTAAACCGCTAACAGGCTTTTATGTAATTATATGTGACAATTATACAGACTCTCCTGTAAACTGTCATTAAGTCTGTGGAAAGGCTTGTACAGGTTTAAGCTTTGGATCAGGCTCATTACCAGTTTTGCCTATCCGAAGAGACAGAATGTTGCTTTCTGCTTTTTGTCTGTTCTGTGCCATCCATAAGTACAGAAAGTTCTTATAAATTAAATTGGTATTTGTAAAATGGTATGCTCTTTTCTGTTTGTTTGGGCATCTACCAGTAACGTACCTCCTCTGAAAGCAGCCCTTGCACTAGGACTGTTGCAACTGTGTATCTAGCAAGTCAGGTATATACAGCAGTCAGGTGAGCCCAATGCACTGGGGAAGGAAGTATTGCTGCCACATCAGGCAATGACTTACAGCTTGCTACCCTGCTTCTTGGAGATGTTCACACCATCTGCTGTTGGCATCTGATTCCTAGGAGAGATTCAAAGTGTGTGAATAGGGCCTGTAGTTAATAACAGAGATTAGTGAACCCAGAGGGCTCTGTGGAGAATCAAGCTCAGTTGCCTCAATAGTATGAATAGGCTTATTGTCCAAGGGATTGGAGATGCTAAGACAGAGGGAAATTCGAAGGAAAAATTTGATTAAGGCTAAAGGACTCTTTTTTTTTTTTACTTTTAATATCTGATTGGCAGCTGCTGTGCTGTGACAGAGGGAAATTCGAAGGAAAAATTTGATTAAGGCTAAAGGACTCTTTTTTTTTTTTTACTTTTAATATCTGATTGGCAGCTGCTGTGCTGTGACAGAGAAATTAAATGGGTGCAGGTGGGTAAGTCTGATCAATGGCCAGCTAAGGCTGTCGTCCTAGCTGATGTGTCACTGGGATCATTGTGCGCTCTCTGGGAGACAAACAGGAAAAAAAATAATCAGGCATCCCACAGTAACTGTTAGACTCTCCTGATCAAGCCTAGCTCCTGCTCTTCCGCAGCAGGGTGCCATGTCCTCTCTCGCTCTGTGGTTCTGTGTAGTGGGTGCAGGTGGTTGCCCTGACTTTTACATTACCAGCTATGCCTGTTATGTGGCTGTAACATTGCTGTACAGCTGTGGCAGAGACCTGTGGGAGATGAATCTCATCTGCTCAGATCAGGAGCTGGCAGTAGTCCTGCTAAAAGGCCCAAGCTTACTGCTGCTAATTCACTGGCTCACAGAACAGTTTGTTCGGAAACTGGACTATTTCTTAAATACCGCTGTGTAATGTCTAAACACACACACAAAAATAGTAAAGATAGGATAAACTGCCAAGAGGCCTAGATTCTTTGTACGAAGAGGGCTGGCGGCATAACTCTTCTACTGATAGAGTCCTGCAAAAATGAGGTAGTTAGGAGCTGAACTTGCTGGCCTCTGGATCGGACAGGACTTATCAGCACTGTCAGCTGAGTTGATGCCCAGTGGTACAGTAAGGAAGATGCACTGTTAGTGTCTTCACTCCTAATTTTCTAAAGCAAGCTTTACTCTTAGCTGCTGCTTCATTTCCTGCATCTTTTTTGCTCTGTCAGCCAAAGACTTCTATTCCAGCAGGTCCCAAAGGTGTCCTTTCTTAATTCCCTGTTTCATTTTGAAAGAATTCCCCAGCTGGTACCAATCACTGGGATGAAGGTAGGTATGCTGATTTGCTGCTATGACAACTATGTCTGTTTAGCTGAGCTGGTATCTCCCTCCCTGAATACCCAAAGGAGGTGTTTTATCTGAAGGCTTTATTTACATGAGCTAGGAGTTAAATGCACAAGTCCAGTGGCTGAAGACAGTTCAGCCTCTGATCTAGCTCAATAGCGTTAATTCGCAGAGGCAAAAGAGGCCTCGTGTTTCAGGGGTGACAATGCAGTCACTACAGTTTTCCGTTTGTCCCTCTCTGTTTCCCTTCAGAATAAGATTCCTTTTCCTGCTCACCTTCGCACAGCCCTCAGAAGATACATTTGAGCTCCTTCAGGCTCAAATGCAGAAATATAACATCAGGCATTTTGCCCTGGATGTCCATTTGTTTTTGAATAGTTGAGTGACATCACATTGGGAATAGTGATAGGAGTTAAACATCTTCTCTCTGAAAAGAACCTTAGTAAAGCAGAACTGCGACCTAATCCACAGGAATTTCCCAAAGGACTGTAAATGTCTGGAATGTAAAAGTGGGAATGTAAGACTTTCATGGTCCCAGGACTAGCCATTTTTCCACTTCCTGGCCCAGAAGAGCTCCCATCGTTGTTGGCTATATCCATCCTGTAAAATTTGGTTATGTTCCTGAGTCTTGGCCTGAATACTGTTGGTATTCTTCCATGCTTATCAATGTGGCTGAAGAAATTTGGTAACATATGCTCTTTTCTTTTGGTGTATGTAAACCAGTGGAGAATACAAAGTTAAGCCTCCTCAAACGGAAGTTTTTTTTGTTTAAACAATAAGAGGAAATGTTTACAAAATATTGTAAATCTCAAGGTGATGGAACCGTGTATGGCATATCCAATATGAAGTAGTTCAGGGCAATTTTTTTGTAGCAAGGGTTTTTGTTTCTGGTGTTGCAATGAGAAATCTTTGAGTGTGCAGTTTATCCCTCACACACGGGGTTCCCTCTTTCCACGTCAGTGACCAGGGCATAAAGCCACTATTGGGACAGTAGTCCCTTCTTTGTTGGCTGTTGTTTCCAGGGTTTGGGAATGTGTGTCCCACTCAGATGACTTCCTGAGGGATTTTCAGGGTGGTTTCAACTAGTTTGGATTGTAACACAGTTCCTCTCCTGCAGACACAATTGCTTCTTCGCCCTTGGGTCAAAGCCCTTCCTCTACCTGGTTCTGTCAGTGTCCCTTAATGATACTTTAGTGCCATTTAAGAGGTAGCTTTTCCTGAGTTGTCTTTTCTCCTTGCTTTTTTCCTCCGTTCTCTTTACCAGCAGCTTCCCTCTTAAATACCACTAGTCTGTTCTTAACAGCAAACACCCCACAAACCAAGCCAGAGCAGACTATTACAGAACAGCTCCTTTATGAAAATTGTTGGCAGCTCAGGAAATCAATAAAACCTGTAGTTTTTTAACTTTCAATAGGATTTTTCCCATTAAGTCTTAACAGGAAATAAAAAATAAAAAAATAACAAGAGTTATATTTTCTTTTCTCCAACAGTTCTGTTCTACTCTCATAAATAAAACATTACTACAAAAAATTTGCACTTTTTAAAATATATTCTCATACTGCCACCCAGCCTGAATTTCTTCACTCAGCAACCTCACGCAGTGTTGGTAACTTCATGGGACAACTGCTGTGCTGTGTGTAGATGAGTCAGCGTTCCATTTTCAGAGTAACTTTTACTTTTTTCTCTTGTCCACACATTTCTCATACAAAACCTCGCTCACTTTCTGAGGTTTGTCATGGCACTCCCTCAGAGCCATGACTGCCTCCATTGGTACAAGAAAACCTGTCATCTTCAGCTACCATTTACAATCACCTGACTTAAATGGTTCTATACGTACAAGGGCTTTCCTTGCAGAACCTGTTGTTTGCAGATTTTGTTTGCTGATCCTCTGCAGTGAGCTAGAAGAGCCAGTCCAGTCTTGGCTGCACCCTATACCTGATTTTTATTATCTTTATCTTGCTGACAATTGAGACTGTCCAAGCTATTCCTTTTCCTTCCCTTTTATGGACCAGTAAAGTGTTTTTGTTACACTGGAGATGTGCAGAGCTTCATTTTTATTTTAATAAACTGCTGCTGGGAGACTTTCGCTTTTTGAACCCAATCACTTTGTCAGCTTGATTAGTCAAATTTCTGGTGAATCTATTACTCTCCTCCATGATCATGAGTGTAGATGCATTATTAGACAGCTCTTTCTGTCCTACACACAAGCAGAGTTCAAAGGGCTGAAGGAGAGCATCACCCCACCATAAGTAGTACAGTGGCTCAGAGATACCTCCTCAGATGGAGGGGCCCCTAAATTCAAATTTTGTATCATTTGAGAATGACTGTATCTCAGCACTTGCCTTGCTGTAAAAAGAAGATTTGATTGAAACTGATTTCAGTATATTGGTGGTTGCTGCAAAAACAACCCCAGCTGTTGTTTTAATGCTTAGATAGCTACAAATGTATAGGTGGTTTAGCTGAGTCATTTGCTATGTGCTGCCCTCCCACCAAAGCCTGGACCTTTCATATCTCAGGTGGATATCTTCTCAGAACTAACTAATCTGTTGCTTCTGATGTTCTGCCAGGAAATTCTGTTGAGGAGCTTTTCTGAGAAGTTTTGCTTTGGCAGGTTGGCATTTTCTAAAGTGAAAACATGTGTCTGAAACATTTCCAAGTGACCCTATAGATGACTGAATTGAATTTCACTTTTATCCCTGAGCTTCCAATGTGTGTGAGGGTTTTTTTGGTGTTTTTTTTTTTTGTTTGTTTGTTTTTTTTTCCCAACCATCCCTTCTAGGCAGAAGCACAAGCCTGTGAAATAATGAAGATTGTTCAGGCAGTGACAGTACAGATGTCAAAGATGCTCTTTGAGGCCTCTCCAGGCTTCCTGGAGAGCTTGTGTGTTCACAGGGGAAACTTACACCATGATGAACCTACTTATCTGGCTAGAAAAATAGAATTTCTGTTTTAGGAGGAATTTTGCGTTTCTGAAACTGTGGTAAAACATGATAGTGAAAAAGACTGTGAAACTTGTCACTAAATGGATGATGTTTTGATTCTATCCAGAAAATGTCACCTGATGTAAAATGTTCCTAGGGGAAAATTTTATTTTCAATGATAAAAGTCTACTAGGATGCATTACATTCTTGTATGAGTGAGACAGTAACAGGAGGTCTTAATCTCAGTGACCGTTAAAAATGAAAGTCTCGTCAGCAATGTGGAGATGCTACAAGATCTTGTGCCACTGTGTTCTCTAGACGTACTGGTTCAAAGATTCAAATGCTACAGCTTATTTCTTGCTTTTTATTTGTGATGGTGCCAGCTGTCAGCAGCTGTAGCGTACAGAGGCGGTACAGCAAAGAGGTTCCTTTTCTTCCCTTTGTGTGTTGAACTTGCTTTGGGGTCCCACAGAAGGATTTTCTGCCTCCCAGCAGGATAAGGCTTACTGCCTCCAAGGAAGTGTGAACACAGGGACTTTTAGCACAACAAGATTCTGCTCAATCCATGGGAGTAGGCATGTTGTGAGTCTGCTGAGCAACTCCCAAGTTCAGTTGTGTGACTCACATCAGTTAAGTGGCTATGCACCACTTTTTGCATGACAGTAGGTTCATCTTGAAGCTCTTGTAAGTAGTGAAACTCAAGATCTGAAGTCTTGATTCAATAACAATACACTAGTAATAGGAATACTGTTTTTTGTGTCCAGTTGTGGTCAGTCTTATTTCTAAAAGAGTATGTTAGAAGTAGGAAAGGTTCAGTGAAGAGCGGTAAGTATTGGACTAACGTATGGAGTGATTTGTGTGGAAGACATGATTGAGCTGACCAGAAATCTTTGGTCTGGAAAGTGGCGACTAATGGGGATATGTCATGGAGACCTGCAAAATCATGGAAGTCTAAAAGAAGGAAAATAGGGATTGCTTGTTGTAAGAATTAGACACCATAGAATGAATATATCAGAAAGCAAATTAAAGGCAGAGAAGGTGTGTGACTTGCCCGTGCTACTGTCAATTTGAACTCTCAGTGGTAATGTAAGATTTGAGCCTGGAAACTTATCTTAGTTGATCCTACATTGTATGTTGCAGTGATATAAACCTGGGAACCTGTGGCTTTAATAGGTGATCCTCTGACAAAGACTGCGTAAAGCTTGAGAGACTGTGCTGCTGAGGCTGGCTCCAGCAAGGGTAGAAAATTTTCCTGACTTCACATAGTGGTTTCACCAGAACTCTGGAGAAGTGTCCTGATGAAAACAAGACAAAAAAATGGGCACTGGTTTTCTGTCCCACCCAGAGCAGGGAAGGCAGTACCTGCCACAAGTGGTCAACTCAACTTGTGGTAATGCAACTATGAAGCCTTTTAATAAAGAAAATATTTTGTGGAAGAGCTGACCGCTGCAGGGCACTTGTCCTCCTAGGCTGGAGGCAGGAGCAATTCCATCTACAGGGGAACTGGGCTACTGATAAGGTTGCCACTGAGACAGCATTACGGGTATCACCTCTCTGCTTACCTTGCCACTGTCCTGGAAAGCTGAACTCCTCTGACAGGCACAGGAGCGATAATAAATCCTCACACAGTAACCCCTCTCCATAGCATACAAAGTTGTTCCCACTGCATTCCTGTTGCTGCAGCAATTAGAAATGAGAAGTCTGACTTGTCAAGGGCTTTCCTGAACTCTCCCAGCTCTGCCTCCCTTAATTTCTGTGGTGTGATCTGGCTCCAGTCCAGCCACAGTCTTTGAATGGTGAGCAGTGAGGCAGGGGTATTTCAGTTTTGCCCAAGTGTCTGAGCAGCTTTTGAACTGGCTGTGTATGGAGGCATCAGTGAACCTTTTCCCTTGGGCATCTGACACTTTTCTCTTTTGATTGACATGCCTCCATTGAAGCCAGCTTGAAAAGTGTTTGCAGTCGAAACAAGTGGAGCAAATTCTAATTTGTCTGAAATGGGCCCTCCAGTTAAATGTTAAACTGACCTTTTCAAGAGAAATTTACTTGATAGTTTTAAGTGAAGCCCCGCTTTAAGCTAAACCTGTCACTACAACATGATTAAACTCGCTTAAATGTACATCAGTTGCACATATTATTAATGGAAATTGAAATCAGCCTAAATGGTAACTATAAATTTTAAAACAGGAGATATAAAAAACCACATGTGATGTGAAGGTTAAGGTGCCTTACTCACCCGAAGATTAGATGGGCTGAACGGGGAACTTTATTCTGAAGCGGTGAAAAATTACTGACTACTTTTTTGTCTATTTACAGTGCTCCATTTCTAATCCACTGAAGAAGGGGGCTTCAGTGCATTTTTGGCAGGGGTTTGATCTGTGGAGACTTAGAAGAACTGGTCACAGTTGTCTGGTCTTATTTTATCTGCTACTGGACCTTAAAGCAACAAATTATCAGATTTCTGGCAGCTGGTTTGATAGATGGTGGAGACGTGTGTGCATAGATAGTGCTGAAAGTAGGTTGCTGGGCATACCTGTGATACAGAAATGCCTGCTCCCCAGTTCAAATACTCTCCATTTAAAATTTTGGATCTGTTCTTGCCTGCTTCCCCTACCCACCATCCAGCATGACAGTTCCAGTGCTTGGCTACTGTGATGACTGTTATTTAAAACAACTGTTCTAATTGGGCCGTAATAAATCAAAACTAAATTGAAGACCTTCCACTTACGGGCATTTATCAGTGACTTTTCATCAAGCAGAAGGACAGGACTTGGTAAGCATCTTCCAGATGAATGTCTAGGGACTTATGAAGGTTCTTTTTGAGGGTGTTATCTTCATGTAGTTGTCCAACTTCTGTGATTCAAAGAACAAATTTGAACCTTTTGTAATTAATAACTCTTGTTCTACCAGACTTGGCTTCCACACCGGTGAAATTAGCATGACTTTTCCAGCTCTTTTGGGACATAGATCACCTCCATGTGGCACTAAAGAATACTCCATAAATACAGCCAGATATGATCTTCTTCGGGTTAGGACCCAAGTAGACTGCACTGCCCACAGCCTGAAAGTAAACACTAAGATCTTCTCTGTCTAACATGTGATGTTTTGTTTTCTTTTCCACTAATGCCACCTCCACTTCCTATGATAGTAGTATGCGTGGGCACGTATAATACGTACCACCACCTGCCCACTGTCCAGTGCGGGGGACATATTTCAGCCTGAGTGAGTCCATTGCACTACTAGTTGCATGATTGTGTTAGCATGGAGTTAAGTATGCCTGGAAAAAATGGACTCTGTTGGAGGTAGCTTGTTGCATTACACAAATCTGGGTCTTTACGCGGCTCTTGTGGTAATGTGTGAGACTTGGGGGTCAGTGAAGCTGAAACTTACTGACTTTCTGAGTACGTTGGAAGACACACCTTTGCTAAGGGAATTGGTGGTAGCCGAGGATGATAAATCTGTTATAAGAAGGTAGAAGGACTTCTCAGGTACTTGGCCGAGTTCCTGTTGGTAGCATTATTTTAATAACTGGATTGCATAATTAATGTCTTTATGCACCCACAGCTTTGGAAAGACATTTCTTATAATTTTAATTCCAAATAAATTAAAAACAGATGGCTGGGGGGGAAAGCTTCTGGTGAAATTCCCTTTTTTTTTTTTTTTTAAGACACTTGAATATAAGTTGTGAGTAATGGATGAATATGGCCCATTGGTAAGGATTTTGGTATCAAGGAATCTTTTCAAGATGTTTCAATCTGCAGTCTTTACTTTCTCACAAACAGAAAATATAATTAATACAAGATGTTTTTCCAATGCAGGGCAAAATAGTAACTTAATTTTGTGCAAGATGTTTCTGATATGGAATTTATAGCCTAGTTTTAACTTCTTTTATCGTTTACTAGTAACATAAAAGCAAGATCCCATTTTATCTGTAGCTGGCACTGACTTAAAGATGACTTTCAGAATCAAAGAACCAGAAGACCTGAGCTCGTTTCTAGGCTATCGGCCTGCAGTTCCTCTACGCACAAATGTCAGTGTATCAGTTTGCGAATAGAGTGTTTGAACACCTCACCTTGACCATGTCCTGCTCTATTCTTAATACATAGCACGTGCTCCTGACCATTTTTTCTGCCGAGTGATTGGGAGCATGCATTCTCCTCAGGCCTAGGAAATGGTATTAATCTTTTGCTGTGTACTTTCATTTCATTTCCTGTAAAAATCCATCTTCTGCTACTGGAGTTGACCTAAGGTTAGATGTCAAAGGAACAAATTACTGTCACTTGCTCGATACCCTAAGAATAGCTATAAATAGCAAGCTTTATAACCCCACTGATTCTTGAAATACAAGGTGATAAATATGCTTCTACCAACCAAGAGGAAAATGTAAAGCTGTGTGGCTCTGGGTGATGTATGTTGTTTGAAACTGGTACAAATGGTACAGCTACATCATTAAAATGGTTTTAAGAAGAAAAAAAGTGACACTCATATCTGCCTGTTTTAAAGCATTAATTAGTGATTCTTGGGTACAGTAATACAAGTAATCCACTAGCACAGATTTTTAAATCCAGCAACAATATATTCTTTCTTAGGTGATGTGGTAGAGTAATACTCTAGCTAGCAGCTAGGCTAGAGTAACAGGCTAGCTAACAGCTTAGCGTGTTCACTACTAGGACTCAGAGAACTGATTGAAACCTTTTAAATGAAACAATTTTCTGCTGGGAAATGCAGCATTAGTCAGAAAAATCTTCTGCAGTATTTTAAAAATGAAATCTTGATGGAAAATGTCAGTGATTTGAAACTGAAAGTGTGTTTCGTTTTGATTTTCTCCTTATTTCATTTGAGCTTTTTTCCTATGGGGTGACAGCCAGACTGTATTATAAAATATTCAATTATAAAATATTCAACTGAATGGATAATGATAATGCTGGTACCAGTGGGATGAAACACTGTGAATTCCTCCCCCCCTGTATTCTTATTTTGTCCAGATTTTGGGAATCAAGACAGTTTAAAACAGGGCAAAAAAAAACTTTGTTAGTGTTGCCTAAGGGATGGAAATTCCATCCAACTAACTTTAACATAAACTAATGCACGAGGCATGTTTTTAGCTGATTTTAAAATGCTGCTGGTCCTTTGGAGTTACTCCATTATAACGACTAAGGGGCTTGGACTATGATTTTGAAAATGATATCTTGGGCTGTCTGGATCTTTTAAGCTTTCTAGCTGTTGATTTGCACTGACAGGATAGAACAAAGGTTGCATATTGTGTTGCAAATGCTTGGCAGGTGCTAGCTGGAAAGCCTCTTCTCCAGGGTACGTACTAAAAGCCAGAGAAGACCTGCAACATTTTTATGATACAATAAAACTTCTTGCCCTTAATTAGAGATGGCTAAAGCCATTTTCTGGATGTATAACGTGACTATGGATGCTAACATAGCTCTGCTGAGCTAGTATATCGACCCTTGTAACTGAGTTCAGCCTGCTGTGAGGGTTTTTTGTTTGGCAACACCTACCTTTTCAACAAAGCTGCAATGACCTCAGTGTTATGATGGGGTGGGGAGCGTAGGACACGTATGGTCGTCTCATCTCACTGATTAATGGAAAAGCTTCCTGTTGCTTTGCCCTCAAGCTGCAAAATCCATTAACCACCCCTTGGGGTACCTGAAATTTATTCTGGCCATTACCATCAATTAGGAAGTTAATAGTGTGATGATTACTGGGCTACAGTCCTAGCTGTTTGTGTGATTTACACCAGACTGGGGTGGAAATGGGAAGATGCAATACTTAAAGTATTATCAGCAAGAATTTAGCATTAAGTGCACAGTGATGTCAGTATGCCCCATGTAAACATACAGCAAGAAGAATCATTAGTCATTCTCAATTCTTCTATTTTAATAGACATCTTTTAATTTAAATATAAGGAAGAACAACTCAAATATCTTTCACAGCTAAGCAGAGATTTTTTTTGTTGATGACCATAAGCCTTGAATCAGGCTGGGCCTGTGGGAATGGCTTCATTCTGAGTTGCCTCAGTTACCTGGTGGAGAATACTCTGAAGAAGGAAGGGTGGAAATTTGCATCCTAGCCTATGTGTTTGTTTTGACAAACAAGTCAGGTGGACAAGGAGATCTTCCAGACTGGTGCTCTTGCACTTGTAGTTGACTGATCCCCCAGAATTTCTCTAAGATAGTAAGGAACAAGCCTATTGCCAGTAAACTTTCATTCCTTTCTTCAGGGTCTGCTCCTTCATTGAAAATAAGGCTGTGATGGCAAATGGAAAAAAATATTGAAAACCAGTACTATATACTTAGACAGGGAAGGAGAAAATGCTCAGAGTGTACATACAGACAGATGTACAAGTGTAAAGAACATATCAGCTTTTGGTATATATTATTTATATCCCAAAATTTAGTGGTACTACTGGAGTTACTGATTCTTCCTGCGTGCATCCAGGCACTCTGGCACAGAATGGCTCATAGAAAGAACAGGAATGATTGCGCTAGTGTTTCAGCTGTAGCACCAATAGTGCCATCCTCTTGAGTCTTTCACAGAGAGGGTCAAGTGGAGGTCTTGCTTTGATGGCTGTCCTTTTGTTTCTTGCTGCAGGCTTTCACCTAGTATTGGATTAGAATAAAGTGGTTATGAGTGCTAGCCTCCCTACTCTCTTCTTGACTTTTGCTGCTTCTGTCAGTGAGGGACTGGAGATGAGTCTTTCAGGCCACTGGAAGACAAGAAGCTGGAAGGGATGTTTGAGGGGGGAGACCTCTGGAGACTCAACCTCTCTGCTGCTCAGACGATGGAGGTGAAAGGCCCTGTTCCCTCTTCTGCCACCTTACCTTACCCTCAGGGTCAACAGCCTATCTTGCTTTCTGGGGGTCTGTTAGCTGGGCAAAATAGGCGGTAAGTCCAGTTTTTGGCCACGAATGCAGTCTTCTGCCCTAGACATCCCATCTCCTTTCTCAGAACTAATCCTGCAAGTGGTCATTTAGCACAGCAGTATTTTAAAGGAGTTCCAGAGTGAACTAGGCACTAGTGGTGCTACAGCTGAAACACTAGTGCAATCATTCCTGTTCTTTCTATGAGCCGTTCTGTGCCAGAGTTCCAGAGTGAAGCTGTGGGCCCTAAAAAGGGCTTGTCCACAGCAAAACCATGGATTTACAGTCCGTTTCTGCAAAACGGTGCCTAGAAAACACTTTCAGGGCAGAGTCCAGTCAAATCTCAGTGCATTATTTTCTGCACGAAAGTTGGGAATTGTACACTCAAAAGAAAAATCTTCATTTCTTGCATTCTGACAGCAAAGATCCTTCCAATTTCCTGGAAGCCGCCGCTTCCAAGCCGGGGGGAGTTGAGTGTTGATGCTGTCCAGTTCCACGTTTACGGTGGTGCATCTCCATAATAAATACTTCGTATTTGCATGAGAGTATGATCAGAATCTGACTTCTGATCAGCATGCAGAGCAGTGAGGAGTCTGAATATGGATTTTATCAACTGCCTGAGTCTTCTGCTCTTAGCCTGCTGGCAGGAGAAACCATTGTACTGTGCAGTAAAAGGAGGATCATTGGTCAAACAAGACAGGACAGGCATCTAAAATTAGAGAAGCAGTTAAAGGAGAAAAAAAAGTGCATCATTCCCATCTAATCTGATTTTTTTTTTCCTGCTAAAGTATTCGATCTTGCTCTTTTCTTTGGGTATCCAACCTTTATGCAGCAATTTCTCTGAAGCCTGCAGGTAGAAAAGCCCATCTCCACAGTATAGTTGAATGTTACTTCTACTGAAAAAGGCAGTGGCATCAGAAACTGGTATAAAAAAAAGCCCTGTAATGTCAGCGTGCAAGCACAAGATGCCTCTGGATTGTTATGATGGAAGTTTGATCTGAGTTTCTTTGTCTTATGGCTAGTTCAGTAAGATGGGGGTCTGAAGAGATATTATGCAATGGGATACACGTGTCACAAGAACTGAAGCAGTTAGATATATCCACATTGGTGTTTTGACTTTACTTCATTTTACTTTTGATTCTTTACTTTACTTTTGGTGATCTATGCTACAGACTCTCTCTTCCCTAGGTTTTTATTTCCAGTGAGTTTACTAGGTGTCTCCAAGAGGAAGCTGGGTGAGCACCATGAACTAGTGTGTTCTGAGGGCTGTTCACCACAGACAATACAGATGTGATTGATCTCTGCAAAGAATACTATGCTTTAGCGGAATAGATATGAACTAGTCTTTAGCAGTTCACAGAGGGACAAGATTTGCATCATAGCAATGACAGTGTAGATCAGTTCAGGTGGAATCATTCTGATTTTAAGACAAGAGTGCCTAAGCTCATTCAGCACAATTCATCTAAGTTTTCAGGTGATAAAAAGCATTTACAGGACTTACAGGGGCCTCGCGCTCTGCTTGGGCAATTGGAGAGACTTCTAAGTTTTTGTCAACTTTCAGTCTTGCCAGCATTCACATGCTACCCAGATTCTTAGGAGAATTCTTTTCCTCGTCCATTCAGCAGCCGTAAGTCTTGCTGCTGCCTAATGCTGTGCAGTATGGTATTAGTAGATTTGCTCTTCTGTCTTGTTCAACTGGGAACACTTGCGTGTTCATCGGAATTGACTGTTTCTCTTCACCTGTCCCCTGACATAGGTAAGAGTAAGAAATAACCTCACCCTGATTAAACAGCTTCGTTTTGTCCTATGCAACCTGCCTTCTGTCCTGTTGGAAGATTATTCCCAGCATCAGCATCATCCCATGACTTCTGCAGCTCTTTGCCAAATTCTGGGTGACCTTGAGAGAGGATTCAAAGCCTCAGACATAGTGAACTACTACTTGTTTTCCTTAATCTTTCTAGATTGTGAAGGTTTTTCCTTCTCCTTGGCCTTGTGAAAGGTACAGAAGATGTATTGTATGGTGAAAGGAGCAGCTTCCTGAAGCCATAATTGTGTTTTACCAAAACCCAGATGTGTGCTCAGCGCAGCCCCAGATGATAATAGGAGCGTGGACGGCTATGAAATGGCACTGTATACCTACAGTTTGCATCAGCAGATGGAGGTTTAGCCATGTGGCTACAGATTCTGTCAGGCCTTTTATTAAATATATGCAAAGTGAAGGATGGTTCTTACTTTGCATATGATAGAGGGACAAGTATCCTCTGTGTAGCTTGCTAACTTGAGTTACTAACTCGCAACTGAAATAGCAGTGAAGGTAAGTTATCCAAATGTATTTTTCTTCAATGAATTTTTTTAAGGGGAAATAAACGACTCACCTGGGTCACCTACAGATAATGTGTCCTGGCCCTCCCACTCCCCTATTTCCTTTCTTTCAGATTTGAGTAAGATTTTGAATAACTATGCAATGCATATGTAAACTCTGAATTGGATGATAAAATATGAGCTGCTACTTCTGCTTGTCACATCTTTAAATTATTTATAGCAATAATCAGCTGAACTATATTAAGTCAAAAATTGCAAGAAATTTGAGTGTGTATATTTCTGTTCATTTAGATTACTCCAAAGAAAAGTTGATTAAAAAGGAGAAGAAGAAAATTGAATTAATTTAACTGATTATGTGGAGAAATGTCAATTTCATCGTTTCCTATTGTTTCTTCATAACTTTTTTACTCCCTCTCATCCTCCAAGTTTTTTTGATGACTTCTGTAGGTGGGAGACTTTTTGTGACAAAATTCTCCCGTAAGGGAAAACCCACATGTTTCAATAAACTCATATAAAAATTCATAACTTCATTTCTAGTAAAATCTACAGTTACAACTCAAACTGGAAGCAAGATGTTTTCAAAATGGAGGCTTAAATCTGCTTTAAAATGCACATTTAAACTGTATTTAATTTTGTATTTCTCACTTTTGACATTGATACTAAGGCTCTTTCCAATCCATCTTTACAGACACAAAATTGCAGAAAACTTACACTGTCAGGATGGAGTGGGAAGTCAGTAGAGCCTGAGGAGACTTGCATTTGGCTCTGTCGCAGACTTCCTTCAAATGCAGGATTAGTTATCTAGTCTTTCCCTCCTTTTCCTCCAACTAGAAAGTGGGAAGAGCAATACTTGCCAGCCTGCTGAGGGGCTTATGAGAAAAAAAATTCATCAGAAATGTGTTGACTTAGGGAGTGAGACATGTGGGTCCCTTGAGTTTTGAAATATCTTCTTTTTCTTCACCCTGGAGATGTCTTTAAAAGTTAATTTCAACCTGCCAGGGTAAATTTGAAGTGTTTTAGTGTTGTGACATGTGCAGTGCCATTACAGACATTTAAAGAAATGCTAACCAACTCTTTGGCTTGTCACTGCTGTCAGGCCAGTTAACACTGCCTTCTTGATCCAAACTCTTACAAAGGCAAAAAAAGCCCCTCTGAACTAGCTTCACTTTAGCTTAATCCCTGCTTAAAGCAAATGAACTATAGCTAAAAATCAGCCAAGATTCATTAATAATGTGAGGAAGAGGAGGCCAGGGAAGGCAGAAGGACACAGTATGGCTTGTCCCAAGCTGCAGAAAAGCCTTTAGCAGAGGCAGTGTGTGAGGAACACAAATCCGTTCAGTGTTGAAAGGCCTGGGCTGCTCAATAGGACAGAGTTTTAAATAAAAATCTCATGTCCTGCCTTAAAAACTGAGCAGGAAAAATTCTCCAGACTTTCTAATGTCATAACCTGTGTGCTGCTGAGGAGTACCTGTGGCTATTCAGAGTGTGACCTCAGGAGAGAAACTCGTATAGATGAGACAAGGTCTGCCTCTTTTCTGCATGGAAACTGTGTCCTTGGACACAGCGTTCACTGTGTTTACATCTTGCAGTTGCACTTCAGCGTTGAGATGTAAAACTCCCCTCAAAATGTGTTAGTCTCTGTGAGTTAGGCAAACAGTTCCCATTAGAAATGGGCAAGGCTTTGGGGAATTATTTATACAATGACTTAGAAAGACAGCCAGTGGTGAGAAGCATCCAGGTAAATCAAGGTCATTTATAAAGAAAGAGTAACTTTCTATGAAAACAAAGAATGGTATAAAAAGCCCAGTTCCTCCCTGAGAGAGAAGGTGAGATCAGACATTATTACTTGCTGCAAAAAATATAAGGGTTTCACATGAACGAGTTAAATCAAAACATGCACCAGGCCAAAAGTGACATCTGTTAATGGCTTGGGAAGGGCTTAATAGGAAGCACATGTGAACTTAAATGGTTAGCTGTTGAAGAAGACTTTGACATTATTAGCTTTTGTGAAGCATGGTGACATGGCAAAAATCAATGGGAAACTTTAGTACTTGGCTGTAAAACCGTAAAGGAAAGAGTTTCAATTTAAGTGATGAGGGAATAGCACCTCAGCCTAGAAAGATCTCCAGCAAGAAAGAATGCGAAAGTCAACAACTCTACAGCAGTTTACAAGCGGGCTTAAAACATTGCACACAGGAATACAAATATGCTCCAGAATTACCAGCTCCAATATTTTTCACATTCAGACATGAAAGATCATTTTTAATGTCATAACTATTCCTTTTTTCAAAACTTGTTCAGTGAAAGTCTTTTGTAAGTGCAGCCAGTGACTGCACAGGTCTGCATTCTGCGATCTGAAAGACTTCTGTCCAAAAACCTGCTCGTGTAGAGATTAATAAGATAGCAATTGGCAAATCTTGTGTTCAACCGGCCAGTCCCTTTGGAGGCAAACCAGGTGGCAAATGTAGTTATGCAGGAGGTTGGAACAGATGATCTAATAGATATTGCTGTTTCTTACTAAGGTTACCTGACTTCTGCCAGGGGTGAATTCACGTGCACAAGGAGAAACAGGCTAGAGTCCATCTCTTCACACTGCTTCTGGTCATGACAGGTTGCCCTGCTCTGCTGCTCCCCAGCCACGTCACAGATGCTTCTGGTCCTGCCAGTGGCTGGCTGCCACTCGGACAGCAGTTAGAGCAGCAAATTAAACTGTGGAGGAAGGAGGGTGAGGACGTGATACATCGACAACCTTCTCATGGTCGTGGTGGGGGAAGCAGTTGTATTAATATGTGAAAATCAGGCGTAACTGGTAGAAAAAGAAAAAAAATAGTAAATGATGCCAATTAAAGTGATTGCTTCTTAACGATGTGTGTTATAACAACGAACTTCATCTGTTAACATATGTCTTTTATGGGAGGAAAGCTGCACTCTAATAGGCAAGAGACATGCTGTTACACAGCTTAAAGTCTGCATGTGTAATGTTTTTCTTTTTTTGTCATGGAGTGTTCCAGAAAGATCTTGTTGCAAAAGAAACTTTGACCAAACAATCATTTGGTTGATTCTTGAAGTCTTCAGCAACTTTTGTAAAATACTTACAGACAACCTTAAATTTGTAACAAAGGAGAGAAAAACAGCAACTTGCTAGGGAATTTATTTAATCTATATATTCAAACTGATAATCCTCTGAATTTCAGTCTGCGCTTCTTGAGAAAGAAGAAAATTTACGTAGGGTTCATGTTACTGGTTGATTCAGAATGTCTGTTATAATTGTGAAATATTGGTAGGAATGGATTGAGATATATTCATGATAGTAGGTGGACTAATGGAATTCAGTGACTTTATTTAAAATGTGCAGGAGTTTATTATAATACTGTAATAGAAATGTCATTTACCCTGACGGGAGGAGAGGGAAAAGCCCTGTCAATGAATAATAATGAAGTTATTTAAATGTCAACTTTCTTGCAAATAGTTTGCAATATATAAATTATTCTACATGTTTCTACTCTTTTAATTTGTTACTCAGGGAAGTCAGAGCTTCAGTCCCACAGTTTCGGTATTTTTTATACTCTCAAATGAACTAGTAATAATTAAAATGTTTATCTTCTTGAGTGTTTGCAGAAATCATTCTGCTTTACTGAAAAAATAGGGAGTCTGATTCTAAACAGCTAATGGTAAAATTTGGGATGGATTTAATGGAAGCAATTACAACTAACATGGTGGGACAGGTGTGAAGTTCAGAATTCAGTCTAAATATTCTGTTTTTGAATATTATTCTTCTACTAAGTATTATATGCATTTCAGTAACATCCACAATGTCCCAACATGTATCTCTTTTTTTTCCATATTTAGTTAGACTGCACATATATCAAATCTCTCTGCAGACCTTCCGATTTCAAACTCATCTGGATTTATTTTGACTTAGCCTGTAACTGTACCAAGCCAAATCAAGCCAAAAGGAAACAGTTTATATGAGATTTAAGTTAATTTGATGAAAGATGTATAAATACCCCCCCC
>Ga0065711_1036699_pt1 | contig 20696 bp, 8 predicted proteins | sample Hoacrofraction12_FD_59098 | JGI IMG/M metagenome (GOLD analysis project Ga0065711, IMG submission 59098) | Hoatzin crop microbial communities from Cojedes, Venezuela - Epithelial fraction 12 v2 (version 2) | ecosystem: Host-associated > Birds > Digestive system > Esophagus > Crop | place...
TTCTCCTTATTTGTATCGTTGTTGTTCCTGTTTTCCCTCTGTTTGCTGTTCTGTTAAACTGCCCTTATCCTGACCCACCAGTTTCTGCCTCTTTCTTTCCATTCTCCTCCACACGCCGGTGGGGGGAGGGGCGGCCGCGTGGCGCTTTTGTTGGCGGCGGCAGCCAAAACCAAAACAGTGTGGTTCTCTGGCTTGTGTAAAATCATTCAGGATAGATGATCATAATGGACTCCTCTGACACTAAAAATAAATGAGCCTATATGCGAGCTATAGGCTCGATGATCACAGAACACTAAACCCACCATGTTAGTATCTCCCCATTTGTCACCATTCAATAAAAGGCTACAACTTAAATATTTCTAAAAACTATGGCCCAGCAGTTTTACGAGTAGGATATTCAGAGATGTGTATGTAACTTCTCTTTTTCCTGCTAGTACCAGTTAGAAACTCCTGTCCTTTTTTTTCTTCTTCAGACCTAGATCCAAATATTCAGCCAAGTTACTATGACTCTCAGAGGGCAATTCACCAAAACTCTCCAGGCAAAAAAAAAACCTTCCCAACAGAAATTTCTCTCTTGAGGTCACTTTTTGCATAGACACTGGAAGGTGGAATTTTCGGGAAACAGGACAAGAGATACGTGCCAGCGGAATCACAGATTAGAAGTGTACTTTAAGAAACAAAGATCTCTTTTAAAACCAAAACACAAAGGGAATAGTTTACTTTTCCAAGGGAGCTTGCTAATTTCAATTACATGTTCATTAATATTAATAAATATCTGTACACCATGATAAGTAAATGCAGCATTTTATAGACATTACTATAAAATATTCTTCACCCTCAAAAGCTTATTATTTGAGGATCAAAACCTGCATCAAGATCCATGTATGGGAGTGTTTATGTAACCATATATTAGACGACACAATAAAACCCCATTAGAAACAGAAAGATAAGAAACATGACAACAACCAGTAACATGAAAAAGAGATCCTTGGGAGACAGGAAATTTTACCGAACAAGGCATCCTGAAAACATAATTTCCTAGGAATCGTTCAAAATAGCTTTCAATATGCCACTCATCCCAATGAGAAGTCAAAAATGCAACATGATGTACTCTTTATGTTACAAAAAAAAAAAAAAAGAGGTATGTTGGGACATTTTGCAAGTGCTTATAGGAAAAAAAAACAAAGAAAAAGAAAAAAGAAAGCAAAAAAAAAAGAAAAAGAAAAAACCGCCAGTGGTAACTTCAGAAACTGTGGAAGGCAGTTCTGGAAGAGACAGATGAGTGGTCAAAGATGCTGAAGAAACACACGCTAATTACATGGCTCTCACCACCACATGTGATATCACTCAGCCCGACCAGCACAAGCTCTCCAAAACAAAAATCAGCACATTTTCCAAAGGGCTTCAAGAAAACTTAGTAAATCCTGCTCTGCCTTTTTGTATGATTTATGTTAATACATTACAGTCATTTTTTCTGTGTACAGTCTGTGGAACAACTGAAATTTAAATGAACGTTTCCCATAGAATATCCAGCATATCAAAACGGCAACAAATTAATTTCACAAGATGTTTCTGATTTAATGGAGAACTTTGCTTTTATTAGAAAGCCCAATTTTCATATCCTGAGCTGGAACCCTTACTCATGATCATATTTAGAACATGCTGACAGTAATGCACTGTGGTATGACGACACAGGTATGGTCCTGATGACGGGTTTGCTGACTAACAAAGTTTAGTGCAGAAGCTTGTTTCTTTGTTTTACTCCACACGATTTCCTTTGTTTTAAAGGTGAGAGCCAACTTTAAATTTTAAATTGCTCTGCTTCAAATGCCTGATGAATTAGACAAGTTGAACATATATACATTACATATGTTTATTGCATAACTACTGTAAAATCATTTTACCTTATAATGCAATTACAGGTTGGAAATCCGCCACACTTGCCTAGTTTTGCATTTCTCAAACCTAGTCCCAGACTGCAGTTTTCCCCAAAGGTGCATAAATGACTTGTGAACCTCCCAAAGGGCAATCCTGGAAAAGAAGCGTGCAAGAACCCTTCCCAGAAATAAAAAAGAAATGGGAAGAGTGATGCATTTCAGCGGCACACATTGCACATATGTAATAGAGGGAAAAAAAGATGCTTTGCCACTGCCACCTTTGTCCAGTGAGAAACATAAAGTAAATTAAATGCAGCTGGATCCACTCTTCGCTGTCAATTGACTTGGTTCTCTGCCCAGATCCCTTAATACATTGCCATTGCAAGGGTTTGTTTGGGAGCTGCAACCGTAAATCACACCGTGAAGCTGCTTCCTCTTCTCTCATGCACCTGCGTAGGAAATGTGCCAAGTGGCAGAATTAGGCATGCTATCAGCACTGTAGGCAATACGGCAACTCCAGAAGCAGCCTGGGATGGGCTGCCACAATTTAAAGCAGCCAGGAGCTTTTTTGACCTGTAGAGCAGCTGAGAATCTAGAGGATGCGAAGATGGCACAGAGGCAGACCCAGGAGACCCCAACAGAGGCAGCTGCTGGAGGCCCCAACTGTGCACAGCCAGCACCAGCGGGAGCCTTCAAACAGCAGGACCAGGGTCAGGGTACAGACACGCCGATGAATGACCCGGAACAGATCAAGCTGCACGTACAAAAGCCTTGGGGATGTCACACCTGCCTTCGGGGTCTGGCCTGGATGTGTCACTCTGCTACAAGTACCTGGGACTTGTTTCCATTCAAGTTCCTCAGGCCACATGTGATAGATGATTCCAGTTCTGCTGATTCCCCAGTGAGGATTAAATACAACAGACAGACCAACATTTCATTTTTATCCTAGCTTTGATGGCTTTGCATGAGCCTTCTCCCCAGGGATTCCTGTTTTGAGAAACATTGCTCTAGATAACAATTTAGCCAGTTTAAATAATGCCATTTATAATGCAGGCATATCTTCTCTTCATCATACACAGTAATGCATTACATCCATCACACTAAATCCACTGCGATTTCAGCCCCAGAATGAACGTGCTATGTTCATTTTTCTCCTACCTCATTGGCTGCATAATAAATGTAGAATATCTGTCGCATTATCTCAAAATGTCTGTTTTATCTGTGAAGTGTTTGACAAAGCACATATTACAAATGACTACTCATAATGAGTTATATACAGATCTATGGCATACACTGTTCTAGAAATATACTGTAGCTAGGAACTGACAGACAGTATTCAGCCATCACAGTATTAGAAGAGAGAAAGAGAGCACTGGAGTCAAGACCCCTCTTATTCCTCCTCCTCCCCAATGGCTAGCATCATCCTTGCTATTCAAGGACTGTGACAAATAGGTTTGGACACTTTGTCTAAGGAAAAAAAACCAGCAAACCTACATCACAAGAGGCACTGTGATCCATGGGAATTAGGAAGAAACTGGAAACAAGAAACCACCAAATACCAAATTCTATCAACAGTAAATTGTGGATTTGAGCTAGCAGGCACTTTCTGCCCCCATGTCTGCATCTATGAAATGGAGATCCTGTCAAACAGGCACGATGCTAGTTCACTTATATTCAACCCAAGACTTCCCACCTTCAAGGTGCTTTTGTAGCATAAAGCTGATCATTAAAACCATGAGTCTAACCATCTCTGGCAGTCCACCATGTCTTAATAAATTCTGCTTCCATTTAGTTACTTCTAACTTTAAGCTCCCTCTCTGGAAAAAGTATCGGTTACCAAAAGGACGGCAGTATGACCCGATTCTTATGTATTTCCTACCCCCACCCCACCCCTCCTCAGAGATCAGGGTTCAGTTTAAATCGAGTAAATATGAAGTATAACTTTAGAGACTAGACAAGATCCACCAGATGATTATTTTTCTTAAGGCTCACTGCGTGGTATCCAGCACAATGAAGCAAACTGGGTTAATTCCTTTTGTTAGCATAACCAGAAAAATAAACAAACTCCCATTTATATTACATAATTTACCGTCCTAAAGACTTCCAATGGGTGCTAACAATCCCAAATCAAAATTCTCCAGGTTGGATCCTTGGCTATTAAGGGCAAAGCTCTCTGTGGTTCCAGCTACAGTATCAGATTCTATTTCTAACATAAATATTGAATTATAAAATAACTTCCAGTTCAGATTCCTATGGAATCATCATTAGAAGACTGTCTAAATTAAAAGATAGAACATATTTCCATTAATTATTCCAAAACAGCTTATAACATGCAAAGAAAGAAGGTACACAGGTCCATAATGTCTTGTGAACTTAATATCCGTGTTACTGTTTCCATCTTCATTTTACATTTCCTGTTTGACTGCTCAGCACCATTTAAACCAACTTCAGAGACTGATGTTACTGCTGTCCCAGTGAAAACGTTCCTACCAATCCTGTATTTTATCTAAGATTAGTCCACTGAAATATTTGACCTTTCTTTGCTTCCAAAGTCTGACAAAAATCATTGCTCAAGGTGATGTTGCTGTACAAACACATTTAGCTGAAGTTTAAGCTGTCACTGAGGTGGCATAATGCTTCATCTTGTATAACACACAGAACTTATGACGTAAATGTGGCCTCAGGGATTTCTTTCATGATTCAACAGGTCTCCTTTTGGTAATAGCAGAAAATGTAAACAGGTATTATAGTTCTGGAGGGGCTGCCTTGGCATTTGCTTTCTGCTTTCTTGCCATGTGGCCACACCTCAACATGCTGAGCACAAGTCAACAAAGTCCAACAAAGCCAGCTAGTAAATGCTCTGGAGAAACTGTAAACAATACCGTTGGTCTTTAGAAAGCATTCAGAGAAAAAAGAGAAAAAACAGCTGGCATTTGACACATGGACTAAACCCAACAAAGTGTTTTGAAGATTGTTCTGTCTTGCTTTTACCATCCATTAATATTTTTTGTTCGTTTTTAATCTAGTGTCATACCCAGACCATTTCTTCAATACCTCTATTATGGCTTTGGGAAAAGTAAAAATATCATCTTCACATGTTTCTACACTTTTCCGCAAACCTCTAAGCCAAATGCTATAAACAGCATAAACATGTTTCCTCTTTGGAGTTTGGACTTTTTGTGTCCTTTGGATAAACCATTACTCCTACAGAAAGAAAACAAGAAACGTGTTACAGAGGCTTAATTTATATGATGGAATAGGGCAAATGACTCCTTGCCAAAAAGACTTGAAACGAGAACGCCAAACTACTCTTGAAGGAACTTAGTATGGATACACCCAAAGTATTACTTACATAATACTGGACATCATCATTATACATATTAAAGCCTACAAAAGGGTAACAGATAGACACTAAAGAACATAAATGAGTCTGCTATTGAGCCCCAAGTGCTGGTTATGTAAAAATTTTAACAAGTAAAAAACCAAACAACAACAAAAAAAATCCCCAAGCATGTGACTTCTAGAAATTTATATGGTTTACTGAGCAAGCATACCTTGGAAACAAAATATGTCAAGTCAAAACAGTTAACAGGCATTGCCTGATCTACTTGCTTCCTTGTCACAGTAATGACACACTTCCCTGCCCCAGCCAAGGAAATCATTTTAGCATGTGTGTCTGCCTGTGTCCAGTGAGGGCAGCAGCTAGGTATGCGCTGCAATTAAGCATTTCATGAAGTATCACGTCAGTGAGTTTTAACTGTGTGATTACAGTTTGACAACTGTTTCAATGTTCTCCTCAACTAGGACTTTTCCTTCTTGTTATTAGTATATAAATTGAAAATGGATTATTGGTACTTCTATTAAATGAACTAGGGCATCTGCACTTTGAAAAGGACAGCTAAAAAAAAAAACAAACAGAGGAAGAGGAAGAGAAGAAAATAGTAAGTAGTATTTGCAAAATAGAGCATATTGCCCTACTCCAAAAAACTCTGCAGCTTATTTTATTAACAATGTTGTCAATGTGACTTGACTGAAAATTGTAAGCATGCACATAGAAGAAAACACCTGAAAACACAGGTCTCCAACTGACAATAGCCAAGGGAAAATCTAAAGCCTGAAAGCCACTTCTGGGCATAGCCTGAAAATAATAAGGCACATTATATTAAGCACAAATATTTGATCAATGGAACAAATTACTTAGAACTGTGACAGCTTTCCAAAATCTAAATATTTGGCAAACATGTAAAAGACAACTACCTGATCATGTACCCTTTTGAACTAACTATGTAAGAATGATTTAAAAAAAAAAAAAAAAATTGTTTGATTTATCTAGCAACTCTAAGAATAAATTTGATTTTACTGCAAGAACTAGATGGTCATCAGAAACAAAGTGCTAACAGTTTGGGTATCAATTAACAAAATTCCAGGAACTGAATTATTTTTAAATTATTTAACATAACCAAGCATCTCAAAATCAGCACTGTTCTCCTTTTAACAACAGAAATCAAACAAACTTTTCCTTTTTTATCAGCTAAGCAGAAATACAATAGAACTGCTAGCCTAGTTTTATTTCTGGAGATGTGCTGTAGGCCAAAATATCAAAATAATATTATTCTTAATACTTGCACAACATTACACATATAATTTCTGACTTCCACTTTGTGATGGATCTAAGAAGTAAAGCTTTATTTAAAGTAGGAATGGCAAAATCTGGCATAGTGTAAAATAAGTATGGTTTCTGCAACATTTTTTAAACAAATAGGCTTTAATATGAAATGGGAAGAAGATCTTTTGAGGTGTCACCTTTATGTTTAATTACTTGTGGGTTTTTTCCCGTCATTGTCAACGTAGTCATATTGCAGAGAGAGACTTGGTAAGAGAGCCCTCCCATGGCTAATGCAAACCCTGCAAATTCTTTTGGTAGCAGCCAAACACTGCGTAGCTTAACGGACAAAACACCCACTCCAAATTTCAAAACAATGCTAAACTGCATGCATCTGTGTGTATATCAAATCTGCCACCTGATGTGTAAACAAAATAGAAGAAAAAAAAAAATCAAATCAGCAATATAATTATTTATTTTAAAGGTAGATGTCTCTGGGCTACATATCTTGTTCTAGAGTTAGCTTATGAAAATCCTAAATATATTGGTGAACTCATAGAAACAGATTCAAAGCCTTCACAGCCTTACTCAAATGAGAGCTCACATAAACATTGTGAAGGAAAAATGGGATGATTTTGTTATCTTCTTGTTCATAACTCTTGCCTGTTCATAGATTTTCAGGATGGGTGCTTGAGGTGGCCTGAGTTGGGAACTCGGCATCCTTCTTTCAGACATCTTAGAGATGATGAAGGATGAGATCCACTCACTCAGAATTTCATAGGGTCTCCAAAGGATTTTCTGACATACTACTGTTTGCTAGGGGAAAGAGAAGGGTTGGGTTTTGGTCAGATAAAGCCAAGCAGTTATTTTGTTTAGTTATTCTGGATTTTTTTTCTCCCCAGGAACAGGAAAGACTGGTTGGCAACTATTCAGCCAGTTAGCTGAAGCCAAAATATTAGCAGCAATTCAACTGTTTTTATTCCATAGTTTTACTAACTAGTTGACATGGGAAAGCAGAAGCAGCAGATGAAAACCAAAGGATGACGGCTGGGTGACATCACTCTTGGATCAGTCTCAAGAGCAAGGTTTTACAGCGTGATCAAGCAAACACATCACTGGCTAAACATCTGACTGCAAGTAATTCTTAATGGTCATTGTTAAACCAGCAAGGAAAAATCAGCGATTAAAAAAATAATAATACTGCAATGTTTGGAAACACAAAAAAAAACACCAAGAAAACAAAACAACAAAAAAAAGAACCAATACAGATGGACACCAGCAATCCATATATACTGAGAAGTCTTATGAAATGTAAAATTTAGAGAATAGTATAATGACTAATATTAATTCTCAGAGAGACTTAGGGACTTCTGGCTGACAAATCAAGAATGCTTCTTTTCTGAAAAGAAAGCACGCTACTGAGCTGCACTAGTAATAGCACCCTGCTTTAAAAAAAAAAACACTTCACAACCCCAAATTCAAAGTACCATCTTATCTTTGATTAAGCTATAAACAGAGATCTAGATTCAAAGACCCATAATTTTAGAAGAAGAAAAGGGGACAAAATCAGTAATTTCTGGTGAAGAAATGAGGGATTTAAAAAATGCCCCTGGTCTAAGTATCTAACAAGAAAAGCAGTAACAGTTTCATAACACAGTATGAAAAATTCTGATGGAATACTTGATAATTGTAAGAACCAACTATCCAAAGGTACAGTTGGGGAGAATTATGAGCTTTTGGTGATTTTTCAGGACAGGCTAAACACCCATCTGTTACGGAGTGCTTAGGGATAATGAAGTTAATTCTGCCATAATCCCAGGAAATAGACTACAAAATCTGTCAGGCACCTTTCACACTGAATGCTTCTATGAAATACTTCACACATTATATGACAGGGGGGAATATCTTGGGAGCCCTCAGTATTCTAAATGGGAAGTAACACAAGTGCAGACCACAGATAATATTGGTTCTTATTCATCAAGACTAAGTAGGTTTTTTTTATTGTCCCCATGTGACGTTTCTTTGGGTGGAAAAAGGGACAATTACAAGTGGATTAGGAAAGCGAGAGAATTAAATGAAGTACTATAAGTAGCACTCAGAAGGCAGGCCAATAATTTTGGCATCAATATAGAGCATGTAACATCAAGCAGCAAATGACCAAGCATTCTCCGCAGTCGGACTTTGATGTTGAAAGGTGGGTGGGCCCCCAAGTCATCTCATGTTGCCTCATTGCATTTCCTTTAGAGCATTCCCCATGCTGAGCACATCCTATTCCCCAAACCAAGGGCTACTTCTTCCTTGGGCTCTGCTTAGTGGGGTTTTGGCATCCTCTCTCCTAATTTTTACTTTCTCCCTCCCCTAACTGAAACATTTTCCCCCATTTTATTTTATCTGAAGGATGGGGACCATCCTGCCAGGTGGATATTCCCCAAGTCTCACAACTCTACTCAAATGGTCTCTTATCAGGGTGCCCCTGAGCAGCGAGAGCTCATAACTCATTTGAATGGGAAACAGTTGGGGGCTAGCCACACTTCATGCTACGAGACTGTTGACACTGTTAGCAGCTGTTAGTGTCGCTCTTATTTTTACCAGCTGGGAGCATATCAAAATGTTACACGCACATTCAGCAGTATAGTCTCTCCTCTTTCAGTTGAATGGGAATTAAGCACACACATCAAGGGGAAAATACTCTTCACTTGCTAAGTATTTCATATGTTCGTTTTCTAAACTTACAGGCTATGGGGAAAAAAAGACTTCAAGTTTAAGGCACTCCAGGAAAAATAACATTCCCTCAAAGCCAGTTAGTACCAGCATCGGCATCATTTAACTATGCAAAACTTTATTCCACAGCAGGGCAATTAAAAAGGCTGTACCACACGCTTTAATTTAGGGAAACACAAAACCTTACTGCAATTTCTTGGTAATCTAGACAAAATAACATCAGCAAGTTCCATTCAATTCCCAACAGACAACGGCCCACATTGCAAAACTGTGAAAACTTTGCTAGCAGACTCATTTGGGAGGCCAAGAGTGGAATAGCCATGAACTTCAGACACACGACCATATACAAATGGAGGAAGATGGAGATACCAGATCGCTACTTTCCATAAGATACAGCTTCTTATCCTGAAAAGGAAGCGAGAGCCTCAACACCAGATTAAACTAGCATTTTTATGACATATTCACGTAAGAACATGTGACATCACCTACTATATGTGTACTGTATTCCATACCAGGTGCTAGCAGCCACAACTTGTATATCTTGACTGCAGGTTTTGTTCCACATTTTGAAAATAAATATACAACTCTTCATTTCTCAAATCTCGGGTACCAGTTAACAGTCAGGACAAGTAAGTTATACCAGTTGTGTCGTTATTTCACTGTTTACACTTACATACACGCTAGTGACAGGGAAAACGGTTTCATCAATGGATCACCCAGGCTCTGGGGTAACTCTCAGCTCTGGAGTATTTAGATACTGTGATTTAAGATGTCACCACTGGCAGCTGTCACCCACCTCTAAACTTAGCAGCAGCAGGAATAATCTTGTGCCAGACCTTCAGCCACTGCAATTCACAGCCTGACATATTTCCTTAAACTACCTTCGTCACTTAGTCAATGCATCTGTGTCCCAGACTTACCCACCTGCCTGTGAATTGCGGCAGCTGAAGACCTGGAGTCCATTTACTCTTGCTGCCCCTACAAAGGGGGCAGTAGTCGTTGGTTCAGGAGTGGACAGTCAGCTTCTGGGGACAGCAGCCCAGTGTGCTGTCACTAGGACTACCACCCTGTAGCTACCACTACGGCATCTTCCTTCGGACGCTGTCAGCACACAGTCACATGCACTGCAGCCAGTCAGTCTGACAGTGAGCAACTCTCCCCGTAGCGCCAGCACAACTGACAAATCTTTTTTTGGGACAGAATCTATCACAAACCTTATTCTAAACCATAAGCTCTCTCTGATGAGTCCTTTGAGTAGATCTCCATGTTTTCATTCATTTGCAATGCTTAAAAAGTTGGATCTAAACAAAATAATTTACCATGAAGCAATGGGTGATGTATAAAATAACTGGGAAAGCTGAAATAGGCTATAAAATATGTGCTCTGACAGCTTACAAAAATCATTTCTGATAACACACATGCACGCATACACACTCAGCCAAAAAATTCTTTCGTATTCCAACAAAATGTAAAAACAAGTAAGCATGTTGTGTTCCTCCCTTCTGCAAATAGTTCTTCTTTCATCCCCTGCTCTCTGAAAGAAAAACAAAATTGTTAAGCTCTATTAGCCCTGAATTACTTAGTTACTGCTGGTTTATGGTGGTAAAAATCTAGAAAATAAAATTATTTGGGGAAGATCTTCCTGACCTCATACTACAGCTCATGAGACGTCAGAATGTATTTCCATGCAAATTGCTAAAGGTGGACAGAAATTCCTTCAAATTCTCATACAGGAATAGTAAATGCCTTAACAATAATTTTTGAAAAAAAATTGTTGCGATTCAAAATGTTTCCCAGGTTCCCCATGCTTCTGCAGGTTGCGACATGATGAACCACAGCTATTTGTAATGAAAGGTGGTGCTGTCACCACAGTGGGACCCAGTCTACTCTGCCACAGACTATGTTGAAGCTGCCTGTCATCTTAGACGTTCATTTCAAAGAGGGGAAAAAACCCACAGCAGCAATACTGCAAGCAAAGGATTGTTTTCTTTAGAGGCTGAAACATTTAGAATTCACAGAATCCACATGGAAACCGGGAAGATGCTGGCCTTCAGGCAGCATCTTTATTCTCTTTATTTGAATGACTTATTAAAACACTCTTGACTACTTTTTCTCATCCACCTTTACAGACTGTGAATTCTCAGCAACTCTGAAAGGAAAAGCTGTATTCACCAAGCAAACATCTGAGCAGAGTTAAAACCTGAGCTTTGCAGCATTTCAGCCTCAGCTTAAGGCATGGACTTTCCACCAACTGTTAAGAAGGAAGTGTAGCAACCTATCTACCAGCTCTTGTACAGGCGAGGATGTTCAAGTTAGAGGGAATACCTTAGTTTGACAGAATGAGATTTACCAGTCAGAGTCAAAGTAAAGACAACATCATCCAATCTAAAATAAGCACACGACTACACAAATTTCTTTCACAAAGGCTCAAGCCAGATTTAACATAACAGGAAAGACACAGTTCTTCACTACTTTGAATAGACACACAGCTTAGTGCTGTTGTTGGACTCCGATACTAGATGCAGGTGCAGGAGAAAGATGAAGCATCTTGATAAACGCGTAGACTAACCCAACAGACTGTGCCTCAGCCACAAAGCAGCATCTCCCAAATGCCTTGCTTTTTACTTACTACAATGCATTGCAACTCATTTTCTGCACTGTGGCTGTGTATCTTCATAACACCGTAACAGAAACCATTTTAAACCAAAGCAAACAGCCTTCTGCCACACTCAACCACTCAGAAAAAGATGAGTCTGCAATTGCTCGGTTTTTGGTTAGCTGTACAGCTCCTACACTGGTTTGTTTCCTAGAGAAGAGAACACTACATCATGGAAAGAAAATCCATCCCAGAGCTCTCCTCTTCTAATCGCAACTCCCAGCTTGTGTCCACGCCACCCCTTCCCGTATGCAATCACCTCTCACTGTGAAGGCTGCGGCTTCCTATCAGGTCTAGTGAAGTGGAGTGTTTCCCAGGAAGACACAAAACCAATAAAGCAATTAGGGACCAATTAAATTAATTAACACTGTTTACCTACAGGAGAAAGGCAAGCCTTAAACAATTAGCAGCAAGTTTATTTTTAAGAGTAGAAAAAGGCTTTTGAAAACACCTTCTGAGTGACAATGTTTGTTTATTGACAGCCATCCAGGTATTACATTTTTCCACCCTCTCCTAACTCATTTCAGCTGTTGGGAAAGCAACTGGTCATTCAAAACAGCGTATGCTTGATTCAAGCAAGGGAACCATTTTCCACAGTAGCAATGGTTTAGTGCTGTGATCTTTGGCATTGTGAGCTGATTTTAGCTAACGTTTACACCTGCAGTCCTGCTGAGAGTTATGAATTACAACAGCAGACTATCAACCCTTCTGTTCAGCTCCCCAAATACAAAACGAGAAAAATATTTCCCAGCCTTTAGAAGGTGTCTAGTCAGTGCACTACAAGTCTGCATACATTTTTTTATATCCCGGTGTTAGCTTGGCACTACTGGGGAAAAACTCCTCTTCACGGAACAGAAATCAGAGACCAATATAAACTGCAACTTTCTCACGTATGCGACAATATATTCACATGCATCCATTTCTGATCCCTTGCCCTGAGGGTGGGTGACAAGAGAACAGACCAGGTCTCATTAAGACCATTCTGTCTCGGCTCTGCACATAAAATCCACCAAGAGCAGAAGTGTGTCGCTCTTGAGTGGGGAAACTGTATGGGTTTTTGCTGTACTTACATGCAACAGATAAACATAAAATGTATTTCATGCAGACCGCCAAACATCAGACTTTTAGTTATATGGACATGGATAGAGCTGAAAGCATTAAGCCAAAGAATACTGAGCTGAATCTCATTAATTAGAAAACTTGTTAATATTTACATTCTTTAAGAATTTCCTTTTGTTTTCTACATTGAATTTAAAGTGTAGGATCTAATAACACATCTTTATGCCTGTCTTACAAATACTTATTTTCTTTCCTAGTGTATTGATGTGTTGTCTTCTAGAAGTATTTCCTTCCGGGGCCACTGCTTTTCCAGCAATTCCTTTAAATACATCAAGCATGACTAAAGGACCCCGAGACTCAAAAGACCTGCACAACAGATGCTTCACAACCTTTTCCTATAGTTCCTGGGAATTTAAGTATACTTAATTAATAGAGGTTTCCCTATTTTAGTTCAGTAACATATAGAATTAACCAAAACAAAAAACTTATTTTTGAATATCAGATATATGTAACTTGCAGAACAAAATATCATACTCAGTGCATTTCTCACAGGTCTTCCTAGAGTATCCATATGCTAAAACAGAGTGCAAAAAATCCTGGAAAATTAGGATTTTTAAATATTTTTAATAAAGAAGCATTTTAGACAATAAGGATAAAGAGACAGCACCCATGGTTTTTGATGTATATTAGCTTCTATACAGAAAGGAATGATTTGAAAATTATTTGGTTGTCCTTGTTGTGATCAAAATGAGCCACAGACTGAAGTTTTGTCTTAAACTTTTGTGAATTCACACAGAGAAACTGCTACTGTTTTTTTTTTTTTTAACCAGTTGTGAAAAGAATTATATAACATGATTTAAACTGTGAGTATATGTACAGACACCGCCAGGTCTCCAGCTAAATCTTTCCCACTTGAAGTTGCTAACAGGAACACAGTTTTGAACCCTCCTTCAAACAGATCAAATTCTGTTCATAGGGGCAATACAGCATCATCATTGTCCACATGAACTGACCTCAACAACATGGCAGCATGGAAATGCGCACAGATGGTAAACAAATTAAACAGTGGTCCTGTGGGTTGAGACCCAAGCTCAATTCACTGCTCTTTTGCAGGCCCTATCCACCATATTTCAGGTAGTACTGTCTCAGTTTCTCCAGCTATGCAGCAGGAGGCATTATACTTCCCTTCGGGGATGGATGCTGTGGTGATAAATACACCACAGCTGCTCATCTACAACAGAAATGGCACCACAAGGATAGGGTTGTGTGGTTTGGCCTCCTTAGGCTTGGACTAGGGCAAGAACTTCTAATGGTCTGCCCCTACAGCTGACTCTAGAGCCTCCTCTACCCTGTTGCACCCTGTGGACTCTGAGGTGCATCAAGGAGAACATAGTCTTCCACTAATTTGTGGACAGAGCACCGAAGGCTGGGGGGTGATGCTCTGCTAGAGACAGAGTAGGTCCCACTGCACTATGCCAGTGCAGCAGTATTTGGCATATCCAGTATTCTTTCTACAGGATGAGTGTTACCACCAAAAGCCAACTGGGACAGAGGTAGAATAATAATTTTAAAATTATTGTTTGATATATGTTTTCTTCTATTAGTTGGCTGTGATGTCCTTCATTGGTCGGGCTACAAGAAGTTTTCTACATGGTCAATCATCTTGAGCAAGTAGGTCCAAAATTCAGGGTTCTTTAAATCCACTGACTTTGTTCAAGTGACTGTTCACACTAAAACTATTTTTGACCCAACACCTTCAATGATTCTCCTCTATTATTCTCATTCAGTCTTTCTCTGAACTCAGTGTATCAGTGATCATCAGTTTTTCCTGTGGATTTCCATATCCAACATTTATTTCAGTAATGCTCTTGGTCTAATATCCTGGTTTTATTTGGTAATAGTGAACAAGAGACAACAAGCTCTTAGAAGAAGGCTGTGTATATCCTAGGATTACCATTACTCCATTTGTGATATTAAACAGATTCCAGTCTCTAAAGATCACGGATAAGTACCGCATCTGTGTGGGCACATCAGAACTAGCTTTACACCAATCCTGGTCTATAGCCATGCAAAAAAGACTTAGCATGAGTTAACCGCTTGGCTTCTCAAGCAGTTTTGCGGATATAATAGAAAATTTACCCTTTGTATAAACAGGAATCAAGCATCACCACCTTACAATGGAAATACAAGAATAACAGTAGTGTTTTCTTACCTCTAACATTTAAAACCATTTTGAGTGACCATCACCACCCACAAATAGTAAGTTAGTCTGTGAAACCTAAGGAGTTTTAAAGGAATGACTGTTCTTATTGCGTCGGTTCATTTCATCAGTAAGTTTGGAGCTGGCCACAGTGAAACTTGTAGGAAAAACACTTTTTGAAGAAACAGATATAAAATTGGAAGAAAACCACTGTATCAGAAGAGTTTGGGTTTGACCCGCTGTTTCTGAAGTTCAGGTGAGTTTCATTGCTGAGGTGAATGAAAATAACATCAGACCAGAGGCTTTTTGAAAAATCCACCTGCAGAGGAGAAATTCAGTAGCCTGTTCACATGAAGTTTGTGTACACAACAACTTTCAGTTAGTCAAACTGAATTTTAATAATAGATAGCAATGGTATTTTTCTTCAGTGTTTCTTCCTGCATCATAACTACATCTCTACAAATATTTCACCAGAAAGCACAGGACTTATTAACATTTTTTTTTTCCAGTGTGGCATTTGAGTAAGCCTTAGAAAGCCCCCAAAAGAGCATAATTTCAGCACTTAGTATTGCCAGAGCAATGCACTAGAAACCTTAATCAGGGCTCTTACTCAGATTCAAATATATCCAAATTAAGCAGCCATTCCATTTAAGCAAAGTTTTCCTGAACCATCACCTAATGTAAACCAAATGTCCTCTGCAACTCCTTCCTCCTACCGAAGCTTTTTGACCCTTAGCCACCATATTAACACCTCTAATTGTAACTGACAGGGCAATTTCCTGGTTGCCATTGTGTGAGACAAGCAGCGAACACTAGCCACAAGCAATTTATGACCTTTGACTGTCATATTAACGCTTTTAATTGTAACTGACAGGGCAGTTAGGCCAAAAAGTGTCCCAGCAAAGCACTTCAGGCAGATATGAATGTCCCGCTAAAGAAAAGGAAGGAGCATCAAGTCATTAAGGTGGGGGCACTGATACAGAGAAAGAAGGGGCAACATCTGAGCTGGACAATCATCAAACTCCCTGTAATCATCACCGACTATTTTTTGCCTCAATTTGCCATCCCATTCTCTGCTAAAATCAGAACCACTTTTAACTTAAGAAGTAAATTTCCGAAAACTTGTGAATGAAAAATATTTTTGGTATTCCTGCCCTCCAGTGACATAATTTTTAACTTCAACAGATTTCACGTTCTTTGATGGAAAAGGCAGTTCCTCAGCATTTCATCTTTGAAAATACGAATGTTTTCACATTACTTAAATAAAAACAATTATCTAGTCTTAGAAAGCATGTAAAGTTAATGCACCTCCAGACATCAGCCACTGAAGCATTCTATAACATCAGACTAAATAAGCAAATGGGTATCTCAAGTAGAAGAGAGGGGAGTACTGTGGGCGACTTGTATATTCAAATTTGGTAATCTGGCCTCCAGAGCGTGAAATATCATACTTGCAAACATTTGAACAGGTCTGATATCATTCAGCAGCAGGTAAGGGCACTAATCAGATGCTAGAAAGATTCTCCCTTATTTATATTTTAGCCCTACATGCATAAACTCTGATCATTAAATTTGACAATTTGGTCATAATTATTTGATCTGACCTACAGATGGGTCACATTCCGCTAAGGTAAAACTACTGGATAATTCCTTATTACAATCTATCAATCCTTTTTCCTTCTAAAGAAAAAATAAAGTACTACAGTTAACTTGAAACCCAAACAAAGCCTGCAAGATTATTGTAGAAGCTGTTTTCAGTTTTATACATCATGTCAAATCAGCCAAACAACTTCTGTTAATTTCCAAGCACCTTCTAGCTGTGCAAGATTCCCCTTCCTACTGTGTCACTCAAGAGAAAAGGGAGAAATTCATATTAGATCTAGAAAAACTGTATAGCTAAAGTGTTACCAAACTCAGAAAGTCAGCAAACTGAGTAGTTGAAAGAGATTCTAGTCCGAGGGTGCATTTCCATGAATGCCTCTTATGGCAGCAAAGCTAGCTTACCCCCTACGCTCATGTTGTACACAGAGCAGCCCTACAAACCGCATGTCAACTTAAATGAGAATAAAATTACACATCATGGACAACGTAATTCCTTGCAGACACCAGTACAGGAAGATCTTCCTTCCCTTGTTACTTTCAACTACCAGTCCTCCTCCAGGCTTGACCTGACCCTTCCCATATGCCAGCAGGAGCACGTCTCTGCTGAGCCAATTCAGCTCACTACCCCCTGCAAAAACACACCAATGCTTTTTGGTGGGATTACTTTTCTGCCAGTTTAGTGAGTTGAATCAGCTCAAGTTCTCCTGAGAAGGGGAGGGCTGCATGGCCATCAGAGGGGAGATGGGGAAAGGAGGAATACAAGCTCTCCCTTTTGAAGACACTGTGTCAGATTTAGGGTTAACCAAGCTCAAAGAATAATGTGCAACTGCATCCTGAAACACAGTTACAGAGACAGCATTGCCAAGAAAAGACATACATAACACTGCATCCTCAGTTAGGGCGTGTTTCGTTGTTACTGTTACATGAAGATTTTATATGTTATCTTAGCATTAACATGAATGGCATTAAGTACTTTCTTAATTATTTTTAAAGTACCCAAGCAACAAAGTAGCCTGTGTTTTATTTTTAGGTCTTCACAGCACAGCAATTTACCATCCTTCAGTGACTCCTTCTACTGGGTCTTCAGTGCCCTTGAACAGATTTATCCACTCAGATGCAATCATAAATGAGAAGTGGATTTCTTTCAAATCTCTTGACACAAAAAGAGGCCCAGACTGTCTCCTGCAGACCCTCAACTTGATGTTGCTTCCTAAATATCAGTTCAGTTTCAGATACGCTGTCAAATTTTTAAAACCATTTAGACTACACAATTTCATGAATACAATTGAATGAGGCAGGAGAACCTGTAGTAACATGGTACCACAACAGAGAAAATATATTTATTAAGGCTTCTTCTTCTTGACATTATCAGTTTGATCCGATTCTGGCTTTTGACATTCAGGTGCTTCCACTTTGCAATGCACTTTCTCATTTAAGGATAAACAGGGTGTTGGCACATGAGCCTAGAGCTCAGCCTAGCTTTAAGCAGCAAAGGTTTGCGCTGGTGCAGGTTCTCAACACTTGTTAGAATTGGGGACAACCAAAAATCGTTTCTCCTGCAGCTTACGTGCTGATAAGGCCAGACCTCTCAGCCATGTAGCAGAGAAATTGGTGACAAACTACACAGGGAAGACCAAAACTGTTTCTTTTATAAAAAAAAATACAAGCAGAAAAGAATTTGAGGGGAGGCGAACCACAAATATTCACCTGCTACTGAAGCCTTTGCTATGATCAGAGAAAGCAAATAATAAGACCCCATCATCGATAACATTTTCTAAAAAAATATTTATCAGTAAATCTAGTATGTACCGACCTCCCTTGCTTTAGATGGTTTCTATTGAATATTGTCTTGATCCTCATACCACTTGCTAAAAAAGCTGTTAAAAAAAAATCCCCCACTGTCTTTCCATCAATAGCACAACAGATTATCAAATAAGAAAAAATAAAGTCGGGAAGTTATAAATTGAGATGAAAAGTACTATTTCTCACCTTTCTCTTTCCTTTATTAGCCAAACTATTCTGCTTTGCTGCTTGTATGTAGACACAAACATCTGTAAATAGGCTGCTAATTTTCTGATTGCAATAGAAGTGTGTGATAGCAATTTAATTAAGAATTTAATAGTACCTTTGAAAAAAATGGTGTTTTTAGGAACCTAAACCTGATTCAAGTCCCTAATGTCAGGCAAATCTTCTTTCTGTCTTTGCATCATTGCTTGAAAGAACATAAACAAACTATTACACACAACTGTTTGACAAGGACATACTCTAAATTGCTACCTGCTTAATAAGTCTCTATGGAGATCCTAAGCTGTTTCAGATGAGAGTAGATGTTTGATCAGATGCATGAAGGTTATTTTAAGTAAGCATACTACTATCTTGTCTGGTCTTTCAACAGCTAGATACTTCTACAAAGATCCATGGGAATAGGGGGAATTCCACTTTAGTAGACTTTGCAAGGGTCCTGGAGGACTTGCTAAGAATGCTAAATAAACAAGGTCTCTCATTCCACCCCGCCACAAAGAGCTAACAAGCCCCCTCGCCCCCCTCCCTGTCCTCCGGCGGGCTATACCTCCCACTGGCAGCCCACACTCATCAATACACAGGAGCCCCAGCTATCACACACCAGACCCTGCTGCGATGAGCAAACACCAATCAACAGCCCCATTAGCCTCCAGAGGACAGTGTAGTTTGTTTGCAGTAAATACTAGAGCACCGCCAGTGGAGGGCTGCACGGGGAATGCTGAGGAGGCTTTTCCCCCTTCTGTTCCAGGCCCATTTGGAAATATGGGAGTTGCATGCAGGGGAGCCCTGGGCGTTTGTTTTCTTCTCTTTAAAAAGGAAAACAAGACTCATGAAAACGCAATTGTTACAAATTAACAGCAATTTAGAATTTTTTTTGTTAAAGAGCCTTTAATCAAAACTACTACATTTTCAAAAGCAAATAATTAATGATGCACAATATGTAGCATTTTACATGGGATTATCAAAGGACAGTGCTAACCTTCGTTAACTAAGCATTACCCAGCTTTATTCAGATGCTTGGTATTGTTCTCCAGCCCTTCAACACTTATCTGTAACATGTGCTGGAATCACCAAGTTTTCCTTCCAGAACTGGCAGTCAGCTGCAGGGATTTGAGCGAATGCTACAATTTACAGAAAAGAGCGAGACATTAGGAGAGGTTTAGGAAGCAGACACAAGAAAATCTGAAATCTAGCCCGTGTGTTGTTACCAGTTTATTGGCGCATCAGGGGGACTGCTCCTCTCCAAGACACCAAAGGGGAAAGATTGCATCCTCCTCTGCATACACTTTGCATACAGCCTAGTGACTCTGATCTGTTTGGAGACTGGATTCGCTTCTGACCCTTTGTTAACAAAGACAATATAATTTATTATTCATACATATCAGTAGTCGAAAGACGTGCACTGCAAGTAGCTGATCTCATTCTTTGCTCAAGCAACACGTGACTCAGACATCATTTTGAATGTTGCTCTTTTCCTTGAAAGCAAGGATTGAATCGAAAGGGAAGTCTTAGTAGCCTGGCAGAAATTAACTTGAGCTTGAGCTCATGGGGAGAATTGAGTTTCTTACCGTATGGGGCTGAGGTGAGCTGGAAAACAGTAGTTGAAGGATGACTACTAAAGCAATCTCTATAGTGGCTAAGTACATGGGAAAAGGTAAGAGGAAACAATTTGTTAGGGCAATGGAAATGAAGCTCTACATTTTGTTCATCATTTTTCAGAATAAAGAACCAGCAAACAATTTGTGCAAGATGCCCATCACGTGTCATATTTATCTTACTAACACATTGACAAAATTCTTCCTAGCATGTCTGACTGAAGGTTCTGTGCAGGGCATGCATCAATTTCTTCTGAAATACCCAAAAGCTCTGAATCAACTGCCAGGCATGTTTGCAACATTTCAGATGACTCCCTCTCATCACCTCAAAAGAATGGTTGATTGCCAAAAGGGGGGGGGG
>Ga0065711_1036700_pt1 | contig 20696 bp, 8 predicted proteins | sample Hoacrofraction12_FD_59098 | JGI IMG/M metagenome (GOLD analysis project Ga0065711, IMG submission 59098) | Hoatzin crop microbial communities from Cojedes, Venezuela - Epithelial fraction 12 v2 (version 2) | ecosystem: Host-associated > Birds > Digestive system > Esophagus > Crop | place...
GCTGTATGGTCTTCCCAGCTGATGTCAGGGTGGTTGAAGTCCCCCATGAGAACCAGGGCCTGTGATTGTGAGGCTGCTTGCAGCTGCCTGTAGAAGGCCTCATCAACTTCCTCCTGCTGGTCAGGTGGCCTGTAGTACACACCCACCGCAAGGTCACCCTTATGAGCCTGTCCCTTAATTCTAACCCACAAGCTTTCGACTTGTTCCTCATTTGCCCCCAGGCCAAGCTCAATACATTCCAGTTGCTCCCTCACATATAGAGCAACTCCACCGCCTCTCCTTGTTGGCCTGTCCATCTTCAGATGGACTATTTCAAAATAAATAAAGGTACACAGTAATATTGGCTGTATTTCTCTGGTCTGTGTGGATAAAAAAGCTGTTAACCCATGAAACAAAGAAGGAAAAAATATTGCGAAGTCTAGGCCTTGATCAGTGCCACCTCTTTTGAAAAGAAATAAAAAAGTGTTTTGCTAAGGCATGTTGCTGTACATAACGAAAGTGACTTCCCTGATAAGGTTTTTGTGATGCTTATCTGTGTAACATCCAAACACCTCATGAAAAAATTAGTTTACACTCCTTCAAAGAATAGAATTGCTGTCAGCGTGATCTTCTACTTTGACGAAAAACTGTTTCTAAAAGGTCTAAATTTTTTCCTTTTCTAAACCCTTCTCATCCTGCCAAACACACTCATGAGTTGTCACTATCTGTCTGCACAATTATCGTGGTCTGTCTACATGTCACTACATGATATAATTATCAAAAAGAGATGCAATTATCAAAAAAAAAAATCAAGAAAGAACTCTGCTCCTCAGAAAAGGTCAGAGTAATTTATTGAATGAGCAGGAACAGTGACCAATGTGTTTATTAGTGGCATAATAAATATAAACCCATCTCAAAGTTTATGTGAAGAACAGCCCATTTAACAAATGCCTCTTTTTCCCTGGGGGTGCAAGGGCTCTGGATCCTATTTAAAATCATTCCACCAGAGAAAAATTTCAGCAATGAAATTAAAATGAGTTTAGCCATGAAGTGATTAAATTTACTAGAATAAATGTACTCAGTCCTGACTTTAGAGCATATTTATTCAGTGGACAATTGCCATTTAGTAATGTGCTGTGGAGAAAAAAAAAAGTCTCATTTACTTAATGAATTACCTCCTAGTTCAGCGTCTTGAGGAAGAAATTTATCACAATATGTACGCTTATTTCGCAGCAGAGCACAGTATTCATAGGCAGTATGTCTATGGTGTTTGTTTTAGATGGTTAGCATCTAGTGCCTGTCTCCGTAAGAGAACACGTCTTATGTTTATGGCCTGTTCAGCAAAATATAGTCCCCTTGATCATGAGCTGTAGGAACCCTTCAATTCTTCATTACAAGAACCTGACTAAACAGCAGAATCCTTTAGGAAATGGACTTGCTGAACTGCAGAGTGTGAATTTCAGGAAAGTTCATGCCTCTGTCTACCACCACAAATTTTGAGTATCATCATATACTGTTATGTTCAACCTATTGAAATATAAAACCCAAAGCGTATGTTACCAAGATAAGCTGAAGGTTGAGAAAACCCCTACCATTTCATAAAGAAAGAAATACAGTGAAAATGAATATATTTCCATATGATAAATCACACGTGATTCAGTGAGCTTTTTTAGTCTTCATTCAAACTCAGCTTTTTCTTTCTGAGTATCCTAAGACACTAAGAACTGTCACACGTGATTCAGTGAGCTTTTTTAGTCTTCATTCAAACTCAGCTTTTTCTTTCTGAGTATCCTAAGACACTAAGAACTGTTTTAGCAAAATATACTACCATGTGCATCATGTAGCTCATAAAAGTTCAGGAGTATTTTTTTTGTTGTTAAATACTACTCTAGAACTAAGCGGCTACATTATTCCTGATAACAGTTTTATCATTAGAAAAGCGTGTGCTATGCTCAAAGGAAAAAAATTATTCTGAGAGGAAAACATTCCAAATTCACAACTCAATAAACATTACAATATGCTTTCTCAATATTAAATATAAATGATATCACCCTAACCTGGAAAATGGATTAAAATTAAGAATGGTGACTAAAACTAGTAAATAATTTTTCAGGCAGACTTTTTTAATGATATGTTGGAGACTCTAAAAAATGTGACTTTACTCAATACCATTTTTGTCTGGTTTAACAATTGTACACTTAATCATCAGGTATAATGTGGCTATAACCAATGGTTATTGAAGGGTGTCAAGTTCTGTTAACAAGTTAGGAACACAGTGATCAACATGAAATGGGAGAAAATGCAGCTTTTCAGTCAGGTATAAATAAACCACATCATGTTTCATATGACAACACACCTTTGTAGCTTGTAGTAAGTGCTTTAGAAGCAGATATACATTAACTTTGCATGCCTTAAGCTAATTGGCAATCAATTAGCTCACAGTAACATATATATTCATATAGACATAACTTCAATTATCTGCTGATTTAAAAAATTATTTATTATTCTCTACTTTTATTACTAAATATAACATCCTACTGAGGTATATAACATTTATTTCCTCTAATTATTATTTTTTACCTCAAAAATGAAGGTTTTACAAACTCCAACTTTTAACTCATTTTGACTACCAACATTTTGGCAAAATGTATATATTTTAAGCTACTTTGTATTTTATCCATTCATCCTTACCATCACAAGTTGGGAGTGGGTGACTCCACCAGTGGTTTTTTTCACATAGCAAAGGCTCCTCATGACTCAGCCTATAACCTGGATCACAACTGAATGAGACAGTGGAACCTATAGAGAAGTCATGTCCATAACGACGTCCATGCACTGGTATGCCAGGATCCAAGCAAGAGTAAGTATTAACAGTAACACCTAATTTAAAAAAAAAAAAGAGAAAAAAAAAGAAGAGTTTTTTTATTAATTTCAGTAACTCACTGTGCTGTGAGTGAGGGTGAAGGCTTCATTTTCACATATTTTCCGTGAATTATCCTTGCACTATGTTTCTCTGTGTTACCATTGTAAGAAGTTATGGATAATGAATTGCATTCTGCCACTGTTGCGGAGAAAAACATCACATGATTTACAGGTTATTTAGTTTGAGCCAATCTCAGTAACATTAATTGATTTTGTCCTTGATGCTGATGTTGAAAAGCTTTGATGATCATTCAAAATTCCGATTTTATTTTTGACTGATCAAATTTGTTATCCAAGCTAAAATGCTTTTTATTTCTTTTGATATTTATCCTTGAAATATTTACATAGATCAATTATTTGCATATATAGTTCTCATATCTAAATGTGAGAAACTGAAAAGATAAAAAGTAGCAGAAAAAGGAGTAAAGAAAAGCTGACTTTATAAAGAGAATTTTAATGTGCGCTAAAAACTTAAACCGTTTAAATTATTTCCCAGTGAGAAATTTGACTTCATTATAAAAGAATCAGGGCAAAACAAAGAAAGAAACAAAAAACCCTAGGAATATTACTGAAGTTAGCAATTAGAAGTAGTAGTATTCAGTATAAAATTTTCTATAGGTTTTATTACTTTTATTTCTACACAAAAACCATGACATATCCTTCCTCACAAAGAAATTGAGTATGAAAAGAAAGAATTGGCATAGAAAATAAGAACATGTAAAAGACTTCAGCTTTCAAAAGGATATTTGAAATGAGAAATGCTGAATCATTGAATCATAGAATCATAGAATCGTTAAGGTTGGAAAAGACCTCTAAGATCTTCAAGTCCAACTGTCAACCCAACACCACTATGCCTGCTAAAGCATGTCCTGAAGTGCCATATCCACACATTTTTTGAACACCTCCAGGCATGGTGACTCCACCACTTCCTTGGGCAGCCTATTACAATGGAGCACCGTTAATCATTATTATCATCCAGAAAAGAGGAACCAGAATTGGGTTGTACTAGATAATATAAGACAATGAACCAGTAAGAATTAGGCAAAAATACAACTAATACTAGATGTCTGTAAATAAACAGAAGACGTTAAGTAGTAAAACTATTGAAAATGGTTTATTTTGTGTAAAAATAGTAAAGATATATGTTTTCAACGTTCTCTGTTAGTATAAATTTAATTTTCATTCTTCACTATTGTAAAGAGAACTGTGGAGTGGAGATCAATTTTAGAACGGGATTTTACAATGAAATTAAAGAATTCATTTTAATGACATTTCAGATTTCTTTTCCAGCTTTACTTAAACGAAATGGTTTGACATAAGGATGTTTGTAATAAGTGCAGCTTTCCTCTTTTTGCTGTTTTCTTTCCCAAAGTGTAATTTCTACCATTTAACATTATTCATTTAGCCAATTATTTTAAGAATTTAGTGGTTCTGCTGGCAATATTAATCTAGTTTTCCTGATGTGTAAGTATAGCCATCCTTCAAACTTCAGAAAGGATGAGAATTTAATAAAATCATCACTTCTTCACAATGTAGAATATGATACAAATGGATGCATGTGGGTGAAGTCTGGGACAGTAATGAATTTTGGAATAGTAATACAATTTTTGCAACAAACAGCTGGAACTTGACATATAGGGGAGTTTAAATCAGCCCAAATTTTGTCTGGCAAGGTCATCTCCACATGTATTACATTTAGTATCCTTATCACTAGTGGTCAGGAGTAGGGAAAATTGCCAAAAATAACGTAAAATTTAAGAACATCTGAAAATTGCTTGGTGGTAGTTCCAACAAGTGGAGTATGAAACAGAAAAGGATAGACAGAAACAGATGTTGAGAGAAATGGACAGTAGTTCATGTATTTACTTAGATTTTCACAATCTACCTCATCTCATGCAGTTTTATGCACACAAAAATGCATTGTACAAAGGATAAGAATAAAGAGACATAAAAGCAACATCTAGAAGCAAAGCATTTGCTTCCCATTCTCATCTTGTGATTCTTAAAGTACGATACATTACATCAATAATACTAAATTCTAAGTGAAACCACTGGTCATCCCTTTTGCAATTTAACATCACTACATCTTTCTCAGTTTGAGAAATAACAGGAATTTACCAAAGATGACACCTGCGCATGTTTATGTATTTATGACTAGGATAAGCATTGATGGGGAAATCAACTCACAGAATTCTGAAAGACTTACTTTCGTAGTGAATCTTGAATCCATTATTAGAACGACTGTTGTCAGTTGTAAAGAGAAGATAAATAAAATTGCTACTGCTAAACAGGAATTGTGGGACTTGTGTACCATTATAAGATCCCAGAAGTGGAGACAATAAGTTTGGTCCATCATGAACTTCCAAAACATCATAATTGAGTTCTGTCTGAAATCTGGAATTGAGGAAACACACAGAGGCAAAAATATAAGAAGCAGTTAAAATAAATACAATAAACACATACAAAGTAAACCATATTTTAAAACTATCCTCCTTTTCTGATCATATTATTTGAATTATTTATCCACATATCTATTTTATGAAATCAATATTATAGTATTAATTATCATATATAACTATCCTATATAACTATTACAATAACCAAATTTTAGGTTAGTGCCTTAGTAAGATGAAAAATAAGTTTAAAATTCTGGAGCTGATTTGTATTCCAGGAAACAAAAGCCAGAAACACATCATCTATTGGCAAAGATTAATATTACTTTTATATATTACTTTATAGGACAAAATTATTTTTCTTTTTGGAAAATTTAAGTAAATTATATAGAGGATGTGTTGAAGCATTCTTTCATTATGTCCGTTCCATTTGGCACAAATATCTTCAAGGTACTTTATATTATCAAAGAATCATATTCTGAGAGTCTACCCTCGTAATCATCTATTAGCAGGAATAGAATTATTTAAGTCTTCTCTGAGACTCCTGTGGCTTTGTGCCACTTCAGTCTCAGCCCAAAGCAGTAGCAGAAGTTATGGCAAAAAAATATTTGAAGTTCTATTTATAAACCACTATAATGTCTGTTTACAGGCAGCATGTATACTGAAGAACTCTGTATTTCAGTATTTATATCCCATCAGTCTGAGCCTAATGTTCTAAACAAGTCTGATGAAATATGAGAAGCCAAATTAAACCCCCAAAACATGTTTTCTTTAATCCTTGTCCCACTCCTATGAAATAATATGGGAAAAAAGCGCAGAAATAAAGTAATAAGGAGTTATGGAAATGGAGCAAGATCAGCCTAGAAGCAGGAGAACTGAAAATTTCTTGTTTCACCAGATGCCACATAAACTCACAATGATATGTTGGTGAAAAGCTACTAGGCAATAACTTCCTTTTTCCAGTACTTGTTTTTCCCATTAATCCATACAAAACAGAGGCAATTTTGGAAACAGGTCTTTTAGTCTTGCTGTGTTTTCTTAGTTCCTTTATCAAAATCATACTTAAGACAGAAAGTGTAGAACAGCATTGACCTCATAAATGCAAAGCAACTATCAGGTCAGTCAAGACATGATGAAATTGAGTCTCCAATGACATAACAGAAATCTTCTCATAAGTACTCATTGCTCAAAGAATAGATATGACACCAGCAAAGAGCAGAAAAATATGGAGATGAAAAAAGTAAGTGAGTGCATAATAAAAAAAGTGAGGACAGTTTTTCAGTGACATGAGCTGAAAGAAATTTGAAGAGGGGATTATGTAAAATGCCTTTGCTTTGTCGTTTGGCTGAGAAAAGTGACTTATCGAACGTATTTACATATCCCCTGATTATTCACTGGTGTAAGAAAGCAGTACAGATTTATAGGAAACTGAATAAAAATGCTTTGTGTATATGTAAGACCACTCCAATGTTCTTTCCTACTTAACTAGTCACTGTTCTTAAATTAACCTGAATGGCTTCATTACTATGTGAGGTCTGTTCTTATGGAGGACTCATAAAAATTCATTTCAAACACATCGGAGTAAAACAAACTTTAACGCTGGAGGTGACACACACTTTTTCATCTTGTTCAAACAGACAGAGCTGCTTTAATATTTACAACAGGCACCTTTGTTTCTAACAGGCACCCTATCAACTCAGTGCAGTGTCAGTATATGGGTAGAATATCCTGCTGTACAGTGTATACTCATTAATCAAGTGTGACTAGTACTCCAGTCAGTAGTTTGCTGATTAACATCCCTAGTATTTAAATACTGATAATTAGGCTTCATGATAAACACTTCATTACAAAGAAGAATGGCACTCACATTTCACTTCTATCATATCAGTTGAGCCTAAAATGCTACTGATTTATAAAAAAAATTCAACATATTATCTGTCATAGCTATGCCTGTACAAAAGGAGTAAACTCATTGTGCTATACATGCACGATCATCAAACAAAATATGAAAAAGTGGTTAAGAAACCTTTCAAAGCACAAAAATTGGTAGTTATTATTTATTTTGTCTGCAGATCTCTATCTTTTCTCCTATGTCTCTGGCTCCATGGCACAGGAACACTTCAGCACACTGTCATAGAATGCAGTACCTCATAATATGGAATGTCATAAGAGAGAATCATAGATTCATAAAATGGCTTGGGTTGGAAGGGACCTTAAAGATCATGTAGTTCCAAGTCCCCTGCCATGGGCAGGGACACCTTCCACTAGACCAGTATGCTCAAAGCCCCACCCACCTGGCCTTGAAGACTGCCAGGGAGAGGGCAGCCACAACTTCTCTGCACCATCAGTTCAGGTGCCTCACCAGCCTCATAGCAAAGAATTTCCTGCTTATATCTAATCTAAATATACCTTCTTTCAGCTTAAAGGATTACCCCTTGTCCTATCACTACCTGCCCTTGTAAAAACTCCCACTCCAGCTTTCCTGTAGGCCTCCTGGAAGTACTGGAAGACTACTATAAGATCTCGCTGGAGCCTCCTCTTCTCTGCAATGAACGACCCTAACTCTCTCAGCTTGCCCTCACAGAGGAGATGTTCCATCGCTCTGATCACCTTTGCGGCCCTCCTCTGGACCTGCTCGAGCTAGGAACAGAATTGTCTCCCTCGACCTGCTGGCCATGCTTTCTTCAATGGAGCCCCAGGATGATAAGAAGACTGGAGATTAAAAGGAAATAAACTGCTGTGCAAGTGAGAAACTGATGTAATGTGAAGGTGTCACCCTGCAGGAAATGTGTATTAGTAAGAACTGTTCCCTTCCTTCTAGAATATGGAAGAAGAAAGGATCTAAACATTCTAGACATGTACTACAAATGTTTTACACTGACCAAGAAACCAAAAAAAAAATCCTTTCAAATAACTACACACATTGATGAAGTCAGTATTTGCACCAATAAAGGCTAGAAAAGTATTTCTTTGTTTTTCAGGGCAAAGGTGAAATGTAAAGAATGGGTAGAAATATGAGTTGGTTTTTCTTTTAATTAAATGGGAAAGCCATTTGGCTGTAGTTTTAAATGTATATATTTCAACAAAGTTAACCTTCTGTTTTAAGATAAGTCAAGCTGAAGATTTGCAAGCAGAAGGAGCAAAACAAGGACAGTCAGACTAGAATGTGTCTTTAAAAAGAAGCTATTGTATGTATGTCTCAGAATGCATATTTAAATGTTGTGAAAAATAATAAAAGTCTAAGTAAAAAAAATAATAGTAATAGTTTACAAAAAGTTTGCTTTCAGTACACTGTGGAGATTTATTTCATTATTTGGTTTATGTAAAAACTTTTTATTTACATCCAAACATGTATTTATTTATCTAAGTGCATTTATGTGAACAGATATAGATGTATTTTTGCACGTGTTCATGCACAGAAACACATAAGCATACACACAGATATAAGTAAGCAGGGCATCTCCGGATTCTCCTTGTTGCATCTGAGCAATATGCATATCAGTCAAATTTATGGCAAGTGACAAGAGTATCAAGAACAAGCAACAATGGAACAAGAAGTGTCATAATGTCATAATGAGATTAGGTTATAAAAAGTGTAGGAGCTCTTTCTGTGATCTGGAGAGCCATCTTGTTCTTATCAATCTTACCTACAACAGTAACAGAGGTAGTGCAATTCTATGACAAGGTGTTAATGAATTACAAACAAAAAGTGTACACAAGACACTGCCAAATTTAATGAAACTCAGGTGCAAAGGAAGAAAATCCAGATGACACAGAAATTTGCATATATAAAGGCAAATGCTTTTCACTTTGAAATGACTGTCTACATCAAATGTATAGTTGAAAATGAAATAATAAATTATTTGAAACTATTTTTTTAAAATCTTGAGTCAATGAAAGTTCCCAAAATTTTATTTTTCTTTTTTATTTACAAGACAATGAGTAAAACTAATGATTTTTTTTTAATTTCAAATGAATATGAATTTGATTGAACTCTGCAAGACAGTGTTATTCACTTTTCTTTTGTATTTTAGAAAAAAAATGGTAAAGCTTCATTTAAGCTGATGCACACCACTAGGGATTTTGGAAGACTAGAACACTTTATTATAATGTAAACTACAGTACTAGAGAAAAATTTTAAACAAACTTCTCACAATGAGAATTTTATGTCAGAAAAGACGGCAATTTTCATATCCTGCTAAAAACAACGTTTGAACTGTATTAAAAGGAAGCAATATCTTCTCTTTTGAGTTGAATTTGACCAGGAGTAGTCAAAATATGCTGCATAAATAGCAACTGAAAAGTACTTGCATGATATTTGTGCACGATAACTTTGATCACCAAAGGCCCTTTGTTCCTGGATCATCATCTAAAATTATTAAAATTTTACAAGTAAGAAGAATTTAAAGCATCCTTGAGCACAGGTAGAACACGTAGCATTTTTTAAATTACATTTTCTCTTTTGCTTTCTCATAAAGAGCCTAAATGAAATGTCCATGTCTTACTATCATGAGAAATTTAAGGTCCTTGGTACATTTCACTCCTTGGAATCAGGAAGCGACCTAAGTAACAGGCAGTAATGTAGGAAAAGTGTAACGTTGCAGTAAGTTGAGGAAACTGGAATTTGATCTTGAGAGCACACAGTCCTTTCACAAAAGAGATCAGCTGATTTGATAGTGAAAGATTCATGGTGGATAAAAATATAAATGCGTTTGGTTCAGTTTTCGCAGTTGATTCAGATTTTCAGTCGGAGATTATGAAGGTTTGAGAGAAAACAATTGCTTCATAATTCATCATAGCAACTTGGTTACAAGCAAATGAAACATGTTCATCTTTAAAAACAGATAAATTTTTAAACTAGGCCAGACAGGCTTAAACATATGCAAGAGAGTAGGAATTTCAAAAGATTTTCAGTGCATCAAAGTAGAAATTACACTAAAGATAAAATTTATGCTCTGAAGACACTAAGGTGTTTTGGAAAACCCTACCTGATAATACAATTGCTTGATATTAGACCTAGTGCAAATTAATGTTATGACAGAGCTAACAAACTCCTGCTCTGGGTAAAAACTGGAAAATATTAAGTAAGAAAAATATTAGCCAAGACCTTTCGAATGTAATTTTGATAGAGTGTCCTGGTTCAGCTTCTATCACCCATTCACAATTCAAGGAATCTTTATAATACCCTGGCCAGCCTGGAGAGAGGATTACTCCACTGGGAGATGAAAAATGTCCACCACATGGAGCTAAAAATGAAACAAAGAGAAATGTATAATAATACAGACTTATTGTATGTAATTCATAATTGTAACTTCAATATAGGACATCTGTATTAAACAAATTTAAAAAATAACTTTTGCAGGAAGGCGCAACAAGTCTTTGAAGATGACAGACTGTGGGGTTCAGAATTAGATGGAGACAACAGAATGAAAACCATAGAAAGATAAAATAAACTGTTCAATAAGTTCTGACAAAGATTTTTACACTGAATTCTTATAGGTACAATGTATTTTCCTGTAATAAAGGACATAAAACAAAACATGATTTATAAAAAGTGTCTTCTGCTTTTAACTGTGAGCAGAGAGATTTTAAAAACTTGCAAAAGATTCAGCTGGGTATCAAGCTAGAAACTAGTCAATTTTTATTTTAGCTTTGACATGGATCCACTGTCATACCACACAGTTTTTACTGTCATGTTGGTAGTTTAGATTCCTCACTCATGAAAAAGACGTACTTACCATTCTTACAAGATTAGTTGATATTTTTGAAGCATTTGGCAAATACATGTTAAATACTGTAATATATACATCTGCAAGCAGAGTTTTTCTCTCAGAGATAGTAAGTAAATGTAAGCTAGGAAAACAGTATTAAAACATAATTAAAATCAAAGTTGTTCGTAATCATATTTGAAGTTTTTCAGTGGCTTAATGTCACATTAATTACAGGAATAATCTCCACAGAGGTAGGTATTTCAAAGATGAAGAGTATTTCTTTGATAACAATTTTTCTTAAACAGTTGAAAACAATCTGGGACAGAACAAGGGAAGTTTCTACTAGAAGATCAGTGTCAAGACAGTCAGTCATAGGACAGAAAAGAGATTCTCAGAAGTAATAACATGTTTCACTGGTGCTGATTTTGGCTGTGGAAAGGGCTAGTCTATACCAAAGATGGTATAATCTCACAGGTGGGAAGAATAAGAACTACAAGACCAATACTGCTGAAGGACTGATCTTTTAGGTTTAAGTCCTGCAAAGCTCCATGCAGGTTTTTAATCTCATACATGAATGCAAACCCATTATGTCTGATGGATCTACACATGCATGTAAAGTCAAGTGCATGTGTCATCACACTTCCGTGACACCTTCTTCTCCGCAGTGGTATGGATGGGTGAGAAAAAGACCGTGAGAGTTCTTGGTATGTTTTTTGTTGTTTGTTTTCCATAGAAGTCTGATATTCCTTAAATAAAGAAATCAATTAATAGAATTATCTTGAATTCTAGACATCTCAGAAATGCAGCAATTCCATCACTGGAAGTATTAAAGTTTTTAAAATAGGTAGCAAATCATAATGTTTTTCTAGCAAGGTAAAATATCTAGGACATCTTATGGATGTAATGGATATTCCATGTGGTAAATTGAACATACATTGTTCAGCACAAGTGTAAACATCTGCAAAAGACCATATCTATGTATCTTTCTATACATGTATTATGCATATATGTGAATACACTAAACATACCTATATAGAAAAATATATCCAAAAAAAGGCTCCTTGCTCAACAGGAGACAACACAGATAAGCAACTGATCTCTGATAATATTTTCCTCTAGAAGTATAAGATATATTTTCGTTGAGTTGCAATGTTACCGACCAAATAACTAATTTCCATTTCTTATTTCTTGGACAAAATAATTTGTAAAATACTGGACTCTTAACTAAACTTTTTCACTCACTGAAGTCCTTGAAAATTGCTGTCCTTTAGTGAATCCAAACTACTTCAGTAATAACTGTTGCAAGTAGGGACAGTTAGTAAGTTGGTTTTTAAAATTATCATGTTTTTTTTTTAAATAGAATTGATTACCTGGAATTCTAAGTATAGAATAGGACATTAGGAATAATACTATAAGAAAAGCTTTTTCACAGTTGCTCTGACTTGCGTGAGTGAGCATTACTTGCAGTCTTACAAAGAGACCTAAACAAGCTTTCTCTGGTAAAAATGTTGTCCAAAAAAGTGGGATTGTTTAACCCAGTGTGTGATACGCCAATATACACACAGAGCAGAGGTATTGTCTTTATTGCATATTTGCACAGATATGGGTGCTAGGTGATAATTTCACTAAGCTAACACCCCTCTTAGCAGAGTCACAAGGACTATATACTCTTACAAAACCAAGAAATTACTCATTACATTCTGATTGGTTCACTGCATTATATGTTTATCTTAAAGGTATACTACTTCCTTACATAACTGCACGTGCTCGCAAGCTGGGGGAGTGCAGTCTTTTTGGCTCTGAATTGAGTTGGTGGTCACGATCTCCCCCTGCTGCCTTTATCTTTTTCTTAGTTACCCTAGACTTTTGGTAACTTCAGGTTTCTTTGGCAATCGTCCAGCTTTCGGCACCTTCTGGGCTGGGTGTTTCCCTTTTATCAGTCTGTTAGCTCCTCTTCAAGAGCATAATTTTTAGTAAGGCATGCATTGTTTATACAATGTACTCAGGCCTAAATTAAACAATGTCACTATGACCTAAGCATTTCTGCCCTTTATTAATATGACCTAAGCATTACTACGATCCAAAATTTTCTGCCAGATATAAAAAATGCAAGGTGCTAAGCACCTGATAAGGTGATAAGCCCTATTGTAAGGAAAAAGAAAGCTAAGAAAACTGTAGTAGTGTAAGAGCTGATTTTCAGTCGACTACCATAAGAGCATAAACCTGTAAAGCCTTATTTAGCATACCAGATTATAATTTAGAACCTGAGAAATATAAGCTATATCTTATTTCTTTTCTACAACAAGTACGTTTTCCATGATGATCAATAAAGCAACATATAAAAGAGTAAATCATTACATGAAGACCACAGTCTCCTATGATGAGCAGCCTACAAAGTGTTTATTGTCAGAAATTGCTGACTGTTTTATGGAAAATGAAAACTGCAGAATGTATTAGCTATTAAAGTTTACATTAAAACTAACATTTCTGTCACAAAATCTTTTTGATCAGACCTATTTGTATGTCCTCTATGTGAGGCAAAGAAGAAAACAAGCAACATAACTCTTCAGTGCCTTACGCAAGCAGGCAGAAGCAAAATTCATTGCTTCCTCAAAATGTCAGCCATGAAGAAGGAGGTAGCACCTTTTGTGGACAGTACTAAATCACACAAAGCAGACAGTAAACTTAAACCATTTACATCACACTCTTTCCATTACTGTCTGTTGTGTGGTATAGGTGTGCATTGATGCAACCTGGATGAGAATAAAGATTTATTTGTCAAATAGTTCTTAACAGCACAGTATCATATGAGACAGAAAACAAATGGAGTAAAATTGAATCCTCCATATTTTGAGGAGCTCAAAGAGTGCTGAGCCAAGCACAGGGGAAGGGGACCCTTAATGCTAGATCTTCTATTTGGTTTACTGACACACTGTTACCTGCCTGTTGCTGCACTGAGTGTTTTAATAGAAGGAAAAAGAAAGACTGCTTCATCATAGCATAAAAATCACAGTATTAAAAATAATTCTTAAAGCCATTTTCTTCCACATAGGTGCAATCTCATCTGACACATCACAGAATCACAGAACGGCTTTGGCTGGAAGTATCTTTCTCCTACTGTCTGGGAAAAAAAAAAGAGTTTCTAAAATCTATATAAAGTTCAGAATTCAATATGTTGAAAATATCTCTAAATATGCAGCTTTAATAAATGTTTTCCTCACTGAGTGTTTTAAAACAGTGTTTCTCACCTCTGACCTTACGATCCCCTTTGTCATACTACATTCAGCTAACAGTACCAGTCAAACAATAAGGTATTTAAACTCATATTCACCTCAGCAATCAGAAGGTTAACTCTCTAGCATTCATCATCGCTATATTTTATGGTATATAACCACTCATACATATTCATAATACTTGTGGAGCTTATAAACTACAAAATATATCAACAAGAATAGGAATACCAGATGGTCTTATTTGGAACAAGTGTACTACCATACTTGGAATATAGTATTGCTAAATTTGAACATTTTCTCAAAAAATATACATGAAACTGTTTAAGACTGTCTTTAGAATACAAAAAAAGTAACTATCTTGCAAAAATACTCCTATGAATATTGAGTGAAAAATAACACCCTTTACAAGATTTCATTTGATTTGCTTTCAGAGCAATTTCTCTTTGTATTTGGGATCTAACAATAGCAGAGTATTTTTCTGTTGGGTTATATATTTTTAAAAAATGTTTCTTACCCTTCCCCTGAATATGGTTCTTCCTGATGCCTGCAGTGGAAGATACAATAGATTTTTTATTTTGCTTTCACTGTCACATGCTGATTTCCTGGACCCAGGAGTCCTTCCCTTCAGAATAGTTGGGTGACTGAGCTTATCTTAAAGAGCCTTGCTTTTTAGAAAATAAAACTATCCAGTGTTCTTGGCAAAGGATTATTTCCCTGACCATTTTTACACTGATTTTCAGCCCATGTTCTTCCAGTTCTATCTGATGGTTGCCTGGTAGATTCATATGCACTGTCAGCATGTTAAAAATGAAGCACTAGAAATATAGTATAAGTAGAAGTTGTCATCAAACAGAACCTCTTTGTCAAAAAATGGTCTATGCCAAATACTGAAAGTCCATCTTAACCTGATCTAGTAATTCTCAAAAAGTCATGTCTGTTTATTTCTTTGTGTAGTAAGGTGCAGGGGTTGAGGCAGAAAATTTCTGTACGTGAGTATGAAGAAACCTTTGAGGAGTACAGGTTAATCACTGAACATCTTGTAGATTCATAGTTTAAGGACCTTTTTTCAAGAGCTTATCACCCATGCTGCAGAACAGCAGGATATTAAGCATTACAGGAGTTATGCAGGAAGGCCAAGGTTAGAGCTGCAGCACAGGTACAACAGCATACTATTACAAGAGATTATGGGAAAATCCTCCATGTACACAGGAAGGATGCAAGGCACAAGGACAGGAATCCTAAATTCAAATGCATTAGGGAATAGCAAAGGCAGGGCTGCTTTACTAGAAAAGAGATGCCAGGAGCCAAAGGCGATCATATACACATGTAGAGTTAGTGCCCTGACCAACAGAGCATCATGCAGCTTCACCTGAGCAAGGTGAGGAGGACTGGATAGGTGACAGGAAAAAGATATGGTGGCAGCCAAGTGACCATCAAATTAATGCAATTTGATGCGTTAGGTCTGAGGTCAAATCAAGAAGTCCCATGAAGGTGCTGAGATCAACTGAGAATAGGGCTGGAGACCAGCACTCTTGTGGCGTTCCTGGAGCAGGGACCCACAGGACCAGGCTGAGCTGAAATGGGATCCTGGGACATGGTCAGGGCTGAGAGCAAGCCCCAACAGAGGCTGGTCAGGATTGCCCGGAGAAAAGAGTATGCTGACCCAACCCATCTGAACATTTATCATTAAACGGCTGCCTCCTATGTATTGTAGTAGCTGACATTTCCGCAGTGGTCAACTATACAACAGTCACGTTCAGTGTCTCCTAGTCAGTACGTGGAGTTTATGCCTTTGATTTGATATATATGACATATTTAAATTATGAGGTGTGCGTAGGGCAAGCAAACTTCACCTTACATGAAATGACTATGTGTTATAGACAAATATGTACACAGTCCTTAAAAATTCTGAACATATCAACAGACCAAATTACATTATTAGCTTAAAAATATTTTCATTCTTCTTCAAAATTTATCCTAAATTTTAAAAATGTATCTAAATTTACAGTTGATAAATACATCTAATTCGAATATATCAGTGTCCCAACCTCTAGAATTCCAATAAATGTTCCATTTAGAGTCTCAGACCACCTATGGGTCAGATTATCTTGTGCATGGACAGACTTTTAAAAATATTCCCTTTAATTTAAGTTTTAATGTAACATTGAAAATGCAACCTTATATTTTATTAGCAGTGTATAACAGCTCCATGAACCTTATAATAAAGCAGGTGCATTATAGCCTATACTAATCTTGTCTAGGAAGACTGACCCACCTTATATCTAGGAAACAATAATAGTTCACAGAAAGTAAATTGGATGAAAATTGTATGATAAGGAGTCACATTCATGTATTAAATGTAAGCATATTTTGTTAGGAAGGCAGCCACATAGTGAAAATAAGAGCTTAGCTTTTATTTAACAATAAAAGTAACAAACTTTAAATCAGAGATTATATCATCACTGATTAAATCATATATGTTCAAAAAAAATTGTTACAAGAAACTGAGTTAATTTTTTTTTCCCCTTAGGAGAAGAGATCATAAAATACAGACAATTAATAAAGCAAAGATATAGATATATTTTTATACTGATTAATATAAACAAGTGAAGTAAATATACATAACTTTGTGGTTTAGAAGTGTGATATAAGCAAATATTTAATTTCTATAAATAGGAAGATCAATTGCTAAAATAATCTTCCCCAGCGTAGGGGACAGAAGAAACATAAGCACTGCAACAGATAGCTAAAAACTCTCAAATGGTTGTAAATACCATAGCTGAAGACCTGAAATGAAATCAACATCTTTATTTTAATCTAATGTTTTATCAGCAAATGTCACTGAGCACTGAAATGATTTTAAATTTTTCATCTGTCTGAAGTAGGAAGTCAATAGCTGTATTTTGAAGAACATCTTCTATATGAAACTGTGAAAATAATTTTTAAGAGCCTAGTAAAACCAAAAAAAACCCAGACTTCCTGATTATTTAAGAACCTTGAGTGACAAGTTAAACAAGAGATTTAAATATGGAAGTTGAAAAATAGAAACCTTCAATATACTAAAATAAGATTCAGTGAAAACAGAGGATTTTCTTATGTTTTTCTTCTCTGTTATCTCTTTCTCCTAGGTATTCATGAGGCCAATCATGATACTGATTGTGCTGAACTTCAGAAATACAGAGATCAGTATTATTGGTGTATAGCTGGCACTGAACATTATTGCTTTAAACAGTTTCTCAAATTGGACAAATACACACTTGTCCTGGGTTCGGCCAGGACAGGGTTAATTTTCACCAGAATCCAGGAAGGGGCACAGCCGGGTGGGCTGACCCAACCCCAACCTGGCCAAACAGAGCCGGGTATTTCATACCATGTGCCATCATGCTGGGTTCTGGTGGGGAGGGGCGGGGCGGCGGGAACTCACTTGCGGCTTGGGAACGCGCGGCGGCAGTGCGGTCCGAGAGAGCGGTTCTGTTCTGCTGGTTTGTTTTGTGTATTCCCCTTTTCTGTATTGTTGTTGTTACTGTTCCCTTTGTTTGCTGTTCTGTTAAACTGCCCTTATCCCGACCCACCAGTTTCTGCCTCTTTCTTTCCATTCTCCTTTGCACCCCGGTGGGGGGAGGGGCAGAGACATGGCGCTTTTGTTTCCGGCTGCAGCCAAAACCAGAACACTTAATTTGGTGCCCAAGTGTGGGGTGGGGATAACAGCAGGGCTGAGCAGCGTGTGTTAAAACAGCTTTCTTAGATTTTGTTAAAATTTATTATACGCATTTACTGTGTTAGTTAAACAGTCGCCGGTAAAAATGTTTCTGTCTTTGATCAGATGGCTGTGGTTTTTGAATCCGTACTTGCTGTACTTGTTCCCTCTGGTGCTGTTCATCATCGCGGGGAAAAGGATCAGGATTATGATTTTACTGTACTGTACGATGTCGACTTATGACCTGATAACATCAATGTGCATGAAATTAGGATTGTGTTTCCATGCGGCACTGCGGTCATTTCCATACCTCGGATCCTATGTCTTAGAATATGTTAATAATCGAACCCAGCCTGTGGGGAAAACCAGAGGGGATGCCTTCCCCCACTCTTTCCCCCCCCCTCTCCTTCAGGCTGGTCCTAACAGCTTTTGAGAATTTCGAGTACCCGTGGGATGCTCAGGGCAGCGGGTTTCTATTGTTATGCCTCCTGAATGGGTTGCAGGTTTTGTTTAGGGCTAAACAAGTAGTTAAGAACATCCTGCAGAGATCTGCCCCGGGGCGGGATAGCTGTGAGTGTCTGGGTGTGTGGGACAGCATGGGCAGGTGTCTAGAGCAGTGGGCACCACCGGTGTGTTTTAAACTCACCCCTGAACAAATACAGAATCCAGACAGTCTAGTAAAATATCTGCAAAAAGTGTGCTGTCACCCTGGGAACTCCAGAGACACACAAATCAACACAATGTGCTGGGGTCTGGCCCACACCTACCGAGCCATGTTCAACCTGATTCAGTGCCCCAAAGGGGAAAGGGGGGGAAACGAACCGGCAGCGCCTGGCGCTGCCCCCCCAGCCGGGCCAGCAGCCACTCCAGCCCAGCAGGCAGTCACAGCCCCCCCGACCGGCACCACGGCTGCTGCAGCCACTGGTGTTGTCCTGGCTCCCCCGGCAGGCATGGCAGTTGCTACAGCTCCAGTTCCAGCCACAGTCACAGTGACTAAGCCCAGTGACCAACCTGTGCCGGTAGCAGTCGGCCCTGTAAAACTAAAGAAAGACTCAAAGAGAGCAGATCGCTCCGGGAGGGATGACGATGAGCCAGGATCATCGTGGGAGATAGAGAAAGAGATCATCACCCGGTCCCTGTCCCTGAGCGACCTGCGACACATGCGGAAAGATTTCAGCCGCCACCCAGGCGAGCACATTGTCACCTGGCTGCTGCGGTGCTGAGATAACGGGGCCAGCAGCTTGGAGTTAGAGCGCAAGGAAGCCAAGAAGCTGGGATCTCTGGCCAGGGATAGGGGAAATGACAAGGCCATTGGGAAGAAGGAACAAGTCCTCAGCCTCTGGAGGAGACTTCTGTCAGGCATGAGGGAGAGGTACCCCTTCAGTGACGATTTTGTATGTTATCCTGGCAAGTGGACCAATATGGAGAGGGGTATTCAGTACCTGAGGGAATTAGCTGTGCGGGAGCTGGTTTACCATGAACCAGACGATGAGCAGTTACCCACAGATCCAGATGAAGTCCAGCGCACAGCATCTATGTGGAGGAAGTTTGTGCGGAGCGCACCATCCTCATATGCCAACTCACTGGCAGTAGTAAACCGGAAAGGTAAGGAGGCACCAATAGTGGATGAGGTGGCTGTCCGACTCGGGCAATATGAAGAAAGCCTTTCTTCCTCTCTCGTTTCGGCCGTGGAGAAATTGTCCCAGAAGGTCCAGCGACTCGAAGAGAGCATATCCTACTCCCCACCTGTATGGGACAGCACCTCAGCTATTACGGGCAAGCATTCCTCTGCTCAGGAGAGAGAATACAGAGGCTATACACCACGAGGCACCCTGTGGTTTTACCTGTATGACCACGGAGAGGACATGAGGAAGTGGGATGGAAAACCCACCTCAAGTATAGAGGCACGAGTGTGTGAGTTGCGAGGTAAAATAATCACCAAAGGGGATTCTGTTAGGAAAAATGCCGCTCCAGTTTGCAGCAGCCAGCTCTCCAGACCAGGTAGACAGTTTGATCTTGATTCCAATCCTCTGGAAGGGACCTCCAAGTCATTCTTACCACAAGTGAGCAGCAAATTCTCTGACCAGGATTAGAGGGGCCCTGCCTCCAGCCAGGTGGAGGAAAGGGACAACCGTGTTTATTGGACGGTGTGGATTTGGTGGCTTGGCACGTCAGATCCACATGAGTATAAAGCTCTAGTGGACAGTGGTACACAGTGTACTTTAATGCCATCAGATTTCAAAGGGTCAGAGTCCATTTGCATTTTGGGATTGACAGGGGGGTCCCAAGAGCTGAGTGTATTGGAGGCTGAAGTGAGCCTCACTGGGCAGGAGTGGCAGAAGCATCCCTTTGTATCTGGCCCCGAGGCTCCGTGCATCCTTGGGATAGACTATCTTAGGAGAGGGTATTTCAAGGACCCAAAGGGGTATTGGTGGGCTTTTGGAATAGCTGCTTTGGAGATCGAAGAAATTAAATAGCTGTCCATTTTGCCTCGTCACTCGGAGGATCCTTCCGTTGTGGGACTGCTGAGGGCTGAAGAACAACAGGTGCCAATCGCGAGCACAACGGTGCACCGGCTACAATATCGTACCAACCAAGACTCCCTTCTCCCCATTCATCAGCTGATCCGCCAGCTGGAGAGTCAAGGATTGATCAGCAAAACTCGCTCACCCTTTAATAGTCCCGTATGGCCAGTGAGAAAATCTACTGGAGAGTGGAGACTGACAATAGACTACCGTGGCCTGAATGAAGTCACACCACC
>Ga0065711_1036701_pt1 | contig 20695 bp, 8 predicted proteins | sample Hoacrofraction12_FD_59098 | JGI IMG/M metagenome (GOLD analysis project Ga0065711, IMG submission 59098) | Hoatzin crop microbial communities from Cojedes, Venezuela - Epithelial fraction 12 v2 (version 2) | ecosystem: Host-associated > Birds > Digestive system > Esophagus > Crop | place...
CTCTTGGACCCCCCTGCCTTCGAGAGCCCTGGCCCACGGGATTCCTCCCAGTAGCTCCTTGAAGAGGGCAAAGTTAGCCCTCCTGAGGTCCAAGGTTTTGATCCTGCTTATCGCCCTGCTTCCTCCATGCAGGATCCTGAACTCCACCATTTCATGGTTACTGAAACCGAGTCTACCTCCGACCTTCACATCCTCCACCAGTCCCTCCTTGTTTGTTAATACAAGGTCCAGCAGAGCGCCTTTCCTTGTTGGTTGCTCCACACTTGCATCAGAAAGTTATCATCGATGCTCTGTAGGAACCTGCTGGATTGCACCTGCCTAGCTGTATGGTCTTCCCAGCTGATGTCAGGGTGGTTGACGTCCCCCATGAGAACCAGGGCCTGGGATTGTGAGGCTGCTTTCAGCTGCCTGTAGAAGGCCTCATCAACTTCATCTTCCTGGTCAGGTGGCCTGTAGTACACACCCACTGTAATGTCACCCGTATGAGCCTGTCCCTTAATTCTAACCCACAAGCTCTCAACTCGTTCCTCATTTGCCCCCAGGCCAAGCTCAATGCATTCCAGTTGCTCCTTCACATATAGAGAAACTCCACCACCTCTTCTTGTTGGCCTGTCTTTCCTAAAGAGTCTGTAGCCATCCATGACAGCATGCCAGTCATGTGAGTGGTCCCACCACGTTTCTGTGATGGCGACCAAGTCGTAGCCATCCTGCTGTATAATGGCTTCCAGTTCCTCCTGTTTATTGCCCATGCTAAGTGCGTTGGTATAGACACACTCAAGCTGGGCTGTCAGTCTCACCCCTGACCCTGGCACGCCAAGCCTGGGCTCATCCCTAGTGAGGTGGTCTATGACTCCTTCCCCCTTTGAACCTAGTTTAAAGCCCTCTCAATTAGCCCCGCCAGCTCGTGGCTAAGAATCCTTTTTTCCCTTTGAGATAGCTGCCATCCGTCTGTCGCCAGCAGGCCCGGTGCTGTGTACACCTCCCCATGATCAAAGAAGCCAAAATTTGACCGATGGTACCAGTCCCTGAGCCACCTGTTAACCAGGTGAGTTTTCCTGCCCCTTTCAGTGCTGTTCCCTGCCACTGATGGGATGGAGGAGAACACCACCTGTGCCCCTGTTCCCTCAACCAGTCACCCCAGTGCCCTGAAGTCCCTTTTGATGGCCTTGGGACTTCTCTCTGTGATCTCGTCCCCGCCAACCTGCTTTACCAACAGTGGGTAATAATCAGAAGGCCTCACTAGACCAGGGAGTTTCTTAGCAACATCCCTAACTTGGGCCCCAGGGAAGCAGCAGACTTCCTTGTGGGATGGGTCCGGTTGGCAGATCGGGCCCTCTGTTCCTCTCAGAAGGGAATCACCTATGACAATTACCCTGCTTTTTTTCTTAGCCGAGGCAGTCGTAGTACGTGGGGCTGAGTGACTCGTCCTGGACAACCCCCTGGATGGATAGTTAGATCAACCCTTCTTTAAGGTTTGGTCTTGATACAGTAGCCACTTAATAGTTTGTAACAGACATTGAGGAAAAAAATCTGTAAGTGTGTTAATTAAACCTGAAGTTACTTAATTTGTGGTTTCCACATAGAAAGACCAGAGGAGTAGTATAAATAAAACTGCATAACATTGAGTATTGAGGCAGTAAGAGTGAAGTACCAATCACCATCAGCAGAGAGCTTGTCATTTGGAAGAGCCTCAAGGCTTGCATTTCTTACCTGAAAGATGCCTGTGAGCTACTGACATGGTTCTGCAAAGGTAATAGAGCTTATGTACAAAAGGCAAAATTTTTAAATGGAAAGAGAAGTGCTTGGGTAGGAGTCATAAGTAAAACTCCACCTGGTATGTTTAATGCTATCCTAGTTACTTATGTTACAGAAGAGTGCAAACTAGAATGGGTAGAGGAGGACTATGAATACCATAAAGTAAAAGGAGAGCCTATAATTTGAAAGAAGGCAACAGTATTTTGGTTTGCTTAGTCTAGCAAGAAAAGCTGAAAAGAGCTTTTGATCACTATCTATAAATGTGTCAAAGTGTACAAATTAAAAGGAGATAATATCTATTTAAGATAAAATGGTGAGGGGAGGGAACAAAAAACCCTCCAAGCTGGCTCAGAACAAGTTAATAAAAACTCATATGTATGATTTTTTCATAAAAATCAGAAAAAGTTGAATGAGTTTTGATCAGGCTCCAGCAATAGATTTTCAGCTAATATCTCCTTGTATATCTTTCATTTTTATTAGTCTTACATTGATTTTACAGAGGTCCTAAAAAATATAGCAGTGCCTTTTATGATATGTTTTTCTTTTCTTACTCATGTCCTTTTTTTTTATCTTTTTTTGCCTTTTTTTCCTGGTAGGTAAAGTTTAATGTAAAGGCCACCCAGTCCAGTACTATCTTTCTCATTCTACCAGATGGCTTTGGGACTCAAGCACTGTTACAGCTTTTTTTACTTACTTTTATAGCACCAGAAAAAATATTTTGGCCTATGATATGTACTTCACATTAGGAGTTTGGTTAGGTTTATTGGGATATTGCACTATTTACATCTTACAGTTTCATAAGCGGTCCGAAACCATTAGTAATTATGGGGAGAACTTTGTATTTACATACATTGGGGAACAATTAGTTACACAGAGCTTCATCACAGTGATAAAACCTTCAGCTGTACTTATTTGTATCTAGTCTGTATGCTAAAGCAGTTTATTTGGACATCTGCTAGTCTATTCTTTCTCAGTGTAGGAAATCTGTGATTAAATACTTCTGTCTAGTTGTTTGGGTTTTTTTAATTGCTGTGTTTCCAGAAATTTATGAATCTTTCTATTTCAGGTGGGGTTTTATGATCTTATTCAGATTTATGGTTGCACTGTTCGCAAAGTTTCTTTGGGTTCCTCTGTTGGGTGTGATTTAATTTCTTGAGATAATTTTGCATGCACTGATCAGCTGTGTACCTTCCTCTGAAGGTAGTTTCACCTCCTTTTTATAGCAATGTAAGCTGAGATGAGCACCTTGCTCTTGCAAAGAAAGATTTAAAAGCATTAGGGATTATTTGATGAGGATTATCATGGTGGAAATAATATGACATGGTTGCTTGTGACTTTCCTTTCTGACTCAGGAAGTCCTGATGGTAGTATTATTTTTCAAATGAAATCAATATATAAACTTAAGTCAGCAGAGTGTGCATGATTGCCTAAGCATTTGCAAGCTGGGACTATAAATTGAGTCAACACAAGCACACTTAAACAGCTGTATCAGTAAGTGCTTTAGCCACACCAGCCTGGTAGTTAGGTAATTTTTGTTTGATCATGTACTAATCCACGAATGTTCCACAACAATGGAGGGGTTTTTTTCTATATTTCTTCTCGAAATCATTGTGAACAAGAGAGAAAGTTTGAAGAAAACTAAGTAATGTAGGCTTTTGCCGATAATAGATGCTACCAATTTGTAATTATTTCTCCTGCACTTCCCTTAGAACAAAAGCAATTAGAACAAAAGGGTTAGAACAAAAGTGTTGGTTAAGGGTTAGAACAAAAGTGTTGCATGTGATTATTTCGTTTTGATATCCACAAAACAAACCAGATTGCTTTAGGAGAGGAAGTATTTAAAGTGTTACTCTGTGTAGTTTGTATTATAGAAGTTTTATTTTTTGTATGGATGAATTTAGGGAAAAAAATCTCATCTGCCTGTATAGGCTAAATACAAGTGAATACTGAACTCCTTATGAATATAACTTGGCAAGAAGAAAAAGCTAAACATCACAAATATGGAACTTTTAATTCCAGTTTTCACAAGCTGCTATATTTTATTATTTGCAAAGGCAGTGAATTAATGACTTTGCTTAGCTCAGGAACCTAATGGCTTTCAGAAACAGTTTATAATGAAAAGTTCCCTGAAACAGCTCATAGGTCACTTGTTCAGTTTAGCTATATAGTCTTGCTAAATCTCTGCTAGGTGAAAGTATTTAGCTGTGGATAAATACAAGTTACACATATTTTGAAAAGGCTAAATTGTTTTTAATCTATATGTAAATGTGCTTTAAACATATTATGGTGATGGTTATTTTGTTACTGATGCAACAGAGAACGTACTCAATACTATAATAACTGAAACTCAAAAAATATTCCTAGAGAAAATAGGCATTCATTACATTTAAAATGTAACATGAAAATGAAAATCATAGCACTGTTATTAAAAAAAAAGTGCAGGATGAATGTTTTCCTCTTAATGACATCAAACATGTTGAATACCTTGATCAGAGACAATAAATTACTTACACTATGTAAAACCAGCACATTCAAATACTGAGCAAATGTCTCAAAAAATCCTCAGACAGTTTTTACACTGTGTAAGCCAAGATTTTTACTGTCGTGCCAGTAAATTAGCCATGGTAGATATTATAATTAGACTATGTTTCTTTGATTTTCTTCGTAAAACTAGAGTTTAATTTGGTAGAAAAATACCAAACACGTGAGAAATAACAGCATATGAACATGGCTCAGAATAATTGTTTTGTTGATTACTTTAAACAGAAATATTTTCAGCTTTTCATTTAGAGATAGTTCAAAATATTTGTTCTCGATTTGTGTTTTACAGAAATGTAGTTTCCTGCTTGTGGTTTTTTGGACATATTTGTATTATCTGAAAAATCCCTCTGACAGTCTGTATCTCAAAGAGCAAAAGTGCTGCTGGGAACCAAGACCACCTCACTTCTGTGTCGAGTCTCTTCAAATCATGAAGGCACTTGTAGGAATTGCTTACAGGCACTGAGGTCAAACTAGAAGGTCATAATCAATGGCCTATGCAGCATGCTTGAGTGATGGGGTTCATTCACAGGATACCAGTAAACAGAAAGACAAGTGGCTGTTACGACCATTAATACAACTTCAAGAACTTAGTTTTTTTTTTCTCCTTTCATTACTTGATATGTCAGCACTTTTTCCCATTGCAGGTACAATTTGTTCCCTCAGGACAATGAAAAATGCATTTCTTAGGATGTCTTTTTTTTCCCCTCAAAATTCAGTCAGTAATTGGAAGATGCCATTGTTTGCCATTTACATTCATAGATGATGGGTAGCTAGTAACTTTTAAGACACTTGGCCAGGTCAACTGAGTGCTCAAGACTGAAATCCTATTACGTACTTGTTGAAAACGTGAAGACACCAACTGATAGGAAGGATAGAGCAATGTTCATGTTTCTAATGCCTAAGCTCGTTTTCTGAACTATTCCTCGAGCTTTGCTCTTTCAAGGAGCAAATTCTCCCTCCCTCTCCCTCTCCCTCTCCTTCTCCCTCTCCCTCTCCCTCTCCCTCTCCCTCCCCGTCTTGTCCTCCCCTTCTCCCTCCCCTTCTCCTTCTCCTTCTCCTTCTCCTTCTCCTTCTCCTTCTCCTTCTCCTTCTCCTTCTCCCTCTCCCTCTCCCTCTCCCTCTCCTTCTCCTTCTCCTTCTCCTTCTCCTCCTTCTCCTTCTCCTTCTCTTTACCTTTCCCCTTTCCCTTCCCTCTCACTTTTTTTTTTTCCCAGATCAAACCCCCAAACTGAGATTATTGTCATTTCTTGGCTGACATATTGATCTTTTATTGTATTTCTATAGATATGATAAGTACGTGGAGTACTGAAGGGGTGATAATGCAGGATGTGGCATGTCTAAATATGATTCATGCTCAGTGGCTTAGACCAGCAAGAACTCTAATGCTAGTTTGCTGTAAGGGATCTCTAAAGAAAATTTTGTATGCATGCGCCTGTAAAATGCAACAGAGGTTTAAGAGAGCAACATCATACAAAATATATTGTACCAAAAAAGAACTACCACTGAAGCACACAGTTCGTAGAATCATAGAATGGTAAGGGTTGGAAGAGACCTTAAAGATCATCTGGTTCCAACCCCCCTGCCATGAACAGGGACATCTTCCACTAGACCAGGTTGCTCACAGCTCCATCCAACCTGGCCTTGAGCACTGCCAGGGAGGGGACATCCACAGCTTCTCTGGGCAAGCTGTGCCAGTGTTTCACCACCCTCATGGTGAAGAATTTCTTCCCAATATCTAATCTAAATCTGCCGTCTTTTAGTTTAGAGCCATTCCCCCTTGTCCTATCACTACACACCCTTGTGAAAAGCCCCTCTCCATCCTTCCTGTAGGCCCCTTCAGGTACTGGAAGGCTGCTCATAGGTCTCCCCAGTGCCTTCTCTTCTCCAGGCTGAACAGCCCCAACTCTCTTAGCCTGTCCTCATAGGAGAGTTGCTCCAGCACTATGATCATCTTTGTGTCCATTTGCCTAGTTGTATGGAAAATACACCTCAACTGTTTCCTGAACAAATTCATAGGACCCTTAAGGTATTGGGACCTTGTAATTTTCTCCTGTGTTCCTTTTCATGTGTAGTCCAAGCTGACAGAGACCTGTCTGGCACAGGTAAGCCTGGAAACAATGAGGAAAATCCACACTGACAGCATTTGTGCATTTTCAAATGATTCTTCTGTATTGTGGTGCTCAGAATACTGCAAATACAATGAAGAAAACCATTCTTTGGGATAGGTTTCACTCATGTCCTCCACAGGATAACTTGGGCACCACCCAGGCAAAGACATGCCACCACGTGTACTTGAGAACTCGGCAGCACACTAAATTTCTAGAGAAAAAAAAAAAAAAACCACAACAAACCCAGCTTTTGAAACTTGTGGCGAGTGATTACTAAGACAGAGTGCCAAACAAGCATATTAGCAAGGCTCTGATGGAGGTGGACCTCACTGTCCCGAAAAGCCACCCCAACTTAGATGATAAAAATTAGTATGGTTATTGCTTCTGTTAATGAGCCAGGACCAACTGATCAATCATGAACCAAAGCCCCACTATGCCAAAAGATTTCTGTATGTAAACTAAAGGAGAGAACTTTCACCAAAGATTAGAGGCCTGAATACATGCTGCTTGTGTGCATTCATGCAACATTTCAGGCTTCTTTAGGGGTCATTGGGGAGAGCAAGAAAGACCTGCAGAAAGTGATGCAGAGTTTAAGTGAGATCCTTCAACCTGTGGAGGTGGCTTGCCTGCTTATTTTTCTACTAAGAGGTCCTAAGACACAAAGTACCTCAGTTTTGTAGCTGAGAACCTTAATTTAGTGGGCAAAGTTCAGTGAAATTTATTCAGACCTTACAGTGTAAGATACAGCAACAGTTGGATATGGCTGAAGAAAGTAGTCTAGCAACACTTATAGGTGTAGTAAGCAGTTAAGCTCCTGTTTGGAGAGCTACACAGGTGACCAGATGCAGACTTCTGCTCTGGATTGCTCTCCAGATAACATTGGCTATATAGATTAGACCTTACTCACATTATCTAAACACATTTTTTATTGTCTTTTAGATGACCTAGAATATCCTATGTGATCCCATCTATTTTCTCTGGTGTGCAGGTCAGCCATAGTTCTTATGTTTTAGCTGTTTGTGAATGTGGATAACTTAGGAAACTAAAGCTGTCCAAAACACCACTGAATTAAACCCAGACATCATAAAAAACCCACAACTTTGCATCTGTCTTTCCACTATAAAGATTTGGTAGGATTCATAGCAGAAGTGAATTTTAAAATGAAATTTAAAGGTAATAAGTATCTAGCAACCCAAGACTCAGGCTCTGTTGTAAGAAAGACCCCATACACACATTTGACACAAGATCACACTAGTTTTTCAAGGCCAGTAGGTAAGTGTTCATGACAACTGATCTTCAGGATGCTTTGATGAGATGTTTCCCAAGGTTTGCCTTTCAAAATTCATTGAATTATTCATGAACACTACAGGCTGATTTCGTGTCTGCAAAAAATTTGTGACCTCTTTCTTCACTACTTTGTTACTGTCAGGCTTCTCAGGGCTTGACAAGTGTTTTAATAAAATACCATTCGAGCTACTGTGCATCACGGCATATGAACTTTTCTGGAGCTTAGAAATGAACAGATTTCATTCTGATATTTCCAGTATTATTGGGTATTATAAATATTAAACTAGAGCTGTCAATATATAGTGTTAAAGGTCGTATATAATTTTGTGACAATCTCTGAGCCAATTACTAATATAAAAAAAAACACAAACACCTCAGTTTTAATGTATGAGGAATTCTTGATTTCTCTGTTTTAGAAGAAGTCAGAATGCCTAAATTATAGGGTGAAAAAAATTATAAATCTATTGCCAGATGTTGACTAATGCATTTGTCCCGTATACCATAGTTAGACAGAATTGTGCCTTGTTTCATGAAAATTGTCTCCCTTTAACGGCTGATATATGAAATGGATAAACATCACAATGGCCAAAAAATATATACTTTTCAATGTATGGCTGTGGTTTCTTATTTGAATCACAGAACCACACAGAATCACAGAATGGTAGGGGTTGGAAGGGACCTCTGTGGGTCATCTAGTCCAATCCACCTGCCGAAGCGGGGTCGCCTACAGCAGGCTGCACAGGACCTCGTCCAGGCAGGTCTGGAATGTCTTCAGAGAAGGAGACTCCACAACCTCCCTGGGCAGCCCGTTCCAGTGCTCCGTCACCCTCCGAAGGAAGAAGGTCTTCCTCATGTTCAGACGGAACTTCCTCTGCTTCAGTTTGTGCCTGTTGCCCCTTGTCCTGTCGCTGAGCACCACTGAAAAGGGTCTGGTCCCATCCTCCTGGCACCCACCCTTAAGATATTTGTAGGCATTTATAAGGTCCCCTCTCAGCCTTCTCTTCTTCAGGCTAAACAAGCCCAGCTCTCTCAGTCTTTCCTTGTAGGAGAGATGCTCCAGTCCCCTAGTCGTCTTTGTAGCTCTACTACTGACTTGCTTGTCCTGTTCACCCAAGAGAATCATCAGAGTGTGAAGAAAAAAAAGGGAGAGAAAACGATGTTTAGGAAAAGTCTTAGTTTGACCTTAACCTGCTAATATTCAGAATGCATGCTTGTGAGTTAGAAACCTCGACCTTCCCATTTCCTCTCTATCCTTCCTGCCTCTGCATAAGTCTCACAAACTATTGTCATTCTCAGTAAATAAAACTGGTGATTAAAGAGCAGTAATCTAGTAACTGCTGCAACTTAAGCCTCCTCATTTGCATGAGAATGAAACACAGATAACAGAAGTAATCACATTCTCAGTTCTACTCACTAGTGCGATGTTTTGTTTATTTTGTTTTTTGCTTTTATTTTTTAAACTATATAAAACAAATCAGATACAGAAAAAAAAAAAAAGGTGGGAACTTTATTTTTTTCTATAATGGCTTAGAAAATTCAGATTCTGGTTGGGAAGCGATAAGGGTTTCCTGTATGGGTACCCTGCTGTAAGTGGAACAATCAACTGTTAGACACAGAGACCTGCGAGACAGCAAATCTACGTGATGCACTGGAGAGGGTGTATGGAGATAAAGACACATTTTTATTTACTGTAAAAAAAATATTGTTTCAAAGGTCTTATTTCCAGACGAGATCACTTCTGCAGAACGTCAAGTTTAGAAAAATGCCTCAGGCACCAAAACAGATGTGGGCTCAGAGCTTATGCTTCTAATTTGCGATCATGTAGCACTCACACATCTCTGCCACCCACTGTAGTTTGACATTGTTCAAATGCTATGATTAAAAAAGTTCTCATTCCTCCATGACACTGCCAGTCTGAGGTCCCTAGCCTGCCAGCACTTAAATAGCCAGTGCCTAAAAAGATGTGAGTCATCCGACTGAGCCATTTACTGTATGCAACTTTCTTGGGTGACAGGAGTATTTGAACTCCAAATCTAAAATCATGAGCTCCCCATACATTTGGGTGAATTGTGGCTATTGAAGCACATAATCTGTGAAGGTCAGGATCTGGTGGACCTGCAGTTTATGTGAAGCAAGTCGTGTTTCAGGTGCCTGCATTCATACAACTATTGAGACACTGTGTGACATTGTGTCCTTGAGCTTGAAGTTTCAGAAATAATAACCGCTCATTTACTCTTCTTCAGCTAAATCAGTAATACTCTTTCTAGTCATCTGTAATCAATTATCAATGGATGACAAACCTTGGATCAAAAAAGAATAATACTTTAAATGTATTTTTAAATGAACTGCATAAACACCGTGCTAATGGCAGAAATCAGGCTTGAAGAGAAAATATATTACATGGACTGAGAGGAACCTGATGCACAAAAGGATCTGAATTACTAAAATACACTTCCCAGCTGTGTCATTCAGCTGCACCTTCAGCCCCACCAAAGGATGCCTATCTTTGCCAGTGCTTTCACACTGGTGCTTTCAACATTTTTCTACACACAACTGAGGACTGATGGACTAATGATGCCTAAAGAACCCATTCCAGCGCATGTTTCAAATGAATCAGACACTAAAATCAGAGAGAAAGAGGTAACGTTTTCATTACATTTCTTTTCTTTCCATCATTTTTATCTAACACCTTCATGACTTGCTACATACTTCTTGTGCAGTGAAGCATTATCTTTTTTTTTCTGATACTTCCTGTGTTTATTTTCATATGTATTTTACTGGGCTTTAACTTATTTTTCCTAAGGCAGCTAGCACCATTCACTGGACCATGTGGACACAATTTCTCATGAGTGTAGTCATTTTGGGTGCATTAGGAAGCATCCAAAATCAGTTGAGGATTGCATAAAATTTCTCTGCTTGGCCTGTATTTATTAGCATCTGATAAGCTTGCATTGTCTGCTGTTCCCTTTAACTTGGAGCGATTGTTTTGCCATGAGCAGCATGATTACTGTATACCTTTGTCGCAGCATCAACGTAGTGTTTGTATCAATATTAGGAAATATGGTAGGAAAGTTTCTCTTATAGGGTCTCATACTGCCTGCTGGCTTTGAGAGCTCTGGGTACATCCCTTTACAGCAGTAGGAAGGTCAAGCTGAACAGTGGAAGTCAGTTCTGAGTCATTCAAGGCTGCTTACCTCTCTTTTAAAACCTGTTTGCTGTGACTAGGTGGTGTGAATAAGCAGAGTTTTGCCAAGTTCAGTGGTACTGCATTGATTTTCATCATCTGAGGACATTTAGCTTCTGTGTTACACTCCGTTGAACTAAAAAAAATAAAAGAGGCAAATGTTATTTTTCGGTTAATTTGTTGATTGGTTGGTTTTGTTTGGATTTTTTTGTTTCTGTTATCCACTACAATTGTTAAAATGACTGTAGTTTCAGGAACTCAGCATTATGTATTCACACATTAGAGAAATTGCCACCCATAGTCAATGACACAGGAGACCTCCTAGAGTTTTAAGATGACAGATTGCTGCATAAAGTATACCAGAGATCAAGGATTGGGAAGTATGTGCAAAATCATGCCAGCTACTGAAATTAAGTGGCATTTTATCTTGTCTTTCAAAGTGGGCATAATAAAAGGTCTTCAGGAAAGACACTTGATGGTCGTCAATAAGACTTCACATGTTGTGTATAGGATGTGTATTGGATGACCTTCATCTGCTGTACCATTAAAAGAGCAAAGTCATTATCTTCTTCAGTAGGCAACAGTGACATAAAATCTCATTTTGTACTGAGATGCCACCTGCATCAGAAGAGGTATCCTCAGTGCTGTTCCGTGGAGATGGGACTTGTCCTTTTTTTTCCTTGTTTTAAAGACCACAAGGGGAATTGCATGACAATATAAGGCCTTAGAATCCAATCAGGATTTTCCCTTTTCTCAGATAAAAATAACAGGCTTTAAGAAAACTGATATTTTGGTACAATTCTGATTTAAATTATGGATGAATTAGGAGGTCAGATTGTCAACAGATGGCACTTCTTGTAGGCTGGGGAATACAAGCTCTGAACGCACCTTCAAAATTTCAATAACACAGCTTTTAATTCGCTGTGACGAAAGTGGGTAAGGGCAGTGAAGACATCACAGAACTGGAAAATAATGGAAGGATTTGTGTTTACTGTAAGTACAACTGTCTCCTTGAGACACAGTTTGCAGAGTTTTACACAAAAGCATGCACGCACATGTGCGTATAAACATGTCCCCTCTCTGAGGGACATAATTCCCTCTTTCCCTGATGTAATGGTGTCCACTGTTAGGTTCAGAAATCTACTGGTGGGTGTGAGGAAGGATCTCCACTGGTCCTTGTGGAGGTTGGGTGTCTGGCAGGAGTATCTCTACACTGTCCCGATAGCCTCAGGGGCTTGTCTCTTGAAGTTACCTTGATGCTTTTTTGTGCTGTGTCTGGTCTCCCTCACTGGAGGCATCTCTGTCCCTTACCTTTAAGCTTTTCCTGGATCATCTTGACTGCTTTATCTAATTGGGATTAATGTGATTTATGTGGAGGCTTTATTTCTAGACAGACACCCTTCTACATTTTAGGCTACACAAAAACAATTTTGTAAAATTTATCATACAGTATTGTTAAGCAGTATATCATTCTGGTTAGAGTTTTTGAAGACTTCTCTAGAGCACTAAGCACAAGTTTATTTCAACCCATGGCACTTTATTGGTTGGTAGTGGCTGGGAAACCAGCCTGTGATATTCCATTACATTTCCCTCGATATATGAAAAGCCTTATGAGATAGTTCGCAAGATATTCAGGGACATAGGAATAGAGAAAAATCAGCATGTTTATTCTACACCTCCTGTTCTGATTATATTTAGCCTTGTTTTGCTTTCGGTTTGTTTTTTTTTTGGGGGGGTGGTGTGGTGTGGTGTTTTTTGATGTGTTTCTTTTTAAAGGATATAAAGCTATCAGGTTGAGATTACATAGGTTAAGACAAATGGTGTGTTTGTCTAGTGTTGAGCCCATGATGATAGAAGAATCTGTCAGAGAACACAGGGGACAGTTGAAAATATATAAAAATTAAAATAAAAACAATGACCATGACTCTCATTATAAAGTTCTGAAAAACAGCTTAAATCTCCTTGCACCTACAGCTTAGAATTAGGGACAAGCATGTATTTTTGCTGAAGTTGATACGTGTATGTATTAATGAAAGGGTATTACACTAGCTCTGGCTTGGCTAATGAGCTACTAACTAAAAAGTCTGTCTGCACAAAATGTTCAGTTAATTTAAGCAGTTTCCAACAATATGATAGGAAGCAGTTCTAGGTACCCAATGTGGTGATTCAAACATCTGTCATGGCATGGAAATACTGGTTTTAGAAGCCTTTTCAGTTCATCATATTTGACAGGGAGCATGTACTCTTTTTGACCCCTAGCCATACACAAAGACTTGGCTTATTTCTAGAGCAATACACGAATCATGACTTTCTGACAAGGGTCCACATCTTTTTTTTTTTTTTTCTCTGAATCTCTGCTTGTCATCAAGAGTCTGAAGGGCGCAGAAGAAAGTGCATCTGAGGAACTCACTGACCTGAGGTTAAAAAAGGTTTCTGTACTATCTGTGAAACTTCTGTTGGCAGAAGCCTTGCTTAAAGCATTTGAGAAACAGCATTAATGAAACATGGGCCTTACTCAGAGGAAAATAAAGTTATGTTTTCATGAGGGTCCAAAAATTACGAGGTACCAAATATCTGCATATGCAGTTACAAATTAATCTGGTTTTCCACATGCAGTGGCTACATGGAAATTGTTTTGTGAGATCAGCCCCAGGGGACAATAATAAGACAGCTATTATTACTGTAAAGAGAACGGGTAGATTAATAACTACTTTGATTGAAAAACAGGAGTAAATATGAAAAATATAAAAAATTGATCTCTTTGCTCTTCAAGTTGCTGTTGTTAAGTATTCAGCTGGCACCTCAGGACAAAGGGATTATTGTTCAATGTACTGTTTACTACCAAGAATCTTTTCATCTTCTGTAAATCAGTATTATGTTTTTTTACGGGAGGAAGTGTATTTTGATAGTCTAGAAGGTTTTCTACGTGCCTGAAGCCTTTCAGAGGTAAAGTAGCCGATAAAAGCAAGCTATACAATTTATGAAAATATTTACATGTTCTTATCTTAGGAATGGTGTTTTAGAAGGCAGACATTATCAATAATTATGTGTGATTGTCATGTACCATGATTGGCATTACCTAGATAAACTCGATTATTTTGTGATCCTTCAGGTTAAGTCTGATCCTTGATGAGTATCTGAGCATTTGATACTGACTGATGCTGCTGAAGGCAAGTAATGTATAGTGGATTTCTTTTGAAAAGGTTACAAGTACTTAGCGTGAAATTCTTAAAATATGGATATCTGAAATGGATGCCTACTTTTTAAGAATCCCCAATCCCAGGTCGTACACTAGCGGCTGAGTCCCAAAATTTCCATTGCCTTATATTACATAAGCATTTGATATTTTGTATTGTCAGGCTCTTCTGAAGGCTGATATTCAGCCAAAAGGAATCACAAGTCAGAAGTAGAAATTAGTCTAAATAACATCCTATGAGCTTGCACCTATTGTTTTCTGCACAGCCCACTGACCCAGCTCAACATGCTTCACGCATAACTCAGAAATTCAACTCAAAAAATATTCACAGAAAAGCTAGGAAGAAGTTACAATGATGAGTTGTTTGAGCAAGGAGGGTTGAAGCACAGGAACCAAATTACTGTTCCAAAAGAAAGGCTATTCTGCGATGTGAACAACCCTAAAGAGTCCTTGGAATTTCACAGAAGCAGAGATGATAATGCTCCTGCTTCTCTGGGACATTCTGCTAGAACTAAAATATTTCTCCTGATAAGCTCTGCCACTTCTACCCTGTTTCTGTATTTAAATTTATAAGTTGTTTTTTTTCCCTAAAAACCCCCGAACTGAAGCATGCTTCCTGCACTCCAGTTCACAGACACGCGCGTCAAGGATCAAAAACCAACAACAAAACCATCCTCAACTCTTTTATAATTTTAATAGAAAGACAGTTAAAAAACCCAAGCTGAATGCAAAACTAAATACAAATTCTGATCTTTGGTTTATTTATTTTTGTTGTAGTTATGTTTCTTATGCATATTTTAATGGGAAAAATGCAAAACTGAAATTAAAAGTAAAAAACATATTTTGAAAGACAATTTTGGTAAAACTCCGTGTGCGTGTGTCTTTAATAATGCTTTATTCTTAATACGAATACTTCAGCCCTGAGGTGCAGAGATTGGTTTATAGCAAACTAAATCTTGTGTAGAAAAGACAGGAAAATATGAGTGATAAATGTGCTTCTTCATGAAGATTCAGGACTGACCTGTAAATCAAACCATGAAGTCCCTTTCTTTTCTGCACTCCACACAAACTGCAACCTGATCAGGGAAGCTGGGTTAAAAGATGTGGTTATGTAGTGTGAGCACATAAACTACTGTCACAGGGAGAGGTAGTACAAGAAAAGAATAACAAAGGAATAGACATATCAGGACAAATCTCAGGACTCTATAGTATGTCACAGGAGTAGATCATGAGGGAAAAGAAGCATGTCCAGTACTTGTGTATGGGGAGGAGAATGAAGAATTATAAACAAAAATTAGAAAAATAATAATAAAATATATATACAAGGAAGATAGACAGAATAAGGGAAAATCAAGAGAAAGATGCCTCATGTCAAAGATGAACATGAGAACATGTTCCTAGTGTAAGTTATTGGGAACTAGGAGTGCTTGAAAATTAAGCAAATGCATATGTGGTGGATCAAGGTCTTAGCAAAAAGAAAGAGAGAGCTTGATGGAAAAGAGGAAGAAAAAAACAACAAATGATAAGGCAGCTCTGTGGAAAGGAAAAGACAGGAAAAACATGGGCTCACAACTGCTGCCTAGCTACCGAGCACCCTGAGGACTACACAGGGTTATTTCTGCTGCCTTCTTTACATTGCTTTCTGAGGTCATTCCTCACTTCTTTATGTTAACAGCTGTGGAGGTGAAGCCCTGAAGGTGTCAGTGGAGATATAAGGAAAGAAACAACACTCAGACAGTGGCTGCACTGTTATTATGATGCACTGAGGAAGCTGATGAGCAGGGCAGCTGACACACTTGGTCATGTTTTTCCAAGTTTTATCATTTTCTGACAAGAATTGGAACAAAATCCATCATATCTAGGGGCAAAATGGCTTGCTTTGTGACAAGCTGTTTTGCTGTACCTTAACCAAGCCCAGGGCTGCGAGAATAAAAAAGGAGAGGTCTCTCCTTGAGCTTACTGCTGCCAAAAAGACATCAACAACAATTACTTAGAAAGCAATCACAACTTACAACGGTGGGGTTTCATTATTGTTTGGGGTTTGGGGGGGGGGTTGATTTGGGTATGAGGTTTTTTTTTTTGGTTCATTAATCTGTCAGAATTCTCGGCTGTTAACTCATGGGTTTGAATTTACATAATTTGTTCAATAAATATTGACAAAGATTTTTACAGGTATTTTACTGCCAAACTAATCTAATTAACACCTCTGTTAATGCTGTCTGAGTTATGCTACTATTTAAATTGCTTTTCACTCCAAACCTTGACAGATGAGACTATTTATTATTCTCCTTTTCATGGAAAGACACACACACATATGAATTCCCTTTCTTAGATTTTTGCAGTTAATAAATAGACCATGCAAGGGCAAAAAAAAATAAAAGAAATAAAAGAAAAAGCCTAGAAACAGATGAAGAAAGGACAACCCTGGGTGTAGAAGGAAATCCAAACAGCATTCACAGAAGGCAGATTTTTTTGAGGGTTTTTGATGTTAATTCATGATACAGTATTTAAGGTGCTAGATCAGGAGTAGGAAGACTTGCTTTCATATGCTTGCAGCTCTACAGACCTTTTACATCATTATTCATGCCCTTGTCCTGTGCTTGTTTCTCAGTTATAAAAGGGAGACAATATTTCCCTTTCTGTTCAGATAAAGTGATGAATACTGAAGTACCCACTGTTAAGTGAGCCTGATGGCTGAAAACAAGACACTGCCACTTGTTAATCAGAATTCTGTGTGTAGTGCTCTGATATCAAGACAAGCTATAAGGCAAAATCATTTTAACACATAATTCTTAGAAATATAAAAGCATTTAGAGCTACAGCCTCTACAAACAAAAATGATACTCTCACTTTGTGAAATTAGCTGAGATCTGACCTCAGCTTACACAGAGCTATGTAAATCTGTCTGTCAAGACTATCCTGCTCTAAAAGCCTACCAGTCTTTGCAAAACGCTGCATTTGAAATAGGGAATTCGCTTCATGTGGAAGATTCCCATTACGCATGCAATGATTCCTGATGGCAAGTGTTCTTCACCCAATTTAGGGATGTGTACAGGAGGGCTTGTCTATACTTACTTCATAATAAATATCATTTAACCTGGACACACATTCATTGTGACCTCCTGTTAAGTGATTTACTAAACAAAACATTGGAGACTTGTTTTCTTCTTAAGACTGAAAGAATTATTCAGCCCAAGGGACTAGTGTGGTGAATGGATTAATATTCTGTCAGGTCACAGGCTGTTTACATTGTGGCTGAGGCTAAACCCAACTGAAGCGGGAATGGCTAAAAATCAATCTTTTGCAAAGGTTGTAAAAGCCAGAAGCTTAATAATTGTGTACACAATTATTCAAGAAGTATACAAAAGTATTTTTCTGCATAAATCTAACATAAATCAGCACAGGATTATATGCCACTGTCAGTTCTTGGAAAAGAGTGGTGAACATATTTTATGAAATGACAGTGCCTTTGCTTAAATTGCAGAACAAGTCCTTTCAAAAGACTAGAGTCATACACAAAATGCATATGTAAAAGAAGGACAGGACTGTCAGCTACAGCATGCCAATGTTTCTCCAATGCTGTCTATCATGGCTATCACACTTCAAGGACAAGGAAGAAAATGAAGAAAGGACACTTCTCTCAATCACCAACACAAATTAAACCCAAGTTGGAAATAATGATACTTTAATGATCAACTGTAACTATGATCTTATGATATAATTATGACTGTTCAAATCTTTTTTAAAAATAATTAATTTGCAAATTTCCATACTATTCCCAGGGGTTAAAAGTGGATCCAGACTCTGAAAGAGAAAACGTAGGAAAAACCAAAAGCCCTTGCCTCATAGTTCTAAAAAACTGGAGTCTTGAAAAATAAAGTCACTGTTTGCGGAAAATAGGATACTAGCTTGCTTCTGGGAGCTCCTTCACTGATTAAGACTTGAGCATGTCCAAAGGAAACTGAGTAGGAAATGATCCATAGATCAGGGCAGGCTTTTCAATAAATCCAGACCTTTTAAATTTGTGTGCCAGCAAAAACTGTGGGATGCTGAAGGAGACAGTGGATAAGTTTGAGGAAAAAATGCATGCAGAAATGATTTTTGAGTTACCAGAATTTTTCCAAAACCAAAACAAAAAGCTCTTTTGTAAAAGACTGTCAAGGGGACAAACTGAAGACCATAAAAGGTAAGAAATGCATCTCTTAATGTTGTTTGTGTAAGCCTATTCAAGCTCATGTGAGTATGAGGCAATTTTTCATTTCAGGATCACATAATGTTTTCTTTTTCAGTGACAGACACAGAATCTAATCCCCAGGAGCTACTCAGCAGAAACATTTTTTCCTATCAGAATTGTGTAATTGTTATGATCAATCACTAATTATATTGTATGCACTGCTATACACCTCAAAACTATCAAATACGTCAGTCTTCTGTGTCTTAGAAAACCCTGGAAACTATGACGAGTTTTCAGAATATCTGCTACTGTGTATGTTAGTATCAAAACTCCTGATGACATTTCATACAACGGAGCACGCTCAGCACCTCAACAGATCAGATTTTAATGCCTCAAGCTGGGGTTGAAACCACGAGGAGACAAGTATCAGGCAGTAATCCACAAGAAGAGTGGATTCAACTTCATCTACATCTGATGGAATTTCCCAAACCACTGTTCCGGTGAATTCCTATATCGAGAAGGCATGTGGTCCTATGTGACCACTGCAGTGTATGCATGATCCCATGTTATTGAATATCTTGAACTTTTTGCAAAACATAGCAAAACTACTTTAACTATTTTTGTAGTTAAACCCCGGTCAGCAACTGTCCCACACAGCCTCTTGGTCACTCCCTTGTGGTGGGAAAGGAGAGAGAATCAGAGGGTAAAAGTAAGAAAACTCGTGAGTTGAGGCAAAGACAGTTTAACAGGTAAAGCAAAAGCCGCGTATGCAAGCAAGGCAAAATAAGCATGCATTCATTTCTTCCCATTGGCAGGCGGGTGTTCAGCCATTTCAAGGAAAGCTGGGATCCATCATGTAATGGTTGCTTGGGAAGACAATGCTGTAACTCCCAATGTTCCCCCCTTTCTCCTTCTTCCCCACAGCTTTTTTTTTGCTGAGCACATCATCATATGGTGTGGAATATCCCTTTGGTCAGTTGGGGTCCACTGTCCCAGCTATGTCTCCCAGTTGTGCACCCCTAGCCTACTTGCTGATGGGGCAGTCTGATGCTGTGCAAGAACTGTTCAGCAATAACTAAAACATCCCTGTGTTATCAAAGCTGTTTTGGTTGCAAATCCAAAACACAGCACCATACAAGCTACTATGAAGAAAATTAACTCTATCACAGCCCAAACCAACATACATTGTTACAAAAGACTGTTATGTGTGACCATCCCTGACTCTGCAGGAACAGGTCCTACTGACTACTTAGAAGCATCTCATCTGTGTCCAGTTTGATCAGTTCTGCAGCAGGAACCTCCTTGAAGAATCTCTGGACAGTGGGATGGCCCACCCCGGATGTTCATCAGCACACCAAAGCAGACAAGTAGTGCCAACCAGGTGGTCCACAACCTTGCTGGGTGATTGCTCCTGTAGCAATGAGTCAAATGCTTCGCTGTGAAGTCATTTAATAGTTCACTCCATTATCTTGTCTCAAGTGGGTGGGTCTATTGTCTCAAATCAGTACAGTACCATCTATGCACATGACTCAGGAGTTCGTGGACCACTGTGGGAATTAACAAATGCCCTGGGTACTTGCACAGGCTCAGCCTTGACACTGAGATATGGGTGTAATTTGTGTGCCCAGCACCAGAGTTGTAATTTGAATTTCCTCTTTGTTATCAGAACTGTAATTCAAAGTCAATAGAATTTGCTACAGAGAGAAGATGGAGCTATACAGTTTTGGATGGGGATAACCAGTCTTTTCCAGACAACAAATAAACATGGATGTGCAAGGCTCATAACATTGCAGGTACTGAGGGTTCCACAGAACGGATAACTGTTCTTTAATGGTTATAGAGTCTTCCTCCTCTAGAGCATCTTCTTCTGCCCTTGCCATTGTCTTTCCCATGCTTTTCAGACTCTGCCTCTCCATTCTTAAAGTCATGGTTCCTGTATTATATGCTGTCCTTCCTTTCACTTTTTTATCTCACCTACCTATTTACCTAATCTTAGTCCTGTTCATTTACTGAAGTACAGAGGTTGTCAACAAAGGTAAGAATGCATGAAGACATGTAGGACAAAGTATTTTTATTAAATGTGTTTTCTTCTGTTCTTTGTATTGTAATAACTCTAGCTATTATATTGTTGCAGCGGCATCTAGGACTCGACCAATATGATCCATAACAGCCAACTTTATTAGTACAGAATCTGGATTATATAGACAGCACTCGATTATGATTATTCACTACACATAAACACTCTATAAAGCACTCAGTTATGATTGGTCACTATGCATAAAATATCTATCAATAAAACACCTGGGTTACATAAGCAGTACTCACAGAATCACAGAATCACAGAATCACAGAATAGTAGGGGTTGGAAGGGACCTCTGTGGGTCATCTAGTCCAACCCCCCCTGCCGAAGCAGGGTCACCTACAGTAGGCTGCACAGGATCTTGTCCAGG
>Ga0065711_1036702_pt1 | contig 20695 bp, 23 predicted proteins | sample Hoacrofraction12_FD_59098 | JGI IMG/M metagenome (GOLD analysis project Ga0065711, IMG submission 59098) | Hoatzin crop microbial communities from Cojedes, Venezuela - Epithelial fraction 12 v2 (version 2) | ecosystem: Host-associated > Birds > Digestive system > Esophagus > Crop | place...
CGTTTCCCCCCCCCCCCTGCTATTTATACAGCCACGGATTTGCGCTGCAATTTGGTCAAACACATTAGAGCAAAGATGAAGGGAGGAGAGCGCAGAGGAAAAACGCGCTGTTACCTGTGTTACATCCCGAAAGGCACTGAATTTCTGTACAAACCTCTGGTGCAGCCCCAACCCAGGCGCGGGCTGTTTGCTGAACCGGCAATACAAACCTCCCTGCGGGTTTTTTCAGCCTTTCAGGGTCTTTTGGGGGGGATGGTTGGCTTGCTCTGGATTTACTGCATTATCATTCCTTTCTGCTTTCACTGGCAAAGGGTTAAGAGACCTTTCAGATCCTCCCTGGATGCAACTCCATGCGTAACAAGAAAGCTTCCAGCCCAGTGAAAACTTGAAAGAAGGGCAGTGACCCAGCCACAGGCTGAAGTTTCGGGTCACAACACTCCTGCTCAAAACCATCCGTCTTCCTCTGGCCACAAGTTCGCAGCAAGTCACCTCCCATTAAAGCAATTCGTCTCCAGGATTTACAGGAAAACACCTTTCTGGCACCTGGCTGTTGTCAGCACCCTCTCTTGCACCCGGGATGAGAGCTGTGAGCTAGCAAGGGACACAGCAGGTATACACTCATGCAGCATCCCCTTGCACCCAGCAGTAAGCGATAAAAACACACAGGCCATTAGGAAAAAATAAAAAAAAAACCCACCAAACTGCAACAGTGAGCTGCGGTTTCATTTCCTCTCAACTTCGGCAAGAGAAACTGAAAGAAAATGGGTGTTTTTAATCCCTGTCAACCTGGACACGTGGACACCACATTGCACGGCAGAATCAAAGCCGTTTGGCTAGTGCAGGAGCATCACGCTGCTCCGTTAAAAGCCCTGGATCAAAGAAAAGAGGAGGTTTGGTGTTACTGCACATTGCACCAGGGGAAATGGTGCATCTCAGAAATGCCATGCGCGGGAAGAAGGTTGCGGAGGGGAAGGATGCGGCCCCTCTCCCCTTTTCCAAAAGGGGCTCCCTTGGGCCGGTTAGAAATAATCACCTGCTGGACCACAGAATCATAGAATCACAGAATGGTAAGGGTTGGAAGGGACCTTAAAGATCATCTGGTTCCAACCCCCCGGCCATGAGCAGGGACACCTTCCACCAGACCAGGCTGCTCAGAGCTCCATCCAACCTGGCCTCGGACACTGCCAGGGAGGGGGCAGCCACCGCACCGGGGATCGGTGCCTCCACCTCCGTGCTGCAGCGAGGATGCTGGAAGCAACCCACTGCTGAGAAAACAGCCAGCAAAAGGTTCAACACCCAGCTCCACCTGACTCAGACAGAAATACCGCTGCTGGGAGGGGGATCTTCGCTTATGTGGGGCAAGAAGGACATAACAGGTCAGTGTGGGCATCCAGCCCCGAGCCTGGCACTCAGCCCAGCTCCTCCTGACCTCGCACCTACCAGGGGTGGTCTTGCTCTGGACCGATGCTGATAGAGGGTATCAGGATGGGATGTAAATAAGGAAAAAGATGAGGATGTGAAAAGAAACATCGAAAACTCTCCCAACCTCTACCACTTTGTGCTGTGTTAACTCGAGAAGCAAGAATGCAAAGGAACAAACTGTGTGCTGAGGTACTTGGGCACGGAGGTTTTCCCATTGATCATCACCAACCAAACCGCCGTGGGGAGCGAGGCAGAGCGGAGCGGCAGAAGGCCCGAGGAGGTTCCTGGTCCAGCTGCAACTCCCGAGGTTTCGATGTGATTACGCCTGTGACTCTCCCCCACAAGCTTTTTGGCACCGGGACCAACCCCTGATATTGTTTCCGTTCATTCCTCCCTCTCAACCATGCCAGCACATGCCGGTTTGCCACGCAAGACCGCGAATTGGAGCGGGGAACTGAATCTACAGAATAACAACCCAGGGGAGAGAAAAACCGGACAGTCACATCAGCTGGACTGGTTCCTCATCGCGAGCGGGTTCAGCAACATCCTTTGCTATTGGCAGTCTGAAATGGTTTTGGGTGCAGCAGTGCAGAAGGATGCCTGGATTTCACGGTAACACTGCTCGGCTGCCAAAGGGATGAGCCACCGAATGTGGCCACGGCCTTTTATTTTCAGTCACTAGCCGTGTTTCTGTGTGTTATCCAAAAACTGGACCGAATTCGGCTAAGTGAAGCCCATTTTCCAGCTGACTGGCTCACTGTACAATCCCACAGCACTGACAGAACCAGCTAGAAATACCAGCTGTAAACCCAAGGCAAGTTCTTTCTGACTAGGTGCTAAAGAGTGAAACCCACGGCTGAAGCTCAGTATATACCGGAGACCAGGCAGGCACAAGCTAAAATCACCACCAAAGCACACCAAGAACTTCACCAGCTTCCCTGACCACCAAACAGTGCAGGAGTAACAAGATGCTGATCCCTTCAAGTGCAGTTATCTTGTATGGCCTTGTACATATTCATGTGGGATAGATACACATATTTATTTTATTTTTTGCTGAAAGTATTCATGCTGTGTCCCAAAAAATGCAGAGATGTCTTTCGGTGCCCAGAAAGGCACATCCTGTGGGAAGATGCAAAAACCCCGCTGCGCGTTGCCTCTGCAGCCGGCGTTGAGGTTGATGCATCCCACTGGAAAAGCAGGGTCTGCACTGATTGGCGATGGCCTTTAAACAGGCCCCACCCCACCCATTTTGGGAGGAATTTGTAACTGAGCAATGTGAGTGCGCAGACCTCCCCTCCATGCACACAACCATCCCTTTGCTGCCCACGCCACCGCGTGCTGGGGCAGCCTCTGTCCTCCACTCCTGCAGCTCCTGCCACTCCGCGCCGAGGCCGGGGGGATGCCCTGCAGCCCACTTCCCCCTCCGGGTTAGCCAGGCTGGGAGGTGCCCTCCTAGAACCACAGAATGGTTTGAGTTGGAAGGAACCTTTAGAGGTCACCTAGCCCAAACCCCCCACAGTGAGCAGGGACATCTTCAACTCAGTCAGGGTGCTCAGAGCCCCATCCAACCTGGCCTTGAATGTTCGCAGGGACGGGGCATCCACCACCTCTCTGGGCAACCTGTTCCTCCTCCTCATCGAAGGAGACGAGCAGCGCACACACCCTACCTCCTAAAAGCACCCGAGCTTCTCTGGTTGGTGCACTCTGACGAACCCAAAGCACAAGTGATGATGATGCAGGTCAGTGGGAAGATGTGGGGACAGGACTGTGGCATTTCACCCAGTAACCCCAGTAATGCTGGGTGCTGCCAAGCTGGGAACCATTCCCAGGGAGCTTCTGAAGCCTGGCTTTCTTCGCTTAGTTTGAAGAGGGCAGAACAACTCACTCCTAGGCTCTGGCACTCACCACCACCCCTCTTTTTCTAGCCAAGTACTCAGATCTGGGTTTTTGAGTTACTCCGGGGCCACCAGCTCTGGGAGGACCCCGAAGGACAGCAGCACCAGAACTGGTGGCTGTGACTTCTGCCCAGGAGATGTCCTTCACCACCGTGGAGTGCACGGGGAAGCTTGGGGCAACCGGTAAGACCCCCACCCCAAACCACAGAGTGTCTGTGATGGGGCACCCACCCAGGGGTCCAGCCGAACAGCCCAGCGCATGCAGGAAGGGCCTGGCCATCCCGGGCATCACCGCCGTGCCAGCATTCACCACCGCTCCGCGCCGCCCAGGGCTGCCAGCCAGGGCCAGCACCGGTGAGAACAAGCCCCGGGGAAGAAACCCAGCTCCGCGTCCTGGCTCTGCAGCCCGGCTGCTAGGCGGCGAAACAAAACGAGAGGCGCAGCTCGCCCTCCCCGAAGCATACGCCCTTCCTAATGAGAGTCGACCCAGGAGCTATGCGGGAGTCGCGCCCATTCCCAAGCAGGCTTCAACGCTGCTGAGAGCCAACGCCGGAGCCAGGAAGCCTCCGAGAAAAGAGACGTGAGTTGGAGATTTTGCTTTGATGCCGGCTGGCCAGCCAGCCGCGGCACCGGGGAGGAGGAGGACGGATCGCCGGCGCTCGCCCCGCTCCCCTGCGTGTGCGTACACGCGGGGCTGCGCTCAACCAGAGATCCCAAGAGCAAGAGCAGAGTCCCCAGCTGTGCCTCGCCTGACCGGACAACGCGCGGCCGGCACAGCCCGAGCCCCGAAACGGCAGCCCACCACCTGACGCCAGCCAAGCAAGCCCGCAGAGGAGGGCTGGTGTGGCAAGGGCGAACGGACCGCGCCGTACGACCGTGCATCGCCCTAAGATGTCGGTAGGAAAAACTCCGTTATCTGCAGCCAGATCTGGGCAGCGTGCAGTGCCAGGACCTCTTCTCATGCCGAAGAGGTTAAGTTCCAGGAGACACGAGTATTTTTCAGCAGCTTTGCTGCTGCTGTTAGCACAGTAATGTCAAGCATCACCCAGCAGCAACAGCAAGGTTCAGGGCCGTGCATTAACCGCAGTCTTGATCTACCTCTAGAAAGTCGACAGTCGCAACGGGATCAGAATAAATACAAAGGTTCAGATGATGAAAACAGATTTTCCAATTAAATTCCTGACACTTGCATCCCTTCCCTCTCCCCACGCCCTCTGTATCTCTTTTAATTCGCTTCCACAGATTTCAAAGCACTTAAAAGCCTACTTAATGGCGCCGTTAGCACCATCATCCTGACGGAGAAACTGCAGCTCGGAAAGGTTGAGCAACCCACCCAACATTGCCCAACAACCCGCTGGGAGAGGAGAAGGCAGGACTGGTTTAGCACAAGTCTGTCCATCCCACCAGGCTGCCTCGCCGCAGGGTACGAGCTACCGGCAGGCGAGCCGGGGCGGTTACGCGGCATCGCCGTAATTCCCAGGGTGGGGCGAGCCCCACTGGCACACGCGGTGGAAAGCGGTGGCCACCGTCCTTGCTAACAGGATAGTCCAAAATCTATCACTTGTGTCTTTTTTTCTGCCCTCCCCTCCCCGAAACGAGCTGTTTATAAAGCTTAGGAATGCAGACTTTCTACAGAGCGAAAGGGCTGTCAGAGGAGGTTGCAGGCGTGCCTCAGTTTCCCCGTTCACGAAGAAAGATCTATGCCTGCAGGTGTCTGCAAGCAAAAACCACCAGAAAGTGCTGAGGATTTCTGTTCTGCTACCACTGCCCAGTCCCAGACTCTCTGTGTCCAAGGTCTGGGTTAAACCACTACACACCAGGGCGACGGGGAGAGGGCATTTCAGAGAACAGGAGATACACTGTGTGGAGTGGACCTCACTGTATAGAGTCCCTGTCAAAGCAAACAGGACCTCAGAGTTGCCCAGAGCCTGCAAAGCTGGATCCTTCCAGCAGCAGCAGACACAAAAATGGGCTGCGGCTGTGGCGGTGCTCGACTGTTTTGAGCCATGGGTACAGGTGACTGTGGAGAACACCCCACGGTCAGCAGATCCACCCTGACTGTAGGACCACTGAGATATGAGAAGCAGCAAAGTCTTTCTATTTGTCATCTGTGTTCTCCAGAGTGCCGTGAAGCAAACACTTCTTCTCAGTCCAGGGCAGTGAATGTGCCAGGTGGAGAGAGAAGCCAGAAAAGTCTCTCACCTTTCCACAGGCTCCTTTGCTCTTCTTTAAGCCCTCCACTTGCTCTAGTGACCCCCACCTTGTCCATCCCATCCCCTCACCTTCCCGATATTAATTCAGTTGGCCTTCTCGTAACTTCTTAAATTACCACACAAATGAACGTTTAAAGGATTATCAGCATATTGACTAAGGATGATGTGTCCAAAGGTCATGCCCCCAGCGAAGTCCACCAACTGGACCAAGAGGAAACCGGACAGGAGTCCAGTACCTGTGATACCCCTGACCAAAAATAAGCCTGATACAGGGCATGGAAGACCACCTCGGCCCCCGCTTTCGCTGTTCAGCTATGGACCATGGGCATGAAGCAGCTTAGTGGCCCGGCCTAAGATCCAGAGGCTGGGTACCGAAGCACCGCACCTGAGCATCCCAAACACGGGGCTGCCTCGCAAACCTCTTCACTGCTCAATTCTCCACCACCCAGTCCTGTCGGGAAAGAGGGCTTAACTAAAATTTCACAGTACAAGTGCAATAGATAGACTCTGTCAAAATGCATCCCAGCTGCTGGGACTAATTTTATGTTGTGTTTCAGGCACAGACTGGCTCCTCTTCGGCACTGTGCAGCACAAGAAACCTTGGGGTCTCGCACCAACAGCTGGTCCCTGCCCAACTGACTGGATTAGGCTGCTTCCATCCTCATTACAGACCCTTCAAAACAGCGGTCTTTAGACACAGACCTTAACATTACCTTCAATAAAAACCTCTACGTGTCTCTGTGGCTCAGATTCAACTGTACCAGCTTCTACTAGGTTGACAGCGCTATCGTATCCGCACTGCTCGCTCCTGCTGGCAAGCTCCAGCTGCCCAGCCTCTGCATCCGCAGCTAACACATAGCATTCCCCTCTGCATTATGGATCCAGCGTTACCAGTCTTCCCAACTTCCCAGGCCCTTTATGTGAAACTCCAGCAGCAGAGCCGAGAGCGGCAATGGCAGCAGCTGCCGCAAGCAGCCGGACTGCGCACAGCACCGCATTCTTCCTCTGGGAACGGACCTAAAAGCCGATTTTATTGCATCTTTCAAATTCTTAACAAGCCAACAAAAATTACTGCTGCCGCCTTTTTTTTTTTTTTTATTTCCCATTTTTAAAGTGACAAGGCTTTTAAAATCAACAGTTCATTTTTAAATGCCAGGATAGTGTTAGATGCATCTGGGGATGGTGAACCAGAGGCACTAAAGAAATAATAGTAACAATAAAAAAGGCAAAATAAATTCCCCAGCAGGATACACGAGAGGTAGGGAGTGACTGTCCTCCTCCATGCACGGATTCAAGAGCAAAAGAGCATCCACCGGTCTCGCCGCCCGTGCCGGCAGGGTGGCCAGGCCTTGCAGGACAGGCGCTTCGGGAAGGAGGTAGGAGCTGTTCAAACCTCCGCCGAGGCCACTTGCAGGGCTGGGGCCTTGCCCGGGAGGAGGTGCCCACTGGTTTTCCCTCGCTGGCAGAGCTAATAGCAGAAGGAGCACTTTTTGGAAGCTGCCTACAGCAAGGGAGCCTGGGAAGGGGTCGGTGGGATGCAGGGCGGGATGCAGGGCGTGATGTAGGATGGGATGCAGGGTGGGATGCGGGGTGGCATGCGGGGTGGGATGCAGGGTGGGATGCAGGGTGGGTTGTGGGATGGGATGCAGGGTGGGATGCGGGGCGGGATGCGGGGTGGGATGCAGGGTGGGATGCAGGGTGGCATGCGGGGCGCATCCCACAGGGAAAGACAGCCTTGCTCCAAAGCATCAACCTAAGCAACGCAGTCCCGGCTCCGGCCCTGCTTCCCAGCGCTGTGCCACACATATCCGAGCAGGGAGGGCTGGCGTGGCGGAGAGCCAGCTCAGCTACTCGAGAGGTGCAATTATCATTAAAGCCAAGCAGGCTGGAGTAGGGGAGAGGAGATGCCTCCCCGCCAAATGAATAGGTTTAACGCTGCTCGCATTCCTGCATTCCTCTGCAGCCCTGTAGTGAATAAACCCTCACAAACTGCTAAAAACGAGGCGGTTTTGGTTAAGCCGCGCGAGCGTGCCGGTGTGTGTTTTGTAACCTTACACCTTTGCAGACAGAGCCCTGCTATGTTTGTAATCTAGGAGCTGAGGTTTTCCAGAGCCGGCTTGTGTAACCAGGCAGAGACGTCAGCACATGCCTGTTTTATGGGAATAGCATCCCGACCATGAGTGTGCGGAGATGGGGCAGAAAGAGCACGAAGCCAGGCAGACACCTCACTGGGCAAGGGTGCAGCACGGGTCCCTGACCAAAGCACACACACAAAGTCACTTCTGAGGACGTTATGTCCAAAGTGTCTCACCATCTGCACCGGTTCATCTGCAGAGGATCTGGAAGCAATAACTTATTTATTCACATTTTTACTGAAAAAATGAGTGGCTCCCTAGCCAAAGGTCAGAATCCAAAGGTCCCTCTGCTAGGCCTTGGCTCCTCAAACCTGCCTCTGACTGCACCACCTTTCATCTCTCCAGAAACTCCAAAAACTCTCCCTTCCTACCTCTTCATCACCCTCCAGCTCAACGTCAGGCTTCCCTCCCCACGGGCCCTGTGCCTCCAGCCATGGTCCTTCTCTACCTCCCCTTCACCTCCACCAGGAACACACATCTAGCCCTCCTCGTCACAGACTCTCCTCTCTACTCCAGACTGGTCTCCTGTGTTCAAAATTAAGTCTCAGGACATCTTTTCGATGCTCTTTCGTCCATCGGTTCTCCTGACCGACCAAAGAGTATGCCACCACACAGGTCATGTTTTCTATCCCATTTCACCTTCTCAAGGCTCCTCTCTTTCCCTGTCTGCTCGTACAAGAGCTCCCTAACTTTCAAGGCATAACCCATGCCCTAGAGTACCCACCATCTGCTGTTGACTCTGACAATGCTGACTTTTACTTAGGAAGCTGGTCTCCTGGGCCAGCCAGTGGAAATTATCTTTGCTATTGAACGATATTCTCTCCCTTCCTGCCCCTATCTGGCTTGGTAGGAATTCCTCTCTAATGTCTGCCAAGCCACTCCATCGACTTCATCAAAACTCTCCTTTGCTTTGACATTTATAAGAAAACTCAGTAACAGTGAGGCTGCTGCTGTCCTGAGACACGTCTGTCAAGATGATCAATAGTGCCCTAACATTTTCATTTTACTCCTCCATCTGCATGGACCCAACCACAACCTTCTGGCATTGATCCAGACCGTAAGCTCCTTGGGGGATGGACAGCCTTTGGTTCAGCATTTGTACAAAGAATGACAGGCTCTGGGAGCACAGTTAGTGCTCCTAGTGTCACAGTGGTGTAAATAACACATTTAAACATCCATCAAGGTTGATACATCTCTTTTTACTAGGTATGATCCTCAGATTTAAAGCACAGAACATGGCCAAGATGTCCCCTGGCGTAATGTTGCCATGAAGTTACCTGAGGGCATTTCACAGTGGACCAAGATCCAGGTGCCCTGTTGCTACAGATAGTTACAAAAACATCCTATTTGTTCCCAAGCAAAGCACAGCACAAAGCATTCTCACTGGTTACTGCTAACCTCTCTTGACACACCACTCCTGGTAACAATGGAGACATCCCATGCTGATTTCTTGCATGTGTGGAAGAACACAGCTTTGTCCTTGCTTGCAAGCACAAGGTTCACGCTGATTACTCAACCGTAACCGCTCAACCATGGTTGCACTTGAGTGACATTCTCTCTACTAGACTGGAAATCATAGAATCATGGAACCACATAGTCACAGAATCGTAGAACAGTTTGGGTTGGAAGGGACGTTTAGAGGTCATCTAGCCCAACCCCCCTGCAGTGAGCAGGGACATCTTCAGCTCGATCAGGCTGCTCAGAGCCCCGTCCAACCTGACCTTGAATGTTTCCAGGGATGGGGCATCTGCCACCTCTCTGGGCAACCTGTTCCAGTGTTACACCACCCTCATTGTAAAAAATTTCTTCCTTATAGTCAGTCTGAATGTACTCTCTTGTAGTTTAAAGCCATTACTTCTTGTCCTATTGCTACAGGCCCTGCTAAAAAGTCTGTCCCCATCTTTCTTATAGGCTCCCTTTAGGTATTAGCCTTTAGGCTGCAATAAGGTCTCCCTGGAGTCTTCTCTTCTCCAAGCTAAACTACCCAAGTCTCTCAGGCTTTCCTCATTAGTGTCACTGTGCGCCCAAGGACCAGATGAGCTGGTCTGGATCTCTGAATCTTAGCTACCCCTCCACTTCTGGCATCCACAGGTGTCCACTACCAAGCAGCCCCTGCTGTCGTTCAGCCCCAGGTGCAGGGGCAGCCCTGAGCATCCCAGTCCAAAGTCTGCCCGCAGCTCTGGCCCCTACATGTGCACCAGCATCTCTGCTATCAAACCAAGGAGATTTTCAACCAGCCAGGACCACAACCTGCGAGTATCACAGCTCACACGCCGGGCAGCTCTGACACAGAGTCACAGCTTTGCACGGCTCTGTGGATGCTACCAGCAGACTGAAAGACATTGAAAGAAAAACCCACAAGCCCACGCAGAGGTGACTTTTCCTCCGCTGTCCAGAAGAGGCTGGCAAGGCGAGTTGTTCCGCCAGGCTCCAGGGCTGGGCACGCTGCCCGGTGCCGACGGCTCGCTGACTGGTCACACGAGACCTGTGCGTTGCAGCACAGAAAGGAGATGCACATGCAGCAGGGCGGGGTTTTTTCCCCCCTTTCTCACTCACCCTTTATTTGAACTTGGCCTGAACCGATGCTGTAACGCGAGAAGCCAGGCATAAGCCACAGACCTTACAGACCTTAGACAGAAAGTGAGAGCTCTCCTGTCTCTTTCGGCGCTCCTCGCTGGGGCTGAGCCACATCTCTGCAGACTGGGGACCGATTTGCCCCTTGCGGAGGGACCCCACGGCGTCTGCACTGCAGGAGGCACGCTCTGCCTTCCCCGGTGGGAAGCATTTCATCGCTCACACCCGGAGTTTTGCACATACGCACATGAAAATGTTTTTGGGGCAAAAGCTTCTGCCTACCGCCTTGCCATCACCTGTCCTGTAGGTCAGCTACCAGCATTTTGGACCAGGCTTTCTCTGACGAGTGCAAGGCTGAAAGCACTGTTCTCTGAGAAATAGCAAGATTCTCCTTGGTTGAACACAAACAACTCCCTTTGTTTTTATTAATGCAGCAATTTCACACTACACTGAGGCATCCGCAGGCTCACTTTGATTATTTTGTACATCCAGTGCTACACAGATGACAGGTACAGCCAAAGGCGAGAAGGTCCCTCTAAGGCTCTGCTGAGCAGGGATTTCACATGATCCAAGTGAGATGTGTCTGCCTAGACATGTGCAGACAGACCTGGGCTTGCTCTGCTTGTGCCCAGAGCCAACTGGGACTCAATCCAGCTTAAGACAAAAGCCACAGAGCCACATTAGTACAGCACTCTGCCCAAACTCATATGCCCAAAGTGATTGCCCTGGGCAAATGCCAACCAGACTTTTGCTTTTGTCCTCCACAACAGTTACATGAGAATGGATGGGTTATAAATCATCAAGGAGCCAGAAAATTCCTAATAAACATAATTAGCAACTATTAGAAAGAACAGATTTAAGTCAACAAGTGTACCATTCTGCCCTGTTCAAAAGGCAGCTTTCGAGCCATTTGGTCCTTGGGGAACCATGTACCATACTGTATGGGTCTGTGGAAAATAACACAAGAAACAACTCTATTGTCAGCAGACTTAGATTTCCTTGAAAGTATCCCACACCTCCACCAAGAAACATATTTAGAAACCCACAAGGTGAGAAAGGTTTAGAGAACCAGTTAGGAGGTGCAGAATGAAGGGAAATCCACTCTTGGGTGGAAACAGTTGCTAAAAACCCACCAAAACCAACCAAGACCCCCACAACAGCAGTGACCTCATTGCTATGGTTTGTGAGAAACAGTTTATTCAACAAAAAGGAAATTGTTCACAGGGAAGAAAGTGAGTTAAAATTTAGCCAATGCGAAGACAAATGTGAATGTACAAAGAAAGGCTTTAAGATCCTGAGTGATCATCAAAAGGCACCTCCAATAACGTGTCCCTTAAAGGCAGAAAAACAGTTGTTTGCTGTATCACCAAAGTCCTTGTGTACAGATGGCACCTGGAAGTGTCTGATGAACCATCCAAGCAGCCACCAGGCTCAACCACGTTTAGCCTGATCACCTCTGTAAACACATGAGCAGAAATCATGTTTCTAGACGTACATGGGTGACAAGACAACCATATACTGAAATAAAAGGAGCCAATAGTGTACCAGACTTTTCCTTTCTGTTGAAATATAACTATACCCTATGCTGTGTTTATCTAAGCAGGGCTTGGACCAGTTTCAAGACAGTTTAGAGGAAACAATCAATGACCTTCTACACCTCGGTGCTTTCAAGACTCTTGAGGCAGTTGACCTTTTTGGAGAGGGGAAAAAAAAAAAACCAACCAACCAACCAACCAACCAACCTTTTTATCTTATAAATCATGCGAATGCAACCCCACTGGGTGAGGTGGACTGGGCTGTCACACATGATTCAGCTCCACGATGTGTCATAAGTCTAACGCCTCATCACTTCCAAAACCCAGTTACCCTTTCCCCATCTCCAAAGAGCCACAGCTGGCCCTGGTGCTCACCAAACCTCTCCAGGAGCTGACCCATCCCACTGACCAGCAGAAGGTTCACCCAGTGTGGACACAAAGCTCACGTTACAGCAGCACAGTGACCTATGGATGGATCGGTGCCGGAGCCAGCACAAGGGCTGAGGAGGGCTGGAGAAGTCAGCGGTACTGTCCCCTTCGGCGGCAGGAATGGTGACAGCCCAACACCTCCCAGAACAGCCCATCCCATGGCCAACGAGCAAGGGAGAGGTGGATGATGAGGAGGAGCAAGGGAAGACGATAATATATAATACATAAAATGCTCATTCTATTTTCGGGAAATTGCCTATAATTAAAACCCCAAATCAGATGCAAATTTGGCAGCTGAAGAGAATGGTGCTGGGTTCTGTTTTGGTGCTGCTTGGGGTTTCTCAGCCTGGTTGGCAGAACACTTGCAAGTAGCTCAACCTAAGGGAAATACCTCTGGTTTTCCTTAAGAATTCCAAGCTGCTTCAAACAAAGAGCAGAAACTACTCTCAGATATCGCCCATCCCCAGATTCCCCGACCAGACAAACACGTTTATCTCTGAAAAAATATTCTGACACTCCCTACCTCTGCGTGAAGAAACCAGCTACGAAAAAGGAGAAGATGTCTGCTTAGTCTAGGAGAAGAGAAAGAGAATATGCACACCATGCTTTGAAAACTGCACAAAACACTCCAGCGGGAAAGTGAATAGACAGGAACGTTCATGTCATGGTACGAAGCGTACGGGAGCACGAAGCTCTGCTCACTCCTGCAGATGCTTGCAGCTGGTAACTCCTGCCTTGCAACCTGTGCGTGCCTCATGCTGGGCTTTCTCTTCTGTTCGTTAAACCACACCAAAATGCCCTTTTTGAAGTGGCTTTCCAGAAAGGGCTCTGACAGATTTGAGGTGTGGCTCCACCGCCGCTCCGTCGATCTGAACCAGGGATCCTGCCCTCTGGGCTCTTTGCCTCCCGGCACCAGGGTTGCTGCTCATCAGCAACATGGCCATGATCCAGCTCCATGAGCCATCTTCTCCAACAGACAACCTTATTTTATTTTATTTAATACATATAACTTCATTGAGGTTGCTTTTACTTGAACTAAATTCATCACAACTTGTCTATCAGCAATAACTTGCATTTGCACAAAAAACCCACTCTGTACGTCCAGGCTTTATTCCAGGTCAGCCGTCACCTGTAAAGCTGGCACGATGGTGCCGTGCATCCCACCCCCAGTCAAGCAGGACGACGTGTCCCTTGCGTGGCCAGGCTCCAAAGGACAAAGCGGTGGCTGCAGCTGCAGGGCATAGACAGCGACGGCGCGGGCAGACAGCGCTCCATGTCAGGGTGTGGGGAGGCAAGGACCAAGTCAGAAAGGACAAGTTTGGTGGAAAGACTTCACCGGGCATCGGAAACGGCCCTGAAGGAGCAGCCAGAGATTCGCAGCCCCGGGCGAGGGAGCAGGGATGTTTCAGCAGGGCTGAGTCAGGGCAGGGGCTGGCACACAGCTCTGTGCCACGGCAGCGCAGGCAAGGAGCCAAAGCGACGGCGAAGGACAGAGGGGCTGGAGGCAAACGGAGGGGTCCGACAGGAGGGGAGCGGGCAGGGGATGCGCTGGCTCCTCCTGCCCACAGACGCCAGTGGCCCCGGGCAGCGGAGGGAGGACAAGCCACCGGTGACACCAGGAGATGGGCACCAGCACTGTGCGGGAAGCAAAGTGGGACACACCAAGCTATAGCATACAGGAGCTCATGGCCCAACACGTCCCTACCATGTCCCACGTGCAGGTCCCTGAAGATCTCTGTCCCATGGACCACATGAAGAGTGATCAGGCATTGGAACAGGCTGCCCAGGGAGGTGGTTGAGTCCCCATCCCTGGAGTTGTTTAAAAAACGTGTAGATGTGGCACTTCAAGATATGGTTTAGTAGGAATGGTGGTCATGGGTGGATGGTTGGAGTCAATGATCTTAGAGGTCTTTTCCAACCTATGATTCGATGGATTCTATGAATTCAGACATTGCAGACTCTGGAAGATTTCTGATGGAAAAGATCACCGGACCTCTTATTCTTCTAGGAAAGTTTTGGTGGTTCTCTATATTGTGGCTTCACTCCAAGACATGAGTATGCAGAGGATGGTTCAAATACAGAAGAAAGCAGTACAGAACAAGAGACTTGCAGAAAACCAAGCAGTAAAAAAAAAAAGGCAAGTAAGTTTCCAAACCATCAGAAGATAGAGTGAGGATGGCAGAAGGTAACAAGAGGTCTAAGAGTAGCACAAATTAAAACATGAGGATAAACGGGAAGGGTGTGAAGGAGCCTCACTGCAGTGTGGGGATGCTACAGAGGCAGGGAAAGGCAGGTAAAGTGAGTACCGTGGGGGCAAACCAAGCAGCGTGAAGCCACGATTCACTGGATTAACGATCTGAGCTGAGATGAAAATAATTTGGTAAATGACACAGTAAAATCCACTCACTCACTTTAAAAAAAAAAAACAACAAAAACTCCATGTAATTTGTGGATAATAATGTAATCTGTTGCTGACACAAGACCTGAGGCCGCAGTTCAGCAGCTCTGCAGCCTCTGCGAGGTGGCACGACGTGGTGATGCTCGCCCCGTCCAGGTCTGCTCAAAAACGGTGCCGGCTAAAGCCACCTCAGGCATCAACCATGTGCCCCACTAATTCTGCACCGGACCCGGTACCATCCGTCCTCCCGCAGCCAGCGCAAAGCCGGCCCAAGCACAGCAAGGCAACGTAACCTTCACGTGGCGAGTTCAGCCCCATCCCACAGAGAGGCAACTGAACGCCCAGGGCTGACCTGGATCAAAGCCACGCTGCCAGCTCGCCCCGCGGTGCCAGCAACGGGTTGTAACCGTCACGTAACCAGCGCCTGAGAAGGGCACGGGAGTGGAAAACAGCACAGCGCCCGGGTTCGCTGCCTGGGAGCAGGTTCACACGGAGGAGGAGCGACACAGTCAGTGACTGACGCTGTTGGTTTACAATTCGGGGAACGGTGGGTGTAAAAGAAATTAGGCTACAGGTTTTTTTGTTTTTTATTGTATTCTGCATAAACCAAGTTTGAGTATTAAGAAAGAACAGAGAAAAAAGAAAAAAGCACAGCAAAAAAAAATGATACATGCCTTGTATTTCAAAGGAACAGTGCTCCCAAAATAAGCTGCACACGGTCTTGCTGATAACTCAACTTTACGGACAAATATATTCAGCCACCAAAGAAGAAAAGAAATGTAGTATTTCCCACACCTCTTTTGCTCTTTGCTTTTCAGAGAGACACTGACTCCAGCTGGAGCCATTCGGATGCTAATAGTACGAGGCATCTGCAATCTAAGAAATAAACCATTTTATGAACCAGCACACCCATCTAATCCACTCCTTCCTCTCGCTCTTTCACCAAGTGGCTTTACATCCACCTTTCCCAAGGACAACTCTTCTACCTCAGTATCCTTCTGTGTACTTGAAGCCACCCAAACTCCTCCTCTCCCCAGATCCCTTTCCTGTAAGCACTGCAAACCGCTGGAGGCTCATCCCCAGGCAGCAGCAACAGCAACATCTCAAAACAGTTCACAGTTTGATTTTTCGTTTTCTATTTTTATTTTAATTTTTTTTAAATACCATTTTCTTCAGAAATTATTACTTCAGTGGGGTCACAGTTGATCTGGTTACTGCTTCACCCACCTGAAAAAGCACGGCTCCTCTCTGAACCCAGCGATGCACATGGGGCATCTCTGGAGACCCGCTCACAGGCACAGTCCTGAGCATTTCACACAGCAGCATGCGAAGAGCCACCAAGCCCCCACGCCCAAGGGAGGAGATGCTGGAGGTGACTCACCCCAGCCACCATCGGGGTGACACCATGGCTGCGGAGCCTCCACCTGCAGACCCCATACACCACCCACTTGTTGGCCTTGGCTACAGCAGCAGCCTTCAGGCTGTGACTCCCTGCAGCTTCCACAAAGCAGGAATGCTTTCCAAACACGACAATTTGGAAAAGCTTCAGACCTAATGTCAACCAACCCTCATGTGCAAATTCACATCCAAAAGAGGTTCCACCTGGATGAGGTGATGGTCAGGCTTCGAAGGACTCTGCTGGCCATCTCCACAAACGGTGGGCAACACATCCAGCAAGAGGGTTGGGTTGATAGGGTATTGCTATCTGAGAGGGGAGGTATCTACCGCTATCACTGTCCCCTGGGGTATCACCGAAGGAAGTTGGCGTGGTAGCCCAAGAAGTGTTGTGCAGAAGCCCACGAAGCTCCCACCCAGATAGTGTGGGCTGCAGGGCTGAGAAATGGAAAGCAATCTGGGAGGAGAAGAGAGGAGAGATCACAGGGAGGCAAAGTGCAGTGAGTAGTAAATCTGGACCTATTCCCAGTTTCCAAAGGAAAGTTTGGAAACTATTCCCAGTTTCCAAAAGAAAAGCTGCGGTGCCCAGCTCAGGCAGTGATGTTGCTGGCTCGTGTGCATGCCCGAAAGTGCCTGCAACCATCACCAACCAGTCTGATGAACATCTACCTGCAGAAGTAGCATGCACGGAAAGTCAGACGTACAATAAAAATAGCTGAAATCGGGATTCCTGCTCCTTTAATCAGCTTTTAACTGCTAAGGTAAAACCGGACAGATGCTCAACAGGAGTCACACTTGAAAGCATCGGAGAGGCAATGGGCATTTTTGTGGAAATCTTCCTTTTTCTTCACCAAATGTATCTTTGAAATCAAAAGCAGCCAGCGGGAAGACAGGGGGAAACCTGAGATAACAGCAGTGATTCAACCGGCATGCACCGCTCACCGCGGCAGAGGCAAAAGCATTTAAACTCCTTAAAGTTAACAGCATGCCTTGGAAGTTCTTAAGTGAACAAAAAGTTAAAGAAACACGAAGCAGACACAGTCGAAATCAGCAGCAGCGAAGGACACAGAAAAAGAAACGGAGAGAGGGGACAGTAAATCCTCACCATTCGCACCGGCTGTCTGTAAGGTGCTACGGGGAATATTTCAACACTTCCCTTCAAACACCACCACTATCTGTTTCATGAACGTGACGGAGTAAATTGGCACAGCCCTGCCATCGCTAAACCTTTCTATACACCCCTGTTTTACCACACTAAATACCGGCAGTCGATGGGCAAACTGCCCGGCAGGCTCCTGCCCAGGAAGCAGCAGGCTCGATGCTTCATCCAGGCAGCTCCGGCAGATGCTCTGGCTGTGGGTCTCTATCCCGACTCCAGGCTCCTGGAAAGACATCAATCCGTGTAAGCGGAGTATTTTAAAAAAAAGCTGACCCAATCTGGGGAAGGTGAAGCTTGTTTCGGTCTGGGAAGGCTCCCACCACACTTTTTTAAATCACAGTCATGCACAGGGAGGCAGCCGGACGCAGGGCTGGAGCATCGGCCCCGCGTGTATCCCCCGTGGTCAAGCATCGTGGCGATGAGCAACTGCCCCGGCAGCCTGCTACACAACACCAGGCTGTTCATGTTTTTAAGTAAAATGCTGAAAACAGCGGGAGGGGGGGGGAAAAAAATCACTGCAAGCTAGCATAGCAACCAGCCAGAGGGGATGCACGTGATGGCTGTCCCCTCCACACCATACAGAATCACAGAATGCACTCGGTTGGAAGGGGACCTTTAGAGGTCATCCAGCCCAAACACCCTGCAGTGAGCAGGGATATCTTCAACTCGACCAGTTGCTCAGAGCCCTGTCCAACCTGGCCTTGAATGTTTCCAGGGATGGGGCCTCCACAGCTTCTCTGGGCAACCTGCTCCAGTGTTTCATCACTCTCACGGTAAAAAATGTCTTCCTTGTATCTAGTCTAAACCTACCCTCCCTTAGCTGAAAGCCATTACTCCTTGTCCTACTGCAACAAGCCCTACTGAAAATTTTTTCCCCATCTTTCCTGTAGGTCCCTTTCAGGTACTGGAAGGCTGCTCTAAGGTCTCCCCACAGCCTTCTCTTCTCCAGCCTGAACAGCCCCAACTCTCTCAGCCTTTCCTCATAGGAGAGGTGCTCCAGCCCTCTGACCAGTTTTGTGGCCTCCTCTGGACCCGCTCCAACAGCTCCATGTCCTTCTTGTGCTGGGGGCTCCAGAGCTGGACACAGGACTCCAGGTGGGGTCTCACCAGAGCAGAGTAGAGGGGCAGAATCCCATCCCTCGAACTGCTAGCCACGCTTCTCCTAATGCAGCCCAGGATACAGCTGGCCTTCTGGGCTGCGAGTGCATGTTGGCCTTGTCACCTTCATAGAGGAACACCCCTTGTTTCCCTTGGGGTGTTTCACAGAAGCATCCTTGTTGGCTCCTACTATCTCAGGAGCTCCCAGCTCATCTCTGCAAGACTATAGTACCCCAACACCCTGCCAGACCCACATGGTTTGGATTAGTGATGCATCCTCCAGAGAAACAGCCCTGGTTCGGGATGCAGGCAGGGCATGGAGCTCCCCTTGAGCACGGCGGAGAAGGGGAAGTGCATCCCAGCTCCCAGCCCTCACCTGCCATCAGATGGGCATGAATTTGGGGAAAGCACAGTCCATCTCCCAGACCTCAAATTCTGCGTAATGCAGGTTTGATGGGATAAACTGGGAAACCCTTCACTGGGGCAACCAAGCACTGCTGTGCCAGGCAGGTCACTTCATTTACCCACTGTGCAGTGCTGGCTATGGGTGTCTGAACTGCAACCCTGCAGCATCTGAGCTGGGATGGATGAGCCCTCTCTGGGCTCTGTCATGCTCAGGAAACAGCTCTGATCTAGTAAAACTCATCAGCCAAAAATTTTGTCCAGGACTCTATTTTTTGCCCACAGGCTTCCCTCCTCCTCTCTCAGACTGAAGCAAAAAGGCATGGTGTTGAGTTCAGCCTGGCATGCTCAGCCCTTGCAGATGGGCAGAACAAGAGATGAGGAGGATGGGCATTTCTCTGGTCCACCTACACACAGAGACCATCTCCTTCACTGCTGCACTCCCGCTACCCCTCTCAACAGCTTTATTCACCAACTGCAAGTAAAGCTCTGGAGAGATTTTCAGCACTGATTCAGAGGCCTGTGAGATATTTCCAGATGATTATTTCTTTTTCTTTTTCTTTTTTTTTTTTTTAACTGGTTGCGTATTTCTGGCTAAGTCAACAGATCCAGTCACTGCTGTTACACATTGTTCTCAGTCTGGGAGCTATTTTTGCTCATGGTAAAACAAACTGCAGTTCTTTCTGATTAGCTCCACAGAAATGTCCATTGCTCACACAGGAGTCTGTAAAGCTGGCTTGAACTAATCATCAAATTGGTTTACAACAATTACATTTTGAGTATGAGCATCCTCTGGCATCCAAAATACCGTTCTGAGGGTTTTATTCACTTTTAATGTTATTTTTTGTTCTACTGTCGCCATCAGGTTAATCACAGACAGAACAGAAACATCATCAAAACCAGCCAGCCCATCGTGGCATAACCCAAAATAACACAATTTGTTTCCGTAACTGGCTTCTCTTCGGAAGCAACGTACCCTGCTCTGGTCATGATGCAGTTTTGAGGGGAAGAAGTCCTCAAAGAAGCTGCATGGGTTGGTACAAACCCCAAAACTGCATCATGCCAAAGGCAGCAGAGCTGACCCCAACGGCAATACGACAAGCGCAGTGCTCTGGCTTGCGGCAAGCTTGCCCGGCTGGCCAGGCGCAGCTGCTCGCTGGTGGTCCAGTAGAGGATAGCTCATCCTTACAACAGGAGGAATGGGTTTCAGCAAGCAAGCACACACTACCTGACAGATGGATGCAAAAAGACCCTCAGTGGGACTTCCAGCATATAGAAAAAGCCATCTTCCACCATGAGCTGGGCTTTCACAGGAGCACAGTGCCCGTGCCGACGGTTTCAAGTTGACCCCGGGTCGGTGCAGCTCCCCAGTGGGGACACAGCCCTGCGGGACTCCACACGCAGCACGGTGACTCTCTTCTCTTCTCCCTTCCCTTTTGTCAAAGCATCACTTGAAGCAAAAGCCTGAAAATGCATTAACCAGGAAAGAAAAGCAGCCGCATTATGAAGCGAACGCACAAAGCACACCATGACATTTACAAGTGAGGCTGGTCTTACTCATTTGTATTTCAAAGGCCAGGTTGACACAAGACATTTTTCTTGTCCTAGCTTTGTCTGTGAAGGAAATAATACATAATTTTGAGTGTTGTTGCCACAGTGTCAGCCAGAGCCTTCCTGCAGAGGCAGCTACGACGATATTCAATCTGCCTCGCTTGCAGAACCTATGGTCCAACCTGGGAAAATCCCCTTTTGGCCGATGCGACCCACAGCGATTTTGGGAGGCTTGCTCATGCCAATACACTCACCGACCTGTCACAGAATCACAGAATAGTACGGGTTGGAAGGGACCTCTGTGGGTCATCTAGTCCAACCCCCCTGCCGAAGCAGGGTCACCTACAGCAGGCTGCACAGAACCTCATCCAGGCGGGTTTTGAATATCTCCAGAGAAGGAGACTCCACAGCCTCCCTGGGCAGCCTGTTCCAGTGCTCCGTCACCCTCAGAGGGAAGAAGTTCTTCCTCATGTTCAGACGGAACTTCCT
>Ga0065711_1036703_pt1 | contig 20695 bp, 34 predicted proteins | sample Hoacrofraction12_FD_59098 | JGI IMG/M metagenome (GOLD analysis project Ga0065711, IMG submission 59098) | Hoatzin crop microbial communities from Cojedes, Venezuela - Epithelial fraction 12 v2 (version 2) | ecosystem: Host-associated > Birds > Digestive system > Esophagus > Crop | place...
AGCGGGGCTCGGAGGCGCTGCCCCCAGCCCGTCCCGCGGGGATGCCGGAGCCGCCCCGGGCCGGGCAGCAGCCGGAGGGACCGGGGACCCTTTGTCCCCCTCCCCGCCCCGGCTCAGCCCTCCCCGGGTTTCAGGGCGGGGGCAGCCCCGAGGAAGGGGCCACCCGGTCCCGCTCTCCCCCGGCTCCATTTCTATTTCTGGAAGGTCCAGCTCACCCCTTGGCCCGCCGCCGGCCCGGCCCGGGAGCAGCCGTGGGCGAGCGGGTCTGGCAGCGGCCGGGCCAAGCGGACTCCCGGGGGACAGATGGACCCCGGCCGGTGGCAGAGCCCCTGGCGCTACCCTGAGGCAGGGAGGAAGAGGAGGGACGAGGCGGGGGGCCGGGGTGAGGCGAGGACACGGCGGGTGCCCCGGTCCCGGGTGGCCCCGGCCCCACGGGGGGTGGGATGGGGCCGGGCCCTTAGGGCCGCGCCGAGCCGGGCTCTGGGCCGGCCACCGCCGGGTGCTGGCAGCGGGAAGGGAGCAGGCATCTCCACTTTCGGCGGCTATTTTCAGGTGCTGGAGACAAGCCGAGGAGCGAGGAGATTGTCACCAAGGAGACCGGAGAAACAGGGCCCAGCGCCGGGCAGCGGGGGACTGCAGGGAGAGGGGAGGGAAGGGCGTTCTGCAAGCCCCCGAGCCCGGGGCTCACCCCGTACCCTGGCCCCGAGCAACCCACCCAAGCGTCCAGCATCCCCCTGCCAGGTCCAGGGGACAGAGCTCGAGAGGGGGCAAGGGGCAGCTCAGGGGACCCGAGCCTTCCTTCCCCTGCTGCAGGGCTGGGCTGCTCTGTCTCCCTTGCCCAATTCTCTGGGGGAGAGACCCCAGACCCCAGCAGCCACGCTGGAAGCCGCTCCCCTATGCAGGGGGGCAGGGTTACCGGCCGTGGGGCAGCAGGAACAACCCCAGCTCCAGGGAGGACAGAGGAACGGCGGGGTGATGGCACAAACCCTACTCACACCAGAGCCCAGCAGAGCGCAGGGAGAGCTGAGCTGCCCCGTGGACCCAAACCGGCTGGGGAAATGGTGGAAGATAGAGGCCAAGAGAGCAGCTGAGTGTTAAAACTTTTATACAAATCCTTGAGAAATTAAGGGAAAACAGAGAGCAGAGCCCAGGAGAGCACCAGCCTGCAGACCCGGCATGCCCACTGCAGGCCACCCCGCCAGAGCCAACAGCCTCGAGGGGACGCTCCCACCCCAGCAGCCCTGCTGTCCCCACCACAAACCAGAGCCACCCCAGCACCCCTGGGCTCCCTCCAGCAGCCACGTGCAGGCCCCAAGGCTGGGGGAGGGCAGGCACAGGCGTTCAGAAGGGATGAGATGGGTCCGTTCGACATCCCAAGCCCTGCTCCTTTCCAGAGGAGGTAGCTGGGGACGTTTCCCTGCGGGACAGGCTGCAGGAGCAGACTCTGCTCCCAGGGGCTCAGGACAAGCGCACGGGGACACAAGCGAGCAAGGCCAGGCTGGCTCCGAGCTCAGCCAGCTCCCATGCAGCAAAGAAACCACCACCACCACCACCACATCAGGCTTTAAGAGCAGCCTAGGAGAAAGGCCAGACAAACTCAACGTCCCCAGGCTTTGCCACTTGTTCTAAAAACAGAAGTCACACAGCTCTCTCCCCTTTGCCCAGTAAAACACCCCTTTCTAAAACCAGCCCCCACAGGCAAGTGTGCAACGCAGGGGGCTCTCACAGTCCGCGCTCTCCGGAGCCAGCTCCTGTTTCTTCCTCTGAGGTAGGTTGAGGTGTCCCCGGGGAGGGACGGCAGCTGCCTGGTCACATCACCAGGGCGGTGTCCGAGAGGCAGCCAGCAGGTTTCTGGTCGGCTCCACCCGTGCACTTGTTGAGCGGTAAGCTCTGCGTGGGGCTGCGCTCCAGGCATTGCGTGAGGTCTTCACTGGCTGAAGGGAGGAGTGAGCTGCAGGAGAAAGGAGACCCCGTGCCGCTTAAGGACAGCGAGAAAGGATCAAAAAGGGCCTTGGTGCAACATTCGTCTGCGGTATCATCATACACAGGCTCAGAGGCGAGGCTGCCAGGCTCCCCTACTCCATCCTCCACCCTGGGCAGCATCAGTCACCCCAACAGACATCCAAGACAGTGATGGGACTTCGGGGTCACAGCTCGATCTTCCTGGCCGCGTGCAAACCCAACTCCTTCCTGGCCTGGGCACAGGAGCAGGGATGCCCTTTCCCTTAACACCAGAGACCAGGGGTGTGCCTGCCCTCCACTGCAGCTCACCCAGATGAACCCCAGTCCTCCACCTCTCTGCAGGACGTTGTCAGGGCCAGCAGCACCCATTTTGCAGCCCAGTTTTGCTCAGGGAAGCTGGCAGAGCGCAGCCGTCCCGGAGGCCTCACTGCTCCACCAGCCCACACTGCGGCCAAGAGCCTCTGCTCGCTGCTGGCCACGTCAAAGTCCACAGAAGTGGTAAGGGTCCCTGTGGGGAACATCTTGCCAGTGTGTCCTGACTATAACAACCCCAAACATCACCCAGTCCAGCTGTTCTGGGCCTCACTCCCATCCGAGCTGAGCGTGCAGTGCCAAGGAGACATGCCCAGTCACACAGACATAATGCCAGCCCCACCAGCTGGCTCTCCAGACAGCGGAGGCTGGCTTCAGAGCCTGCAAGCCAACCACTCCCCTTAAAAAAGCTGCTTTCCCTGCTTCCAGTTCTCTCTCAGGACACCAGTCCTAAAGCCATGCTGTGAACATCATGCATGTCACAGCCAGCGCAAACTCACCCCAGTCTGCCCAGTTCCAGTTTGCTGAAGCCATTTGATTGAACACTGCTCTTCTGGAGGAAGAAAGACTTTGGCAACGACCACTGCAGGAGGAGAGAAAGACAACCAAATGGCTATTTAAGTCATTGCAAAAATCCCTCAAGCCTGCTGGGCTCTGCTGTAGGCTGCTCTAGTGTGCTTCAGCTTGAACTGCCTTAAACTGCTGTGCGTTGTCACTGCCACCACACTGTTCCCAGAATAGCAAACAGAGCAGTCTGCTCTCTGCTTAATGAATCCCTCTGCTGTAAGTGGGAGCAGAGCATCCTGAGGTCAAAAGAGTGGGTTCCTTTCACTGGATCAGCCTGCTGTAAGGCACAGGAGTGACAGATGGAGACGGCTCCCTCATGGAGGGGAACAAAAGGCAGACCAGGTGCCAAGTATGTAGGGCTGTGCCCAGCACACCCAAGGATATTCAGATGCAAAGTGCTTGCAGATCTGATATACCGAGTGGATTTCATGTTGGTGGGAAATAGAGAAGCATGGGTTTTTCCAGACTCCTGGAGGACTTGGCAGAGAGGGAAGAGGGCAAACAGGTAGGGCAGGGGCCACAGGTGCAGAACAAGCACCTGCACCCAACTCTGCTCTGGCAAACAACCACCTCTCCCTAGCTTACCCACAGCCATACGCACCATCTGGGCCAAATCCGCCCCTGCCCCAGTGTGGTACCCTTTGACACACCAGTTCTTCAGTAGCTCCAGACCTGGGAAGTGACAGAAAAGACAAGAAGCGAGAATGAACGACCACGTTTGCAGAGAGTTCAGCCTTCCCAGCTTGGGGCACGCAAACATGCTGCAGAGGGAACTGACTGCACAGCGCATGCTATGCAATAACTACTTGAACACGTGCCTGAGCCCCAGCAAGCACGGGGTAAACCAAGGGCGTTCACCCTTTGTACGAGCAAACAGCAGCGAGTGCCAGCACGTGGGCTGCCGCAGTGCCTGCCTTCCTCCCGGGGAGCCAGACACACCGTGCAGCAGGCTCAGCTAAGCAGGGAAACTGGGGCAACGTGGGATTTGCCGAATTAGACCGGACTGGCTGTCCCTCTGAGCCCGGTGCCTGCCAACGGCAGCACCTGATTTGGGCTGCACCGGTGAAAGTTCCTACAATGCAAATCTGGAGCAGCTTTGCTGTCACGGGCCCCTTTCCCAGAGGAGGGCAGCTCGGGCAACCTCCTTCCACAGCACCGACCAGCTGCGGCATCCCAGCGCATCAGCTCCTCCCTGCATGGATCCATCCAGAGCTCGACACAGGCTGAGACCTGGTCTCCATCCCTGGCAGAGGGCAAGGATGGCATGGATCAAGCTCACCAGCAGTGTGACTGGAAGGGATCTTTCCTCCGGACACAAGACATGCCGCTCCAGAGTACCGGGAGGTCACCTTGAAGCAGAGCCATGTGTCCGACTGCACTGAACAGGCTCTACTCCCTCCAAGGCCTCCTCCTGCCTCCTGCTAGCCATCCCCACTACAGCCAGGCTCCCGGAGGTCTTGAGAAATCCAGGAGTGCTCCCCCTTCCCATTTTCTTTTTAAGAGCCTTAGAGCCACAGCATAAGTTAAGGTGCCCTGAGATTTAAGAACCAGTAGAGTAATGGCCAAGAACTTCATGCTGTCCAGCTGGGGTTACTGTGGTTTGCTATATGACACCAGCCCTGGCTACAGGAGGAATCCTTGCTGCCTAAAATCTGCTCCTCAGTGACCTTTCAGCAAGCCCCAGGACCCTGGAAGAAACCCCCACGTGCTGGGGGCTGAGGGGAACAGGGCAGCTCAGCAGCCCTGCCCCAGCTCTGCGCACCAGCCCAGCTGACCAGGGAGATGGGAGGCCTGCATGGAACGTACGGCAATGGGAAGAGGCTGGGGGAGGTTGGGCTTTGCGCAGAGGTGAAGAGCAAATCTGCTCACTGGGCTGCTTCAGGGAATCTGGAGCACTGAACCAGGACCCCGGCCTGAGTGGCAAAGTTCAGGGCAGCCCTTCAGTGTGGACAATGACAGGATCTTTCTCCCAGCTGACAGGAGAGCATCCAGCAAAGGTATTAGCGAGGCAAAGGATGACACATGCTGACAGCGCAGCTGGAGAGGGCTACGAGGTTACTGTCTCTCTGTGACAGACTGTTACCAACCCCCTTGATATTTGCTTTAACACCAGTGAAAACTGACAAAAGAGTTTTTTTTTTTTTTCTCTCTCTGCACGTCAGCCAGGCTAGGAGCACACATACGGTCGCCTCAGTGGAGGGCCGGCTCCTGCAGAGTCCTCTCCAGCTAGATCAGACGCTGGATGGAGAGCCCTGAGCCACAGTCTCTCTCTTGTATGTTCTCTAACCTCTCACACTAGACCTCACTGGTTCTCTCTCCTAAATAGCCTCTGCTGCTGCCCTGACAGAGACAGCCCTGGGTGAGAAGGAATCGGTCCAGCCCAGCTATGCCTCATTAAAGGATGTTTTTTGTTAAACTACAGAGCTATGTCCTGGAAAGGTGGAAACGATAGCTACATTTCTAGTGTTTAGGAAAAATTTCTCTGTGTGCACGCTGACAGTTTTTCATCAATTTGAAAGCAGCAGGAGACCAGGGAATAGGCCCAATTTTTCCTTCACTTCACAGGATCCTCTGTAAGGAGCAGAGCCCAGCGATTCCAGCTGTTTCTCCCTCAAAAGAGGGCAGAGGAATGAATAGGAGGCCAGAGCTACATGCTGAAGGCAGAATCCCAGCGTGCTTCAGCTCCAGGGCAGCTGGAAGTGCTGGTGCTGCATTTACCAGAGCACTCAGCATCTCTGATCAACTCCAAATAAGATTTTTATGATACCTGAAGCAGTCTGGGAGGGTAACTTGTTTCCTACAGCAGGCAGCACCCCCTCAACATGTGTAGCTCAGAAGTCTCCCACGACCGCCGGCAGGCAGCCTGCCTGACTCAGGCGACTGTGCCAGGCTCTCACATGGCAGTTACCTTTGTGTTTTTTCAAGTAGTATTTGAGCTCCCACTGGGTCACCAGGATGTTGAAGTACCGAGGCTGCTCAAAGAAGCGCAGGTACCGCATGGAGATGTGGGTGGGGAACACCCGCTCAAACTGCCCGCACCGGGAATACTCGTCCTCTGTCTCCACCAGGATGCGAACATCATCTGGGGTCAGGATGTCCAAGATAGAAGAATAAAAATCCTGCAGACAGGAGCAAACCACGGTCAGGGACAACTATGTTTTGTTGGTCCCCCTTCCCATCTCCCCACTCCTCAAACCCTCTCTGGCAGAGGTCTCCACATATCAGAGTTCTTTGTGACACAGACCACGTGGAAAATGAAGAAATCTAGGCTCAGTGGTGACATCAACACTGCACAGAGCTGAGGAGGTCCCCAGTTCTGCAGCCCATCCTCTCTTACAGACACTGCCAGGTGTCACACAAGGCAAGTGTCCCTGCTAACCTGCATGGGGTCAGCAGGCAAAGGCTATGAGAGCTGCACAGAGACCCCAGGAGGAACAGGCAGTGCTCAGACCCTGTTTGGGGACTGGTGGGTCAGTGCAGCAGTGGCTTAAGCAAACCCAACTTATTTCTGACCAGTTGCCTTGTAACCCGCTAGAGCCCAAGTGCTCCCCATCACCTGGCTGTCCCCACAGAGGGGCACGATCTGGAGAGGGACAAGGGACAGACATGTGGGACTGGATGGGACAGTGGCTTGGCAGGATGGCGCAAGTATCAGAGGAGACTCTGTTATACCTGGTCAGGTATCTTCTGTGTCAAGTAATAGGCCTTCTTCATCTTCTCTGCTATGAAATGCTCAGATGCTGGCTTGGGCTTCTCCTCCAAAGCACCGCCCAGACTGAGGACACAAGAAGAGGCAGTAGAGCAATTAAGTGGAGAAGACAAAGTCCTGTCATGGCAGAGCTGCTCCCAGAAACACCTGTGAGAGCAGTGACACCCTCCGCTGTGGAGAAGAGAATGCTTTCTGCAAGGATTTGACTAGTTCTGAGATCAGTGATGCACCCACAGCCTTGTGCATCAGCACAGGACCCAGGAAGGATGTGGGCAGGGGAACACGGAGGCCACTGCCAGCTCCTTGCTAAGGCATTTCAGCATTCCTTCATCCAAGAGGTGAACCATCATCTCACACCCACACAGAATGCAAGTGGGTCAAAGACACGCCATGACCCAATTCACAGCACCTGAAGCCTGGTGGGATCTCATGTTTACATCCCGCTTGGAACGCAGCTTCCTAACTGTAGCAACAGGGCTGGGGGTATGAGTACTTGGTACTGATACTGCACAAGCAAGGAGAGACCTCTTAGATCAAAAACTTCCTTCTGCAACATCTGAGAACTCTCAAGACTTGAATTCAGCTCCAGCTCCACACGCCATAGGAAATCCTGGCCTTTTGTACGATCTGACCAGCAGCCATCTAAACTATTGTAAGCACCCAAGTGAACCGTTTGGGGATGCCAGAATCTGGGAGATACTTGTCCAACACCTTTTAACGCTTATATCAACACAGCTAATTTGTTCTGCTGCTGCAAAAATAATTACTTGTGTGCAAATCGAAGCAGGGAGAGTAAAGCCTCAAGGTTGTGCTGGATGGTGCTTGGGGAACATACACATCTACTGGAATTACACCCATATACTAAAAAAACCTTCATAGCCTTCCCAGGGCAGGAGATATGGTTAAGCAAGCTTGCCTCTGGATGCAGGAACTCTGGTAATGCATCATCTGAACCACATTAAGGATCCGCTTAATCCCCTGCAGGTCCCTCCGAGGACACCTGCCCTTCAGCACCTCCGTCGCAAGCAGCAAACGAGTGTGTGATCAAAGCGCCGCAGACGAGCTGGTGAGAGCTCCCTGGCTGGAACGGGCCCGCACTCCAAGCTTCTCCCTTCACTGAAGGCACAGGGCAGGCAGAGGGCAAGAGTCCCATCTTTTGGCGTGCCCACGCACCACCGCAGGCTGGTGCTCATCCCAGCAAGCTGCTCCTTCAGTGACATATGGCCAGCAGCCACTCTGCTGCAGGGAACAGGACTGGTTTTCCCCCCACCGTTAGGTTTGACATTGGTGTAAGTCCAAGCTGTGGTGAAACACAGAAGGAGCAGGGGCCTGGGTGGACATACACCCAGGAATTAGCCTTACGCAAGAAACAGTCCTGTTAGCCGCAAGGTAAGACTAGGCACATCCCCACCCATAGGTCTGCAGCCTCTGACACCTGCAGTCCTGCCTAAGGAACAGATCACTCCAGCCTCTGCAAAGCAACAGGTGCCCCTCTTGCTCAAGGCAGCAGTATGTCAGTCCTGGGGTAAAGGGTAAACGGATCCAGCCCCAACACAGCCAGCCAGCCCTCCAAGCAAATGGAGAGGCAGTTCAGCTCAGCATCACATTAGTTCTGGCAAGGGGAAGGAAGAGAAAGCACGACTCAACTAACTGCAGAGCAAGCACAAATTACGCTGGCCTCATTTCCAACTATGGACCTGCAGAGAGGGCATAAATCCTTCTGCCTTGAACAGGCCGCGGGAACCAGATACTCAAGCAATGATGCAAGTCCCTCAGATCCATAGCTGAAGGACCAGCAAGCACAGGCTCTCAACAGCATAGAAAGCAGTGTTTGCTGGGCTGCAAGCAGCCCCTAGATGAAATCCCCCGAGAGAAAACCATGCCCCTCTGACAGAGAAGGGGGCTGACCTGCAGGTAGAGCCACTTCTCGTCTGTGGCTTTGAGGCCACGCTGTCCATGCTGGGCAGAAGGAAGCCGGCGAGGTTGAGGAGGTCCCGGATCATCTGGCCCTTGATGCTCATGTCCAGCGGGGAGTTGGAGTGGAGGCTGCAGGGAGGAAGCATCATAGTAGTCTGCGTGCTAGAATGGAGGTGCCGAGCACCACGGCCCCGAGATCACTCCCTGGGTTAATACGGACTGGGATACAAAACTCAGCCTGTCACTCGCCTCATCACAGACGGCCACGAGACACTGAGAGAAAAATCCTGACAACAGCTCTTTGAATGGGGGCTCCCCAACAGAAATGGTTCATTTCTCCACCTCTTCCCAGATCTGCTGGAAATTGGCAAATCCAGCCCCAGAGCCCTGTGTAGGACCACGGCTCTGTGCCCAGCTCATGCCCACCCACTCTCGCAGGAGGAGAGGCCGTGCTCAGGCGCACTGCAGCTCCCGGCCCTGCCTGCGCAGCCGACACCACGCAGCCGGGTACCGTCAGCAAGCAAGGAACAGTGCACGAGGCAGCAGAGCCGCTGATCACTTCTGCCCACGCAGAGAAGAGAAGAAATCTCTGCCATCACCCGGTTCCCTACATGACACATTCTTCCTTGGGCTTCCTTTTTTAACATACTCTTCCCCGGCTCTAGCTGGAGCATGCCCAGCAAAGCTTTCTGAGCTGCTGGTGCATGTTGCTTTCGCAGACAAGGAGGACTTTGATTCCTGCAATCTGGAGAGGGAGGCTTCAAAGCCCACAGTCTTTCAGCACAGGGGACATCACGAGCCATATTCACTTTGTGGTAAAAGAAAGGCCATTATCCACTCTGCTGTGGCTCAGAGTCTGCTTTACCTTGGGGAAATGTTGACCTCTAAGATCCAGGGCTTCAGGTTTTCATCCAGCATGATATCAAACCCAAACAGCTCATGGCAACAATACGGCCGCCGCACGTACATCTTCACCAGGCTGTTCACATAGGGCTCAGATCTGCAAGCCAAGGAAAAAATGCTTGTTTCCAACAGTCAGACAGCAGAGCTCTGGCTGTTCACAGCACACGCTGCCGGTTCTGAGAGCGTATGCAGCCACATGCTGCGGGAGCGGGTGGGCTGAGAGACCGACGCAGGCCTGCAAGCTGCTGCTGCTGCACTGCATATGGATCCGGCATTGCATCCTGAGCATCCCTGCTCTGTCAGGCAGGATCCACCTCTGAACACAAGATCCACCTTTCTTCTCAGGCACCCTGGCCAAGCAGGGGAGCGGGTGGCAAGCTGGGCAGAGCGCCCGGTACACCGCAGCCTCCTGGCCTCCCCCCTGCACTGCAGGCAGACCCAGGAAACACGGTCTGTTCACCCATTGCAGCTACTGCAGCATGAGCAGAAGTAACAGGATGAAAGGAAGGATCCAGAGAGAAACACTGAAGCCATTAGCAGTGGTAGCATTTAGATTAAAAGCAAAAGGACCGGGCTGAGAGGGGATTGGAGAGCCAGAGGGGTCAGGGGCACCCCACAGCCAGGCACAGAGCAAGGGGTGCCAGGACTCACGCAATGATGGTTTTGATAACGATGTCCTTAATCTTCTCCCAGATGGCCTCGCTATTAACTCCCTTCTGGGTCAGGTAACTCCAGAGAGCTTTGAGTGCCCTGGGAGAGAGAAAGTAAAGGAGGTAGCTCTGCAGCCCCTTGCTGCCCAGCCCTGCTAGCGAGTGAAAGCAGCAGAGGGGAGCCTTGACACAGCTCTTCCCCAGCATGGCCATCCTTCTGCCACCCTCCAATCCCTCAGCTCCTGGTTGCTTACCTCCCCAGCACAGTCCCTGGTCTTGTAGGCCCAAGCTACTAGGAACATAAATCTGTCATAGACTTGTCCCAGCACTAGAGTAATAGGTCCCAAATTAGCACGAGCGAGGTACATGAGGCCCAGATCTTCTCTTCCCTCGCTCACTGTGTCCTTAGCAAACCTCCCCTTCCTGCAGGCCTTCCCCCACAGCACTGCCAAGCACTCAGCAGGAATCCAGAAAGACCCCCATAAATATTTCAACTGGAGCCATTTCACTGAGGCTTCAGGGGTGGAGAAAAAGTTTTGAAAACCGTGGAGAACAAGATGGTAGGGGGGAGTGTCTCTGCTTTTGTAGGAGTTTCCCACACCACACCGAGCGCTGCAAGCAACCCTGTCACTGAGCCAAGGATGCTTAGATGTTGATCAACTGAGAACATGTGGCTAATGGCCAGGAATCCAAAGGTCACGCTTCCTGCATACGAGATGGAGTGGATTACAGCCACTCTCATCTGTAACGTGGGAGCAGCCAGCTTGACTTGCATGGCAGTACCAAAAACCCACACAATCCCACCCCCATGGGATTTCAACTGCTGAGAGACAGAAGACCCTTCTCAAAGTCCCAGTGGAGGAACAGACCACTGCGCAGCAGGTCCAGATGTTAGGAAGCAATCCTTCCGCGGCAAGCCACCTTCTGCAGCTCCCTTTGCAGTGAAGTAGCTCTGCCCAGGCCCACAAATTGAGAACTCTACCCTGCACTATTTTTAAAAGAGTTCAAACACTGCTGTGGAATCAGAGACAAGTGTCTGGGGCCTTGGATCAGCCCACCCATGGGACAGCAGGGAACAGGAGCTCCTGCAAGACTACAGCCCTCCTCCAAAAATGCCTAGAAATGGCACTGCTGCTCCTATTCACGCCAAGTAGCACACAAATTATCAGTTTTGCATCAGGACTGTCCCCTTCTCTGCCTCCACAGGGAAGTCAAAAGGGAGATGGGCAGAAGCTCCCATCTAGCCAATTTAAGCATCACAATTACCCATTCGAGTTCTAACAGCAAAAAATCAGATTCTGCTTTAACCACATCCCATCACCCCTGCAATAGGGCAAGAGGATGAACAAGCACAGATGAGAGCAGAGTTGGAAGCAGGGAACGGCACAGACACAGGCAGGATGAATGGCAACCACAGCCCAAGCAGCAGCGGACAGGATGAGTCACAAGCCAGAGAGACCACCCAGATTCCATCGACACTAATCCATGCTAAAATCCCTCTGCTTCTCCGGTTTCCCCAAGCGGGAGCAGACGATACAGGAAGCACCTTGAAGTTTTGGGTAGGAATACTGAAAAAAGGCTGACTTAGCAGGGAATAGAAAGAGGCGCCCTGTGCCCTAAAAGCAGCACCTACCACTTGTGTCCCTGACAAGCAGTCTCATCAGAGTTGGACTTGTACTCTGTGTTCTTCTTGTTCACGCTGTAGTTGGTCAAGTGTACAAACTTGTTGCTGAGGCTCTTCATCGAGGAGGAGTACCTGGAGGAGGCAACAAGAGCACAACCAGCCCTAGCTTGAACTGGCAACCCCCAAGCCCATGGGGCAACGAGAAACTCTGTTCTCATCTCAGACCACTCTTGGTCACCCACCAGCCCTGCTGCCTCCCTTTCCCAGGCTGCCTGAAGCTCTCTGTCCCCATGGGACCAGAGCTGATGGGACAAAGCGTGAGACAGAGCAGGCTGCCCTGGGGCCGCGGGATGAAATCCCACCCTCACAGCGTGTCCTTAAGACCAAAGCATAGGTGAGAAAAAGCACTGGCAGAACTGCAGCAGCCCAAGGCAACATAGTCAAAACTAGAAGAAACATCTCGGTTTCTGGTATGGCAGCTCTTACGCGGTATGAGGCACAGATAGCGTATTTCAAGAACTGATTTACATTGAGCTGATCTTTCCTTGGGAAAGGTGGGTGAACAAAGCATCCTCTCACATTGCCTTTCAACACTGTCACCTGCAGTGACCCCTTAAGTTTCCAGACTGCTTCTTAAGCAAGCAAGCTACAGCTTTAAGAGTCACCATACACGGGATGACTCCCTCCCGCCCCAGCTGAGGTGGGTACCCAGCCACACATGCCTCGGTGCTGAGGCAGCCCCGCAGCACTGCTCACCCACACAACCTACTTGCAGCTAGCAAAGCGAACCAGTCCGTCCTTGAACAGGTAGACCCTGAGGGGATCGTAGCAAGTGACGTAAACATAGATCCTCAGGTCGAACTTCCTCCCACCAATGAGGTAGGGTTTGTGCAGATATCTGCAGAGGGAGGCAAGCACCCAGGGAGAGTTATGATTTCCATGTGCAGGGACACCTCTAGCCCCCACCTCTGAAGCCTTGGCAAAAACAGGGATCAATACAGCAGCCCCTTTGCACAGCACTACCAAGTTAAGTGCATCCCAGTCAAAATGAGAGAGAAAAAGGCTCTGCCATGCACGCGGAGATCCTGCAGCACATGAACAGTATTCCCTTCTGCTCCGTTCCATTTTGCAGAGATTTTCCCCAGCTCTAAGGCACAGTAGCTTTTCCACACCCACAAGACAGATCACAATATTCAGGAACATCTAAGACATGCAGTGGGCCACAGATGGTCTGGCGCAGCAAGCAGAAACAGTTGGAAATTCTCATCCAAATCATTTGATTATTAACCCCAGAAGTTCATGATTTTCCATAGGAAAGCTTCTCACTTTGCACAGGAATTGGACAGGGAGAACAGACAAGCCAACACAGCAGCTGCCTGTCTGCCAAACACCAGACAGCTTTCCTGCCTTCACAAGAACCTTCCCAGAAAGCAGCCTCAAACCAATATGAGCTATCCCATTTTTCTGCAGAAGGGGAAGGAGAGTCCAAAAATCCTGTTATTTCATGAAAACCCTTTGACCAACAAGCACACACACAGACTCTCCTACTGTCTCGGATTAAAACAAATCTTTGACAATTGCCACCTCTTCCCTGGGCCTTCTCTCCCCCCACCTTGTGCTTGTGTGCACTGGATAAGGTTTGTTTGCCTCCAGAGATGCCAAACCCCAGAGTACAAAGCAGTGGGAGCAGAATCACAGCAGAGCTGAAGCTGATCACCTGCCAAACAGAAGCTCCAGAAAGCCCAGGGAGCCAGTTTGCACCTGAGACCTCAAAAATCTACGCAGAGACAGCAGCACTCTGGTAAGCCCAGCTGCATCTGACAGAGCCAGCTTTCTCATCACATCCAGGCAGCTGAGAAGTTTCTGGATGCAAATCAGGTGCTTCTGCTCTGCCACACACTGGCAGCAGCCCAGACCCAGCCAGAGAGACCAGACCCTAGGAGGTCCCAGGTTGGTAACCTTCCTTTCCTTCACTCACCTCTGTACCAGCAGTGGTCTCCTTTTCGGGAGCTGGCTCCATTTGTGGATGACCTGGATACCAATGCCTCTTGCTGATGCTGGCTGCAAAACACAAACAAGTAGGGATCAGATCTTCTCCCTGCAGCTACAGTGGAACAGAGGATTGAGCTCTGCTTTGCGCTTACTGGTTTCACAATCCATTTCTGGCGGCTAGCTCCTTCCTCCCATGCCTTCCTGAGTAATTTGATGTCCTGGGGTAGGATGAAGGACTGGGGGAAGAAGTTAAACTCCTTCTTCCCACAGCGAGCCTGCATCTTCAACAGGTTGCGCCACAGACGGTCCTTCCTCCCAATTTGAAATGAACCGGGGAAGTGGTTTAGCTGGAAAGGAACCCAGATGCTGTCAGATCTCCCTGCTTCCCCACCTCCTGGCCCACCCCTTGCTGCTCTCTGGCCAGAGGACACATCCTTTCTGAACACAGTGGAGGGTGATGCTCCTTGCTCCCCTCCCAGGATTGCACCAAGAGAGGATCCACCTGCTCCTGAAGCTTCACAGGGACCAACGCCCACTTGGTGACCCACTCTGGTACAAAGCCAGCAGCTGCCACCTCATTGCTTCCAACGTCTGAGCAGCTGCAGGGCACTAACTCTCAGCCTTCGAGCTTCCTCTGGCAGTATCCTCCACCCCAGTGGTTTCCCACTTCTCCACTTCTTTCTAGACTGTATGTCAGAGTTCTGCCCATGCAACACAAGCTCTGGGGACAGAAAGACCCCGCAGCAGGACAGGAACAGGGCTGGAAGCTGCCAACTTCCAAACCTGGACGCTGCCTCAAGAACAAGCAGTTTGGAGCATCATGGCTCTCCACAACAAATACGTATGTGTGATAGCAAACCTCTGCTCCCTCACATGTTCCTCAAGCCACGGGCCACTCCTGACCCTTTTGTGATCTGAGTTAGGCACATCCCCTCCGGCTGCAGTGGCAGGGAGGGCACTGGCCCTACCACTCAGTTCTGGCAGAGGAAGGACTGTAATAATAAGCAACAATAACTGTATTTAGACAAGCTCACAAGCGAACGTGGCTTGGCTGCAGCCTCAATCTGTACAAAAGCCACCCTCTCAGTGGGGATGCCCACCCAGCTGTGCCTGTCTTGGGCTCATCTGCCAGCACAGGAATGCCAGCTGCCACGCTCCGGAAGGGACACTGCAAGGACAGCCCACATAGCAAACACCTGGCCCTGAAGAGAGGGGCACCCAAACTGCTCCCAGCGCACTCTCCATGCACGTGAAGGAGGTCAGCCCAAAACATCTCCTACCTTCTGGTGCTCCCTGATGGCTCTGAAGCTGGAGGATTTCATGTGGTGGCCCCAGCAACCCAGCCAGTCATTGCTTTCTGCAGGAAAAACAGAAAAGTCCATGACTGAGTACCATGTCACCCACAACGTCCTGTCAACCCACTAGCACCCCATCTCCTGGGAACTGTAGAAGTGTGCCAGGGATGCTGCACAGCAGTAGCACAAAGCACTCATACTGGCTACAGTGAAGCTGCCAAACCAAGGGCTGTGAGTGGGATCCAGTTAAGCAGGTGGGTCACATCCTTGCAAACATGACTGTTGCAGGGATCTGGGCAGACACAGGGTCAAAGGAACAGCTTTAATAGCCCAGCACCCTGACCCCCCTGCTTTACAGCAGGTGTATGAAGCGGTTGGGTAATCAGCACTGCACTGCAGAAGGACATGTAGGATTGCAAGGCTTCCTAGGTCTTTCTCTGCCCTGTGTGTCCCATTATAGCCCCAAAATGGTCTACACAGTCTCCCGATACGCACAGGAACCCCGTAAGTACTGCTGGGAGATCACACTCCAGGGTATGGATCATAGCTGCAAACGCTCAGTGCTTCCCCAGCCCCAGCCCTCTCCTACACACCCTTTCATTAACAAGATCCCAACCCTGAGAACTCTCTGGCTATGGCTTCTTCCTCAGCACATGGGGACAAGGGACAGTGGTGCTGGGGCTGGCACCAGACACATGCCAGCCTCCTCAGAGTGGCAGCACCATCTAGAGGCACAGCTCAAACAAGTCAGAGCACAGCTCTGCTGCCCCACTCGCTGCCTCAGCTCCTGACAACCCAGGAGTAAGTCCTTGTGGTCCATACCAGGGACAAGCCAAGAGGGAGACCAGGCCCTGTCAGGACCCACAGAGCTCGGATATTGTGGGTTGGACAGGCAGAAATGGGAACCCAGCATCCTGCAGTGCCGAGCCTGCATCGCTCCTGCTCTGCTCTTTGCGGGCAGTCTGCCCTCTCATGCCCACAGGCTGGAGGCGAGGGAGCACATGACGTGTCGGATGCTGCCAGCCTCCCACAACTTACTTTTGCTGACTCTGAAGTGGGACCTGACGATGGTTTGCTTCACTATGTTCGGTGTGACTGTGCACATTTTCCATCGCAGCAGCTTCCTCTGCTCCCAAGGCAGCTTTTCCACTAGGAAGGCAAAAAGATAAGGACAGAAGGAAAACAAACACAACAGACGGATTTTCTACAGCTGCACCCAGCGAAATTCTTACGGTTTGCTGCACAGGCACCAGGCCTGTAGAGGAGGGTGTGTAGCCCCCTTTGCAGAACTAGCATGGAGCAGAAGACTCCACAGCTGGGGGAGATCCAGGATGCTGGAACATTTGGTGGCAGCCTGACTCACGCTCCAGGCTGTGTGAGCAGCCGTCATTTTACTCCAGCCCTTTGGATCTCGCAGAGGTGCTGGGTCTCATCGCGGCAAGGGCATCGGGCAGGGGTGCCGCTGCCGGCCAGCTCCCGGCTGTGCGCTGGCACCGCTGCGTGCTGTTAACAGGCCGGCCTCTCCCACCTTCCACAGCAACAGACCCTGGCTCACCTCTCTCATCCCGAGTACTGAAGTAGATGGTTGGAGGCACGTTAGGGAACAAACTGGAGACAAGAGCTGGTTTGAGCACTTTCTCCTGAGCCTCAGCAGGCTGGGCCAGGCACTCGATGCAGTTCCTAGGAGAGATAAAGCAGCAGGCGTTGGCTAAAGGTGAAGAGTAGCACAGGGAAGAAGGGGGAAGCTGGAAGGAGCCTTGATCCTGGTATTTGGAATTTGCATCATTTCAATGTGGTGCAAGCAATGGGTGCTAAGGCCATTAATGCCATTAATGTAGTCTGCGGCAATGAGGGGGCGAGCTCGCAATCAATATATGGGCCAAGTGTTGTAACCCCCTTGGAACTGCGTCTTGACAAGGCAAGGGGTGGAGTCTGTTAGACGATAAACCCTATAACCTAGTCCACAGGAACAAGGGGTGGAGATCCTAACATGTGTATGCTTCAGCTGTTGTAACCACCTTGATTTTGGTGCGTTGCAGGGAAGAGGGGTGGAGCTTTACCAACTGTACGTATGCCTTCTTACCATGGCAATCCCTAACACTTGGAAGGAAGGGTAGAATTTATAATATACCTATTAGAGTTGTGATGATGTTAAAAGTAGCGCTTACAAGGAACATATATTCAAATATATGCCACTGCAGCCAGTAGAAGAAGCCACACCAGAGCAATCCACTAAGGAACAAAGAGCAGCAATAGAAAAGGAACCACAATATATCTACCCCAATCTCCCATGCCACCCCTCGTCTCGCTGAAGGGAGTGAGTGTAGCCTGCAGCAAGGAGGTCAGAGACCAGGAAAGGGGAAGAAGATATGTTTTCCCCATGTCTTTGTATTTTGTTTCAGTACCAGAATCAGTAATTAAAAGTTTGTTAAGTTGCAATAAATTCTATCGATTAACATTCCCTGGTACAAAACTGGTTTTGACCCACGACAGACTGAAGGCAGGAGGCAGCTGCAAAGGCTTCGAGGCCAGCCCAGCGCATAGCCCGTAGAGGGAGGTGGCCGACATCCCTCCCTCCCCACCACAGCAGGCATTCCCATCTGCCTCCCTTTGGTCTGCAGGGTAGTAAGGCAGCTCATTTTGATTGGGAAGCCTGTTGCTTCCTTCACTCCATTACCCCCCATGCTACAGCTCTCCTCTGTCACCCGGGAGGGCAAAGATGGACAAGTCTGGGCAAAGCTGCCAAGTTCAATGCCCTATTTACAGCTACTAACCCGGATACAAGAGCCATGGAGCCACTGGACGACACGCCGGTGACAGAGGAAGCATCCGAGTCACCTGGCAGGAGGGAAAAGACTCAAGTTTTATCTCCGCGGGGAGTGGATGCACACAGTTAGGAAGGGAAGAGCGAAAACACATACTCCAGGGGACAGACCCTTCCCAGCTGCCCTGAATCCTTGGATCCTGGGCTTTGCCCACTCATTGGTGGCATAAAAGGCAGGGCAGGGGTGGAGCTGACTGCCCTGCACAGACAGAAGATGGGTAAGTTTTGAAGGACAGTGGTGAACCCTCGTCTGCTCCCCAGAGCAACCCATGCAGCTCCTCCTTGCTGCTACATCACTCTTGGGATCAGCACAATCTCTAGGTCATCCTGAAATGACAGCATGAATGCAAGACAGAAGGGCAGCTGTGCTCACCCCCAGCTCCCAGACGGCCCCCCACACTCCCCACCTCAAGGCACAGAACACAGCCCTCCTCAGGGAACCAGCACTCACTGTCCTCGTCGTCCTCCTCCTGACTGCAGCTCTCGTCCAGGCCATCGGGAAGTTCTTCTTCCGCTTCATCCTGGGGATGGCTCGGGTCCAGTGGCGAGTGCTCAGCAGTGACACTGGGACAAAGGACATCACATCAGAAGGAGTGGCATGCGCTTTCCAGGGTCAAAAGACCCAGAAACCCACAAGGCAGCATGAGATAGCATGGGTAGGGGAGTGACAGCACTGCCTTCCCCAGTGCTGATGTACGAGCACTCACCCCAAGCTAGCAATACGGAGAGGCCCCAGAGCACCCTGACATGGAACATTTTCCACAGCAGTCAGAAAGAAAGAGGCACAAAGACACCCTCTCCCAGCAGGAGAGCAGGAGCCTCACGTGCTTGCACCCTCCCTATCCTTTAGGAACCCATGTCTCTGCCTAGGAAAGCCCTGCTGGACCTGGCTCGATGGCAAGCTTCACTCAACACATGCGCAGACCCTGCCACAGCAGGCAGGGCCCTGTGACTGTGCAGGGAGTGAACTAGAAACACCACACAGCAATTCCACGCTGTGGCTGAAGGAAGGTGGAAGGGCTCAGAGCCACTTGAGTGCCTGCATCAAGCTGGGGGCAGCAGGAAGGCTCTCCCCACATCAGGATGCTGCAAACGAGTTTTTCTCAGGGATGCACCCTATGATTATCCTTACGGCCACCCTTGTAGTGCCCACAGTGCATCTTCTCCCAACACGCACAGATGCAACAGCCACCCCAGCCCACCATGGCCTCCCTCCTCCTCCTGGCTCTGCTTACTCGAGCTTTCCTGGGAGCACAGCCATGGACCATTTGTCCTCTTTCTCCAGCTGGATGGTGGACATCTGAGTTGCCACTTCGGAGATGGCAGCAAGGTGTGGAGGCTCTGCTCTCGCCACCCGCTCCCCGCCGCGTGGGCTCGGCATGCTCACCAGCCAGCAGTCAGTGCTGCGGTCGGGAGAGCCAGCACGCGAGTGCAAGAGATGTACGCTGTTACGCTCAGTGCAGACGAGGGAACCGTCGGTGCCTGTAAGGCTCGAGTCACTGTTAAGGGGATGGCTATCCAGCTCCAGGTTCAGAGGAGCAATGGTTTCTTGCCGGGTGAGCTGTCCCCACCTGCTGTTCCAGTTGGACAGGCTGCCCACGTTCGTAAGGCCAGAGCTTTCGACTTCGCGTCCAAAGCCATTGCGTGTGGCAGTCTGTCCGGCTAGCTGCTGCACAGCCACCGTGAGGCTGCTCTCCAGCTTCTTCTCTTTTAAGCTGTGCGCTCTCCTCCTAGCATCCTCCTGCGAGCACCGGTCCTTCCTGAGGACCGCACTGCTGGGAACGAGGGTCAGGGAGGGGACCGCGGTTTGCTCCAACACAGGGTCACCACTTTTCACTGCTCCGTTGACCAGGCTGCCAGGCAAGCTGTCCCCACTTTCTCCGGAGCAGGGCTGTGAGGTAGTGGGGAAGCCATGGGTGTTTTTCACCTTCTTGATCTCCAGTGACTGCAGCAAAGGCACTTTAGCACTGCTTGGCCATAGGAAGGAGTTGTTATTGAGCACTGGTCTATAGGAGCTCGAAGCCTGCTGGCCTGAGCTGAGGGCAGAGCCCTTGACCCCAGTCCCAGAGTGCTCCTCCATCAGCGCAGGCAGCAAGCAGGGCTCCACCAGCAAGGAAGACATCATCCTTCCCGTGGTAGAGCCAGTGTCCAGAGGGCTTCAGAAAGGAAATCCGTCAGGCTGGGGTCTGAGGCGGCGCTGGGCTAAGGGCAGGCTTGGGAGGGCGTCTTCACCAGGCTGTGTGTGGCATAGTGACGGTGGGCACAAGAAGCAGGATTGCTGCAGAGGGATCCCTGAGGAAAGCACTCACATACTTCTTCTCTAAATTCCAGATGGGTTTCGCCTGCTGCTGAGCGTGGTGCCAGGCCCGGCGTGGCTGAGCTCTTCCTGCTGGAAGGGTTCCTGACTCAAGCCCAATGCTCTTCTCCTGTTTGGGGCCCAGATTAGCACGTTCTGGTCCTGCAGAGGCCATGTAGAGCCATAGCACATGAGGCAAGAGCAAGTCAGTCACCTACAGCAGCATCTTTGCTGGCCTGAAACAAGACGAAAAGGCATTGTCACCTGGCAGGGCAAAGCACCTGGCCCAGTGCGCTAGGAGGGCAGCAGGGTGAGTGCTTTCCCTGCAGGATGAAAAAATCCCAGCTCCAGCTGCTGAGTTCACAGAATCACAGAATGTTAGGGATTAGAAGGGATCTCTGTGGCTCATCTAGTCCAACCCCCCTGCCGAAGCAGGGTCACCTACAGCAGGCTGCACAGGACCTCGTACAGGCAGGTTTTCAATATCTCCAGAGAAGGAGACTCCACCACCTCTCTGGGCAGCCTGTTCCAGTGCTCCGTCACCCTCAGAGGGAAGAAGTTCTTCCTCATGTTCAGACGGAACTTCCTCTGCTTCAGTTTGTGCCCATTGCCCCTTGTCCTGTCGCTGGGCACCACTGGAAAGA
>Ga0065711_1005286_pt1 | contig 20693 bp, 11 predicted proteins | sample Hoacrofraction12_FD_59098 | JGI IMG/M metagenome (GOLD analysis project Ga0065711, IMG submission 59098) | Hoatzin crop microbial communities from Cojedes, Venezuela - Epithelial fraction 12 v2 (version 2) | ecosystem: Host-associated > Birds > Digestive system > Esophagus > Crop | place...
GGGTCCGGGCGGGTGGCAGCGCGGGCAGGGGCAGTCAGGCGGGAGGGCTCCCGCCGGGGGCGTCAGGGAGCTCGGTCTCCCGGGGGGGGAGAGCTGTGGCGGGGAGCGGAGCGGGCGCGGAAGCGGGCAGGCCGAACCGGGTCCGCGCAGGGTGCGGGGAGGGGTGGGGGGCCTCGCTGGGGTAGGAGCTGCGAGGTGGAGCGAGCCCGGGCCGGTGTGTGTGTGGTGAGGAGCCGGAGTGTGGCTGGCAGAGGCAGAGCTGGAAGGGAGAGAGCAGCGCTCCCCTGGTGCCAGACCCCTGGCAGGGGGGTGTGGGAAATTCTCCAGCAGCCTGGACACCCCCTCTAACGCGAGGGGTGCCTCCTGCTACGGAATTCACGAGCAGCCCCTGGGAACATGAGGAGACTTTAAAGAAGGACAGGTGAACGATAAATACTGAACTGGCTCGGGGCTTGAGCACGCTGTGTGGAGCAGAGTAGAAGATTGAGTGCTAATAAACAGATTTTTCAATGGGCAGGAGTTTGGGTGGGTAGGCGTCGGGTGTGCAAATGATATGCAAGTCTGGCAAGGCTGAGAGTGACCTACATCTGAGAGATGCCAGGTGGAGATTGTCCCCTGAAAAGAGTCATCCATTAAATGTAGATAGTTCTGTGCCAGAGAAGGCTTTTCAGAGGTACACATCTCTGTTTTACAGATTCAGAGAAGGAACTACATAAGAGGAAGCAATGAATCCTTGTTGAAGCATCAGACAGCAGGTAAGAAAGCCGGGAATGAGCTGATGCTGAGTCAGACTGTTGTTTTGGTCCCGCTACTTGAATTTTTTGGAGAATGTGTGAACCACATACCTGGAAAACTGTCCCTCTCTGTGGTGTTTTCTTCATCTTAGTAGGCCTACATTGTCTGAGTTGAGAGGCTAGGGGTGTCAGTGAAATGGGATTAACCCTGAAGAATCCGGTGTGAGCCCTTGGGAAGAAAAGCTCCATTAAAGATGTAAGCTGGTGCTCTTTACACGCCATCCGGAGTCTGAAGTCTGTTCTGTCAGTGCTGAAGTAGCTGTGTTCTCTGTGTAAAAGAAGAGGTCTGCCCAGTCAGAATCTCAGTGAAATCCTTTCCCGTGATCCTGCTCTTGCAATAACTGCGATGCCAAAGTTAGGTAATTCTAGTGACCCTCTGTTCTGTTAGGGTATTTCTTCCACCACATTGTTTTTTTCACCCATATTTTAACTCGTCCCCTGATGGGTGGTGCAGGTGTACCAGTGGCCTTTCTGTCCTCTCCTGACCTCACTGTTGAGATCCAGTTTAGAGGGGCAGCTATTTGGTACCCAGCAGCTGGGGCCTTAAAGTTGTTCATACTTTTCAGTTCCTTGTCAAGTTGCTTTTAGTACAACTCCTTTCTCTTTACTTCCTAGTGAATCACTCCAGAAAGCATGTGTATCCCTGTATGTTTCAGCTTCTGGATGTTAAATCAGCAGGTCTCAGTGGTGGTGTCAGAAGCTCTTGGCTTTTCATTCCTTCCCAGGCACCCAGTTCTCTTGAAGTCATGAGACTGCGTTTCAGCAGGGCCAGCAGAGTGCCAAAGTGCAGCCCATGGCTATCTTCATCTTTAATATTAACACGGCATTGGGTCAGAAGGGGATGAGTTACATGCCAAGACCTGTTGCCTCCTCAAACCAGCTTTCTGAACCAAAGATGACCTTGCATTCTTTTCCAAGGAGTTTGTTTGCTGCTGCCAAGTCACTTGCTTTGCAGCTTTCAAACTGTGAATTTTTATCTCTGCATTTGGCATAGTATGTAGGGGAAATAGACTACAGCTTTGAAAGGGGTATGGTCCTCTGCAGGTCTGACCCTTTTTTGTCCCAGAGCAGGGTAAATAAAGTCAGATGGGACAACAGGTGGTTTTTGGTCAATGTGCTTGGTGTGAACAGTACCAGAGCTGGCTTGGAGAAAAGATTTGTGGCAGCTGGTGTGGCGTATCAAATGCTTTTAAAAGGGTGAAGAAGGCCAAGCTGTTTGAGCAATAGCAAAATAAACAAGCTTCAGTAAAATGTGACTGTGTTTTTGGGTGGTTGTTTGAAATAGACTTGATACTTTTGAGTCCTGGAGGCTGATGACTTTTCTGAAGGTGAGCTCCCTAACCTGCTAAAATGTCTTCTATGTTTTATGGAGGATCCACTGAAAGCTGGACTCTTTGAGATTTCCATGTGTCATCACATCTACAGTGTAGTCCCGAGAAATAATTTTGGAGGTTAGATCGTAAAAAATTAATTTTTTAGTAAGGCCTAGCTTTTACGGCACAGTGTGACAAGAATAATGTAGTACTGGCTAATAACCCTCTGCCTTTCATGTTGCTGGGAGAAATACGACATGTAGAGGTCTCAAGTGAGTCTGCATGTGATACAGATTGAGGGCAGGATTCCGGCACGAAGAAATGAGGATCTGGCTTGACACCTTTTTGACTCATCTCTGCTCTTTTGACTGGGGTTGTCAAGAACTGGAATTGGCATAATAGAGCAGATTTTCTTGGACGTTCAACTTGGTTTGTGCCTTGCAAGTAAATTTGAGGTCCTGCAGCTGGGTACGTTCGTCTTCATGCTTGAAGGCTTTGGTTGGGATCATATCCCCATTTTGTATGACACCTTGAGCTACGGAGAGAGCGAGTGCTTGTGGCATTTGTGCTGGCTGTGTGTGTTTGAAGTCACTAGTAACTGGGTAAATACGATCCTCTCTGAAATTAATTTCACACAGGACTGCAAAGGAACTATGTGCATAAAGTATGCAAACAGGGTTAATGCCTTAGGGCATGAAATCGTCCATCCTGTTTCCCTGCCAGTTCCCCTGCCTGAGGGCGTTTCCTTAGATCTAGATTGGCTGGGTCTGCAACTGTAGTAGGAAGAATGTTGCTTTTCGAAATTAGAAGTACCTTTACAGCTGGTTGGAGGGGAAGGATGACCCTGTGGTTGGAATTCTGAACTGCAATGCAGGATACGTAAATTCTGCCACAGATTTATTTTCTGAAGGTGTCCAGATCGTTACTGTTTCTTGCTCTTCATTCTTTGGTTGCAAAATATGATTAACGCCCATCTTATTGGGGATTTGAGCGAGAGTCCGTAAGTGTCTGTAAGATGCTTGCGTTGCTGTGGTGTTGAATGCTCTAGGAAAGCTTGGTGGAAGAGAGATGAGAAGGATGTTCCAAGATGTGGCTTCACAATGAAGCAGACCCCTGTCCTGCGTATTCTGTAGCATGGTGAAATTGCTATAGAGTGCAAGTCAGGCCCTGCCTTGTTTAAAACAAGTGGACACTCTGAGACCCCCCTGTTCTTCCCTTCCCAGGAGCGATTTGCTTGTTTGCACAGCTTGTAGTGCCTTATCTGGCTGAATCTTTTTGACTTTAATTAGTCTTTTCTCTGTTTTGCCCCCATGTTTGTTCCAGACTCAGAAATTCTGCTCTTCGTTGTCAGGATGTTCACGTGTGGCCTTATTACTAATATGCTCAGACAGAGAGAGCCGAGAGCAGCAGCTTGCAGACTGTCTCATATCCTGAATGACATGAGCCGCCCTCCCTGGACTGTCCTCCTGGAAGCTGTGCTTAGGAAGGAAATGGCGTGGAAGGCCGTGTAGGAGTGTAGGAATAGCATTGCAATGGTTGGAATGCAGGATGAGCATCACTTGGGTGGGCTCAGTTTTCCTCTGCTTTTCAACAATGCTGGGTGCCAAGCCTGAGGAATACTGCTGCACAGAGGTGAAGGAGCTGAAATGTATTCTTCAGTTGAGGTGAACGCAATTCAGTGAAACTGATAGGCATCAAACTGAATAATGATTTTAAAGCGCTTTCACATGATGTCTAATCTGTGGAAATTCACTACCACATAATAGCACTGAGGCTAAGAGCTGAGCGGGATTCAGAAGAGATCAAGCACTTATGAGTGGAAATGTTCAGACTTGCTTTAGCTAAAGCAACTTGTTTTAGAAGGTGTATTTTTCAGACATAACCCAATCTCTAACAGGTAAAGGTTTGAAGAAAGGGCAGTTTGTTCCATTATTGTCCATTGGGGCTTTTTTCTTCATCTTCTAAACGACCTTGTATTGGCCTGTGTCAGAGGCAAGGTATTGAATCACACTTATTTGCTATGTTAGTTGCCCACTAACCTTTCTTTTTTGTGATAACTGCTTTGGAGAAACCCTTCCCCCATCCCCACCAAAAAACACAAACCCACAGAGCACTCCAGTTGCTCTGATTAGTTCTGGTAGTTGAGGATTTTAAGCTGGAGGGGAGCAGGGTCCTGGGAAAGATAGTGCAGTCCATAGATGAGGGCTTATTCATGAATGTGAAGACATGAAGTACTGTCTCTTCATGCTGAGTGGTCAGGCAAAGCGCTTTGTGCTTCTCACCTTTTCTTGTAAGAGGGAAAAGAAGACGTGGAGTTTGGCCTCTCCGCGTTGCAGTCTTGTAGTGGACTTTAGTCTGGAAGGTGGCTGAAAGGAAGGGCTTTAAGGCTGTTGAAGTGAGATCTGGTGTGTTGTGGCATGAGCCTCAATGTGCTAGTGTCCGGGAAGGCAAAGTCTGTGTTCTCTGCTCATGTCCAATCTGTGTTGAGGATGAAGAGACTCATCAGTGCTGCTTGGTCAAGTAGGCTTACAGTTGGTTTGATGGGTAGGCTTGTAAAGGTAAGTGGCAGAGGCAGGAGATGCATATGAAAAGGTGTTTGTTTATAATGTCTGCCTAAACGCAAGGGGAACTCTTGAAGGAAAGAGTGTGCGGGGGTGATTTTCAGAGCTAGGAGCAGGTCATGCAAACCTTGAGACCCCTGTATGGATACCCTCCTTATGGGCTGTCTTGGGAACATGTGCTTTAGGGCACGATGTAACCCTTTTGTGGCAGGCAGACAGCTGTGAGTAAAGGGTTACTGACTTTCACAGAAGTTTTGTGATGCTAGGGAAGTGAAATGGGTCAGGATTGAAAAGTAAGGTTTCCTGCAAGGCTTAGGCTGGTTTTTAGGCACAGAGTATCTGACCTACTGCTAGTGGCAAGAGAGAACTGGTTTAAATTTCAGATTTCTAGGGGTCAGCAAATTCAGAACTGAGAGTCCCACAGTGACTGCCGTGTTTTTGGTTGAGGTCTATATTTGTATTTTGGCTCTGTGATAAAGCTGCCTTTGGCAGTGTTGTAGGAGTTGTAACCGGGTTTTCTTACTTCTGTGTTTAAAGTTTCAGTTTTCCAGCTGCATTAATGTAACACTCATGCATGAATGGTTCCGAAATCAAAAGGGACAGATGAGGTAGCGTCTCTACTGGGGAATTATGCTTAGGCTCGTAAAAAGTCTGAGGCAAGTTTTACTTTATAGCATTTGTTTCGAAAGAATGTAAGTTATTTTCCCGATATAATAATTAGATAGTCATTGTGGCAGTAAGATTTTCGACCATTATATTGGCATATGCTACTCAGAGTAACTGCATTTAACCTGGGTATGTCTTGCTGCACAAGCTCTGAAGATGCCTTGTTTTGTTGTCTCCTGAATCAGATTTCATCCTGCAGCTTTGCTGTTCACTAGTGAGGACTCTGCTGCTGCCCAACGGGAAGGTCAAAAATGTTCTAGGGAGATGACTTGAAATCTGGTCTATCTCACATAACTGAAAAGTGATTGTAGTTCATTCTACTGTTCTGGTTTTTCTTATGTGTTTTTATTTATCGTTTTTTCCTTATTGAGAACTCTTCCCCCTTCCCCTTCACCTATGGGAGATCTGTACCCAGTGTATTGTGTGCCCAGCCCTTTCGAATGAGGGGAAAATAAAATAACGGAAATATGGCAGGATATTTGTTTAAATTTAGAGTTGTTGTTGTTTAAAATTAGATTTAAGTAACCTTTCTTGAGAATGGACTTCAAGTTCACATCCCACCTTTAAGTGGTTTAATTTTTCTGAGCAGAAAGCGTCTCATGGACTAAAGTGTGCAAAATATATTTCCTGAACTTTTAGAATTGAATTTCTAAGCGTTGCTTGCACTATGGTTATGTAAATACTAGGAAATGAAAACTTTGCTCAGAAGGATTTTCTCGGGTAACTGCATTTTGCTAGCGATACACTCTGTTAGTAGATGTCTGTGTAGGCACTCAATCCAATTTCTTCTAGGGCTGGTATGGAGTGTCGTTTTTGGGAAGCTTCTCGTATCAGTTTGATTGATTCCTGATCCCTTGCTGGGCTGCAGAATTTCTGTAGAGTCTACTTATAACTGTATCCATTTTTCCTCGATTAGATGAGGCCTTTGTAAATAGATCCCCAGGTGTAGCTGAAATGGCTATAACAGGCTTCAGTGTCATCAAGGCTCCAGCTGGATGGGGAGAGCTGTATTACTGTGCACTCCAGAGATGATTTACTACCCGACTGACAACTTGCAATATAAACATTAGTCCAAGCATGATCTTGTCCCAAAACCCCGCCTACGCAGGGAGCCAGGAGTCTTACTGCCACGCGCCATAAATCGTTTACGATTTGCTCATGCCCGTACACTTGAAAAACAGCTGTGTCTTGGGGATTAGCAGTTTGCAGAAGGCCTGTGCTGGGCTAAATTAGGGTCTCTTGCCCTGATGGTGAATACCAGTATGGGAATAGTGGGAGTGCTTCTTGGCAGTGGAAGGCAGTTTACTCTGGGAATGAGGAGTGGGTGGAGGGTACAGCAGCCAGGGGAGAGGGTTGGATTGCAGTGCTCCAGTTTGAGACTGGATGCCTGATTGATAGCTGCCAGGCATGGTGGGAACAATTCATTGTTAGCTGTGGGTATTTTTAACTTTTATTTATATATTTATTATTTCTATATATTTTACATGTATATACATACACACAAAATGCAAGCAAACTACTTCTGTCTCCTAGGAGCTGAAAGAGTTTTTGGGTTTTGTTTGTTTTTTGTTTTTTTTACAGAGTAAAGAGGGGTTTCCCTTTCGCTAGCCCGTGGTAGCAGAATCAAATTATATACAAGGCCATCTGGGGCTTCACAACTAATTTTCACCTTCTATAGAAAGTTTTACTGTGTCACTTGGATTTATTACAGCTTTGCAACTTCAGCTCCCAAAGTAAAACTATTTTTGTGCTGGCTGCGATAATTTAAATTACCTCCTGGAGCTTCTAATGACTAACTGGTGTTTAGGGTGAAACCTCCCATTTGTCGAAACCCTGGAAGCAAGATCTGTTTGATAACTCTGAATGTACTGATGCTTTTATATCAATACTGAGTACATCAGAGCCTGAAGTCTGTTGGTGCCTTCAGGTCCTTCTGTAATAAAGAGAATATGCAGATTTTGCTGTACAAATGAGACTAGACAGTACAGTTCAGAAACTTCCTATGTGCTGGCTGAAGGACCGACCAGCTGCTGAGTAAAGCAGGTGTAAGTAGATCATTTTTAGTTGGGTTGGTGTCTCCGTCAACAAATCCATTCTTGGGCGGGTTGGGTAAGAATCTGGGTGGAATGTGTCAGCAAGGTGTCGTCTTCTAGATGCATCAGCTGGGCACAAGTGCTTCCAGACTGTATCGTCACCATCCTGGGGCCATGGGCAAAGCCACTGAGATCTGGGTAAAGTGGTGGCTTGTTTCCAGAAGGACGTAGCTGGAAGGGTGCTTGCTATTTTGTTGAAGCTGCTGCACAGGCGTCCCTCTGAAATAGGACCATTTTCCTGGAGCTTCCTGCACTGCTCTCCTCTGTCGTAGGTTCGGGGAGAGTGGCTGAAAGGCTCATCCTATGCTTGTTTGAGCCTAGGAGTTGCCTCCATTTTTCTTCTTCCTTTCGGTGGAAGGCTGCACAGTCTGTTTGATTCTTTGGGCTTTGCTGAGATGGATGCCAGATAGTGCCAAATAATGTCTGTGGCTGTTTGTGTGGGCATTTGAGATTTGGGAGGCACCTGCTAATGAGCTGTAGGTCATTTCGTGTCAGATTGGCGAAGTTTCCATCAGGCTGGTTCTTTGTTGCGGCAATGCGTATGGACTGTGGATGTTTGGGGATCCCTATTAGCTATCTCAGATGGAGAGGGCTTTCCTCCTGTTTGCTGCCTCCTCTCTCCCCACAAGAAAAAAGAAGTCACCTGATTCTGGAGAGCTTTTAACCTCCAGATTGAATTAGGTGCTTTGCTGTTACTTATATAGACTTTCCAGATATATACAGAGGTTAGAGAGGGGTGTGGGTATGCGATCGTATTTCCAGCTTTCCCTCGTTCTCCTTGTTTTTGATACTGCTGTTGGAATTCGTCCTTCCCTTTTCCTGGGAACTGGTGTGAAGGAATTGCTGTCACCCAGAGCAAAGCTCAATCCACTTGGCTCGAGGCCTTACCTCTCCAGGTTAGGACTTTGCCCAGCTTCCACAGGCGGCAGTTTGTTTATGAGCTTACGCTACCTGAATCTTCTGGGGTAGGTCTGAGGGGAACGATTCGGGGCAGTGGAACTCTTAACTCGGACATGCTAAGATAGGGGAGGGAAGGAAAGAACAGAGTTAGCAGTACAGTTAACTCCTTCCCCCCCCCTTTTTTTCCCCTGTTTCCTCACCTCCCCAGCTGTGTAGTAGGTTAGCAGTACGTGTCTGTTCTTATTCTTATGAGAGTAGACTTTGTTCTCTGAAGACTGCTAATCATGCCCCATGGGGGTGTAATCAGTTATAAGGTATTTAATACAGTGCAGGCGGGAACAGGCCGCCTGGCCGGGCTGGCAGATTGCAACACTACAATTATAAAGGGCCCCTTTCCCCCACTCACCCACCCACCGGTGGCAGGATCAGGGCCGTACCCTGAAACAGTGTTAAGTCTATGAAAAATAAAGATGTAGTGGGGGAAGGGAGAGGAGAGGCTGAAGAGGCAGCTCTGGCTCTGGGAAACGGGCAGACCTAGGTTCTGCGAGAGCTGCAGCCATTGCAGGTTGCACTGTTGAGAAGTGTGGGAGTTTGGGTGCCGTCACCATCGAATTGGATTGTACAGGGATGGCCCTTGGCAACCTGTAGAGCAGCAGGGGCTTCCGTCCTCTCTGAAATGGGTTTTCTTGTGGTGGCTGGGGTTGGAGAGGTATGGAGTGGTTAGAAGTGGAGAAGCCCTTTCTCCTGCATGCGGTGATTTAGACACCTAATCTGCCTGAGTGTTGTTGTAAATCCTGCCAGGCTTCTATTTATATATTTGGATATAAATCTATTGGTAAATCTGGCCTTTCGTGCCTCTTTCTTCCAAGTATTGGAGCTACTGCAGCAGCTTGCCTTACTGTCTTGGAAGAGAATGGGTAGCTTGAGGCCTTGAATTTTAATGGGCATGGGAGAGTCTACTGGACTTCATCTGGTCTGTTCTTGTTACCTAATACCAGACCATTCCCCTCAGTGAGGGCCTTGAAATGTACGTGTGGGGTGTGGAGCAGCTGGGCCACAGCCTTGTAAACCGTGCCTGCTCCGGCAGCTTGCTAGATGCATCGACATGTTTCTGGAGCTTGTGGCTACGTTGACCTTTCCCCTTCCAGGTTCCCCAGAGAGTACAGGGTTTCAGCTCTTCATTGGTGTTCTTTGAATTTGCTGACACTGTCTTGTGCAGTGACAGCACAGGGCTCCCTCCGTGTGTGTGCTCTTTGCTTCTTGGAAACTAGAAGGGAATATATATTCTGTCATATTTACTTGTGTTAAATGGTTTCTGTCACGTTTGCCTTACGAAATACCTGCTCCTTTCTGACATCCCTGTGCTTTGCTGAAGTTCAGAACCTGCTCTGTGAAGCCCAGCAGATAGAAGCTCTTTTTGGCAGCCTTTGGGATATTGGTGTAGATTCAAGTGGGTTATGCTCTTGCTACAGTGCTCGTGAGAGTGTTGGCTTTCCTGCTTGGCACTGGGAGAACGCTAAGTCTCGCAGTTGGCCATTAGCACTGGGCAGTGTGTTCTTAGCAGTGGGTTGATGTCTAATGGTATTGCACATAGTAAGGCGCCGATTCAGAACATGGGAATCATAGTACAGCCTTCCTTTCGTGAACTTGAGAATGCTGCTGACAGCTTCACCTTCTGATGCATCCTCATCTTTTTCCCTTTAGAGTAGCATTGTGTTTGGGAACTGTGAATTCTTTGGAAAGCTTTGGGATTTGTAGCAGCGCTGCATGAAGGAGGAGAAGTGTTTTTGTGGAGTGGAGCGTAGGGTCTGTGTGTGACCCTGAATTAGTGAGGTCCCGAGACAAGGGGTTACCTGATGTCTTGGGTTTTTTGTACGTTGAGTCTCTCTTCTCTTGAGCATGTGTCAACCAGGTGTCAGTGCTGTAGGGGAGAACAAAGTGCAATGAAGATCAGATCTGTTTCTGTGGGCAGTGGGGACGGTGTTTACAAAAGGGTTTTTGGGTCATGAGGAAGTACCTGCATCTCGGAGAAGCTACTTGACTTAAGGTAGAGTGGTTTCCTGGGGGTGGAAAAAGGCCTGGATCCTTTCAAGCACAGTTGATGCCCAAAGTCAGCTTCCTATTCAGCTCTGCCACCTTAGCTTAACCAGGCTTAGTGTTACGTTCACCCCTTGTCTTATAGGAAATATCAGTGAAATTCCCTTCCCAGGCATAGAGCTCCCCGTTCTTGCCCTGGAACGTGGTTACTTCCCAGCCCTGGTGGCAGCTCTACTGCCTGTGGCTTGCCTGCCCAGTTGGTAACTCTCTTGCCTTGCTCTGTTTCTTTTGCTCTATGGCTCGAGAAGTTGCCTGAAGAACTCGAGGACTCTCCCACAGGTGAGTTTGAGGCTGAAGCTGTTTTCGGGGTCCTGGCAGTGGCAGGGCTGACATGCGTGGGGAGCGTGGCGAGTGTCAGCATGGTGGGTGTGTGTGGGCTTGCTGCTTGTTTTCCTTCTCTGCCTGGTGAGGAATGCAATGTGTTTGCCTTCCTTGGCCTGTGGTTGCAGCCACATTCCTGCACTGGGAGTCAGCACGGCGGCGGGCAGCGTGCTGTTCATGCCCCCTGGCTACATGCTTTCAGCTCCACATCAAAGGTGTGTTTAGTGTGTAGCTTGTGCCATTCCTGGCCACACCTGGTGGCCTGCAGGCATGCAGGAGGTGGAGTCTGGCTGTGTTTCCAGATGGCATTCAGGGTTCAGACTTCTTGCTGGTGGAAAGGCTGGAGCTGAGTCCATGCTAAACAACCCCAGGAATGCAGCAGGAGAGCTGAGCGGCACAGTCACTCCAGGGGCATGTCCTAGCAGCAATGTTTCCTTTATAGCTGCAGCAAAATAACTCAGGCCTGCTCCTCCAAAGGAACTGGCTGTTTGCTTGGGTGTGTTGTAGGGTTTAATTTGCACCGATAAGGCCAATTAAGGTTGGCTCGTCCCCCCTGCAGCCTGTGTGCTCTTGGCAATCAGTAGATGATTGAGTGGCTCGTGCCATCAAGCTCTGCTTAGTACAAACTGTGCCTGAGATGTCTGCCTGGAAATGGAATGGCTCTGGGATTTAACTCAGGTGGGAGTGCTTCCCCCGGTTGGTGGATAAATGTTCTTACATGTGTGCACTGCAGCTGAACTACTCCAGCTTCTTCTGGAAAAGCTTCTTTTTTCTGGCTGGTACCTTAAGAGATGAGGACTGCAAGCTTGGTGAGGGATGGCAGATCAGGATGCAGATGCATTATTTTGGGGTCCTTGACATGATGTCTGTGAGAAATGGTCACTAGTTTTCTGTGCTTCTGTCATGCAAGCTGTCCTTGTCCTCTTTACGTAATGTCTTTCTTTTGCCTGGCACAGGGAAGCGTGGTCTCTTTGGGCAGTGTCAATATGGGCAGCCCATGGGCAAGGCTTGTGGAAAGAAAGTAGAGCATCTTCTGTGTCCTGGGTAAGCCCTGGGCTGTTCAGTTCGTTATCCAGTCTGCCTTGATCTTTGGGACTTGCAATTTCTAGTAGCCTGAAATTCTGTGACTTGCCAGTGGTTTCCATATTAGTCTTCTGCAGAAGATCTCCCTACTGCCATCCTTAGTATCAGGCATGAAAGAATTGGCTTTCAGAAGTGCTCTGTCTTTATAGCATGATTTTTGCTTTTTAGCTGTTGCCACAGTTTTTGGGTAAGTTGCTCCAGAGCTACTGTTATCAGGTGGGTCCATGTCACCCTCTCTTGAGAAGGACATGTCGCTTTCCAGTGCAGGATTTCAATAATAGGTGGTTAGGTGGGTGTTACTTGTTGCAAAAGACTCTTACCATTGTCAAACAGTTGGAAATTACTTGCATGGGGCTCTCTTCTCCCTTAATTTCATATGAACTGTGCATTTTATTTCAAACTAGTTGCCACTGACTCCTTACCTGACTTTTAGGTCTTGGGTGTTGACAAGACAGTGTATTGCCTGAATCTTTGTTTTCCTTCCTCTGTTCTGCAGTGTCAAACTGAACAATATGCCCTGTGGTCATATGAAGTGTCGTGAAATATAAGTAAGTCTAAAAATGGGTTACGTGGAATGTTATTGGGAAAATATTTAAGTATGTGTAGTCATTGGGCATTTCAGCTTTGTGCAATATAGGCTGTGGCTGCAAAAATGGAGGTCTTGTTTAGCATTAAATACTGCTTCTGCTGTCACTTTCCAGTCAGTAAGGGAGCTGGAATGAAGTGGATGTGACAGTGGCTAAGGAGGAAGGAGGGCTGATTCTTCACCTTTTTCTTTTCCTGTCAGTGAGTTTTAATATGTTGTGGAGAGAAAGTGACTAGTTATCATAGAATGGTGTGGGTTTGAAGGGACCTTAAAGATCATCTAGCTGCAACCCGCCTGCCATGGGCAGGGACACCTGCCACTAGACCAAGTTGCTCAAAGCCCCATCCAACCTGGCCGCCAGTGCTGGAAGTGATAGTTCCTTGTATTGGCTTCCCTGCTGGCCTTCAGGACTGTGTAGTAATCCAGATCTCTGTGCTTTGGCGTCCGGTCCCAAACACCTCTGCTGGGGAGATGTGCTCCTCTGGCTAGAGCAGTAACCCTCACCGAGTAGCTAGATCTCCCCCTGCTGGGACAGGGAGCAGAAAGCAGGGCTATGGCTGGACACTAAAACTGGGAATCGGTCTGATCCTGGGGCACCTTGAGCTGGCACCAGACGTGGTGTTTCTCCAGTTGAGACATTCCTTAGTCCAGAGTCATGGACTTTGTAGGACTGAGCTCGTGCAGCTGCATGAAGCTGAAGGCATGAGTGAACAGCTTGCTGTCGGCACTGGACAAACACCTTATCTTTGTAACATCTGCCTGGCAGTACACTGGCATTTGTCCATGGTCTCTGCCCTTGGACAGGCGGTGAGCTGTGAGCTCTTTGAGCGATTTAGTCTGACACTTGACCGAAAAAAAAAAAAAAAAAGGTAGCTGGAACTTGATGGCTTGCTTTCTTTAGGATATCTGTGGCCGATCATCCTCTGCTGTCAATTAGAGCCCCTTTAAGGATAGGTGACTTCACCTGCAGCTTGACTGTCTCTTATTCCCAGCTTGCTCTCTCAAGAGCTGTGTAGAGCTTGCATACAGAGAGGAGCCCTGTGGAGGTGAAGAGCTTGTCTTCTTCGCTGCTGAAAAGGACGTGTTTCCTTAACCTCAGCATAATTAATGGGCTTATGCTATCCCAAAGGATAATGGTGGTAAAGACCAGGCATTGCAGTTTTACAGGAGCAACTACAGGGGATGTAGTGCTAGTCTGGGCAAGCTGACCTTGTGATAAAACTGAAGTGCTGGGCCTTGGCTGCATTTGTCCCTTGGGACAATTTATACTTGTTATTAGCTCCAGCTGAAGAGCAACATTGATGCTAGCAATGATGACAAATGTGGAAGGAGATGGTTGGTGAGAGCTCTGACTCTGCCCAGAGGAGGGGCTGTGTCTGAGGGAAGAGCTGAGGCAACCCTGCCTGATCTCGGATGAGGAGTCTGTGGTGACCCGAGGAGATACAGCACAGCGTACGCAGAAGGAGAAGCAGCGCAGCCTGTGACTGCTGGTGACAGGCAGCCTCCTCATGTCCAGCCTGTAGGGCAGGGGGTGGAGGCGTGGGTCCCCTCTGCTGTAGTTAGGATCCCACTGTTTGAAGGACTGACTGGAGCCCCAGTGAATGGGGAGAGAAGAGCGGCAGCCAGTTGCGTGCTTAATGCAGGTCACCAGTGAAAGATGGGTGGGTGGATCTGTTTGTTTTCCCTAAGCTGGATTAAACCGTATTGTATTTCTGTGACTGAACTCTCAGAATAAAATCTCTCAGCAGTTCAGTGGTGCTGAAGACTAAGAGAATCATTAAAAAAAACAAGGCTTAAAAAAACACCCAACAAAAGAAAAAAGAAAAGAAAAAAAAAAAACAAAAACGAGGCAAACAGGGGCAGATTAACTACTGGGCCATGCCACAAAAAAGAGAGAAGATGCTCCAGGGTTACATTCTGCTTCAGGAGCCATGCTGCTCTGTTGTTTACAGAGCTGAGACAAGTTTTGTGCCTGTTCCTGCCTTTGGCTCAGCCTCTGAATCTGCTAGGCCCAAAGCATGTTTTTGAAAAGTCTCCTTTCCTTGTTCTGCCTTTGCAGCCTGTTGAAACGACTGCTGCCGGTGTGTAGGTGTGGGTGCTCTAAAACTCCACGTCGTGCCTGAGTGCAGAGGCTGAGTGGAAGCTGATGGTGAATGCTTGATGTGGTCTCCAGAGCAGGCGATGGCTGTGACTTGGGTAAAGTGGGAGGCGTCTGTGCCTGGTAGGAATCCTGCTTTGCAACATCACTTGTAACCTCTACGAAGGGAAAGTGGAAGGAGGTGATCACCTTTGGGAAAAGGCTGTGAACTCCTTTCTCTTTTCTCCCTTTGGATGGATAGGTTTATTCCTCTAACACCACTTCTGTTTCTCTCAGTGCTACACTGCTTTTCCCTACCAGCTCATAATGAGCTATTCCTCGTTGTAGGTGAAGCGAGGATCAGGCAGCTTGGTTGAAGAATGACCCACTGCTATCCTCACACAATGCCAGAGCCTGTAATTTTACTTCATTATACTGACTGCTGTCTGTATTCAGTGCCGTAGAGATCATAAAATATTTCTGCGCTAGATCTTCTCTGATGAATAGCACAGAGGATGGCTCAAGTTTCCATGGCAATGCTTCTGAATGTGCTTCTGTCACCGAAGAAAAGAGGGACTTTCAGTTGATTAAGATTTGAGGGTTTTGTCTGAGAATGGGGATGGTGGTGAGACTGCATGTTAGTTGTTTGCTTGCCTTTGGGTGCTGCCTCTGACTGATAAATAATCTGGAGAAAGAGGAAGCTGACATTTGGTTAATGGCAGAGATGGACTGTGTCGTGCAAACTACAGCTGGACTCCTGGACATGCTGAACTGTTCAGCTACAGATGCAGCTGCACAATCACCCAACAGTTAAGCCTGTACCATTCTCTGCCTCTCTCATCTGACCATCTGCTAGGGAAAAGCTAATTAAACCAAAACGATTCTTGCTGGGATTAAACCCCAGCAGCAGAGAGAATTGAGTATAGTACAAATATTGTTCTACTACTGGATCAGGGTTGCTGCTTTATTTGTACTTATAAAGAATTGCAGGCTATTCAACCCAGTTGCTATCAGGTAGGTGTTTAGCTCATGCACACTTTCCTTCTCTTTCCTATCCCAGATCACTCCTATTTTAGGTGCAAGAAATAAGGCTGTGTCTTGCTGAGTTTTCCTACAGTTTGTTTCTTATGACAGCTGAGGTTATTTTTCTTTTACGTGGAATTTCATGCAAAAACAGTGCACAGATCATTTTTTTTTTCTCCTAGCACCTCAGTTTCTTTACTTATGGAATGGAAATTGTTCCTGCCTTTCTCATTGCATGTATGGTGAGCATGAATCCTAGAGTTGGTGTGGGGCTACGTAACGTTGTAACTGTTAGAAGCTACCAGCGTGAATCTGAGACTTGCAACCAGTTTATTGCAAAAATGTGCCTGCAGCCCTTTGAGAGTTGGAATTTAAATCTTGTAAAATAGAAAATGTGAAAGTGTGGTTCCCTCAGCAACTGAACTCTTGTGTGTACCTACAGTCCATGCTGACATGTGATCAGGGCTGCAAAATAGCTCTTTCAAAAAAATGATAAACTAAATGGACTTACAACTCCGTTTGATTTCATGGCCGCTGCTGGTACTCGGCAGACGTGATAGCTCACCATGTTGTTCAGGGTTGTGGCACAGTTTAGTTTCTGAAGGACAGTGAGGGATTTAGTTCTCTGCAAGTGGCTCTGAGAGGACTCTCGCTATTGTCTTTCCGTGCTGAATGTGGAAAACTTGTTGCACTGGAGATAAAGCTAGTTCTGCATAGCTCAGACAGCAGTAGAAGACAGCAGTGATGAGAGGGTGGTGGTTGCGTTGCTGGAGTGGATGTGAGGAAGGTTGGAGTGAGCTTGAATAGACCCAGTTGAAGAAGTAGGTAGAGATGAAAGTGAGAGTACCAAAAGAATGACAATAAAGTCTTAATTAAAAATGAAGTCTTGATATTCAGGAGGAACTCAGATAGTTTTGAATGAGGAATGGAAAAAAACCCCAGTCATTTTGGAGGTGCTGTAATTTAGTTTTGACAGGTATGTTTCAAGGGGGAATGCCCTGGGAAATGAGGAGATGTGAGGTGATCTTAGAGTGTGGGTTGTTTTGTGTATGTGCTTACGCCACGGTTAGCAAGAGAACTTTATGTTTTTGGGGGAAGAGGGGCAGTAGTAAGACCATGCCTGGAGGCAGTTAGATAACGTGCTGGAACTCCACACTCCAGTCTGCTCAGATAAGCTGGTGGTGAGCCATACACTTAGGAATGAGAGAGCCAGGAACATTGCCTTCCCGGTGTCTGAGCTGCTCCAGGTATGTTGGACATCAGCAAACACAAGCTGCGTGGGTGTGTGGAAAGCAGGGTACAGCACAAGTATTTGTGATCACCCTTCGCCTCTTGCTTGGGGAGAGTAGAGACAATGTTATGCCATGCCAGTCTGAGCATTATTATGATATTTAGTTGGAATAGATGTAGTAAAACTTTCGAGTCATAAATGTCAACGCCTTTAATAAGTTAATATAACTTGTGTAGTGTGGTTAGCTTATAATGATTCTGAGAGAGAGATGCCACTCTGGGTTTTTTGTGAGGGAAAAATAACAAAGCCCAGCAAAACCTTTGGAAGCAGAAAAGGACAAAAAAGGGTTAACTTCAGTATTGGTAAGGATTTTGCCATTACAGGGAAGTTGTACTGATTTAACTTAATCAGATTAGAAACAGCTGTGATTGTATTAGTGCAGCACTCTTGTATAGGCATCCTTAATTTAGTTTGTCTTGTATCTATCTATTTAACTTAAGTTGATTCAATGTAAAGTGCTCTTAAACTGAATTAAGAACATTTACCCAGGAGGGTTTTACCACTTTACATTATTTTCTAAGTCAATTCAATTTAGTACAGTGTATGTGTAGACAAGACCTTGGGGAAAAAGCTGATCCTTTTTATTACTCACTGAACAGTATGTCATGTTTGGCTGCAGCCGTGTGATTGTGGAATGAAAGAGCCTGTTGTAGTGCGTGTTGGTGGAGGATGGGCAAACTGATCATTGCAAGCCTTTGTACAACTTGGTCATTCTTAGCCATAGTGTTAAATTGAAGTAGAATGCTTCTCTGTATAAATCAGGCTTTTTCCTGTCTAGTATAGGTGCGAGACCCCTGAAATGTTATCTTAAGGTTCCTCCTCAGCCTGCAAATAAAAGCTCCTGCAGACCTGGTTCGTGTGCTGTGTATGCAGCAAAAGCAACATTTCAAAACCTTTGTGAATGTTTAATGTTTAAAAAGATTCAGATGGCTCACCAGGTTTGACCTGGACTTTTCTACAGCTGGGCAGAGCTTGAGAGAAATTGCACCCAGTTTTGATGCTGTTTATTGGTCACTGTCTCCCCCCCAATATGTTCCTCACTATGTATGGTGACTTCCACACATACAAAAAACTCATGGCCAAGGAAGAAGTTACTACGGAAGTACTGCAGATGTCAGTTCTCTTTCTTGTTGAAAAGGATAAATGTAGTCAATACGTCTTGCGTTTTCTGCTTGCAGATGAAGGCTCTATGGGAACAATACAGGCATGTGAATTACTCCGCAAGCGTGGTTGTAGCAATAGCATTTCAGAGTAAAGCCGGCTGCTGAAAACAGCTGTTTCATTTCTCGAAATTTGCTTTTGCCAGCACGTGCAAGCATCAGGGCTGGACTTAATGCCTCCTCAACATTGCAGATGCTCTTGTAGACTGGGTCACTGCAACAACTTGCCCATCTGTCCTCTGTAAATAATGCAAATAACGTGCTCTGCTCCATTGTCCGGCTGTGTGGATACTGCATAGTGTGTTGGCCATCTGTGCATCACTGCGGCTCATAGACAGAGGGAAAGTTTTGGAAAGCGTATTGAGGCAAGTATGTAGGTTGCAGTAGTGGAGCATTGTCTGGCATTGCTGTATTCTTTGCTAGAGGGATGGCTCGGTGACATTCAGTCCTTGGCACTGAGGAGCTGGAGACTTTAGTTTTCGCAGAACTTCTGAAACCAAAGGCTAAAACAAGAGGACTGCTGGTATTAATTGCTGGGGGTTGCATGAGACTTAGGGAATACTTAAAGGGGCTGAGAGCCCACTTCTCAGTGGTGGAAGAATTTAAGCTGTTCCTACCTTGTCCTAATTAAATGCCTTTTGATTTTATGCTCTAGGAGGGTAATGTATGATTCCCCCCCCTCTTTGCTTTATAGAGCACAAGAGCTGATGGAGGTCTGGGAAGGGAATTCCGACATGTAGATTTTCTACAGAAATGTTCACCCACTCCCCCCTCCTCTTCTCTTCAAAAGTTTGCTTGCTGTAGCTGTTCCCTAGCTTGTGTTTGAGAAAGTTCAAGGCCATGGCTCCCAAATTTCCCTCATGATCTATGAGCTTTTAGCCAGATACATGTTGTTAGAGTATCAAGATTTGTTTTTTCTAGTAGGACCCAGATGGTTATTTTCAGGAACTTTTGAGGCTTCTCCTGATCTCCATGAGTTGTTTTCTAATGGCCTGGTATGCATCTCTAAATATCTGAGAAACATGCTCCAAAAGTCTACCCATGGAAGAGCTTAAAAGAACACAGGTAAGAAGACAGAGTGGGGAAGGGCATGTAACCCAAGGTGCAAAGATGAAGCGGCTCTGGAAGTTTGTAGTGTAAACCACCTGGTGAGAGTTGAAAAGATCATGAACAAACTAAAGAGATCAAACCAACAGGATCACTGAACAAACTAAACAGGCTTCTGGTTTGTCAGTGGTTCTGGATGAGAAGCTGTCATTAGCCCCCAGTGTAGCTGTCAGTGCTAAAGGTAACCTGGCAAATGACCTTTTGCCAAGCTGGTTCTTGTGCAATTTCAGATGTAGCCATTAAAAGTGGTTCTATGCTTTTATATGCATTAGAAAGCGAGCGTTCATTTCCTGTCAAAATCTCCCCTGGGTATTTTTATTCTCCATTAACATTCCTTCTGGGGATTGGATTCAGGTCCTTTGCTTCCTGTCCTGTTCCTGTTCAGATGTTAATCAGCTGTTGCGTTCTATTCCTGTTACGTGTTAGCGATGTTAGTGTTTCTTGGGCAATGCTGATCTGTCCTGGCTTTTATAAAACGGTGGGGGAAGCTAACTTACTCTTAAGACAGCTAAGAGAGTAGATAATAAAATGCATACTTAAGGATATGGGGTGCAGCTGAACTGGGGGGACTGGGATCTTTCTGTTATGGCAGGAGGGAGCAGGACTGTAAGGAAAGTGCAGTTCTCATTACTTTTAAGAGACTTCCGCGGGTTGCAGTGGGTATGACAGACACATGTATGTCCGGTGGTGTTTACATTCAACAAGAACTATGTAAGACTGTAGAGTCTAGGGATTTCATTTTCTTTGGAAATATGCTAGGTGTTAAGTAGGGCTTGTTAGATGGCCTGTTGTTCAACAGCTAGCCTGATCCCTTTCTCTTGATAGCTCTTGGAATTGTTCCCGTGCAGGGAACAGAGGTTTCTGCCTAACAGTCAAGGTTAATTGGTATGGAAAAGCAGGAATGAGCAATAATCCTCCCGAAACTCGATTTTAATCCAGGAGTCACTATAATGCTGTTACTCAGATCTGAATCGTGAGCATTAATGTACAAGCAGAGCTGAGATGCAAGTTTCTGCACTGGGAGCTGTCATCCTTTTATTTTAAAATGAACCTCAAAGTAGCCAGCAGCAGAATGGATCTGAATGTATTTTTAATTGAGATGCCTCCTCTGAATGAAAAGATCTCACTCATTAAATGTTAAAGTGTCCTTTAATAACCTTGCAGTCATTTTTCATTGTACTCAGCACCACCAGTCTGCAGGTGCTGCTTTTAACTTCACACAGCTTGTTCTTCTGTCCTGGACAAGACCTCTTGATGGAGTTACTGCATCATCCATCTTGCTGATTAGTTGTCTTGATCAGGGTTACTGCAGCAGCTTCTCACGTAGTCTAGCTTGAGATATGTGGAGGCTGAGGTTGCCTCTATCCATAAGCACAGGAAGGCAACTGGACAAAACTCTCTTGCTTTTGCTTCTCATCATGCTAGTGATGCCGTGAAAAGCCAGAATTGAAGACTCAATAGTTGGCCGACTATTAAGCAGGTATTCTTTATTGCGGCGCCGGGCACACGGGGGATCTCTCCTCCAAACGTGTGCACCGAAGAGACACAGTTACTAGGTATTTATGCTATGTGAACATACATATTCATTACATTTCCAAGAAATGTTTATCATAGTAATGGC
>Ga0065711_1007297_pt1 | contig 20693 bp, 11 predicted proteins | sample Hoacrofraction12_FD_59098 | JGI IMG/M metagenome (GOLD analysis project Ga0065711, IMG submission 59098) | Hoatzin crop microbial communities from Cojedes, Venezuela - Epithelial fraction 12 v2 (version 2) | ecosystem: Host-associated > Birds > Digestive system > Esophagus > Crop | place...
AAGGAGACTCCACAGCCTCCCTGGGCAGCCTGGGCCAGGGCTCCGTCACCCTCAGAGGGAAGAAGTTCTTCCTTGGGTTCAGCTGGAGCTTCCTCTGCTTCAGTTTGTGCCCGCTGCCCCTCAGTTTCACTTTCTGTAACGTTTTTAATCTCCTTTAAGATCACTTGTGATTTGGGCGGAGTGAAAATGGAGGTGGAGGGGGTTGAACCAACAGACATCTCTTGAGCCTCTAACTGAATGTGCGAAGCCACTCAGAAACCTCAGTGTTTATGTGAGATACCCAAGAGAAAAAACAAGCAGAGAAATTAAATCACTCTGGGAGAAGCTCTGTTCACTTGCACCGTTCTTCACATGATCAGTGCTGTGACACTTGGTCTTTTACTGCCAGGAGGCTTTTGTGGCTTTCCTGTCCTTCTAAACACCCACAGCTACCAACCCCCCTGAGTACCCTGGCAGGAATAACTGCTGGCCCTGGGGGAGCCGCGCGCGCCTGGTCCTGCAGGGTGCTGGCTCGAAGACGGGCAGCGCCCGGGCGCAGAGCCTGCCGGCGTTGCGTGGTCGAGCACCGCCTGAGGGCGATAACGCGGGCAGCAGGTCCGGCTGAGCGCTGGGCCAGTCCTGCCACGCGCCTGACCTCGGGCTTGCTCATCTTACCACTTCGCCTTGAGAGGACGGGATTTTGAACAAATCCGAGCAGCTTTCACGTGCTTCGCAGTAGTTTTGGATTTCACTTCCGAGAGAGGTGAATCCCCACTTGTAGGAAGGGCCTAGCACCAGGAAGACAGAATCACAGAATGTTTGGGGTTGGCACGGACCTCTGTGGGTCACCCAGCCCAACCCCCTGCTGAAGCAGGGTCACCCAGAGCAGGCTGCACAGTACCTTCTCCAGGCAGGTCTGGAATATCTCCAGAGAAGGAGACTCCACAACCTCCCTGGGCAGCCTGTGCCAGTGCTCCATCACCCTCAGAGGGAAGAAGTTCTTCCTCATCTTCAGCTGGAACTTCCTCTGCTTCGGTTTGTGCCCGTTGCCCCTTGTCCTGTCACTGGGCACTACTGAAAAGAGTCTGGCCCCATCCTCCTGACACCCACCCTGCAGATGTTTCTAAGTATATATTAGGTCCCCTCGCAGACTTCTCTTCTTCAGGCTGAACACCTTCTGTGTTAAAAGGGAGACACCTTCCTTCTGTGTTCTTCTAAATGGTGCTGAGGCCATCCCTGAAACGTGCTGAATGCCCTCAAACCCCAGCAAACACCCACCCTTCTCTGGAGAACTTCCCCCAGCAATGGCGACGGGAGGTTTACTGGACAGCAGGTCCCCACACCGCGCTGCTAATGACCGGTGCTGACCCCCGGCCCCGCCACGGCATCCAGCACGCCGTCTCCTTGCAGAAATGAAAAGCAAGGAGGACATACTGCTTAACACTTCAAATTCAGCAGCCAGGCACCATAGTTTCAAGCCAATGCAAGAAAATTCCTCTGATAATGGGTTTTTTGGAGAGAAACCATGGATGCAATTGAGTTTATCGGACAGTGTCAAGAGATTTACCCTTTTGCCACTGACTTCAGTCTTCCTGGACTCAATTCTAAACCAATGTTTACATCAAATCAGACAATCTGTAGAGAGAAACGGTGTATGTGGAGAGGACCAATTCCTTTCTAAAGTCTGTCACTTTCTAATTCACGCTGTTCTTTCCCCCTTAGGCATAAGCAAGGTTATTTTTCGGACAGTAGGACGAATACGTAAATGCTTTGTGTTTCTCAGCTATGTAACACCAGCACCCTACCTTTAAAGCTAGATGTATGCTTTCCGATTTAAAGTGCCTCGTAGTTGCTGTTTTTTCTTAAACACCTATCGAAAATGATATTTTTACTGAATATTGGGCACCACACTCCAACAGAAATGACCAACAGCTTTTGAGTACAAATAAATATACAATATAGCTTCAGAGAGTAGTTCTCTAGTTTTGATGAAGAGCAGAACATATCAAAGTACGATGGAAATTTTGCAGCTGGAGCTTGGCAGCATTTTCAGCCTGTTAAAATCTCGTAAGATCACTGAGATCAGGCATTAGAAAGATATGCCAGATGATATACTAAATTTTAACCACATTTAAAAGTAACAGTAAAAAAATTATGTAAACACATCAGAATTGAGTTTTCAAAGTCAGCTCCTCTGGCATAAAATTATAATATGCTATTTCTTTATTACTGAATCTCATATTAAAACTTTCATGGCTCAGTGTCCCATGACTTCACCTCTTTGCAATATAATATCTAGTTTTGTGCTGGAATGGATTAATTTGTACATCATTAGAGTGGGAAGTAACTTTTGTCTGATGGGGAGAATCAGCACTGGAAAAAGTATTAGAAATGTAGACAGTACTTCTTCCAAGTTAGGGGAGAAAAGGTGAACGTTGAAATTAAAGCAGACTTTATCTTTTATTGTTACTGTATTAACGTTATGCGTACTCACCACGTTCTTAATCTCATAGAGTCTGCTTGCTGTGAGCAGTGTGATTATGCGGTTACTGATTACCCGCATGTTTAGGTCGATAAGCACCTTCAGTGGGGGTTTTGACACACAGTTAAGCATCTGTGTAATTAATCTTCATGTGTTTGGGAGTACAGTGTTCATACAAAGAGTAATAACCATGCCACGTAACAAAAGACCATTAAAGACAGGGATGCAACAGGCCTTAGTGTTCCGTGAGGGTTTCAACAGAGTCCCATGAAAAGACCCCGACTCTTGACGCCGTTGCTTGAGGGAATGGGCAAGAGAGCCTCACCGTAGCGGCTGTCGGCAGAGCCGGGCAGCATCCCAGGTCACCGGCCGTGCTTTCCGACACCGCCTCACGTAGCTCACGGCTTGGAGTGGCCTACGGTCTTCTAGCCTTCTCCTCCGTAACAGGGAAAGATCCTAGCCCTTGGCATATGATCGGCTTTCGTACTGTTCTCCTGCCAAACGGAGGCAGATCTTACTGCTGCAGAGCAACGTCCTTCCTCTTGAGCGGCAACCAGTGACAGTAACGCAGAGGCGTATTTCTAGCACAGCTTCTCAATCACTGGAAAGGATTATGCAGCTACCACTGCTCAGGGGTCTCACACAGAAACTAAAGCTGAGTTTCTGTTCCATGAACTGTGAATTCAATTATAGAAATCATGTACTGGAATTTAGCTGCTTTACTTCTCTCTCCAACGACAGGAAAAGCACAGCACCTGAGCATGATTCTTGCAAGAATTACTACCAGAAAGAAGATGCGAGACTGCATTATTGCCACTGAAAGAGCATGCTGCCACAACAACTATTTGCAGAACCCTAATTATATCAACCAGGGAATCACCTTAAAACCAGCCAGAAATCATACTGATTTCAAAAGTACTGTTATGCCTATTTGGTAGGTTCAGTGCAGAGGTGCTGAAAGTGAGATCATTCTCTTACCCTCCTGTCCTCAGCAAGTGGCTGAGAAAAGCTGAATTCCAGTCTGATGCTCAGTAGAGTCCCACAGGTGTTCAGAAAGTAGTGTTGGTATGGAGGAATCATTAACAGTCACACCCTTCCCAATGTCCACATTTTGTTACATGACTAGTATTAAGTTCATTAACAAAAATTACTGAGAAAAAGACATCTTACCCTTAACTCACATTTCAATAGACCTGTAAATACCAAAACTGCCTTACACCTATTTTGGCTGTACAGCGTCCTACCAAAGTCAGTCATACAAAAGGGGACACGTTTCTTCACCTCTCTAAGCATGAAAGAAATACACAGCAATTTTCATTACTTGTTCCTTACGCATACTGTTATACACATTAATAGCATTTTCAAATGAAATTCTAAAAGCCCTAGGTGACATGAATCCTAGGAAGTTACCTAGTTTAAAGTAGGTATGCTGCACTTAGAGTGAAGCTCTTAACAAAGAAAAATCTCTGGTGCCCTGCAAAGGCCCATCACTGATAGAAACGCCTGCGTCTTACAATGAAGTTATAATTGCAGTACATTTAAATTTCTTGGCATCATAGCCTGAAACTTCTAAATGTTTTCAAAAATGAAAAAAATGACTGCACTGACTGCAGAGATGCTGCGCTGCTAATCAGTGCTTAAAACTACACATATTTGTACCTACCTGTCTTTGCTGAACATTCAACAAAGCACCTCAATATCCCCGCTCAGTGAACTGTTGGAGATGCTGCTACGGGAACAGCAGTTGAAGTCCTTCCATTTGCAGCTAACATCTACCAGCGTGTTAGTGAAACAGCTTCCTAGCACAAAGACTGAATTTCCTGCTTGGGAGGAGGAAGTGTTACCCAAGTCAGATCCACAAATAACCTTATATCTACTTGAGGTTTGCAGACAGAAGCAAACATTTCGAGAACTTACTCCAAAATTCTACGTCTAGTTAGCTTCCTAACTTACTTTTCAGTTCTGAATGTAAGACCTGAGCTGCACTGCCAATATTGTGCAACTCTAAGAAATAATTTCCAACCTTCTGTAATGACTGTTCTTCAGAACCCTGCCACTGACGCGTGAAAATGGGGCTCAGTCTGGAAAAATGCAGTCACTCGCCTCTCCTTCCCCTGCTGAACTTTTTCATGGCAGCGTTCCCAACGGCTTGAAAGTTGTAGCTGTAAAACGAGGGGGCATCATGCAACTGAGCAACAGGACAGAATCTGAAGGAGACGAACCCACTGAGCACAACACTCCTGTCCATCAGAACGTAGATGACAACTGTCAAATAATTTGGCTTTAGTGAAAAAAACCAGAGCAGAGTATTATGTAGTAAAATGAAACCTCAGAAGAATATGCTAATTGCCTGATCTAGAAGTAACTCAGTGACACTGACTCCTTGCTGAGTATGTTCTAAACGCAGGGTAAGAAAATGCAGGAACCGTGTCACTTTTATATGTTTACATTTTTAAGCGTGCATTAGAGTGCCGAGAAACTAAACCCACTTGATTTCAAAAACAACATTCTACGCACGCTGTGTGGAAAACAAAATGCAAGCTTAGAAACACAGATTAAATAATACAAAACACAGAACATGAAAGACTGCCAAACTCTTAATCCTATCAATCTACTGACTTTAATCTCTTGCTTTCTCATTAAAAAGTGTTTCAGTAGAGTGGGGTTTCTTCCACACAGAGGAAGGGGTACGCAGCTCTGAATGGAAATCTACAATAACATTATGTATGTTGTCTGCGGACTTGAGAGTATAAAGAGAGTGTTATTCTTCAGCTGAAATTAGGCAGATGTCGATTACTAGTCAAATGATGTGGTATTTGAGGCTTGTGAAGCAGGGAGAAATATTTCTAGTAACATGAGTAGCAGCTGTAAAAACAGTGCAGAAAAATAAAACTGACCTTGAACAACATTAGGAAATCATGCTATTTTTTAGGTACTCTTTAAGTTAAAAGAATACCACACATCTGTTAAAAATACACTCACCTCTTCTATTTGAAAGTTTATAAAAACTAGATTTAAAAACCTCACTCCCATAAATTGAATGTACTGTTCTAANNAAAAAAAAAAAAAAAAATCACGTAATCTTCTGGTTTAACAAGGAAGCCAAACCTGATCCACTCTTGCCTTCAGCACAAGGAATTTCTGTATCCCAAGCCAAAAACACACAGAGATTCACAAAATCCTGACCCACCTGAAAGTCCTAATGAGCTTAAACACAGGCCTCCTACCTTCTGAAAGCCTCAAACGAAACTGCATTTTGGATGCAGACCAGCAGAGCTTTGTGTCAATAAAACACAAAAGAGTAATCAAATTCTGCAAATGATTAATGCTGAAAAACAATACAGTGCAAATTAATATCCATATGAAATGGTGATAAAATAATACTTGGTGTTTGTTTTATCAGCTTCAGAAGTATTAATGGGTTTTTCTTCAAGATGGTGAGTTTCTGGAATGCAGTACTTTTTTCTGAATAAAAATGCCATGAATAATAGTGAACAATGAAATCTACTCATCATCTAGAAAAGAAAGGTGTTTCACTGCTGTCTTGTGTAACTAAAAGATATGCGCAGTGGCTAGCAGGTATCCTGAAGCTTGCATAGTAATTCAGAAATCAACGCTGCAAAAGAATGTCTCCTTCACGCTGTAAGCACCAGAAGCACAAACTGTGTGGAACACCTGCCCTGCATGGCTGTGACAACACCAGGCACTGAAAAATGTGCCAGATTCAGCCTCAAAGCAGTGCATCGTTGTGTCTCTCTCATCGCCACACCGGTGGCACCATCAGTCAGTTGGCAGCACTCCTGTGGGAATCCAGGATTCTCTCTGACCTCCCACAAACACTGCACCAACCATTTGGACAAAATGCATCGGCGTTCATCCAGTACCTAGACCCTAGACTCAACTTCTAACCTCTCCCCCTTCCCAAGGTCTAGACTCTTCTGCATACCAAGTAAAATACACGTGAGTACTAGGAAACTATTTTTCAGAGGTGATGATGGTGGCCAGCAAATTTTGGTTAAAAAAACCCCAAACCCCACAATAAAACCAATTGCTGGTGAAGCATCTGGACACCCATGGCAGAAGTGGTCTCCAGCTGACTGGAGGTGCTTGACATAGAAAGCATTATGGCCATTGTAAACCATTTATATATATATATACATATATATAAGCAATAGAAGAACAGAATGAAACAGACATTTTCCATTAAAAGGACAGAAGTTAAACCACATGGATGCCAAATTCTTCTTTAAAGAAGTTAAAAACCAGTAAAACAATGAACAGAGGATGAAGCCCTTTCAGTGTTCCAGTAAATTCCTAACAACCAGATTCTGAAAGATCAGAACTCAAATTGAGTCCGTTTTGAAACGTGCAAGTTGCCTAGGAGTTTAACTCGGGTTGCTTGCCGTAAACAAAGGTACGGATTTACACGCCTCCAAGTTGAAAACCAAATAACCAACGCAGTAAAATGTAATTTTTGCAAACACAGAGCACTGACCTTCTCACATGCAGTACAGATCATCTCAAACCAAAATACGTGAAAGGGAGTTACAGCACTGGCAGAGCCTTTTTTTGGACTCAGACCAGAGAAAAATGAAGAAAATCATAAATGGGAACAGGATAAAAAACAGTGGCATTTTTATGAGACTACAGTTGGCAAATCCTTCAGTATGAACAGAGAAATCTGCTGCTAAGGCACGTACTTTGAAAAGGCCTGAAACATTTCAGGTTAAGGGCAACTGACTAAGCCATAACATTACTTTCCCGGTACTAGCACTCGATAGCATTACTCATTGCTTTGTCTCCTTAAAACAGAGCAGACCTGAGCCCTGCTCCAAGAGACACAGGCGACACGCAAAGATTTCCACAGCTACTCACCACATCGATGGATACGCTTGTTCCCTTGCTCAGTGCACAGTGTGCGAACGCTCAAGGACCCGTACGCAGTACAGACACCTCTACCGTATTTCACACCTCTCTTTTTCAGCGATTTCAAATAACTGAGACAGCATTACTGCTAATGCTGACACACGCAGATCAAACCCTGAGATGCAAATTTAAGGAAAAAAAAATATCTTCATTCTCCTAAAAATTATTTCTAAGTATCTAAAATAATCTGCTTTTAAAATATCAGAGGGTATGTAAAGCTACATGTTAGGTATTTAATTACTTATTTTAAAACATTATTTTAATGTCACTCAATAACTTTTGTCTTCTTCTGGATACAGTGTCCTCTTTGGCAGCATTAGCGATACCTGTAGGTTAAGCAAAAGTTACGATGCTCCTTTTTTCTTCATTGGCAAAACTCAAAGCTTTACAACACACAAACATGTCACGTAAGTCTGTTACACGACTGCAAAACCTGGCATATTTAGTTAAAAATAAGGCAGAGTTGCCTAGGGAAAGCGGTAATGCTGCACAGACAGGACAGCTGCTCTGAAGCACGGAGTAACTTTTACAACCTCTCGTACATCTTTGAACTTGTGTAAGCAATACAAATCAGCAGCCAACAGGCACTATTTCATTATTTACAATTCTATCCAAGCTATCTATTCTATCTTTTCTACTCTGTGCAGTTTGTCTTTAAAGTGGATTTATTAATTTTTGTCTGTTATGACAAATTCTGTGCACATTCCTCTTCCTTTCTGAGGTTAAGATTGTTCTCCTTCACCTGCTCTTTTCCCTCTCCGCAAGAACAGTTAAGCATATCAAATATCTAGTTTCCAGTCTAATGAATAGTGGTTTTTTTTTGGTCACATCTCTGTACTCATGGAAGCCGAGTATTCAAAACTGTGTTCCTTGGTTCCTCTGGCAGCTTTGATAGCATTACTCGCAGTATTCTTCTTCCAGAGACCAAGAGTTTGTAAGATTGCGCCATAATATACCGGGTAGAGCATCTATGGCATCTAGACACAAAGAAAGCAAATGCACTAGTGTGTCTATACCCTATCTTCGGACTTCATCTTGGACTCCTAGCATCATTTTACCACAGCTTGAGTTTGGGTGAATATGACGGACGAGGCCAGTTCTGCCTGCCAATGTTTAGCTAGTTTGCTTTCTTGTTGCTGACGTTTAAATTCCTGGCCAGTCACAGACAGACGCCTGACAAACTGGAAGCAAATCTGACCCACAATTCTGCATGCTGGGCAGCCTCCTCTAAATGTAAAAATCCCACCTGGAGCAGCTCTTTGGCTGTAAGGATGAATGAATTCCTTCCGTGATTTCAGACTTCCCCTCCTCTCCAGTCTCACCCTGAATCTGCTGAGTGAACTCACTCCCGGGGCACCGCTGAAGATCTCGGTACCAGATCTGCTCCCACTCTTCTCTTACAGACTACAAAGTCTTTTAGCACTTCTGTACTGCAAGGAGGGGATGGTCCTGGATTGTGTGGATCACTAACAGAGAAGGAGTGACAGGGTGCTAATAGACCCCTTTCTTAATCCTAGAGGTGAATACTCTGAAGACAATCACTTGTCCTTTGGGTGCCAATGTTCGGGAGCAGACAGCTCTTGGCTTGGTGTTGTTCTGGCCGGAATGTAACCTGCAGCACTACAACTGTACTGCAGTCTCTAGTTATTGCAGAGTAGTTTATGCCAACATTCAGAATAAAGTCATCAGTATTATACCACTGATTAGTTCATGCATCAATTCTGGAACTTTCCTTTATGATACCACAAAATAAATACAGGCATATAAAACTGAGAAAGCCTTTTATAGTTCATTTAAATCAGCAGTCTATGTTCTTAAAAGCAGAGAGGTGTACCTTTCATTAGCTGGTGTGAAGTTGTATCAGCACTGGTAAGAATGACTAACAAGTAAACTGAGAATGCATTTCTATGAATTTCTATTTTCATACACCCAACTACATGACCTGTGTTGATCATCCCCATTTCATAGGGAGAGCTACAAAAAAAGCGTACACACACAAAAGAGTATATGTGCAGTTTTACAAATGTTTCATAGCAAGCCCTTCCCCTCGCCACCATTCAAAATGCAGAGGCGAGATCTCAGAACGGAGGAAAAAGAACACACCTGACAGTAATACGAGCCTGTCAGCACAGGAACAGAAAAAGCCCTTTCACATACCAACCCCATATGGCCTGCAAAGCCCAGGTTCATTCCAGTTGTGTCCTGGTTTACCATGCAATTACTTTAGACAGCTGGACCTAGAAACTTGACTTGAGCTTCAGAAAAACAACGTGGATTCTCTTCTCCTGAATGTTCTTTTGATAGATGGTTGCAGTGAGCGTATAAACCCGCAACGCACTAGAGCCACTGCCATATTCTACCCGTGTTGTCTGGAGCCTATGGTCAGAGCAGCAGAGCTGCTGACAGGCAGGCACAGGAGCGACTGCAGAAGAACCACTGCAGTTTCTGCAACAGCGGCATTTACTTCCTTTGGGTATCTAAAATAGCATTGCATGTCACAAAGGTGTTTGCAGTAAGGCAAAAGGCAGCAGCGGCAAATCTCTCTCATTCATCTCTCTCGAGAAAAAAGAGTCTACATACAGGCTTTTGGTAAGAAAAAAACCACCACCCCACCCCTCCAAAAAAACCCAACAAAAAGACCTCTGGAGAAGAAGAATTTTTGAATTGAAACGTCAAGTTTTGACCAAACTCCAGGTCTCTGTGGTTAATTCTCCGGCAGTTGTCATGGTGGTAGTTCCCCTTGAGCCATATTCCGGGTGTGATCCTCCAGGAATTGTGACATTTACGTAGCAAGTTTAAGCTACTGCACCCCAAAAAGGAAAAAACATTCTGATAGATAGGTAGAAGTCTTTTATGGCCTCAAGTTGTGTCACGGGAGGTTTAGATTGGACATCAGGAAAAATTTCCTTACTGGAAGAGTGGTCAGGCATTGCAACAGGCTGCCCAGGGAAGCAGGTGGTGTTCAAAAACCGTGTAGATGTGTCACTTCAGGACATAGTTTAGCAGGCACGGTGGTGATGGGTTGACAGTTTGACCTGGTCATCTTAGAGGTCTTTCCCAACCTTAATGATTCTATGATTCTGTGACAAATCATCTTACAGCAGGAGGTAGAGCAGAAACAGCTGCAGGCTGTGTATGGAACGTTTTCATTTTGGTGAAACGACATACTTTTCCACACAAAAGTTCATCTGAATATAGGGGCCTTCAAAATTATGTATATAAATATTTTGTGTCCATAGTTCTGCTTTATTTCATATTGCATACTCTGACTGACATGTAATTTCAGAAAAACTCTTTTGTTTTCTATTTTTGCACATTTGGATGCTTTCTTCTATCTGTTCCCACAAATATTTGGGATGCTGTCCTCAACCCATCCACATAACATCACATTTCTATTTAGATTCCTCTCCTTGTGCCACTTCTTCCTTGTCCCTACAAGAGCAATAGTGCCTGGCACAGCCTGACTGAAGTGTCGAACACTAAAGAGACAGGTAGAAATAACTGCTCAAAAATCACTCCTCATATTTTAGGTAAATAAATGAAAGGGCTAAACTGAGGCAATAAAATATAAGGAAAAAACCACGACCTGCATGAGTCATTATCGCAACCTTGTTTGCAACTTTGTAGTAACTTACATCTTTCTTTTCCTGTCAACGTAGTTTTTAAAGTCTCATTTCAAGGTTTTTGTAACAAAGCTAATTCTGATTATAAACTTGTGTACGATACAAAATAAACTTTCCCAATTTCTTGAAAGACTGCTTAAAAGCGATGAATGAAATTTAGATTGAGATAGCTATGCCATAGTCTGCAAACGCAGTCTGAAACAAACTGGAGGCTACAGCTGAAACAGAGCTTCTTCCTCAAGATGCCTGTTTGAAGGATCCCAGTTCTGATTCCAAATCTCAAAAGAGATCTAATTATCCGTACATGTCAGGACTCACTGCTCTTACTTTCTTAATGAGGGCTAACCTACCCCAATCAGCAAGAATATTTAGCAGAAAGGATGGAGAAGATATACAACCTGTGTTCATCGTCTCGGCAGCTCCCTGCTTTTGCTGCCATGACAATGACCAGGTGCCGCTTCCACAATGTGCAAGGGGCCTCAGAGGCGCATCAAAGGAGATAAATCCCAGGGCAAAGCAGGAATCCAAATGGCTGGCACAGCTCCAGTACCACATGGCTTCCTCTGCACGCAGAACTGCACTTCTTTGCTCCTGGCCCTCAGAATCTATTGCAAGGCTAAGGGACAGGACTCTGCCCTTATTTTTACAAAAAACAGCCGAGGCATCCCAGTCCGGGCAACCTTGCCCTCATATTCACTAACCTACCTATTGCTGAAGGACTGGAGCTCGTTAACTATGGAGTTCTGCTTCAAGCTGCAACTCCCTAACCAAAAATAAATTCATTTACGAATCATAGGTATTACATAGTTTATTACTGATACAATGAAAACTCTAGTGCAGCTAATATTTCAAACTGCATGTATCCTTCATGATAATAATGTACAAATCTACTTTAATTCTAGAAGACAGTGAAATATTTTTCTTCCGATAGAAATCATGCCCCAGAAACACAAATACTGAACTAAACTCAAGTAAAACGAGTTTAATAGTAGTCTGTATTTCTCATAATACTGTGACATTACACACTTGACAACTTTGTTCAGGATGTTATCAGAGTCTAAAGAGATGTTCAAACAGATTTTCAAAGCTCCAGGTGTCTGTCTCCTTATCGGTCCATCTTTAAGATTTACACTCTTCTTCACAATATTTTTATGATTACTTTTATTTATTAGTAGGTTTATATATTTAAAATCAGAATGTCCATAAGCAATTATGATTTCTTGCTCTTCTTTCCAGTAATATTTAAGAATATTTTATTAAGTATTTTTCATTATATAGTTGCTGATATTTAACAGTTTCTGGGGAAAAAAGATCTCATTTACCATCAGATCTTACCTTCTTCCTCACCTCCTGTTTCTTAGGATAATAAAGTCATCTGGGGAGTAAACTCCAGTTTGTTTTCCTTTTTGAAGGAGTAATGAAGTTTATTACTATTGTTGAGTAAAGTCGCCTGCCTTCAACAATAGTGCTGTGACCAATAATTTAAGGAAAAAGGCTAAATAGCGTCATCTTAAAACCTGTATAAATACAACAGTACTATATAAAATAGTATCATAAAGAATACTGAATAATACTAATTTGTAGCAATGAGAGTAATTCTTCACTGAACAGTTTTCCCTTTGTTAATGCCTTAGAAATAACTCAAAGTCAATAAAGACACTACTTGTAGGGAACATATGAATTTCAGTGGACAAATCGCCAGGATTTACTTCATTCTGATTCCGTCTGTCTCTGTGACTTGGTACGGGGCCTTCAGTATGCTGTTTAAACTCTTTGTGCCCCCTCTTCTGTGAAAAAGATGGTCAGATTTCATTGCATATGCCACTGTAGAGTGGTCAAATTAATGTAATGGCAGTGAATTTCTTGTAAAAAAAGCCCCTAGTATATGTAAGTAGTTCCTCATGATCATAAAAATCTCTAATATACAAGGTGATGGTATGGCTTATTTACATTTAAATAATTAGTGCAGCTAATTTCAGAGAGAAACCATACAGGTTTGGGAAAGATGCCATTAACGCCTAACTTTCTACCCTTATTGCATATAAACACTGTCGTGTTGTATAAAACCCACCACTTTTCCCCGACTATGTAAACACAAACATATCTGATCTTGTACTAAGTAAGTTCTGTCCTTTACCCTTTTGTTGATGCACAAAGGGTTGGAAGATGTTTATTATTATTAAGGGAAGAAGGAACAAAAATCTTCCTAACACATCTCTGACAACGAATGTCCAACGGCCGAGCAGATTTACTAACCAGGAGATTGACCTCCTCCAACGGCACTACGCTGTGGCACCGGGAGCGGGAGCAGCGCCTGCTCGGAGAGGCGGAACCTCCACGCTACGGACTCAGCGTCATGGTGGGAGCCGGTAACGGCCAGCACGACGCCTGTTCCGAGGCTCTACCTGCACGGCTTTGACCACATTGACTGAACCGAGACAACCTTCCGCTACAAAGTGGGGATGAAAGTTCAAATTTTAGACAAGTACCATGAGTTACAAAATACCCATTCCGCAGAAACGCTGCATCCTACTACTGAAACACTACAGTGAATGTCTTTTGAAAAAAGTTATATATCTTTAATGCAGAACGAATTTGAGGCAGACTGAATTATTGGCATTAGGATATGAAGGCTATGCATATGTATTTCATATATGCAAATTCCTCATAAGGAACCAATAACCGTCTGACAGATAAAATAACATTATTACAGTAAACAGCCGGAGGTTGTTCTCAGTCTAACAGGGGAGAAGCCAAGCCAGCCTTGGTACACTTGAAACTCTTTCTTGAAAAGAAGTGCAGACTAGGAGGAATCCTAGACTATAACCACCCCCTGACCCACCAGCGGCCAGAGGGATATGGCTAGGCCCAGGAATGCTAAATCAGGACGTGCTTGTGGTTAAAACCAGAAGCAACCACACGAATAAGAGGTTTTAGGAGACAGCTAGACGACACTGATTGAAAAAAATATTAAAGCACAGAAAAAAGAAAAACAAGAAGGAGTAAAAGGCCCAAAAAGATCTGTGTGCATTTGAATCTGGTTTCAGGAGAACAGAACAGTAAAATCCAAATAACTAAAGATTTAGACATCCTGTAACAATTAAACTTTCCCGCCATTAAAAAAAAAAAACAAACCCACACCGCACCTCAGTTTGGTCTTCCCTTGCCATCTGGAAGCTTTCTCTTAAGCAAACAAATGAAACACACACAGCATAAAAATAGTTTTCATTTTCTTCTACACACCCAGAAAAAGATCTCTTAATGACAAACCCCCAAATGTTGTACTTTCAGCCTTACGTAACTCCATGGAGACCCCCTGAGCTATCACTGATCATCTGTAATGCTCCTCTCAGACACTAACAGGCAGAATTTAATAAAAATATGAAAATGAGTAATGTTTCAACGTTAAACACAAGGGGAAAAGTAGTTTTAATTATCCTACCAATGTTTGTGTTCAGTGGGCAGGAAAAGATTTCCTGCACATAAACAGCGTTATGGTATTAGGAAAATAATGGAGCTAGCTCCTAACCGTTGTCTCGCCCCTTACCGTCTCTACAGAACGAACTCTTCAATGAGAAAACGTTTCTTTAGGAAGTAACGACACAAAGGAAAGCAAAACGGGACAACATGATTCTAATCTGACCTTTCCAGAAGTGCATTACACACAACCCACAACACTTCTTTTTTGGCACTAGATCAAAGCACTGAAGGAAAGCACTGTTAATTTGTGGGAACGCAGCACATCTGCAGATGATTAAAGAGATGCTGCCACTCACCCTTTGAAATGGGGAATCTGCTGTTCACACTTAAAAGAACTTTTCCAATCCAACTCGTAAGCCTGAAGTGCTCCTTTAAGAGAGTTTCAGTGGCTTGGGAGAAGGGAGCATTGTGCCAAAAGAGAGAGGACTCCAGCTCTGAAGCTGTAGGCATCTGCATCATGTTGATTACTACATCTAGTTTGCTCTGCTAATCACCGAGGAAATGAGAATTGCCCATTATTAGATGCGACTGACCTCTATTTGGCTGTACGGAAGATTAAAATCTGGGTTTCTTGTTTCTTTGCTTTAGATGTGATGTTTAGAGGTTGATCCATCAAGGAAATGATTTTTGGGGAAAAGCTTGATTTTGATGCCAAAAGATTTTACCCTGCATCAGCTTGACTTTTTTTTTCAGTGAAGAGGAAGGATGAGGATTTCACTGTAAGAGGGGTCAAACCCTGGAACAGGGGCTGAGAGAGGCTACAGAATCTCCATCCTTGGAGATACTCAAAACTCAGCTGGACACAGCTGTGAGCATCCTGATTCAAGCTGACCAGGGGTCTGGACTAGATCTCCAGAGGCTCCTTCCAACCCAACTTACTCCATGAAATATCACACCTGTTGCATACTCAGTTGGACAGAATGGTTCCTTTCGTCATAAAAAATAAACCCAAAATCAAAAAGAAAGTGTCTGAGAGTTGCTCTCACGCTGCAGAGTACTTTCTGGTCTCTATCATACCTGCATCAGGCGCACACCCGTGACAGAGAGAGCACATCCAGCCATTCCCACCACAAAACGCAGACGGCCTTGCATCGAGCCATATCTGCGCAACGGTGAGCGGGACTTCCAGCTGCAGGGGGACTGCGCCGCCCTTTGCTGCGATCTCTCCACGCAAACGCAGACTCTTCATTCTAACAAGCACCGCATCGGCAGAGAAGCTGCAGAAGCTGCAGCAACCGTCCAGAACGCAGCCAAAGGAGGACTCTGATTGCTTTTCAGGGGTAGAGGTCCCTACAGGAATTTTGGCTGCATACCGTATCCTCAGAATCCTGTTGTTCTCTGTGCCCAACAGTCTGGTACATTTTGAACAGCATCTGCAAGAGAGGTGCCTCGAACAGACAGGAAAACAAACCATTTCTTCTTTCATAAAATCCCATCCTTTCCTTGTCTGAAGAATAGGAAATAAATGAGTGAGAAGAGGGAGTAATTAATTTATACAGGTTAACACAACTAATGACGTGTTATGTTAAGAAAAATGCTAAAATCTATAGTCTCAGAAAAGTGAACGGACTATTCTCTTCTTGTCTTCCGACTTCACACATAAAATCGATGCGTTAATCTTGCCTTGCATGGCCTCTCACAGTATTAACTTCAAGTCTATTTAACTGATCAACAATTCTGTCATCAACAGAAGTGTTCCTTTCCTTTGCCCACGGATTATAATGATGGGTGTTTTTTATAAAGTTTTATGGGATTCAGGTCTTCCAAAGATTTTGATGGACAGTTTTTGTCAAAACTGAGTGGTAACTTACTTCAGATTTCCATATTCATGGAAATTCAGATTTATATCATAGGCAGCCTACGTACTTTCACTTTCAGGAGTTAACTCAATTTAGTGTTCTTCTAGGAACAATCCTTAAAATCTACTTCTAGCTAAAGTATAAAAATATTGCTAAAATCTATCAATACAATTTTCACTATTGCTTGTAAAATTAGGCATATGCTTATTTGCATTTAAATCTTTTTCTCTATTACAGTGATTCGAGCAAAAATCTCCAGTGAAAAGGTGGTTCCTGCCAGTGATAATCCTCTTGATACCCACAAAATGATCCGGTATGAAATCAAACAAATAAAGGTACATGGCATCACTTAGCTATTTTGAAGTTGAATGCTGATAACCTGTGTATATGACTACAAGTCAGCCCTCAAGGCTCTAAGCTGGGACAGGCTCCAGCTGCCTCCATGGTTAGACCCAGGTGAACTAGACAGAATAAATCAAAGTAGAGATTAAAAAAGCAAGCAAGCTGTTCTGACATTCATGAGCTACTTGCTAAACTGTATTTTGATGATGCAGTTTGTTACTCACCATCACTTTGCAAAGCCTATGACAACAGACGTCGATCTCTGAACGGTGCTGGATGCATTTGCTGCTTCTGGCGGTCACTTCACCACCCATGCTGCACTGTGACACTGCAACCCTGTCTGGATGACGCAAACGTTATGAGCAGAGGAAAGCGTTTCCAGCTGCAAGGGCCTTTGTTCATAACTGAACAGAGATATTTGCAGAAACAGGAGTCCCTCCCTGATACTTCCATAAACAAAACTCCATTGGTACGGAAGTTGCTAGGAAAACAAACACCAAGTGGGACCACTCCAAAAACACAGTCATTCAGAATCCCACAGGATTTTCCTATTACTTGTTCAGCTCCAATAAGGAGACACATTCATTACAGTACCTTAAGAAGACCTATCCTGATCCCATCCAAGTCACCATCAAACTCTCACTGATATAAAAAAACGTCCCCGATGTACCTGTTTGGGGAATACACACAACATAGGCAGTCTCCTTCAGTTCAAATGTATTAGCATGCGTGGGTGGGGGTTTTCTGCCTGTTTTGGTTTGTTTGTTTGTTGTTTGAGAAAACCAGGTGGTTTTCTCTTTCTTTTTCAGAGAAGATAATTTTCTATTATTTGTGTTAATTTGTATTATTACATTTACTGGGAACATTTCAGTAGATCATTGTGAACAGCTACGTGCTTTCAAAAAAATTCAGTCCTTCAAACTGTATCAGTAGATCACCTCACAGGAGTTTTACTCAGAAAAATCTACAGTAAACAAGAATACCTCAAAATATTCACAAGCACGGTTATCACACATGGCTCTTGTTAAGGTTTTATAGCAACTTCAACAAGCCAATTCATTTTACCTTGCTAAAGCAAACCCCAAAAATCTTTGTCATCTGCCACTTTCTGCCTTCTTAAACTACTAAGGATATTTAAAAACATTTCTTTACAGAAATCAATATATAAATACCAGAGAAATTCTCTGTGCTCCCACTAGCACTTTAGTTTTCTGTTGCTACTCTGCAACACTTGAGTCACCTTATAGAAATGCAAATCATCTTCTACTTCAGCACAAACAAGAAGAAGGAGAAGTCTAGGCTGTGTTACTATTTTCAGTCTCTAATCCTGTTCTTCAGTAACAGCACACTGAAATCTCTGAAATACATTCACCCATTGGAGCTGCTTTGGAGTTTCTCCCAAATTCTCCCAAGTGAAGGCCCATTCAAAACTCCGGCAGCGGTAAGAGATCTTCATTTAATTCCACTAAGCTTCGGCAGGCAAGTCAGCTAGGACTGTACAAAGCAGAGAGATTTATTTTCTAGTCAAAGATGCTCTCCATCATCGCATACAAACTAGATTAAGGATAAGCAGGTCCTAAGAGTCCCACCCTTCACATTCTGACTCATGGCCAGAAGCGAGCTCAGAAGAGGGAGCTGCTGCGGCTCATGCCCCGGCATGCAGGCTGCCGCGGGACCCAGCGCCGCGTCTCCCACAAACCTGTCAAAGCATTTCTGCTCCAAACCTCCGCAACACACAGTGGGTGAGCAAGCCAGAGCTTCTGTAAACTGCAAATCTTTGGTGGGATGGCGTGTAAATTCAGTGTGGCATGGAAATAAATCCAGAAAGGCAACTCTGCCTGTGCCTGGTAAATCATACAGGAACCGACAGAGAGTGATGCACCCTGTTCTATTCTAAATGTACAACTGAGAGTCGGCATTTGAATAAAAATTAAACAGGATTTGGTATACTGAAAACATACTAAGAAACACTCACTTTTAAATTAACCGAAGTTTCATAGAAAAGCGTTATGGACAACACTGTAAAGTCCACACCAAATTACAAAAGTAAAGAGAGTGAGGAATTTTAAATAGCCCATGCCTGTAAACATTTGGTACGTGTAAAATAGTGAATTAAATTAATCTAGTGTTGTATGCAACCAGCCAGATGTGGCCACCTCAATGGAGAGGGACAGTTCACAGCCTGACTGGTAGCATCACAGACACGGCTCGTCAGAGACCTCCAGCACTGTGAGCCGCCTGGATCCGCGACCTCCTTCGTCTCGCAGCCTCCTGAGTAACGATGGACTGCGCTGACCAGAGCAGTAACTTGGCAACGCTAGCTCTCACCTTTTCCCTCAGATGATAACATTTAGAAGAATCTAAATTAACAGTATATGTCAAATGGTAGAATATTGTTTTTCACTATTCTAGTCTTCTCTCAAGTGCTTACAGAGCAGTTTCTACTATTGTAAACCTGCTGGCCTGCAGTCACGACAAACTGCACAGTCCCTTCAGCGTCAGATGGCACTGCCCACGTGTTTCTGGCTCACCCTGTGCATACACATTTACAGGATTGGAAGGACATCCTAAGAATTCGCTTCACATCACACAGAAAGTAAGGAGAGATGCTCAAATCACCTTCTTGAACTGTAAGATCGATCAAGCGAAAGCATGATGACCAACTCAGTATTAGTTTTGGTGAATACTTTTTAAGCCACACACATGTTCACACTTCCCTCAGCAATTCTTCTCCACAGCTGGAACAGAAATACAGCACCTACAGAGGTTACATTTTACCGCAGCTGTACATTCAGCAAACACCGCTGTGTCTCATTTACATTACTCTCTGGGCTATCTGACCTGTAACAGTAGTGTGACTGGTTTACACTAGTCCTCTTACAAAAATTATATTTCTGTTATTTTAAATCCAGTGCATTAGGCTTAGCATTAAAACATTTGTATTTTCAGACAGAAATATTATTTTGTTATTCATCTCCAGAAATACGAAAAAAAATGATGGTGTTTATTAATTTTATATATATGGGTTGGCATGTTAAGAAGCCATACGATTTTTCAATGACTGTTATTTTCTTTTATTGCAATATTTACAGCATTATACGAAAGAGAGAAGAAAATACGTGATTTATTGATATGCAACTGAGTATCTGTCTTTGTAACATTATTATTATTGACTTGGTTATACTTACTCTGAGGAGTAATTACTGTTACTGACTTGGTGATCATACTTACTCTGAGGAGCCACCTGAATATTAACACAGCGCCATCACCTTTCATGCCACTCTGTCCTACGTTAATCAGAGTAGTAAAGTAAGGCCCAAGATGTTAGTCATACATGAAGTCAACACATTTTACCAAACTAAGCTAGTCTAAGCAAAACTGCTGAGTATTTCCCACAGAAGCTGTATGGCTGGAAACCCACTGGAAGAGTTCGACTTCTCTTACAAGATGGTGGGGTCTCCTCGCAGTGGGAGTAAGAGGAGGTATTTAAGCTAAACCAAACAGTATCTACACTTCATAATGATGCACGCAGGTTTAAAGTTGGATATTAGTTACCACATAAAGCTAAGAAAATCAGCCACGATACAGCTGAACAGGCTTAGAGAAAAAAAAAAAAAGATAGAAGAATGTACTTATTGTAACAGGAACATGACTGAGACGCTAAAAGTAATACAGTCATCCTAAAACCTTAAAGCCACAGCCGTGCGCCTGTCTCAGTTCTGTATCTCCGAAGGACGGGGACAGTATCAGTACAGACTTCAGCATCAGGCTCACATCTCTCTATCATCCTTTTGTCTCTCCTCATCCTTTTTTCCTAACTCCATGTAGTCCTACCAGAACTTCACACCAAACGGCAGATTCGAATGAAGCCATCTTATCCCTGTACAGAGAAAGCACCCACGCTTTTAGGAGATGGGAGAATGTGCTTGAGAAGACCCAGTATGATTTACTGAAATAGACAGAAGATTAAAATTTTAAGAAATGCTTTAACAAATACCTAGGGCAAAACCCAAGATAGGTCAGACTGTAATTTCAAAAAAAACCCAACCAACCAACCCCCCC
>Ga0065711_1036704_pt1 | contig 20693 bp, 11 predicted proteins | sample Hoacrofraction12_FD_59098 | JGI IMG/M metagenome (GOLD analysis project Ga0065711, IMG submission 59098) | Hoatzin crop microbial communities from Cojedes, Venezuela - Epithelial fraction 12 v2 (version 2) | ecosystem: Host-associated > Birds > Digestive system > Esophagus > Crop | place...
TGCTCAGAGCCCTGTCCAACCTGGTCTTGAATGTTTCCAGGGATGGGGCCTCCACCACCTCTCTGGGCAACCCGTTCCAGTGTTTCACCACCCTCATTGTAAAGAATTTCTTCCTTATATCCAGCCTAAATATATAGAGAGAGACTACATTCTCCTTTTCTCTCTAATACAGAGACTACATTCTCCTTTTCTTTATTAGTGTAAATGTATTATGTATAAATCTGCTTTTTAAAATTATAATTTCAAGTAATTCAGGGAGAAAATATTTAAAAATGTAAAATTGTTTTGCAGTCAGAAGTCATCTTTGACGGTTCAAAATCTGTGTTTCTCTGTTAGGTTTTGATGACAACCAGAAGTTTTGTAAAGAGATATTTACTTGTGGACTGTTCTTTAAAAGAGTATTAATTAGAGTTAATCTTCCTAATTTTATCTCATTAGGTGCTGAATAAGCATGACCGTGCTGAATGACCATTTAACTGCCTGGATGATTTAGGTTGTATTCTTACTTTTTTTTGGCTCTTGCCCGAGATCAGAGAATTGCAATGGCTTTAGAATTTTCTATTTTTTTCACAGAATCACAGAATCACAGAATAGTAGGGGTTGGAAGGGACCTCTGTGGGTCATCTAGTCCAACTCCCCTGCCAAAGCAGGGTCACCTACAGCAGGCTGCACAGGACCTTGTCCAGACGGGTCTTGAATATCTCTAGAGAAGGAGACTCCACAACCTCCCTGGGCAGCCTGTTCCAGTACTCCGTCACCCTCAGAGGGAAGAAGTTCTTCCTCATGTTCAGACGGAACTTCCTATGCTTCAGTTTGTGCCCATTGCCCCTTGTCCTGTCACTGGGCACCACTGACAAGAGTCTGGCCCCATCCTCCTGACACCCACCCTTCAGACATTTGTAAGCATTTATTAGGTCCCCTCGCAGTCTTCTCTTCTTCAGGCTAAACAAGCCCAGCTCCCTCAGCCTTTCCTCATAGGACAGATGCTCCAGTCCCCTCATCATCCTCGTAGCCCTCCGCTGGACTCTCCAGTAGCTGCTCATCTTTCTTGAACTGGGGGGCCCAGAACTCCACACAGTACTCCAGATGGGGCCTCACTAGGGCTGAGTAGAGGGGGAGGAGAAACTTCCTCGACCTGCTGGCCACTCTCCTCTTGATGCATCCCAGGATCCCATTGGCCTTCTTGGCAGCCAGGGCACACTGCTGGCGCATGGTCAACCTGTCGTCCACCAGGACCACACAAACCCCACCAAAGCAGCATGTATAGTTGCAACGGTATTCCATATATTCCTGCAAATTTTATGCTTTGTGCTAATTTACAACAATGAGCAGTTTGATAAATAAATCCGTGTAAGAGCTGTACGAGCTTCATTACACAGCCACATACTTTTACTGTCACTGTCTTTGTCAGTCCTCTGTCTTGCTCCTCTTCTCTGTGTGTCAGATTTGAAATAGGCCTGTGAACTTTTTCAGAACTTCATCAGATGCTGTGTTATATTGAAATAACTTAAATCACTCCTCCTGTTTCTTCTTGATTTAGATTATGAAACATTATAAATTTCCCTACCTTTCTGTCTGACTCAGAGCAGCAAACAGAATGTTTTCCCTTGCATTTTTGTAGTTCAGGACACTTTAAATGTTGCTAGGCTGTATAGGAGCTGTTTACAATTCTCATCCTCCAAAGAATCACTCTTACTTTCCAGAAACATTTTGGACAATTGAAGAACGTCACAATCCTGGCCACCACTTAGGCCGTCCGGTTCTTGTGAGGTTTGCAGTCTGAGTACATGTTTGGCTTGTTCATAGGCAAAACCTTTGGACTATTACAACACCTGTGAGAAAATATTTAGCTTGCAATAGATTTGGGCTATGCTACCGTAAGGGAAAAATAAACAAATAACAACTAAGTATATCCTTCAAGGCCTATTTTTATATAGCCTCCTCTAGCTAGACAAAAGAATCAACAAGGGGCTTGCAACACTGCCATCTGGTGACTCCCATACAGTGAGCCCTAATAACTGGATTCATTTTCAACACTTGCAAGTTTGTAGCACAAAAGGTACCCACAATAATTAGGAATGTCTTAATTCTCATTTTAACCAGTAAAAAACAAGTTAATTTTCATACTTGGATACTGTCTGGGGTCAGGGAAGTGCTCTGATTACTTTCTATATTTATAAACAGCAGTCAAAAAAGTAAGACATACAAAATTATAGAAAATAAGAATATTAAAATATTACCTCACATGTTAATATACACATACTTGAAACTACAAATGAGCTAATTATGTACGGTTAAGGAAAACAGTGGAATGAAGGAAAACGTAAGCAAAAGTTCTTTCAGTCTAGTGCTATATATTTAAAAATCTGGAGAAGTAAGATCATTCTTGAATTAGTACTAATATTGGACCATTCCTTTGAAAAGGCAACTGTGATGACCCAGGTAACCTAAGGCCAGTCAGCATCACAAAAAACCCAGGGAAAATTAATGAAAAAACCAATCAGCTGATGTGGGATTCAATTAATACAAAACTAGAGGAATTAATGTAATCAAAGATGGTCAACACGGTTTTGTATAAAATAGGTCTTGTTAAATAAAACTTACTTCATTCTTTGGTGGGATTATTAATTTGGTTTAAAATCAAGTCACCACTCTATCTGTAACTGCATTCTGGGCTTTTGTAGGGAGTTTTGACTTTAGAAAGCCTGACAGACATTTCTTTTTTTTAATGGCCTAAACAATCTCAGCAAAAACTCCTTTCACAGGATTCAGAAATGGCTAAATCTTCGAACATTCAGTTTTCAAAAGCAAATACATTGTTGAGACTTGCTTTAAATAAGGACAGGACATACCCATAAGCACATGCTATGGCCAGATTCTATAATGCAAGACCACCCACAAGCAAGGGCACCCATCCTGATTTTAGCAGGGCGCTGCAAGGTTCAGTAGCTGAGCTGTTACTTTGTCATTGATAATCTGGAACTAAATGAAAAAATCGTTGCCGATACGGTTCGTAGATTACACAAAAGCTGGCAGAGTGGTAAATGTAAAGACAAGACAGACAGAAAGAGGGATTTTGAACTGTTCAGTAAGGCGGACCAACTGAAATCCATTTTAACGCAGACACGTGAAAAGCTAAACACCTGGGAGCAAGTTGGGCCATACTTGGAAAGTGGAGGGGCATGTTCTGCAGAACACTAACTCCAGAAAGGACTTAAGGGATCACTGAGAAACCACAATTCAAAGGGAACTGTGAGTGTGATACTGGAGCAGAACAGCGAATAGGGTAGACCGATCTTATCTCCACACACAGCACAGGTGAGATTGCTGTCAGACAGAAGGAAAGCCAAAAAAACCCACAGGCTGCAGAGGAGACCAGAATGAGCACTGGAGAGAAGAAGAAAAATGCTTTACAGAAAGGAAAATCCTTTCAGCTTATCAAAAAGAAGATAGAGTAGTGACTTGATTATAATAGTTCCCTCAGGAGAAAATCCCACAGACTAAAGGGTTCTTTAGTTAAGAAGGAAAAAGCATAACAAGCAGCTGTGTACTGAGCTCAAGCCAGACAAATTAAAACAAGAAATAAAGCACACAAAGTTTAATAGTAGAGATGATTAACTGTGGAACAAACCAACAAAGGAAGCAGTGGATACACTATCTCTATTAACGTCTTCAACTCAAGAATAAATGTCTTTTTGGATATGCCTTATCTAAACACAAGTTATTGAACTCAATAGAGAGGCTGCTGGGTGAAATTCAAAGGCTTGTGAAATGCAGGAAGTCAGAGTAGATGATATAATGGGAACATTTGCAAAGACTAATCTTAGCCTCAGGATACTAGTCTCCTTGGGTTACCTCTTCAGTCAACAGAGAGTTTCCTTCAGAGAGCAATTCAGAGAAGAAGAATAACTTTAGTGCTCTGGTTTGCCCCTCTCCACCAAGAGCTTGCCTCTCTCCACTGACTGCAGACAAAACCAGAGGTTTAAGGATAGCCAAAATCATCTGGGTTTTTCATTAAAATACCACCACCCTAAAGCATAAAATTATGACAGTATTAAATATTTGGGGAAGGGCTTAGCGGCTGAACTGTGGGGAGGATGGGGATGGGGACAGTTCTCTTTTCACTAATTAACCCTTGATAACCTCATCTGATTATGCTGGGAGCTACAGTTTGTTCCCTGAGAGATTATCATCCACGGTGAGAGGCAGAAGATTAACGTGGTACTTCTCTCCAACTCCCTTAAACACCCTGCTTTAGAAAATCTCCATCCTTCCTCCATTCCCCTCTCATTTTGGAGACCCCAGGCAAGCAACAGATCCAGAAACACATTTGGTGGGCAGAAGTGGGTTCTTGGCCAGGGCACAGGTGGGAGAATTTGTCCTGCCTCTAATTTCTCTTTTCACTACTGGAAATGGTAGGAATTGTCTTAATTCTTACCTAATCTACCACGTCTAATAAATGTGGCTATTCATTTGGTATTTATTTCAAATTGTGATGCTACTCTGTTACTGGTACATCCATTGGTACATCCTCACCGGGGAGGCATATACTCTAGTTAGTCTACGTGCCGCCCTTCTCTCGGTTGTGCCTTCTTGTCTTAAACATTGTAGATTGCTGACTAGCTGCCAGAAAGTGCATAAACACCAAAAGGGAAAAACTAAAATGGTTATGAACTACAGAGGGTTGCAGAGCTTCCTTTGGTGCAGTTTTTAAGACAGTTTGTGTAAATTTTATTATTGTCAGCGAAAGGAAAAAGATTTGCTACGCTGAAAACTCTGTTGTGGCTATTCTACCACTGATATAGCCTATCTGAATAAAAATGAAATGCTTAAAATACAAAATGTTAAGTGCTTAAACCTCTGTTCTCTCTCTTGTAAGCCAAAGTCATGCAATCAATAGCATGCTTTCTTATTCTTCCTTCTAGTTTTGAAATGTTTTCAAAAATGAATCAAAAGGTTAAATTGCACCTATCCTTCATTAAACTGGAAATTGATCCTAAAATACTGTTTAGTAGAATCCCTGCAAAACTAACAGAGGGGTATTTTAGCAAGCTGCAGCAGCGGTTGCAAATGTTTGTCTGCCATCTAGTGGGACATGCAACAGTTTTCAGTAAAACTTACATTAATCCTCTTGCTTTGTGTTTCACAAATATTGCAAGTTCTTAAAAAAAATAATTACAGACGTAATCACGAAAAGCATGAAGGACAACGGTACCCTCCTCATAAAATTCTTTAACAACAAACTTTAATCGCTCCGAAGACAAAATAGTCACCTTTGTGGATACAAAGGTCTGTAACACGAATCGGGTTGTGCCAGCTGATTATCATTGAAGCTGGGACAGATACAGATTAGTACGTTGAAAAGTGGAGGAAAGCTCTGGTTTTTATTCTGAGATGTTTTACTGAAGACATTTTGGGTAAACCTAAACCTATAAACAGAGGTCAAATGTGACTTGGATACCTAATATTTGACACAGCACAGGACAGTAATAATAAAAAGCAAATAAAAGTTGCATTTTAAAAGAATGCAGGATATTCTTGATACTTATGTGATATCTTTAGACACAAAATTAGCATACATATGCCAATGCACTGGATACCTACACTGCACACTGTAACACTCTTCAGGCATGTTAGGGATACATAAATACAGAAGTTTGTGCACTAGGACAAGGAGCAGATCTGGACATGCAGAATACCCTGCAACTCCAGCCGCTCTGATAGTTGTACACATATTATGACCAATAGAAATAATTCTACCAAAACTGTTTCCAGGAGAAAAATGAGTCACCAAGAAAACTCTTCATTGAATAGTACCTGAATATCTTGGGGAAATACTGTAGAAATGACTGCTGAAAAATTGGAAAACATTGAAGCTTGACCCCCTTTACTGACAGAATTAAAATTGAAGGGAGGGAGGGGAGAGAGGGAATGGTGCATTGTGGCAGATGTAGTTGGCAGAAAAACCCAGCTCACAGAAGAGAAATGGGAGCACAAGACGTAGAATGACAAATTATGATAACATTATACTGAATGAAAATCTTAGGAGCTTTAGCAAAATTATTTTCCTTTTTATTTTAATTATTGCTATTTTTTAACATTTCCATGAAGGAAAACAACCTATTTTAACTAGAGTGCCCTCTCACAGGAAAGCTAAAGGATCTGCCAAAACAAAATCATGTCTTTATGTGCTCCATTTGGTCACAGTTAGACAAGAAATGACAATGTCCACTGTTGGTTCATGTCCTGTATTGCTATTCCACTAACTTCAATACAGCTTCACAGGGTGCAAGTCAATGCTCACTTTGGCCCAACACATCTGAAAATGGTACGGCCACTGCAGAGTCATTTAATTAGCGCAGCGGACAGCCATTGACTGACAAAGACTGGCAGCTTTAGTACTGATGTTGTTCTTCACAGTTAAATGCATACCCAGAGATACCATGCTAAAAATACAGGCCAGGTTATCAGCCTGTGTACGTGCCACAGACATTTTTCTGCCTTCAATATGAGTGCAATAGTCACAGCATGTAGGAACAAATAGCAGTGCATTTACCTTGTTGAGTTGTTCCTATGCCTGAGATTGGTTTCACATGAACAGTGAAGCTAAAGAAAACATTAATTTTTGAATTAGAAAAGCACTTGATTTGAAAGGAGTCTGAATTTCACTTCAGCCTGCACCTTTGAACTAAGAGGCTTCTTTTTATATGTCCTAGGGAACACTTGTTCAGATGTTTTTATCTTTATTTTAGTATGTGTAAGCGTATGATTCTCCTTTAAATTCCCCATTAAAGCTTATATATGCCAGAGTACTGTATTTGTAAGTGTTTAGTATTTATCCTTTTTTCTTACACCATTTATATCTGATAAAGTCTTGAGCTCCACATGCTAGCTGCATTTTACTGTGAGATCCCAGCTTTTTCGCAGCTCTCAATCACAAATAGTAAATAACAAACTGCTGCTCACAATACAATTCGAGTTCGACACAAATTCACTGGTCACAAGAATGAGACTATTTTTCTGTTCTTGGTTAGCTGTTCCCTCCCAAAATCATAATCCATCCTGTTCACAGTCATCTGCCCTTCTAAACTGGCTTGGGAGCAAAACCAGGGAGGAGTGCCGAGCAGCCTTCGGAGGGGGAAAGAAGAAATGTCACGGGGAGATTTTCTGGGAGCCTGGGGAAGCGGGATGGAGCAATAGCTGATGACTTTGCTCCTTCAAGAAGCGTCCTCATAAGTTGCGCCGACGGGCTGTGATGGAGGAGGGGGTCAGCAGCCTCATCGTCTCACCACTGCCAGCTTCAAGGCCAAAACACCACTGGGAAAAGCCAAAAATGTTCTAGCACGGCCACTCCAGGGCCGTGTCTGCCTGCAGTTCCTCTCACCGGGCTGGGCCCAGCTCCCACCCACCCGCGGGCTGATGTCCCCAGGGAGGTGACCGATGCCCGGGGCTGGGGCTGTCCCCTGCTGCGGCTCCATATTGCTGAGAGTGTTTAACTTCTTACACGTCATGTATGGAGAGCAGGGCAGTATGGCTCCCTGGTCTCTCTTCTCTGTATCTCCTGTCCTTCAAATAGAAACATAGCACTGGCCTATCACTATCTTCAAAAATGCCGATTTTGGATCTGGCGCACAGACAAAATGATAAAACAATAAAATAAAATCAAACTGGGATGTCCCTCAGCCTCTTCACCTTCCCGTGGCCACCTTCCTCCTCCTCCCCGCTCCAGGGTCCTCGCAGCTGCTCCCTTGGGGACCTGCAGCATGGCCAAGCGCCGCCTTCTCCGCCCCCGGGGTTTTCCATCTCCTTCACTGAAAGATACATTTGAGCATAAACTCTCACTCGCCCACATAATGACACAATTCAGCTCTTTCAGAGATCCATTTTCATGAGCTGGTCTTTCCTTACACGTAAGAATCGGAGGTGAGAACATAGGAATATTTATAATGTGATAATAAAAGTGCTCAGCCTCAATATATTCCAGATTGCCAGTTCAGATAATTAATAGTTGTGTTGTTTGTGGGTTTTTATCAGGTAACATTTAAATGTCTTGGAGACCAGGCTTCCATTTATCTTACTGACAGAAACATCACTGATATTCATCCTAAATATTCCTAATTTTCTTCATGTTAATTTTACTTTGAGCTGTTTTGTGCTGCCCTTCATAGACTCTGCAGTCAGAATGAACTGCTACAGCCAGCGCGCTTGACACCCTGCAGAGCACTATTGTAGGCTCTTTCCCAAAACATGGATGGAACCATGTCTTTTGGAGGTATTTGTAATTTCATTTTAACAACATCAAGCAGTAGCCAGTTTGCCATTTCCCTAGTATGCCATGTCAAAGTTTACTTGCCTTCACTCCTGGGCAGTTGTCCCTTATTTTTAAGGTATGATTTGTCCAGTATCAGCTACTGGATCTGGTATGTTTTCTCTGCCAGGTTAAACAGACGAAGCCATCAGACTTCCTTCTCTCAGTCCTGAGGGAACTGGTGGATGATGCTGCTAAGCTGCTATCCATCATATTTGAAAAGTCGTGGCAGTCCTGTGAAGTTCCCACTGACTGGAAAAGGGTAAACATAACCCCCATTTTTAAAAAGGTTAAAAAGGAAAACCTGGGAAACTACAGGCCCTGTGGGCTCACCTCTGTGCCCGGCAAGCTCAAGGAGCAGATCCTTCTAGAAACTATGCTAAGGCATATGGAAAATAAGGGGGTAACTGGTGACAGCCAGCATGGCTTCATTAAGGGCAAATCATGCCTGACAAATTTGGTGGCCTTCCATGATGGGGTTACAGTGTTGGTGGATCAGGAAAGAGCAACTGACATCATCGACCTGGACTTGTGCAAAGCATTTGACATTGCCCCACATGACATCCTTGTCTCTAAATTGGAGAGACATGGATTTGACAGATGGACCACTCGGTGGATAAGGAATTGGCTGGATGGTCACACTCAAAGAGTTGTGGTCAATGGCTCAATGTCCAAGTAGAGACCAGTGACGAGTGGCATTCTTCAGGGATCGGTATTGGGACTGGTGCTGTTTAGCATCTTGGTCAGTGACACGGACAGTGGAACTGAGTGCACCCGCAGCAAGTTTGCCAAAGACACCAAGCTGTGTGGTGTGGTCAACACGCTGGAGAGAAAGGGATGCCATCCAGAGGGACCTTGACAGGCTGGAGAGTTGGGCCTGTGTGAACCGCATGAAGTTCAACAAGGCCAAGTGCAAGGTCCTGCATGTGGGTTGGGGTAATCCCAAACACAAGTACAGGCTGGGCAGAGAGTGGCTCGAGAACAGCCCTGAGGAGAAGGACTTGGGGGTGCTGGTTGAGAAGAAGCTCAGCATGACACAGCAATGTGTGCTCACAGCCCAGAAGGCAAACCACATCCTGGGCTGCATCACAGGCACGGCCAGCAGGTCAAGGGAGCTGATTCTGCCCTTCTGCTCTGGTGAGACCTCACCTTGAGTACTGTATTCTACTCTGCAGCCCTCAGCACAACAAGGACATGGAGCTGTTGGAGTAGGTCTAGAGGATGGCCACAAAAATGATCTGAGGGCTGGAGCATCTGTCCTATGAGGAAAGGCTGAGAGAGTTGGGGCTGTTCAGCCTGGAGAAGGCTCTAGGGAGACTTCTCCCCAGAGAAGTCAATATAAATAGCAGCCTTCCAGTACCTGAAGGGGGCCTACAAGAAAGCTTGAGAGGGACTTTTTACAAGGGCATGTAGTGATAGGACAAGGGGTAATGGCTTTAAACTAAAAGAAGGCAGATTTAGATGAGATATAAGAGAGAAATTCTTCACTATACAGGTTGTGAGGCACTGGAACAGGTTGCCCAGAGAAGTTATGGATGCCCCTTCCCTGGCAGTGTTCAAGGCCAGATTGGATGAGGCTTTGAGCAACCTGAGCTAGTGGAAGGTGCCCCTACCCACAGCGGGGAAGCTGGAACTAGATGATCTTTAAGGTTCTTTGCAACCCAAATCATTCTATGATTCCATGTTCAAGTGCATACCCATGGTCATGATGTCTCTTTTCAACTTCTCTTTCAGAACCTGAATGTTCATGAGTTCTTTCAGACCTCACCAGGGTTGTTCTCCAGTCCTGAAACAGCTTTATGGCTTTCATTTAAACTATCCTTGTGTGTCTACAATGTTCTTGAAGTACATACAGTGGGCCTGGAAGCAGGAATCAGACAATACTATGGTGTTACTTCACCATTTCTACTCCATAAATCTACTGTCTGTCTGTAACAGAAACTCCTCCTACAACTTCACAAAATACTCACAGTGAAATAGCTGTTCACGATGCTTCAAAAATCCTCCATTTACCATTTTTCAAGAACTTGGATTTTGGTTTTTACATTTTTGATTTTTTTTTTTTCAGATCTCACTCCAAAGGTAACAAGACAGCAAAGCAGGTAACAACACAGCACATTTGTGTTTTTACTGAACGATGACAGTGATGTTTTAAGTGAAAATTGTCCTGCATATATTGAAGTATATTACATCAACATCTCACATGTAAACCCATAAATAATAAAAAATTAGCCCACTAACATTTCTACCAAAGAATGTTCAAATGGAATTCAGCACATTTTTGTTTTTCGTTCTTTGCTTATAACATCCCAAGTTCACTGGTTCACTGCTTGCTAGTGCTGATGCTAGGTGACTGCTCTTCAATTCTCTGTTATCACCCTTGCGCTTGTACAGGATGAAATTACTGTGGCACGCCTTTCGTTCTTTGGAATTCTGTTTTCCAAACTTGTGGTTCAAACCTTTGAATCTCCATTACTGAAGGCATGGCTAAGTCCCTAGTTCAGTTCATGCCTAGTAACGTAAAGCTCCACTGTTGAGCGTTTGCTCTCTTTAAAGCAAGTTGTCTACAGCCACACTACATAGTGTTTGGGTCACTGCTGATTCTCTGGTTATTGCTAATTTTTGTACTTTTTCTTTTAATTCAAAGTATGTTAAAATAACGAGGGCTGTGGGGTTTCCATAGCATGAAACTATAAGCATGCAAAAGTAGATAGGAGTGTTTGCAAGTGAAAAATGTTGAGGAAAAATGGAATGATCCAACCTAGAGTAGACTGCTGGGAGCAGTCCCTGGAATACAATGTGCCCATAACAGCATTCAAGTTCATCTCAGAGGGAACTAGTTGATTGACTCAAAAAGTGAGTCTAGGATTGAACCAGCATTTGCTCAGATGGAGACCAGCAGGTGAGAAAAGAACATTAGCTGACAAATATACATGCACTTTTCATGGATACAGTTCTATTAGTCAAATGTCTTGGCCTAATCATCGTCCAGCATTCCCTTCCTCCCCTCCCCCCGACTTTTTGGTTAACATAATTGCCTAAGAAACAAAAACTCCCTAATGTTAACATGGAGACCTCAAGATCATATGTTTGTCCTTATGTTCTAGTACTCCTACCATCTCCTGTGAAGTTTTCTTCTTAATTAAGTTCGTATTTCTAAGATGTAATTATATAATTACATATGTCAGTAATCCTGAAAGCTATCTAGAATACCATGCTTTCCACAGGACTGGGTTCATGATTGCTCTCACAGCTGTGCTCTACGTGACACTGAAGGTACGTGGTGTAAGAATGGGAAAGAGGGGTACGTAGGACTGCATTCTATTCGCAATCACTAAAAAGGAATAGGAATAAACAGTCAGTTCCTGCTGTAGGTCACCAGTGGCACTCTGCTGTCTTTGCTAGGTCATGTGCTGCTTGACCTATTCAGAATTAACGTCAAAAAAGCGACAATGCAACAAAATTTGCCAGGAACAGTGAGGATAGTAGGACTACTGGCAAACTGAAGAAATGCAGAAAGAGAAGTAAGACTGATCAAGAAATAAAATGGCAGATGAAATTCAGCGTAGCTAAATAAAAAATTATATACATGGAGATTAACAACCATAGTTTCATATATGAAGCAATAGCCTCTGAGCTTATTATCACCATTCAAGAGTGAGATCCTGCAGTTACAACAGATAATGCCATGAAAACAGCTCAGTTCAAATTAAAAAAGTCAAGTATTAGCAATTACTAGGAAGGGAATAAAGAACAAGTAAGTAAAGAAACAGGCCATTACATGGCTAAAACTGCGTGCAGTTTTTGTTCCCGTCTCAGAAAATATATGGGACCTAGAAAAGTTTTAAAGGACAATAAATACAGTAGCTATTCTACGCCTTTAGTCAGCCAAGGAATATGTTAATTAACACATTTCAGTTTAGAACAGAGGAAACTTAAAGGTGAATACATTATACATCTCCAGAATCATGACTGGCAGAACCATGATTGATAAAGGTTTTACTGTGCAGGGAGCATTAAATTAAGCTAGCAAAAATCAAGTTCAAAATAAACAAGAAGTGGCAATTCTTCATGCAACAGACATTAATTGATAAAGGCTGCTGTTATTCAGGAAGCATATATAGTCCAAGGCAAACTGGACAAGTACTGGAAAAAGCGGCATTGGGGATTACTAAATAGACAAACCATATGATGTTCAGGAAAGCCTGGAATAGAAGACACTTGGAAGCTAGGAGAACGCAGAAGGAAAAGAACCAAATGTGCTTGCATTGTTCTTACCCTTCCTCAAGCATCTGCTTTTGACTACAGAAGAGGCTATTGTGTTAGAAAAACCTTTGGTCAGGAGCTGTACAGCTATTCCTATGTTTATCTTTAAGAGTTCCAAGAGCATGTAAGGAAGGAACACGGAGGCAAAGCATGTGCTGTTTGCTTCGCTTCTTACAGTTACAGGTTACAAATGCAGCCCAGGCTTCTCAGCCATCAATGCCAAGTCTGAGCGCTCATGTTCACATAGCATGGATGCTGTTAAAGTGATAAACTTCTATTTTACAGCACAGAAACATTTCCAGTATGAAACCTCCTACTAGTGGGACTGTGATTTCTTACCAGGAGGAAGAAGAAAATATTTCTTGTATTTGTTCTGGATGGTACCCCAAATCAAGAGCATTTAGGAGTTCTGTTATACCAATTCCTAAGCACATTTGCTCCACCCGGTATTTTCAAAGAAACTTTGTCAAGTATGCTGAGGAAAAGTATATAGACTTTGCAGGTAACCACAGATCTGCCAGTTTTCAGGAACATCTCTTCCCTGCTTTCAAGCTCAAATACACTAAATATTCAACCTTAAAAGTTTTGCATTTCATTTTGCAAATATGAAATATTAAGTACAACTAATGTTACCATTAGTTCAATATAATAATGGAAATTACGCATTTTTAGTTTTATATCATCAAATTAGGTTTTTGAATGTCAAAAACATGCCCTGCTTCTGTAACTCTGCATGACAAATGGTCTACCAGGAAACGTCTAAGTGCATAAAACCAGTAAGTTTATCAATGGTAAAACAGTAGATGCAACTTACTAGACAGATCAAGAATTATACATATATTGTTCTCATACTGCATTTGCAAGCTGGTTTTAAGCATGAGAAACTAACCAAAACTGAAATCAAGCTAGTAAGTTAGAAACTCCCCTGGAAATACATCAACACAAAGTAATCAAGGGAGTGACATTCAAGGGAAGTCATCAGAATTACTGTATTGCCCAAAGATCTTGCAATGGAGGAAAAAGCACCAGCAGAAACATGCACGTTAGTATGACTTCATAATTATTTTGAGCACATTTGCTATAGTTCACAGAAAATTCTCAGAGGTAAAGTTTCACAAGTGAGAACTCAAACTTAGATGGGGCTCCTGAAAACAGCAAGAATGCTCCCATGTGTTCTCATTTTTGAGATGTAGCACTGAGTCTAGATAAAGCTAAGTAGAAGAGCTAATTGCTAATTTGTGTTGATCTGACCTGGTGTTTTCATTTTTTACTGACCTCTCAGATTTCCTAGGATAAATTTCATTGTTGATATCTTTTCATACTAGGGATACCTTAATGTTTTTTGAAAACATTACACCTGGCATTCAAAAGTTGTAAATCTGAAGTTACAACACCAATGTACAATGGATATTAAGTGTTCATATGAGTAAGAAAACTGATACCACTCAAAAGTCCCCCAGTCTTGGTTATTCAGAAGCTCACAACATCCTCCTGGAATGATTTTTTTGGCCAGGATAACTGGAAATAATGGTAACAATTCAGTGTAATATAAATATTCTTCTATTCTCTCTGCCAGCAATATGAAGTATTTAGCCTTCTTCATCACTTTTTGTAGAGCTATGACCTAGAGTGCATACGATGTAAACTCTTAAAGTAGAAAGAACTTTTTTTCTCTGCACGAATATGAAGTTTGGCTTAACTAAGATCCAGATCAATTTTCAGATGTGCTCCACCCTATTAACCTTGGAGGTTACTTCAGGTCCCATTAGCACTACACCATAAAACCACGCTAACAAAAAGACTGAAAAAGCTTAAACAGCAGCTGATGAAGAATACACAAGAGACCATTAAGTAGAATTGCTGGATGCAAAGATATTTACTGGAAAGTAACAAACACTTCTTTTGGCATCACTGAAGATTCTTTGTGCTGAACAAGAAGACATTCCTATACCAAATGACAATTTAAGACTCACTGATTCCCATCAACCAAATCCGATGCTTCTCATATATGCTTTGACTTGAAAGTAACAATATAGCTTTAATATTTTTAGGTCTAGTAGACAAAACAAATGTAAGAACTGTAGCATCTGAACTCTGTAAAATAATGTAAAATTTAAACTTACATATATTTCTGCATGGATAACTGAAGATCCTTTGCTATCCAAGTTAAAAACACTTTTTCCAGCAATTTTAATCAAAAGGACAATTCATTATCTACATTATCAAAAGTGCTTTATTTCTTACTTTCAGACCGAGAGTTAAATTGCTACCCTTACTCCAGTTAAAATAAAGTCAGGATGGGCTTCATTCCTATCTGGTCCACATAGCAAAACTGAAATTGTACATACAGTTTTTTTATCAAAGCAAGAGGTAAAAACCAGGATATATTAACACTTTTAAGGGATGCATTAACAAGCTATACTCATTATACGAATATTTGTTACTACACACTAGTAAGTTCAGCAAGTGTGCAGTATCTGACATGGTTTAAAAGCTACTAGATGCCAAAGAAGAGCAATTGCACTACACTCAAAAGCAGTTCAGAAAAATATGATGTAATTAAATTATTCATTAACTTATCATATTAAAAAAACTTTTCAAAACTATTCTATACATCATCCTTTTCAAGAAGATTACAGAAATACTCTGAAACCTTCGCACGCACACTTATTTCACTTTTTTCCTGAATAGTGGCAATCTTCAAACCCTCTGTTAACTAACTTGGCATTCTTCTCACAGAAATCTTCTCCCATATCAGCCTGTCATATTTTCAGCAGCCTAGAAACAGAAGAAACATTTACTGTAAGTCACCAAAAGTAGACACCATGTGGCTTAAATCTTAACTATTTTAATTTACCTAGAGAACTTAAAAGTCTAAAAATAAGCTACTTGTGAAAATTATAAAAGGGGTAGTGTTGCTCTCTAATGCAAACGTCTTTTTTTTTAAATAATGCTATCAGTTGCCATTAGCCTTTATTAACACAGCCATTACTGATTGTGTTAAATTGCACATCCTGTATCTGAGCAGCTTGTATCCTGTACCTTTCACCCTAATGCTTTCAAGAAGTGTTCAAATGCATTAATTTTTTTTCCTTTGGAGTTTACTACTTCATACATTTTGTAGTAATGACTATTCCTACTCACACAGACAAATTGACATAAAACTTAGAAGAATTACACTAATCATAACTGCACAAATCATGCTGCCAATTATTTGATCAAGGTCACCAGTATATATTTTTATTACTGAATAACTCAACCCAACCAACAAGGTACAGTCGTTGGGAGACTGACATTGGTAGATTTAAAGCCAGACAGGCAAAGGATAGCACGGGAATGATAAACCAGTAACAGCAAAGGAAGAAGTAAACCAGCCCTCAATTACTTATATACACATAGTTAAACATATACGTATGCACACATTTAAGCATGTACACAAATGTAAAATATGCATGAGTATAGAAAAATGTTAACAATAAAATAAAACATTTTAGCACCGGTGAAAAATAGCCCTGACTAGCATCCATCTAGTCAAAAATCTGTAAGGTGAATTTTCTAAGATTCAGAATGCTGTCTTCCAGAACAGAGATAGGCAGGCTAGATACAGGTTTCCCCTCCACCTCCCCAGAAATAAACAAATACAAGATACAGTGGAAAAGAAATCATGATGTTTAGGTAGACAGTAAAGAATTAAAATCCTTTAAAATGCAAGCGAAGATTTTTTGTTTTGTTTTAAACCACAGTTACTCTCTCCACTAGCTAAACAGGTAAATGTTAAATTATGAAAAGCCCTATACACACACACACCCACCATGAAATCCTCTCTTGTTTGTGTTTGGAGAGATCCAAAGCACAGGTGAATGTGGTAAATGCAATATGTGAAGACTACATTAGCAACTGCATGTACCTGTTTACAAGTACTGCTGCATCCCATTAGGCTTGAGGTTGTAGAATTGAGATCATATGGGTTAAAGGAGAGCAATCTATTTGTGATATGATGCAGATAAGGGGGCAAATGGTGGCTACAAATGCTCAGTCTGCGGGTTTTGGTTGTTGGGGTTTTTTTTCCCCCCTTCAAACAAGTTAATCTATTTCTGAAAAGATTTTATTCACACCATTTTTTGCTTCATGTTCCATTCAGTTGTATTCATTGCCTTTTCTATGGAACAGTTCATTTCCTTGATTTAAAAATTAGTCATATTAAAGTACAATTTACAAATTGAAGTGTAGCAAGTTAAACATACATCTGACTCTTAAAAACAAATTTATAAGCTTTTTAAGCAAAAGCATTACCTTCAGAGCTTCTGTAGCCTTACGCAGTTCTTTAATAACAGATGACAATGCTTCTGGATTTATCCCCTGTTCACAAAGTCGCACACAAATAGACAACGTCTCCATATCCAAGCCAGTGTTTAATATTCTTGAAATCTCAAACAAAACTACAACAGAAAAAATGAAAGCACTTTAGTCTCTACGAAGTTTCAATGATCAAAAATGTTATTCATCGACATTTCATTTCTACAGCAGTCTGTAAACATGGCAGATGTGGAAAGCTCTTGCAATCTGAACCTCAGCAACAGCATTCACATTTAGCTTTCCAGCATAAGCTAGAAGCCACAGCTTCTAACAGAAATACCATGCTTCTCTGGTTCAGCAGACTTAATGCTATATAATGGGTTTTGAAAAATAAAAAATAAGTGAAGAATTCAAGAATTAACATGCTTGCCAGTTACGTAAAAGGTAGGCTATAAAAATAATCCATGCTTTTGAACTCCAGATACTGACAAAGTCGTACTAAAATGACTGCAAGCACATTCTTAAAGCTTTTTACAGAGAATGTCAGCAGTTTTCCAGCCACCACCTTCAACAACTAAACCTAGCTTTAGGTCTAACACTAACATTGGTTTACAGATAAGCAATACTATTCAATTTTTACATGACCCGAATCAAGAGCAAGACCACATTTCAGCATGAAACCATTGGTAGGATATCCCCTGCCAGCTTTGTGCAGAAGCAAAGATCTCTCCCTCTCTCTGCTTCCAAGCCTTCCCTAGAAGGCCCCTTTTCTTGGATTCTCATAAACAGCTTGTTATATATGTAGCAGAACAACTCACTGAGATTTTATTTCTGGTTGTTACGGTAATCTCCATGCTGATGCTAAGCCTCTAGCAATACAGGTTGATTTTGAACAGATGTTATCCACAGGTGTTTCTGTAACCAAACCTCCCCCAAACTAGGAGAAAGTGAAGTAGAAGGTCTTTCTTACCATGTAAAACCAGCATGGCAAGTGACTACTGTCCACTCGACAGCTATAAAAATATTCTACTCTGGTATACACCAAAGACATACCGCAGCACAGCCTCAGTCACACTCACCCAGGCCAAGCCATGAAAGGCCTAACGCATCCAGTCAATCCCACTGAAGTCACAGCGAAATGTCAGATGCTATGAAAAAAACCCTCCAAGTGTGGTAATACTCGTGAAGGCCACACAGTTAGGCTGGATGAAGAACAGCCACGAGTTTAAGGCAAGACAGCAGTCTGTCAGACCAAAGCCCTAGCTACCAGCCACACAGGAAGCTTCCTTCGCCATGACAAGGCTTTCCTCTTCCCATCGACTTGAAAGCAAACCCTTCCAAGCGCACTACACACGTGCCCTGTCCACATGACAGCATCTTCTACGGCCAGATAAGGCAACAGCAAATTGACACGTTTGCAGTAAAATGCCATTGAATAGTAAGAGCTACAGAACCAAGACAGACTGACTTTCCAGAAATAAACAATTCTCTCTTTAATCATTTAAAGTTTATCATGAAATCTACTAAGCATGTAATGTATCTGAAGGCAGCGCAGTAAATGTAACTACAGGTAAGTTCCAATTTCCTACGTCACCAAGAGTTGTGGTCATCGGTTTCCAACAGAAAATATCTTCAGGTGTTGAGACAGCATCTTTGGCAGAGATGTAGCAGCTTCGTCACAAAAAATCTGAGCTCCTAACAACAATTCTGCAGAGAATAGCTCCTAAATATTTACCTCTGACACACTAGATTAAGCATTTTACTTTCCGAAACTACTAAAAAAACACTTTTATTAATACCAACTCATTCACTTCCATCAGGTGCCTGTTTCTTGTGCAGTAAGTTAAGACACAACACAGATTTTATGTTCTATTTAAAAAGGCCTAAAAAAATTATCCTGCAAATATTTTTCTACTCATTATGATGGGCCCTCATCAAGAAAAATCTAATTACATGGACACAGCTATCATAGTGTTTTACTTTCTCAGTTACTTCACCAAAGCACTTTACATAAATACTCTTATAAAGGAAATGTCAAAGATTAGTGCTATTTTGAACAGAAAAAAAACCCCAAACGATTTATTGAGTGTAGTGACAGTTCAAACATAAGGACGTTTCTATGATTCTTTTTAAGTAAATCTTTAAAGATCAATTGTATTTTTAAGTTAATAGAAATCTGTTTTCTTCTAAAAACAGCTGAATTCAGAAAGATTAAATTATTAATGTCTATCCTAAATAAAACATACACATTATTACACGGGCAGCCGGGGCTCCTAAACCTGAAGGCTAGTACACTTTCCATAGCATTGTCTTTGTCCTTAACCCTTTGTCCTTTTGCCTTTGTCTTTGTCCATTACTTTGTCCTTAAATCTACATATCATCCCTCCCATCTAAAACACTCCTATGGGAGTGGAGAGAGGGTAGGTGTCAAGCACAGCTACAGGAACTTAGTACCACCGTCCTTCCCAAACAAATCTCTCTCCATCTGCAGAGAACAGTCTCATCCTCTTGAAGTGTCACAACAGCCAGAGCAACCCTGCTAGCCCTGCCTTGGCCCCAGCAGCAGGTCAGAGTGGGCAGATCAGCAGCTGAAGCACTAATTTTTACACCAGTCCAACTCATGAAGGTCTTCACTAAGGAATCACTACGTAACAGCAGCCGTAACTACAACACAAGGGAAGACTGTGAGGAAAGAACAAGCGCAAAGCAGTGCCCCCCTGGACACAGTCTCTAGCCTCTCATGAGGGCATTTCTAGAGAAAGTCTTCATATTTAACAGCCCTCGGGGGATTTATTTGACTGGATATAAGGAAGAAATTATTTACAGTGAGGGTGGTGAAACACTGGAACAGGTTGCCCAGACAGGCAGTGGAGGTAGCATCCCTGGAAACCTTCAAGGCCAGGTTGGACGGGGCTCTGAGTGATCTGGTCTAGTTGAAGATGTCCCTGTTCACTGCAGGATCGGTGGGCTAGAAGACCTCTAAAAGTCCCTTCCAACCTGAAGCATTCTATGACTCTTGGCAACTTTCCACTCTGCCTGAAATCCATGAGAGCTTTTGGCGTAGTCATTCCATGGAATCCCTGAGTTTCACACTACACATTGCTAAGAAACACCTGAACCTGCCGGCTTCGACTCCTCACAGCCAGGCTGAAACAGAAAGCGAACAACTGATCTTTAGTCACCCTGCTCATGCTTCTTATGGCTTGTAAGTCTCTGCAATATTCCCCACTGCTCCCAGTGCCACTCCTCTCACCTTCCCCATCCCAAACGGGCACCTTTTTTTGTATCAGAAACTACTCTGATTCTGTAACACTGACTGCCCTGCTCAGAACTTTTTAACTGTGGTCATTTCTTCGGTAACCCAGTTTGGTTTTCTGACACGAGCCATCCGCAGGAACAAGACGCTGGGGTTCAGACCAGTTCAGGTGCTGCCACTTGCAGCACCACAGGGCCGGTCCTTCCCACCACTTTAAACCCAAGACGCACAGAGCCAGGTTATGTACTCCGCATCGATCATTTCAAATAATCAGTAAAGAGCAGCAAATGCATATGTTTAAATGTTACATATTGTACGTTGATACTTAAAAATAACGTTATTCTAAATTAAAAGCCTAACAGCTCATTAAAAACCCCAGGAAGGGCCACACGAGGCCCAAAGAAGCCAGCACCGCTATGCCCTAAACCCGCAGGCAGCTGCAGGCCGCGACCCTCTCCACAGGGGCGGCGCCGGCGGTAGCGAAGAGCCGGCTCCGGGGCTCCCAACCCAGGAGCACCGGGGCAAGGTCCCCTCGGAGAGCCCGATCCAAGTCCCATCCCCCCCCCA
>Ga0065711_1007171_pt1 | contig 20692 bp, 15 predicted proteins | sample Hoacrofraction12_FD_59098 | JGI IMG/M metagenome (GOLD analysis project Ga0065711, IMG submission 59098) | Hoatzin crop microbial communities from Cojedes, Venezuela - Epithelial fraction 12 v2 (version 2) | ecosystem: Host-associated > Birds > Digestive system > Esophagus > Crop | place...
AAAAAAAAAAAAAAAAAAAAAAAAAAGAAAAGGAGTGGGGCAGGATGTAAAAATCCAGCCAAAATGCTTTATTTAACTGGGAACAAACTGGGAGGAAATCTTCATATCAAAGTGTTATTTCAATTTTTTATCCCTGCTTCTGGTGAGGTGATAATGGTGAGATTAATAAAAATTTGCAAAGCTGACCTACGTCAATCTTTTCTGCCTGTAATTGTCAACATTTCACAGCAGAAATCATCCTTCTTTCTCTGTATGTCACTAAACTGATAACAGTCTCAGTCATTATTATGTTATTTTGCAATTCTGAAATTCTGCTCTCAGTAAGAATGCCAGAATGCCAGTAATTCTCACACAGGAGAAAGTCAGTGGAGAAAGAAGCTAATTCACTGTGGCCAGTCTTCCAATTTCCAGCTGACTTCCACTGACTTTCAGCCCCCACTGTATCAGAGTCTTCCAGCTACGGGGCCAGTCTGAGACATTTAACAGCCATCCCCACTTGAGTTTGGAAGGGGCTATTTCCAGCTTCCAGAGAAACAGAGTCCTACTCTCCCCTTCCAGCACAGGATACTAGACAAATAATATAAAGTCCTCAAACATCTAACCCTTAATTTTAGCATTCTGTAAGTGTCCTCAAGACCCTTCCATGATTCTTTTAGGACTCAACAGGAGCAGTAAACAGGCTCTACATAGCACAGTATATGAACACAAAGTGTGCACAGGGTCCAAAACAATGAATTTTGCTATAACCAAGTCTTGTGCTACAGCAGAACTTTAAGTGTGGATAATACACTCAACTCCTCCAGCTTCTCTGAGGAAGAAGTGTGTTGTAGGGGTGGAAAAAGTTGTGGGTTTTTTTGATCTTTACTGTAGATTAAATTTGTCACAAAAAAGCATATGGCTCCTTGTGTTTTGCCCACGTGCAATACACACTATGGGCTTCACAGCGGTTGCACAATTGCCTGTGATTTCAGAAGATGGGGACTGGTAGGCAGTCCCTTTCATTACTATATTCATATGACTTGGTGTAAACAAGCAAGAGAAATGAAAGCTTCCATGTGTTTTAGAGTTTTTAATTTGTAATGCATGTGTGATTAAAATTAGTTAGGACTTGGCTGGGTTTGATACTGAAGAACTAGCATAGTTGAGAGCATGGACAATAGCAGATTATCCATGAAAAACAAGTGAGACCCACACAGGAGTACTACAAGTGCACTTTATCTGCTTTGCTGCATTCCTCAGGTCCAAGTCTGAGGAGGAATAGTACTGGTCTCACCACTCCCTGCAGCATTTTTGACATTGACATAGGTATGCATCATACAGCATGGTAAGTACGATACATTGGCTTGCCCTGCGAAAGAGGTGTGGAGAAAAGTTTCCTTCCAGGCACTTCCTTTTCCAGATAAGTACAAGCATAAACAAAGACATTCTGGCATAGGGAGCTCCTGAACAAAACTGAAGTTTGCAAAATGAAACATTTAAAACATTGGACACTGAGGAGTGCACTTCCATTACTACTACCCAGTAAACAATCCAGAATGAATAAAATATGAATACTTTGGTAAGTTCAGAATTTCTCTTAGTAGTTCTGCAAAACATATCACAAAAATTCCAAATGCACAGTGAAAGTGGTACATGTAATACACCATTTAGAGGCAGACAGAGCCTCTTCTATGATACTGTTATTTGGCCGTGATTTTTTATTTGCTATAAAGTTACCTTCAAGGGGGAATAGTTTGAAAGAACCCAAAATATCCATAAGAAGAATATAAATACAAATTATCTGTACTTGGAAAGACTAGAAATCACAAGTACAAATAAATTAGAAAGAAATCTAGTCCTCTGAGTGCGCAAATATGTCCTAGTTCCAACCCTTTTCCCAACTGTGACATTTCCTTCTCACTGGCAGAGAAGTACTAAATGCACCTGTGGGTAAGAAGAAAAAAATTATTATTTGCTTGCGAAATCTGGATTCCTTTATTTTAACATATGGCCAAACTTCAGTTCTGGAAAATATACAGAAATGCAGTATATATAGTACTGATGGGCAGTATTTTAATGCAGCTCTAGCATGTTAAATATTTAAGTTATGTAGGCATCATCCTGGTTTTTGTATGTTTTCACAGCAGATTGTTTGTTATCAAACTCAAATTTTCCCAGAAGGCAATTGTCAAGTATACACACAGAAAATAAGCACAAGTGAGAGTACAACAGACCAATATGTGCTCTGCTGTTTCTCTTGACTTACATATTGTAGATCAATACAGCCATTTACGCGCTATAAATTTGATGCTGTCAATTAGTATTACAGACCCACAGCTACGTGCATCAGCTAAGGACCACTCCTTCCCTTTTCCCCCACCCAACTTACACCCTGGGGGGCTTCATTAACAGTACATAGTGCCATTTTCAGTTGGGAGATCTGATTGTCAGATGAATAGTAATAAATAATAATAGTAAGTAATAATAATAAATAATTCTTCGGTCTTCTCTCTACTGCTAAAAATGATTGTCACTCCATCTCTCTGCCTGCAAGCTAAAAAGCTTCACCAGATTCACCCTAAAACTGGACAAAGATTCAAGCCCTCTCCTAACTTCCATAACCATATGGTATGTATATTTTTTTATACTACAAGAGTAGTCAGGCCTTTGATACAAATTTAGTACTCCTATGTTCCATACCTATCGTGTCCTCACAGGAGATGTGGTTGTCTGTATTTTCTTATTTTGAAAAAACATCAATGCAAATGTTCCATTAATCCAAACTTTCTTATTGGTGAAATACTGGTCAGCCTTAGCACATCACACTCTATGAAACACAAGCATTTTGTTATGTTTTGATTCCCCTCCCGCCCACTGGTGTACACAAACAGCAGATGGAAGTTAAAGGGGACACGTTTAGATACAGGGTATATATCAGTGCCTCTTACAACGACTTAATGATCAATTAATATTTTATGACTTGGGACCATTTTCCAGCGTGATTCGCTTTTTTAATAGCTTGTATTTGCAAACAGTACTTTAAACATTTAACTGCCTCATGAACATACTCTATTCCTCTGCTTCTTCCTATAGACCAAACATTCTTTAGTGGCTCCAGACTGCAATTAAAGCCATACCTATAGCCAGTTAGGCAGTTGCCACAGTTCCCTAAATGAATCCTTATCTGGAAGTTACTCTTCAGTAATTTCAGCCATGCATACAAATGAACTAATTATACCCGCTTCGGCCAAACTATATGCTCTCTACAACAGAGTTGTGGAGCACACACTTACACTTCAGCTATGACAGTACATACCGTGTTTGTTTTACCAATCTTGACATAAGCAGGTAATGTATTACATTGCTGTAGGATGTAAAAAGTGATGCAAATTATGTGTCACAAAACTGGACCCACAATGGGTACCAACCTACTTTCAAATGAGTAAAAGCTCTGCCATTTGTGACATCTTCTGTGCAGGATCAGACCTCAAACGACTTCGTGGAGTGCAGGGCTGACCACTGCCTAATCTTTTGTAACTGGTCTCTGGAGGCAAGGAAACAAACCCCAAGAGTATGACAGCCATATATCCCCTATGGAATGGCAAAGAAATGCATCCTTTTCTAAAAGTATGTATTCTTATTATTTTCCCTGTAGTTTGGGACACCATGAGTCTTATTCTCTCCGTTACATTGGAACCAGGGTAACTCCAGGGGCTGCAGAAGATGCAGTCAAAGGGCAAGGACAGATTCACGTCCCTTGTATGGAAAACTCATCAGGAACATACAAACTGCTTAAATAAGAACCGAGAGCAGAATATTTGCTGGTGTGCAACATCGTTCCTGGACTACTGAAAGGCTGTTGCACTCCTCTTTTCCCCAAAGGCATATCACTGCTGAGTTGGCATCTCACAGCTGAAAAGCTTATGGTATTCCTTTCATTTCACTTTGAGGCATGCTATGCAATGCAGCAACCCTAACTGCAAAATTCCATCATAGATCCCATACATTGATCAAGCATATAGTGTTACTGGGCTACTCACAATGGCAGCAGCCATGAAAAGGCTAAGAACCTGGGGGAGGGAAGAATATCCCTGTGTCTGTACTTTTTTGGTCACGCATATGGTGGATTAGCTGTGTTTGGCATATGAACTTTCAGCAGAAGGTTGCTTATTTCACACTTGTAGTTATGTTAAGCACACTTGTTTCTTCTGCCTACTAAAGAATTGTTTAAAAATCCTCTTCCTGATTAGGCAGCCAAGCTGAGAGAAAAACCAGAGAGCTTATATACAGAACTATACCAAGAGTGCTCAGGTTACACATGGGTCAAACACAAGCTAAGTACAAAGACAGAGAACAACAAGTGCAAAGCCAGATCTCTCTTCAGAGCTACATGGAAAATCCTGAACTTGGCAGAATTCAGTGATAAAACTCCTATTAGCATCACTGACGTTTTAGATGTGTTTGTGCAATGCCTAGCACACAGTGGGGAATGCCCTACTGCTGTTAGTAAATCCTGGCACATTTCTCCACAAAAGGCAGCACTTAGCCAACTCAATTATCTGTAGTAACAGAAGAGGATAACTCAGATTATGAAAGAACCCAAAACAACCAACACTGCCCCCCTCCCCGGCAGCACAAAACACAGATAACATTAAGTGCAAGACATTATTTTAACACTTTCACCTTTGAAAGTCTCCATCTGCAGCCATCTGTAAAGAGCATGGGAAGCCCCAAGTGCAACCCGGCAAAGCAGACTTGATGCACACTGCGTTCCACAGCTAGCAACACTCCAGTGCAGCTGGCGCTGCTGGGGAAAGGCTTAATGAATTCATAACATCAGAGGTGTCAGAAAGGCGGCTAGTTGCGTTCGACCCCATCCCCACTGTACACCCCCTCTTCTTCCACAAGTTCTCTGCTTCCTATGAAGGAAGCACCTGTTTGGTTTCTGCCAGCATCACTTACCCTGTGGGTAGCTGTTGCTGTACCCAGCTCTTCCCAAGGCAGAGGGAGGGAATAGAAGGTGGCAAGGTGAGGAGAATTTCAGGTCCTGGGGACAGGGATTGCTGCAAGGAGCTGCGTGGGCCAGAAATTGTACCCAACCCAAATCGGAGCCTGCTTTTACAGTATGCCCTGCAGTCTAAAACAGGAGACAAAACCTTTTCGTGTCCCTGATCCTGAAGGGAGCACTTGTGAGGTCAAGACAAGTAAGAAAAGCTTTGCTTCTTTGCTCGTGTGACATTCAGTTTTGAGGGGGAACACCTGCCAGCTTGACCCGTCTTCACCTACAAATGCCCCATCCTCAAAAGCACATAGCCATCTGGCAGGCAACCAGTGGGAGAAGTGATACAGCTTAAAGGAAAAGATATCACAAGCTAAGGCAGAAAAAAAATTGAAGGAAAAGGGAAAGAGAAAGAAAAAAGTAAAAGAGGCAGAGCACAAAGATGTGGAACATCCTTTTTTAAATCAGACTTCGCAGGTGCTGCAAGCAGCACATGGATAGTTTCTACATGAAACGAGGATTAAATCTTAAAAGGCCCTCAAAAACATTTACTTTGACATATGAAACCAAACTTTTGCGAAAACTCAATTTCCTTTAATACTGTCAACCCATGGTTGTTACTACAGCGTTTGAAAGCTTCAGAAGACTTACATCCTCCGCTCACAGAAAGTCTTCAGATAAAATGCTGACAGATCTGGCAGAAACGCGTTCCCCCTCCCACCCCCCGCAGCCTACAATTAAAACCACTTCAGTGTCATTGAACACATTCAGATGAAACATAGCTCAATGAAGAATTCCTTGCTCACAGAAGGACTTCCACCCTTTGGAAGGAACAAGCTAGGTGAAAGACAGTGTCTTTCAATCCCAAGAACAGTACACAAGAATGACTTTGATTGTCACCGTCTCTTGTTGAGATTTTAACTAGTGCATATTCACAGATTTCAACATCTTTTTTTACAAAGTGTTATTAATAACCCCACTCAGACTATTAGGGAGGAAACTCCCCATTACCTAGCAGTAGCAGCCCTGAGAAGCAGCATGCACCACTGCTACTTACAAAGAAAATTCACACGCTCCTTTAGTCATAAGAAAAAAAAAATCAAACAATTTATAATCCAAGTCAGCTTTTCTCTAAGCCTCTCAAGCATACTATATCAAATATAACCATTAAACCTCAACTGCCTCCAAATATTTTCAGAGAAAAAGGAGATCCACAGACAAACAAGGTAATATATTTTTTACACTGAGCGAACACATATTATTAGTTATTTTTCTGTAGTGGCAAAAACTACGTGTAAAATAAAAAAATCTTGAAGTCCACACACACTCACTTTCAAGTTTAGGAAACATTCTTGAAGAGGAGGTCAAAACCACTTTGTGTTTCAGTTAAACCACGCAGTCTTCCAACTACTGCTGCTTAAGTGCAAAACCTGTGTTACAACTCAAAAAACGTAAACGGTATGAGATTAATTTTAAGGATATGAACCCATAGATACAGTTGCTTGGAAAAGTAATCGAAGGCAACATGAGCTAATTCAAAAGAAATATAGGGTACTCATTTCACGGGGGGAAAATGGGACCAGTGATTCTCTCCTGCCTGCCTCCTGGAGCTGAAGGATGGAGAAAGCCCACCACCAAGGCAGGCATAGAAAAATGAGTTCCCAGTAGGCTGGTCATCCACTTTCACAAGTCATTAAGCACCACACAGAAGCGGGGTGACAGACCCACAGAAGATCCTTCATTCAGCATTTCATCTCTGTGACTTCTTACAATATATTACATCAAGGTTACAGATCTCACCAGACTCATACACGATGCTGTGGAACTAGACCTACCCATAAACATTAGCTATGATACAATAGGGAAATAAATGCAAGTTCCCCCCTAACAGAATAGATACATAAGAATGCAATGATGCTTCTCAGTTTAAATTTACATCCAAGTATCACTGACTATGGCAGAAAAAAAATGAGTTTTAGAAGCTTTAGTATAACATATTAAAACCAGAGTCACGCTCTCCCATAAATCTTCAGCATGCATTTAACTGCAGTATCCCAAATCTAATTTGTTTACATAAACTGTAGATCAGATTATGAATGTCTTCAATTCCTTGAACAGAATCCTAAACATTGTTATGTATATTTCTACTCTTTTTTGTTAAGAAAACGCCCACCTCTCTTAGAACACGAAGAGTATATACTGCAAAGTGTAATGATCAATTCAATGAACAATCTAGCTGTTTTCTTGTATGATGGAAAAGGTATATAAAGCAAGTGTTGCAAGTACACCAGGTAGAAATTAGGTGGGGTGCCCATCTGAAAAGTTTGTTACCGGAAACCTTAAAAAGCAGCAACATCATGTAACCTGTGATGTGATTTTTTCAATAAGTGAGGCCATCAGTAATAAACAACTGAAAGTCTGTAAGGCTGGGCTACTAGGACTGAAATATAAAATATCTTCTTTTTTTCATGTAGGTGTCTCATAATTGATGCTTCAATAGTTTATTTATTTAGTAATGATTTGTGTGGTGCCCAGTGACAGGACAAGGAGCAATGGGCACAAACTGAAGCATAGGAAGTTCCACCTGATCACGAGGAAGAACTTCACTCTGAGGGTGATGGAGCACTGGCACAGGCTGCGCAGAGGGGTTGTGGAGTCTTCTTCTCTGGAGATATTCAAAACGCGCCTTCATGAGGTCCTGTGCAACCTGGTCTAGGTGATCCTGCTTTGGCAGGGGGGTTGGACTAGATGATCCACAGAGGCCCCTTCCAACCCCTATGATTCTGTGTTCTAGCTTGTCAGGGGTACATTTTAAATAAATAGGAACAGTGTTATTTATTTATGGCTTCAGCAGCATAACACAGCTGAAAATAAATCAGCAAGATCTATTTGGAGATAAAGGAGAACCAATGAGATTTCTCTGATGAATTAATTTTAACAACTACAATCTAAAAAAACAAAAATCTCATTAGTTGTATAGATGGATTTCTTTCACTTTTCTCTGAAAGGTTTGGGAGTGGCTAGCAGGTTCAGTGTCCTGTCACTGCTAACAGACCACAAAGCTGATGTAAATGGCCGTTCATAAATCCCTGTTACAGTAACTAGTTTTATCTAAGAGATTAATCTTACCTTCATCCCTGCTCACATACATCTAGCTTTAGCAGATTACTGCAAACTAGAATTGTTTTCTGGAGACAACGTTCTATACAATTTAGCCTTTGCCACTCAAAAATCTCTCATATGTTGTGAACAGAAACCATGTTTATCTTTAAATAATTAACCAGATACTGAAAATAGCACTTCATATGAAATATTCAGTAGCTGCCACAGGGCACCATGACAAGTGCTGTGTTCAGCCTTACCTACTACTTTACAAACAGAGGCCACAATTCTCCTTTTTTCACATTTGTAAATCAAACTCCAGTGAGTTCAACAGCTTCACAGTAATCCAAAAATCAGGTAAAAATTCAGACAACACATCCGGTATAACCAATCCCATGTAATTTAGGAATAACTATTCTTTTTACATTTACAACAATACCCCCTCAAAACATACGTTTCCTTTTAGGTTAAATTGTACATTGATAAGCACCTGAAACTCCCATCTAACATCTGGTAGGAGAAGAAATACAAGAACAAGTTCTTCAGTTCTATGAGTTTGCATGAGGTACAGCATTTGGAAGTACACTTAAGTTTCATGTTAAATTCTGCAGCGTGCTAAACAATGAGCTATAGTTTCACACAGTCTGGAACCATCTATTTTATGTTATCTATTATGTTTCAATATGAGCCCATATATGCAAGGTGTCCTTAAAACAACAGCTGGAGATTCTGGATCAAAACCACATCATCTATTATGATTTGTGTTTCTGGATTGCTAAAAATGAAAGGCTAAGAGATGATTTTATTCAAACATTATGTTCTTCTGCCATCAGAAAGCAGAGTAGCCTTTATCTTGGTCAATTTAGACCCTTTCTTCTTCTTTCTCCAACTCCAGTGCTGCAGCAGCTGATAGGGCCAGCTTTCTGGAAGCTCTAGGGCAGCTTTGACTTATCCTTTCATGGATAAATTTAGCATGTACCAGAAAAGAGTAGTCTCTTCCCATCTACAAGATTTTCTACATGAAACCAGACTCTCCTTGCTAGTGCAGCACTGAAGAGATGCTACTGTGCCTCATAGATGCTGGCTGCCACAAAGGCCCTTCAGAGCTCTTCGAATCCACCCTCCAGCCATCTCTAATCCGTGTGACAAGAACAGTCTGGCACTAAAAAAGATGAGGAGCCACTAAGCACAAAAACCACTCTACGCAAAACACCTCTTCGTAACCTGTTCTGAGCATTTGATCTGGTCCACAGATTATTTCTGCTCATCCTTCCTTCTTTTTTTCAGTGTCCTATCAGCCTGTGCCATTTTAAGCATATGCATGCTTCTTACACACATGCAAAGTCTAATTCAATAGTGCACTTATTCTGAATAATCAATATAAATTCAGTCACCTAAGAAATGGTCCTGAATATATTGTTCTAATTATGCAGCAGACTAATTCCATGCCACTCTCACACAACACTGACAGCATAATCCTCTCCATGGCAGCATATGGTGTACTCACAGATCCTGAAAATACTAAGTGCAGGCAACACCTAAGCAGACGTTTGAAAGTGTACTATGCATAACAAGCATGCAAGTGATCCAAAAATAAAAGACTATACATTCCATAAGTGTAGAACTGTATCTTACTGAAGGATTGATTAAATATTTTGTAGTCATTCATCTGTGTTTCTAAACAAGGGTGAATATTTCTTCACTGTTCAGGAAAAGCAGCACTGTATGAATAATTGGGGTTTTTTTTTCAACAATTGGTAGGATGTCCAAGTTCGTGTAATTAAATTTCCCTTTGTCAAGACATAAGGCCAGTAAATGATTCCTAAAAGGGAATGAGGAGAGACAGGCATTAACATCAAAACATAACTGGCATTATAACCTCAAAAAAAAAGTGAACTATAAAATTCTCCATCACTAGGCCAGAGATACATATTGCTTATAAATCCCTTCTTCCCTTGCCCAGCTCTAATCATAAGTAGGTGTTATTGTCTGTTAGAGTCCACATACAAATTATGTGAAACAAAGGCAAACAAATATTTTGTCAGCTAAATCCTGTCTCAGCTGGAGTCAGTGGCAAGACTCCCATGGACTTCAAAGGCAGCAGGATTTGGCAGGGGTTAAGTGTTCCAAATGGCATTCAAACAACAGATGGACATTCACAGTATTTCAAAGGCATAAGCTATGTCTTTTGCCTTACTTATATAAGCTAGGACAACATTTTAACATAACTGTGGAAAGACCACTACTTCTAAAAGCGAGGGCCAGGCTACCGAGAGCGCCTCGTGCAAGCCTGTTCTGAATCCTCGGTGAAAGTCAGCTTACCAGGATTAAGAAGCAAAACAGCAAGAGGCAGCTGTACGTGGTCAGAAGATGCCTACTCTGAACAGCAATCCAGCTGACCCTAGCAGATGCTGGGGAGCTGGGATGCATCCCTTCATCCCATGTTTTGGTTCACTCTGGTTGTGAACTTATGCTCAGTAGTTCACCTGTACTACAAGAAGATGCACCCATGCTCACAACGAATTCTTACTTAGCCTTAGCTTACCACCAAAGAACTGCTTTTATTCTGTGAACTTGTAAGACCTGTCCTATCCTACAAAAACCTATGAGAATCTACATATTATTAATGAAAATTTGGTGAACAAGCATGTTCACGTCCAACTAAGATGGGAAATTCAGAAATTTAAGAGAAAGCAACCACTTCTTGCTACTCTCATTTAATCTCCTGAAAACATTGTTCATGGGTTTGTCTTCTCAGTTTGCTCCAAATGGTGCTTATATACAATCATGCCTATTTAAAACTGAAACCTTCACGTGCCACCCAGTCGTCTAGAAAGCAATGTCATGGCATTTCTAGGAAAGTCACAAATTTCATCCTGAAGCAAGAAATCCCCTACCAGAGAGGAATAGTTTTATAGCCTTATGAGTGGATTAAACACACTCAGCTGTGACTAAAATTGTAGTGTTATAGGACCCGGTAAAGCTTTGGAAAATACGTTTATGTCAAACCCAGCCAGTTTACCACCACTCAGGGTCAGAGCAGCCAGGCACCAGACTACACAGGCTACAGGCACAGAGGCATCTGTGCTGGCTCAGGTGAGCGTTAGCTCACTGACATCTCATCTCCATTACACTTTTACGGTGCATTTTTATAGTGTGACTTGCATATGTTTTGTATTATCTCTATTTGTTTTTCCACAGCCACCCAGTGTCACTGTCCTTCTCTGCTCTTTCTCCTACTTCCACAGATAATCAGGAGTCCCTTGCATAAACGAAGTTGCATTTGCAAAGTGTTGGGGGTAGGGTTGAAGAAAGCACTGTAAAATCTCCACAAAACCAAATAAGTTCATTGAAAGAGAGAGAATCATTCAGCAAGAACAATATGAACTTCAAGCAATTCTTTGCTCTGATCTTCACATCAGTTTTTCTGTACCCTCTTTTGCAAGTCTTTCCCCACATTCTAGTGCATGGAATCTAGTTCAAAGATACTTCAGGCTTCCAAGAACTCCAAACTTCTTCAGAATTACTACTCAACATCTTGCCAGAAAAATAAAACAAAAGGGTCCTTTTGTTCTGGATGCCTCTAACTGAGAAATGACTTTTTTTTTTTTTTTCTTTAAAGAACTCCCTATTTCACATTCCTCCAAGCGTGCACAGTTTGAAATCAAAGTGCTCTAAAAACAAGAGAGATAAAATTTCTTTGGCAAAGTGACAGATTCTATGCAAGCAGCCCTCATGGCAAAATATTCCACCAACAATTTGATAATCACACTTCAGAATTGAGGGCTAATGCAAGGTTTCATTCACATACAGTTAGCCTAGGCATTTCTCTTACAATGCTATATTCCAAAATTTCAACAGAAGATGAATATTAGAGGTTTTTCATGCAATAGTTTTCCCATCCTTGTAGGTAAAGCGTGTCTTGGACAAACTGTCCTAGGAGGTCTTTTTTAGGGTGTGATGAAATCATTGTTACCCTAAAGTTCATGCTGTTGTGTTTACTATAACATGTATCTAAGTCACCTTTTGCCCCAAAAGCTATCACACACCTCAGCTGGATCCACTATCAAAAAAGCTGATGTGTTACAGTAGCTTCAGATCCCCTATAACACTGAATGGTTGTGAAAGACTGCAATGAGAGCACTCTTCTTTCCTGCATAATATTCCATCACTGCCTCTGCAAAGAAAGTAAAACGTAAGTTTATGTAGGTAACATAACATATTTCTTGGCTTGGTATTTGAACAAAACCAAACATGAATGCACAAAATGCTTTAGTCTGTATTCAGACCAAACGAAAGCTTCTGCCAAATCCAAAACTAAATATACAAGTTTGAGCACTTAAAGAAATGAAGGAACCAACAAAATGAAGGAACCACATAAATACAAAAGCAGAAAGCAGTAGTCATTCCCTTTCATCCAATATCCTACCACATGAAGGATTTCCTTAGTCCAAGGTAAGTTAAACCCATTGCATCCCAGGAGAAATGGCTCCCTGCTGGCATATCAGCTTTTCCAGGGTGGAATAAAACTTAAGACTGAATTCCTAATTTTTCCATTATATATGCACTGGAGCAGATGTGCAAATCAAAACCTTCATCCTCTCAGACAACATAAACACTTGCTGTCTTGCTTGATAAATGTCTCGGTTTTCAGTGTGACAGAGCTGCAAAACAGGAAAGATAACCCCAGCTCAGAATATCCCTCCCCTGAAGTAGCAGAAGCCAGAAGACAGACATGGATTCAGACCTTTCATGTAAAAGAGGCATTTTGGCTAATGTCTTCTGTACCTTAGATGAAGGAAATGTTCTCATCATCCTGAATGTAGGTGGTGGTGAGCGGAGAAAAAGCCACCCAAAACCACAAACAACGAACAATTCCACCAAGAAGACTGTCCCAAAATTTTTCTGAGCTAAATCTATTAGATCAATTCAGTCCAAATTTACAAGTAACACAAATCATTCACCAAATATTCAATCTCCTGCATTTATTTTGCACCTATTTGGTCAAATACAAGCAATATCTTTTCTCTCCCCCTTTCCTTCCAGCAGCTGGAGAACAGACAGAGTATTCCACTTCTTCCACTTTCTGTAATATGATTATTTTTAAGTAAGTCTTGAGGTTCAAAGATGGAGATGGGAAATTACAGATCTACAAACTTCACACTATCGTCATTGCATTTTTAATGTTCATTCACAGAAAATAAGTGAAACTGGAGGGAGATTTACAGAAGCTGAAGCATTAGCAAGTGGGTATGAAAATGGATTCTTATATTGAGAATGCTAAGTTTAATACTGGGGTTTCTGTAGAGGGACTAAAGAAGCAACTTGGAGGCAAAACTGAGCAAACCAATTTCCATCCATTTGGAGTTAGACCAAGTGGTAAGGCAGAGAAGAGAGTAAAGGTTAGTCTTTAATGGCTTTATGGAGATAGAGTACTTTTCCTTTCACTTCATATTCTGTCCCCTGCAAATAACTATTTCAGTGCTGAAACTTCAACACGTCTATACTTAGTATCTTTTACTCTTTAGTTGGAAAAAAATCTCAGTCCCAGACAACCAGTTACATTTGCAATACAACAAAGTAAGCCTATTCAATCCCTAATCTACAATTATTCAAGTACCAGAATATCATTTAATGAGAACCAATTTTTGCATAATTAAAACTGAATCCACTTGTGATATTTATGCCCTTTAGTTCTTCCAAACTGCCCTGAGGAACTGAAATGTAATTAGTATGACCAATACCAAGCACTTCCATCACCACAGAAGAAAACTCTGAAAATCATCTTTGTATAAATGCTCTAAAGTCCTCCACCTATCACAGGCACAAGCATCAAGTAGCAGTGATGGTACAAGGCACAGAAGGGTAAAAACAGTCAACATTAATACCTCCGTATCACTTGCCCATGCTAGCGCATACATTGTGCTGTTTGTGGGGGAAAACCAGAAAGCTGCGTCTGCCTTGAATGATTTATGTCTTCTTCCGATACCCATATTTGACCTCATGCACTCAATTTATTCTCTGGAGCACCTGCCTCCTTGAATCCTACCCCCAGTGGGAATGACAGGGACATGGTCTAATAGCAAGCTGTCTGAACAATGAAAAGTTCTCATGTATTTGAGATGAGCCTGCGGGCCTCAGGCCCTCCTAATCATCACAGAACGTCATGAAACCTAAACAATAAGGTTTGGAAAGATGAAGAGAACAGTTTGTTATACTGCTCTAGGATTTGATTTTGTTTAATTTCTCCTGTCCCTTCACAGCATATATGAAACATACTGGAAACAGAGGCTGTCCTGACAAGGGCCACCACAGATGTACAAATACCTTATGAAATGTAAAATACTGAGGGGGGGAAGAGAAAGAAATGAAAGGACTTAATGAGTTGTGAAAGGGCTTATAATGTCAGTGGTCAGACTCAGCATGGTAGTGATCAGGAAAAATATGTTCAGCTCTCTGCTCAACAGCAGTCAAATGCGTGGAAAAAATCCCAGAGGATCTAAGAAAAAGCAAAGTCAGTCAAAACTAATGATAACATTGTGCCTGGCAGTGAACGGGGAGCAATTCTGTAGTGCCATCCACCCTTTTGGGCTTTATTCATGAGCTAAAAACAAACTATGTGGGTCTCTGGGCAATAATTACCTCTTTGCGATGTGCTGTGTACACCCTGCTTGGGAGGGGAGGAGACACTTTGCTGGACAGAAGAGAAGAGAGTGCCAATGGATAATCCCAGCGTTTCTTTCATTTCAGTAACAATCTCAAGCTGAAATCAGATTCTTTTAAAGATGAAACTATACGTTTTCCTCAATTTAAATTTAAAAAAAAATCCAACAAACTGCAATCAAATTGGCTACAACACTTCACACTTTTTTTTTTTTTTTTTAACCACTAGATTGTTTTGGTGATGTTTGTGAAATTCCCTTCTACAAAATGAGAATGTACAGCACTGGAGAGACATACCCACCCCATTTTAGAAACAGTATTTCATACACCCTTATATCAAAGGACTGTACCTATGCTCATTTTCAGATTATCTTCAGCATATCAGTACAAAAAATGAGATATTACTTATCCTGAGCCACCTGCTTGACTTGGATCCACTTCCACAGAGCTGTTTGGCCAAAACGCACCGGTATAATAAGAGGCAGCTACGCTCAGCGGAGGGACACCCTGCACTGGAAACGTGACACAAAGCAGCGTGCAAGCAGCTCTGGACGTGGGAAAGCAACGTGGTTCTTCAGCAGCCCTTACAATGTTTCTGACCTTGGCTGTTCCACCGAAAGGCACGGTGTCAGGTGCAGTATGAAAAGAGTTCATGCAGCTGCATAGTTTAAATAGGTTGTCCCCTTGTTTATCCCTGTACAGCCTCACAACAGCAAAACACACGCCCCTGCAGCCATAAAGACCAGCTATTGTAATTCTCTCCTTATTGAGTTTCCCAGCAGGGTTGTTCTGCCTCGTGCAGTTAGTGCGGCATGCAGCAGCACGTTGGCCACCGGGACAGAGCCGCAGCGATCACGTTGCAGCCACCCAGCACAGTGCCCTGTACTCAGGTGAAAGAACGTCTCCAGAAGAAAGGCATTGTACAGATTTGTTCACTGCTGGTTAAGAAATGAAACTCTGCACCACTGCCCCTCATCCCTGAATCCAAACTAACACAAAGGAACGTTAAGTAGATTTTTCTCCAGGAAAAAAAAACCTTCTTCATAAGCAGCTCTGTGTGTCTTTGCAGGTCATGGCTGCCCTACACACAACTCCTGTATGCTCAGCCAAGCCCTTCTCCAGATCTATAAATGTTTTGGCCTTTCGACGGGGTTAGCTTTAACCACTGCTTCATGCCAGGAGACCTTCAGAGCTGTACCACATCCCGTCAGTCTCCAGCAAAACTCTCTCCAGGCTTCTATCTTCAGGAATTGCGTAGAGCAAATCTGCAGGTCTATTTCAAACTGACTTACCTTCCTGATGTGAAAAAAAACCAGTATGTAAATAGATATCTGACCCAACTATAGCACAATCCCCATTACTCTTGGATTTATTGCAGTTAGATAGTTCAAATGGGTCCAACATTCATGCAATTCGCATCCAAGGCATACAGCAGCGTGCACATTATCAGCGCACAGAAATTAACAGGTCAGGATTGTCATTGTGGCACCCTTTCACTTCTCTCTCCGCAGGTCTCTGGTCAGAGTGTTTCATGGGAAAAAGTTGAATGCAACTCTGAGGGCTCATCTGCATGAGCTAAGCTGCTTCCACAGGCCGCACGCAGAAAGCCCCAGCTTGTAGACAATCCCAACAGCTAAGCCTCCTGGCAACCTCTGCAGTGCTCACTAGCTCTGTTTAAAGTAACAGGAAAGTTAATGCAACTTGAACGAAGTTATACATCAAAGCAACTGGCACTGAAGACACTACACCTATCTGTAGCTGGGGTATTTTACTTGGAACTACTTTTTGCCTGGTTCCCTGGACAAGCGCTTCCAATATAGAAGTGGTACCAAGCTGTTCAAAGGGACCAGCAATGCCTTCTTTCCCTATAAGCAGCTGAACTACGCTTAGAAGTTTCCTATACAGCCCTCCTTCAAGGACTATTTTTTGTACATGCCCAAACTACTTTGGCAGCCAAACCAATACACACTATAAGTGGGGACAAGGGGGGGATTTGGCTCAAAATTGCACTGCAGCTCCAAACAAAAAAAGCACTATGACCACACTGAAACATCTTCTGGGGGGAGCCAAAAGATCCCTAACAGTTAGTCTAGGTTGGGAACCCACAAACCTTGCCAAATGACAGCCGAAAGGTGGTGCTACTGGATACTGCCTTTCTGGACCACTGTTACCTTTCTTTAGGAGACAGATGCCTGAAAAAGGAATTACTACGCTTTCTCTCTTTAGTTTCAACTCAACAAATCATAGGTTTAAGTGCTGCTCAGGAGTAAACCTCAGGCTACCCGAGGCGATAGCCATTCTAGGCAGCTGCCCAAACAAAGCGCTTACCTACTGTGGGAAAAGATAGGATCCCATAGTGCATGAGTGCATGTAGGGAAGTGGCTGGGAAAAGCTGCATGGGTTGTTCCTTCCTTGGGAAAAGCCGAACCCATTCCTGGGACTGTCCTCTCTCAACAACCCAGGTGCACTTAAAGGAAAATGCAGAAGGATGGAGAAATCTAGTGTGTCCCTCAAGTAAATTTAACCTTGAGAGAAAATAACCCATGATTTGAGTGGAATGTTATAGGAAGTACTACAGTAGAAACCACTTGAAACACCATAGGATGAGCCTCACAAGAAGAGTAAGCATGGTGGTGACCCAACACAAGCTGTTCTTGGCAATCAACAGCCCAAACACACCACCTCTCCCAAGTGACCACCTTGACAGATGGAGGCCAAGTCATCGACTGTTCTTCTGGACACTCAACAGGGCCCTAAGGAATGTGAAAATCACATCTGTGTGTGTGTCAAAGACTAGAAGATAGTGCTTAACGAGGATATATAAACCTGACAGTGGGCTTTAAAGATGGTTTTACCATGTAGTATAAGTTGTACGTTTTGGCAGGCGGGAACTTCAGACGTAAGAAATAAATAGAATGGGAAGAAGAAAAAAAGGTATGAGACAGAAGGATCAAATGTTGTACTGCAGTGTGGGTTAGGTAAGTAAGTGGAAAAGTGCAGGTAGGATATAGAAATTAAACCATATGTGAATAGGACAGTCACAGAATACTTAGATGTATCAGATAGCATGCAACCGGACCATGATGCAAATGGTGTGGAGTCAGGAGTGGGGATTGCACAGGGTTTGACTGGGACGGAGTTAACTTTCTTCACAGTAGCCCACGTTGTGCTCTGCTTTGTATTTGTGGCTAAACCAGTGTTAGTAACACACCAATGTTTCCGCTATTGCTGAACAGTACTTGCACAGCAGCAAGGCTTTCTCTTCCCTGCTCTGTGGGCCCCTATTCCCCAGTGAGTAGGCTGGAGTGGGCAAGAGGTTGGGAGGAGACACACCAGGACAACTGACCTGAATTGATCAAAGGCGTTTTCCATACTGTATGACATCATGCTCAGCAATAAACGCTCATGGAAAGGAGGAAGGGTGGGGGGAACATATTCAACATTTATAGTTGCGGTAATTGTCCTCCAAAGCTGCCATTATGTATGATGAAGTCCTGCTTCCATTGAAGTCGCTGGGCAGCTGCCTGGTGATGGAACATAGTGGATGAATTCCTCCTCTTGATTTGCTTGTATGCACAGCTTTTGCTTTCCCTATTAAGCTGTCATTACATCAATCCACACGTCTTCTTGCCTTCTATTTTCTCCCCATTCTGCAGGAGTGGGGAATGAGCAAGTGGCTGTTGACTAGTGTCAACCTGCCACACCTATATCACTCTACATAAACTAGAAGCACAAAGACTGTAAACTGTACATGTTAAGGACCAACAAGTTCCACCACTAAAGATATTTTAAAAAACCCAAACATTCCCATCCTGAAAAAACAGCATGCCACTTTTCCAATAACAAAAGTCACTAGACACAAGAACAAGTATAAAATTTTTAAAAGTATACATATGTGCATATACACACATATATGAAATAAAGGAAAAGCATTACCTACTTTCCTGAGCTGCACTTTGTTCCAAACTTGCTCCCCCAAAATCTAAAGCTGAAAAAGCAATGGCTCTGGACTTCCCCATGTCACTGACTGGTCCTTCTGCACAGGGCCCCATGGCGCTTCCAGGGTGGAGATGAAGGCCCCTGGTGTGCTAGTAGGACATGCGGAGGGCTGTGCATGGTCACTGACTGTGTTTGGTGCCACTGCAGTGCCTGCCCTGGCTGACAACTCCCTCATCTCTTCTATCCTGGTGTGGCTCCCTGCTCCGAAAGATGCTGCCCCACATGTGCACACCTTCACATGTGCACCAACACAAATGATGCTAATCTCACACTGCAAGTCTGTGAAACAGCAGGTAAGGGTCAGACCAAAATCCTTAGAGTCAAACACTACTGAATTTCTGTTTTCACCGAGGACAGTTTGTATTGTTGTTTCCAAAGACTGTGATATTTACTTCAGTCCATGATGCTTTCTAGTCTTTCCATCTGAATGATGAGGGCAAACTTGATGTGTTGTGCCAAAATTCATGGCTGTTATTGGTATAAATTCACTTATTATAGAAGAGTTATCCCACTAACAGAATTATAATCAGAATTTGAAAGTAACCTTAAAATTTTCCTTGAAAATGGTTAAACAGTAACTCTAGAAATTCATCACCACAGGAGGTAGGATGCAAATAGATGAAGAATTCAGACCCATGCATTTTATTAATCTACCGTCCATCTGTTAGACAATTATAGCATGATCCAAGAGCCTATAAAAACAAATCTTGATCAGGTAGTACAAACAAACAAAACAATCAGATTTCTAATAATTAACATGTAGGGATTTTTTGGTGTTTTTTTGGGGTTTTTTTTATTCTGCACAAAGTAAGTCACATCACTAGATTAGTGCAGTTCCCCTAACAGAAGTAAGTTTTATCATATACTGAATATTTTAAGACTTTTAGATTAGGAAAAGAATGCATAAAGACCTTAAAGAAAAAAATAACATAAATCAGTACTTTCATTAGCGGCATACCATATATCTTTCTGACCCAAATTGTCAAAAAGCCTCATACTGTGAAACATAACCAAATCAGATTTGTAAATCCCCTGATGCACACTCATTTTTTGCATTCATTGGAGGACATAGAACTCATTAGTGGCAGTATTTCAGCAATCAATTTCAAAAACCAAATTCAAAGACGATCTGGAAAAAATGCCTGGCATTGTCCCACAATAGTTACTATCCTTATTAAACACGATTCTTTAAAAAAAATGTTGCAACTGTGGTAACACATTGAACAACGGATCCCTGGCTCTCTCCTCCTCTGCCCGTCCAAATCATCAAATAATATAGAGAAGCTTTTGATTAAATTGTTCAATTACTGCCAAGTTGTTTACTGACCTCTTAAATTTTATATTACAACATGCTGCTGTGGCAAAACTGTGAGCACAGATGAAATAGCTGCCTTGAAAATCTTCTCTTCCCCCCCTTCCCGCCTCCCCATTGTATAAGGAGCACAATTCACTGGAAGACCACCTCAATTCCATACTTTTAAAATAAGGAACAGCTACAACAGGCTAGATATTAATTCTAATAAGGCCCAGTGCTCCACTTGAAGGGTAGCTGCCTTGCAGTATGTCAACCTGCCAATTACAGTTGCAGAAAACATTCAAAACTGATATGAGAGAGAGCCTGGAACAAAGAAGGAATGAGGACACCTCACTGACCCTGTGACACCTCTGCAGCAGGGGCAGGATGCACACTTCGGGGTAACAACAGATAGGGCCTGAGGATCAGAACAACCTGTTGCTCTTGTTTTCTTTTGGAGGAAGAATATGCCATAATGAAGACAGGAATGCCTTTTGTCATATATGAAGTCTTCCTACATCTCATATACACTTGCAAATCAGAATCACAGAATCACAGAATAGTAGGGGTTGGAAGGGACCTCTGTGGGTCATCTAGTCCAACCCTCCTGCCGAAGCAGGGTCACCTACAGCAAGCTGCACAGGACCTTGTCCAGG
>Ga0065711_1005288_pt1 | contig 20690 bp, 8 predicted proteins | sample Hoacrofraction12_FD_59098 | JGI IMG/M metagenome (GOLD analysis project Ga0065711, IMG submission 59098) | Hoatzin crop microbial communities from Cojedes, Venezuela - Epithelial fraction 12 v2 (version 2) | ecosystem: Host-associated > Birds > Digestive system > Esophagus > Crop | place...
CACCCTCAGAGTGAAGAAGTTCTTCCTCATGTTCAGCTGGAACTTCCTGTGCTTCAGTTTGTGCCCATTGCCCCTTGTCCTGTCACTGGGCACCACTGAAAAGAGTCTGGCCCCATCCTCCTGACACCCATCCTTATGATATTTACAAGCATTTATAAGTTGGGTCTTGCATCAGCCAGGGTGATACCCTCCTGCAGGGAACACTGTGAGGACAACGCAAGAGGGTACTTTTACTTCCCGACACACCTCTTCACTTCCATCTTGGGTGTGTCCAGTTCCTGCGTTTTCTCTAAGTGAAAGGATTTCCAGACAAATACCTGCTCTGGGACTGGTTGTCAGCTCCTTGAAGCCAGCAGTTACTGCTGCGTGAAGAATGCAAATCGTTATGTCTGAAACATTCATACTGTTTGAGGGAAGAAAATATCTGTTCAAGTTCAGGATGCCCTGCAGTTCTCTCACTGTGCCTGCACCTGGAAAGGGTTGTTCAGACAATCTTTCTAAGCATTAGTTTTCTCAAATGTAAAACATGGGAAACTGTACTCACATTTATGGTGCACTTCAGATTTTATAAATGACAACCACTTTGTAAAAACAGAGCCCCTTAATCTTTGTGTGTTGTTTTTATTGCCATTGCTATTTCAGTATTTCCAGGCTGACATAAATACAATCCCCAATTAAATCCTGATTCTTGCTCTAGAAGCTGGAGAATTAAAAAAGTAAACTAAGTTAGAGTCTCTGTTACCTCTAAGCCCTAAAACATCACAGTTCACTAGAAAGGACTGCTAAAAACTATATGAATTCCTTTTTTTTTTTTGTTTTAGTAAGCCACTGGCGTGGAACTTCTCTGAATTGTCTGCATACAAATTAAAGTTGAATTTTCCTTCACAAACAGTCTGTGGAAAGCAAGGAGCATTTCTAGAGAATAATGCATTGTAACATCAACATTGGAATTAGAAGGGATGAACTGTGCTCCAAAAATGCCTGTATGTGCTATGAAGTAAGTCCAGGGTGGTAAGCTGAGTTGGACAAATTTACAGTCCAAATACAAAAGTTTTACTAGATACTAATCTCACCATTCCTATATGATTAAACTAGAATATGTGCTAGAGCTTTGATCATTGCTGCCTATGTAATTAATTGCAAACTTTTTAAAGTAAAGCTGTAAAATGTAAAAAGAAATGCTGTAAAATCCTGGGAAGCACGCATTTATTTATTAATTCATGTATTTAGTATCAGACAGTACATATCATTGATGCAAAGAGCAACATTCCTCTGCCAGTTGCTAACCTGCATAATTGTGTAGCATAAAACCATCTACACCCCAGCCAGAGCAGCAGCTGAACATATCCTTCCCTCTTGCTATGTGTAAAAGATGAATCAAAATTTATTGGTATTTTCTGTTGCCCTGAATGCCAATTCTAATGGCACAATTGCATCAGGCCACTGAACAGGAATTCATTCTATATGTGTGATTGTGTACATATGAGTGGGAGAGACAAAAAGTGGTAACGTGTCATTGTAAAACTTCACTGGTTTTATGCCTGCTGCCTGCAGGGATGTGTAATAACCAGGCAGATTTTCAGCTCAGGGGTCCTTGTTTGATCACTGCAACAGGAGTGGATTTGCTTTCCTTATCTGTGAGTAAGCAGCATGGACTCTCTTTAATCAGAAAGTACAGTGTACTAAGGCCCTTTTTGATGTCTCCACTGTGTTATTTTGTTTAAGAAGTCAGAATTTACACCATGTGCGTGTCTGTGTATTTACAAATATTACATTTAAAATTACATATAAAGACAAGGTTTTTATTATATATATGTGTGTGTGCATATATGTCTATATCTCTATCTATATATGCATCTAAACTGGCCCCTTTTTTGCGTAAACATTTATTTTCAAACAGTTAGAAAATCAACCACTGTTTTTCCCATAAAATGATTATTCAGTATTGCTGTATAATCTCTTAGCCAAAGGATATTTCAGTGTACTTTGTGAATATTCCCTACACAGACTCTTAATAATAATAAGATGAAGATATGGACAATATGTGCCATTTTCAAACATATATCCAATAGAGGGAAAGGAAAGAATATGACTTTTCTTGTGTCAGATTATTCAGTGCTTATCTTGGAAGAAGTATGGCTCCTGTCAGACACCTGCTCTAACTTGCATGAGACATCTTCCCTGGTGCTTTATTTACTGCTAAAGAAATATTTTTATGGCTTTAATTTTCTCTATGGTGATGTATAGCCATAGAGATCATGGGGAGGAAATGGAATTTTTGCCCTTCTAATTCATCATCATCATAATTGTTTAAAGACTTCTATAGAATACCCTATGTGTGCTTTTACATGAAGAGCCATCATGATTGTAGACAGCTGTGATGAAATATAGGATTTAACTTGACCTCCAGACACTAGGTTCAGTTTTTAAAGTGATGTTGGCAATAGACTTCACACAAGCTGAAGAGATTTCAGAATTTGGCTTCATTTCTATTGAATAGACATTAAACAATTGTGAAATGTCCCCTAGAAGAAGAATCTGGAAAAACCCCACAATGAACGAAAACACCTGTGCATGGAAGACAGCGTTTTGTTTTGTTTTGGACCTTTAAACTGCACAATGTACTACTATCTGATCATGATTTTGATGAAAAAGAAAATTAAAAAAAAAGATGAAAGTTTTGAAAAATCAAAATGTTTTGTTCTAAGAGTGTCAATATGAGACATAGGAACTTTGTCAGTGTTTTAACAGCTTTTTGTCCTAAAAGAACTTCAAGGGAAATCAGTGGGACCTGTGAAGCATTTTCCTTTTAGTAGAGTGGTAATTTTGGAAGGAAATTTTACTATCAAATAGTTTCTTGTCCACTTCTTTCTGAACCACTTGTACTTAAGAAACCTGCAGCTTGTGTTTTGAGCAGTAACTTATAATATTGAAACCCCGAGACACAAGCGTTAGAGCTGACCAGGATAATTCTCTTCTACCTGTTCAGAGGATGGCTCACTTTAAAGCCTGATGGTTCCTGTTTTTCAGGGGTCTCAAGTCAAATACTGTCTTCCTGCTAGCTTTGTACAAAGTGTAAATTATCACTAAATCTGACTCCTATCTCAAATATTTTTTCTGCTGCATTAACATCTCAGTGATTTTGGCAAAGTAACTGACTTTTAAGAGTTAATATGAATGTCAGATTGTATCTTACATTTATGAAATACCAACCTATGTTTTCTTACATAACAGATTTAGTGAACGTCGAAGCACAAATAGTTCCGTATATTGTCAGTGTCTTTCTAACTATTGTCTTTTATTGACATTTTTGATTAGTATTACTAGTGTCTTATAAATCAAAGGTATATATAATATTGTGATTTAATTTTTCTTTTACTTTAGAGCTTTGGGTAATGAACCATCGTATCATATAGCAGACTAGTATAGCAATACAAGCAAGACAGTTTATGAAGTTGATAGAATATGTGGATTCAAATGCATCCTAGTCCAATATATCTGTTTATCTTGCACGTTTGGTTTTAGGTTTCATGTTATTTGATGGGAGGTTCATAATTTTCCCAATTTTCCATAACTGTTTCTCCCATAAGCATGTTGTTTTCCTTTTAGTGGCTATTAGAGGAATGAAGTTTATAGGAGCTGACTTATATGGTTGTCACTCATCCCTCAAGAAGGTTCTGTGTTCACAGATCTACTGTTTACAGATGGAGAACACAGAGATGTATTGTTTTTCTGCCAGATAGGATCAAGATTTGTGTACAATGCCTGTTATATGTAGTCTACAGTCTTTCTCTTAGAAAAGTATTTAAAGTCGCTTTTTTTTTTCTTGGCTGCCAATTTTCACCACACATTAAGACATTTAATGTCTTGGGGGTATTTTTCTGTCTCTGAAAGAAAGTTAAATTCATCCACCATTTAGAAAAATTGATGGAAGCACTGGCAGAGGACACATACACAGACAGTATGATTCAATATGCAGTGTTTGCGGAGGGAACCAGGCTAAGAAGAATCAGTATGTCACAGAATGGCATCCGCAAGCTGACCATTGTGGACTTTCATGCCCTTGAACTAAGGTATAGTTTCAGATTGGCCAATAATTTTTCACTGTCTGGCACAGGGATCTAGAAGTTATTTTCTGTTGATGAGGGAATTAATGAACGGGAGTTATATTTGTTAGGGGTTTTTTCCATAGCTGAATGAAAATGTAAGTATAAATATGTACATACATGTGTGCATATATATATAGTTTTTTACATATATAACTTACATATTTATAAAAATGTTCTTAGTCAACCCAAATGCTGGATTTTTCTGTGATTTTTTTCTCATTAAGCATTCTCATTGAAAGTACTTCATTTTAAAACTTCAAGGTTCTTTTCTTCCATTTGGATTTTGTGTCGTTTCTGCCACAGAAACTGTTTTGGGGCTCAGAAGAAGACATTCTTTTCCTCTTCAGTCTTCTCTCAGAGTTCAGTTTAGCATATTTACATGATAACCCCTTTAAGACAAAAATTTTTTCTGACATGCAACCAGTTCCAGTATATAGGGAAAGAACTTGCTCTTCTCTCACCACTGGTGCCCTCTGCTCAAGCTGTAGATTTTACATTTTACATTCACAACACTGATTTGATTAACAGTGATATATCATACTTCCTTCAACATGCATAGTCTTGTGTGTCCCCTCATGTGAAGAGGGAACATCTGTGGGTCTACGATTGGTTTCTCAGCAAAAAGTATAAAACAGGGTTAAAGGAGGGATAAAAAAGAAGGTCAAGAGAATATGAAAACTAAAATGATGTTAGCCATTTAGTAAATCTATGTTTTCTTTCTGTTTCTGTGGAGGGCTAGATATAGCAGACCTGTTTTTATCGGAGTCTGTCTTAACTGCAAGATAAGTAGTATGAGTCTTTTGGAAATTATGCTTCTGAAAGCATTTGTCAGTTACTGTAAAAAAATCATTTTATCATCATTGACAAGAGCTGTGAATTTAAGTGACAAATGTGTTATAAATATGAATTTCAAGTTCATCCTATAGTTATAGTTATGGAAAAGTAGGGTGTCAGGGTTGTGACTGTATGGACACTCCATGCACTGAAGGCATTAATTCACTGGTGGTCCAGGAACTCCTCAGTTTGTCACCTACATGGATGAGATAATGGATCAATCTGAGAGAAGGGGGTAACAATTAGAAGATGCATTAGCTCATTGCTGTAGAATCTTTCCGAGTAGGAATTTTAACCAGACCCAGAGATTCCTCCAAGCAGCTCCTAGAAAAGCTGACTGGTACAACTTGTGTGCTTTGGTGTAGTGACCAAACTTCCAGGGTGGTCAGTCTGTCTGTCCCAGAGATTCTGATGGGAAGTTCCTTGTGCCAAAGTGACCAGAATGAACGCAGATAAGACTCTTGTGGATGATCAGTAGGAAGTATTCCTTCAGAAGTCTTTCTAGAACTGTCTTTCATAAACAGTCGAGATATTAATGAGATTCTGCATGTATTGTTTAAGATACTCAGTAACAATGGATGATGCATGTGCTGGGGTAGTCACTCAGGACCGCAGTCCAGCTGGTATAGGAATTCAGCAGAAAAGCAATTGGTGAAGTCTTACCTGATCCAGCTGAAGATTACTGTTAGGACCTTTGCAATGGAGACTAGCATCACCCTTTGGACAGCAACCAACTGTACTGTTCAGGAGATTGGATTCTCATACAAGTGTTATCTGATGCAAAGATCCTAGTGAATTAGGGGTTTTTCGCTTGGTTGGTTGATTGGCTGAGTTTTTTTAGCAGACACTTTGCAGATATAAATATTTGTGAAATAATTCACAAGCATAACTGGCATAACATGAGCTGCATACTATAGATCATGATTCCCTTCCTGTTTTGCTTTTTTTTTATTATAAAATAAAAATATCTCTCTTTGTCATTTGTGTTCTTACACATGTGAAAGAGTATTTTTCTATTCATAAGCTCAGGTGTATCCCTAATTACCAGAAACTGTTAATCTTTTCATTCTTTCTTTTTTCAAAAACTTATAATGAATTGTAAATACTAATGTATTAGCTCAAGCCATAACTATAATTTCATTTTCAGCCACCAAATAGCAGGAAATTTTCTCTTATAAATCAGTCTCCAAAGTAGAGATGAAGTCAGTGAGTTTGAAGTGAGAACAAAATGTATATATTTGGTGACTAAGATGAGAATGCAGATGAATGGACATACATTGCTCTCAGAAACTGTATCAATCTTGGGATGTTGAGTTTTATTCCTCAGTTTCAAGCAGTTATCTAGGTCTTCACCACAAGTAGACAAGGTAGGCTAGCTCTGTCTGCTAATGAAATACCGCTGGAGACTGCAAAACTTGTCTATTTATTCTGGAACAGTTTTGTAGTATCTTAGAATTCTTGACAAGCAATTTGAATTTGAATATGAAATGCAAAATGCTGTTTCAAATTAGATAAAATGTAAAGGGTCTCATTTACCAACTGTTAGAGCTATTGTTGAACATTACATATAGTTAGCTTGTGAAATTACTTTAATACAAAACAAATACAAGCAACTTACTGTATATTACAAAGCGTAAAATCCAGTTGGTGCCTTTTGATATCAGATGGATTTAGTACACTGGAATTGGAGAGTCACAAATTTTTCTCTGCATTTGAATAATGAATTGGCATGAAGCTTATTTAATTAGTGTCTTCTTTTCTCAAGTAATTTTCCTTTCTCTTGTTCTAAATAAAAAGTACATTTACAAAGTAATACACTCTAATTATAGGAGAAATCTCTTGTCTGAAAAAAACATTATACGGGAAATCTATTCATTTAAAAGGCTGATTTATTTAAATGTATTCAGCAGAGATATTGTCAAGAATGTTTGATTTGTTTGGGGCTCTTTATTTTGTAGGCTATTTTACCTGGCTCTGTAAAGCTGGAAGAACATCTAGAGGACAGATGGACAAGGGACTTCCATGGTTTAGTGTTGGGATCTGGATTTGCAGAACAGGATCAAATTGAACTGAAGACTTTATATCTCCATAACACTAGGCAGTTGTTTTTATCTGGCATTTGACTAGGTTTTTCCTTATGCTATCACTCCTCAGTAAACTGAGAAATGAAGAAATTAAGACTGTTCTGGACTGTTTCTGCTTGACTAACCTGTTCTCCTTCTATGACAAGAAGACCCACTTAGTGGATTATATTCTTGGACTTTAGTAAGGTCTTTGACACCATTTCCCACAGTATTCTCCTGGAGAAACTGGCTGCTCATGGCTTGGATGGATGTACACTTTGCTGGATAAAAAACTGATTGAATGACCAAGCCCAGAGAGTTGTGGTGAATGGAATTAAATCCAGCTGGCAGCCAGTCACGAGGGCTCACTGTCCAGGCCAGTGCTGTTTATTATCTTTGTCAACAATCCAGACTAGAGGATAGAGTGCACCCTTAGTAAGTTTGCAGATAACACCAAGTTGGGCCAGAGTGTTTATCTGCTTGAAGGTAGAAAGGCTCTGCAGAGGGATCTGGACAGGCTTGATCAATTGTCTGAGGTCAATTGTATGAGGTTCAACAAGGCCAAGTGCCAGGTCCTATACTTAGGTCACAACACCACCATGCAATACTACAGGCTTGGGGAAGAGTGGCTGGAAAGTTGCCTGGAGGAAAAGGACCTTGGGGTGTTGGTCAACAGTCGGCTGAATATGAGCCAGCAGTGTGTCCATGTGGTCAAGAAGGCCAACAGCATCCTGGCTTGTATCAGGAATAGTGTGGCCATCAGGAGTAGGGAGGTGATCGTGTCCCTGTACTCGGCACTGGTGAGGCTGCACCTGGAATACTGTGTTCAGTTTTAGGCCCCTCATTGTCAAAGAAGCACATTGAAGTGTTGGAGTGTGTCCAGAGAAGGGGAATAAAGCTAGTGAAGGATCCAAAGAGTAAGTCATATGAGGAGCAGCTGAGGGAACTGGGCTGTTCAGTCTGGAGAGAAGGAGACTCAGCAGAGACCATATTGCTCTCTACAACTACTTGAAAGGAGGCTGTAGTAAGGTGGGTGTCATCTCTTCTCCCAAGATGCAAGTGGCAGGATGAGGAAATGGCCTCCAGTTGCATCAGGGGAGGTTTAGATTGGATATTAGGCAAAGTGTCTTCTGTGGAAGGGTTATCAAGCATTGGAATAGGCTGCCCAGGGAAGTGGTTGGGTGACTATCCCTAGAGGTATTTGAAAGATCTGTAGACCTGGCACTTAAGGACATGGTTTAGTGGTGGGCTTGGCAGTGTTAGTTTAACAGTTGAACCTGATGATCCTAAGGGTCTTTTGCAACCTAAATGATTCTATGATTCTACTTTTAGTATAATATATTTATTTTAATGCCTTGCTTCTAGTTTGGGGAGCACAACAAAAGAATGTTTGCTATAAGAGATTAGGCAAGGCACAATGTTATCAACCTCCCTGTCTCCAGCTTTTGAAATCTAGCACTCACAGCACTAATTCTGTCTTCAAAGTTGGTAAAACATTTCCTTCTCTTGAGGTCACTAGGTGTAGATTTTGGTAATATGCCTACATCTCTACTGATAACTTGCTCAACATAAAAAGGAATCTCATCAGGTAGGTGCTGGAAAATATTCTCATTTGGCAGTTGATGGGACAACTTTTTCTTTTTTCACCTTGAATCAATAAAGCTGATGTTCTTTCAAATAACACAGAAAAGAACATTTTTTGAAGTAAACCATTGGAGAGTCTGCAATTATCAGCATTATTTGTAGTTGTTTGTGTTGTTTTCCTGACTGCCTCTCATCATATCTTGGCTTTCTTGATCTGTTTTGCCTGTGATGATGGTGGCACAATGAAGTCGTACTTTTCTCTGATGTCAGTACTATTAGCTTCTGTGTTGTCATCCATCTTTGCTATCAGAGTACCTGTAGGTGGTAAGTCTTGCAATAAAGATTCATCAGGGGTTCATTTGCTCCTAAGATTTTCTCAAGTAGAAAGGGGCAAAAGCCACAGATAGTTTCCTGTTACAGAGATGATTTTGGAAAAGGAAATCAGTGCAGATGCATTTTGCAAGTAGCGTAGAAAAATCTATCTACCTACAAACTAGTGAGAATAAAATCATAGTAGACCAAAGAAATTAACTCCAAAGGTCATAAGAACTTTTACAAAGAAAATGAATGTATTTTTACAATGGATGTTACAAGCCCAGGGCAGCCATCATGCTTTGTGCAAGCTGGGACTGTCAGCTTTAGTATGAACTTTTGTTTTAATAGGAGTTTTGTCTTAACCAGAAGTAAATCAATATCTGTCCTCCTGATTCAAGAAATCCAGAGAGCTGAGAACTTATTAGCTGTTTAATGGGTCATAGCCACTGGCTTTCCTGACTGCTAGATTTATGGCAGTGTTTTCTCCTTAGAATATCATGTACCATGTTTTTTACTGAACTAGATTTGTTACTATTTAGTCTGAATCCCTGTTTCAGGCTATAACGTAGGAAATAGGGGACCACCCAAATAAATGCACAGATGATCCAATTAAAATAGTGAATGTGGAAGGTTTGCATTCTTCAGGCCATCCCAAAGGAAGACATTTCTTGACATTTCTCAGCTTACTGAACAGTGACGGATAAGCTGATTTAGCTGCAGCAGTTTATAATGGCATCATCTGAAAAATGCCTGCCCTGCTGGGGTCCTGGCAATGAGGATGCACAGACCTTAGTTCACATTAGCTTAAACCATCCCTGAGGTGGTTTTAATAATTGTTGTTATGTCCTGCTTTGCATACTGTATACGTGTAACAACTTTCAGAAGAAACAGTGTTATGAGAGCAGTAATGTCTTTAAGTTACTGAAGGACCAGAGATATGGAGCTTGGTGTGTTTTTTCTATGACGCTCACTTTCAATCTTGACAAGATGATTTTTCAAATTAGGGTGGATGCTCCTGTTAAATAACAGCATTTCAAAGTCAGTTGCTATTTATTAGAGTTTCATCAAAATGCTTCAACTGAATGATATGGCCTCTTAGTCATGTGTGGCATGGCCTAGACTAGGACTGCTTGGCATTGCCTTGAATTGAGACTGTGCAGTGCTGTTCCTCCCATGCAATGGTATTCTCAAAGCACAGCATCTTTCTTTGGCACAGACAGATGAGACAGGAAGAGAAAGGAGATCTACGAGCAATCTTTTCAGCCCTTTATGCACACATGTATATCATCCAAGTCTTAAAATAATTTGAAGAAAGTTTACACTTTGAAGGACAACAATGCTAGAGGAAATTTGAATTGTCTGTTGTGGTTGTGCTCGATGCTCCCAATTCTGTGTGTCTACAGTGTAGAACATGTGGTCAGTTCTGTGCTTCTTTCATTATTAATGGGAAGAAGTGGCCACATTTCAGTTGCTTGAGTTTAGAAGTCAGCTTTATGATGAAAACAATCATTCCCCAGCAGTGTGGTGTTTTTTTATCAATTCTCCATCGGTCATCAGAGGTGGTAGCTCAGAAAGAGGTATCTAAGTTTGCAAGTGTGAGTCCTTCTCTCGGAGCTCAGAATTTTCTTATCATCTGCTTTTATTGAAGATATTTTACAATCTTCCCCCTTATACGTTTTCTCTTAAAGTGGAAGGTATGAAACTGGAATGATTTTTTGTGAGAAATACACAAAGTTAGTCTTTATTCACTTAGTGTTTAATATTAAAACATGGTACTCCTTTAAGGAGGGAGCAGAAGGAGTAGCTCATGTGGATCCTACTTATGTGGAAAACCAGCATTACTTCGGAGGACTGCACCATTTTCTAGCTGTACTTCTTCCATCCTAAAGCATCTCCTTTTGCAAAATCAGGATCCAGACTGAATTGTATAGATTATGGCTAAAATGGTGGCAAAGGCTTTGCTGTTTTCTCTGATTCCAGAGGACCCTAGAACTCTGAAATGGTTAATCAGGAGGCCACTTGTCTCTGTTGGTAAAGAAACAACCTAGTCACCCATACATACACTCTTGCTATTCATTCATTAAAAAACCCCACAGTAACATCAATCCTAGAGTTACCTTCAGAGCAAATAAACAAATTTGCGTTGACATTTAAAATCTTCAGGTGACAGATTAGTAGGGCAATGACTCTAGGTGCTTGTTGCTTTTGCATGGCAGTGTCTCTGAAACTAATTGGTTTGGACTTAAAGGATCTTCAGAAATAGCTGATTTTTTCTGGATTTTTTGATTCATACTAATCTAATTTATTTCCTGAAACCCTGAGTAAATCTGTAGGGTGAATTGACAGAAATGTTTGAAAGAGGACACAAAGCAGGTAAATTCTTCTCATTCCTGAGTCTACAAAAGAGAAAATAAGGTTGAGGTCCTTCGCAACAAAAGTAGCTACATTTCAAGCTCTCTGATATAGGTAACAGTGCTGCCAAAAAAGAGAAGTTCTGGCCGCTCCTTTGAAAGCATTGCCAGCAGTTTGAGGGAGGCGGTCCTTCCGCTCTCCTCAGCTCTGGTGTGACACATCTGGAGTACTGTGTCCAGTTCTGTGCTCCCGTGTACAAGAGATGTATGGACTTACTGGAGTCAGTCCAGCAAAAGGCACCAACATATTCAGGGGCTAGAGCAGATGATGTACAAAGGGAGGCCAAGAAAACTGATGTTGTTCAGTCCAGAGAAGAGAAGTTTCATGGGGAATGTTACTGCCATTTATAGTTACCTGATTAAAGAGAAAGTGAAGCCATATTCTTTTTGATAGTGCATGGCAACATGATGAACAGCAACACACACAAGTTGAAACCTGGGATATTCTGACTTGATACAAGGAAAAAAAAATATTGTGAAGGTGGTAAAACACTGGAACACACTGCCCAGAGAGGTGGTGGAATCTACCTCTTCAGAGATGTTCAAGACTCAGTAGGACACAACACTGAGCAACTTGATCTGATTAGACCTGTTTAAAGCAGGCATTTGGACTAGGTGATCTACAGAGGTCCGTTCCAGCCTAAATTATTCTAGACTTCTACAATAACGACCAAGCTGTGCTGCTAATATACAATGCACAGTGAACAGGGCTTATTTATTTATTTTTTATAACTGTTCTGGAAGTGTATAGCACTGGAAGTGTTCAAGGCCAGGCTGGGTGGAGCTCTGAGCAACCTGGTCTAGTGGAAGATGTCCCTGCTCATGGCTGGGGGGTTGGAACTAGATAATCTTTAAGGTCCCTTCCAACCCATACCATTCTATGATTCTATGATTCTTTCCCCATTGTATGTTTTGCCACTGTGTAAATCTCTGCAAAGTATACTCCCCTAAACCCTGTGCTTCATTAAGTTGATCTATCTGGTCTCTAAGAATTTTTATTAATTCACCTGAGGTCAATTTTGAAAAATCACCATAAAAGAAATGAGCAAGCACTAATGAATTTAAAACAGAATTCATTGATAAAGATTTTCAACATCTTTAATTCACACATTTTTTGAGCTGACCTGCAGTTGTGTTTTCCTATTACTTTTTAGTTTTAAACAATATGCCAAAAAAGGCTGAAAATATACCAATTAAAGTGTAGTCTTGCACAAAAATATGATATGAATTATAAAATTATCTCACATTTTTCCTTCTGCTTGCCAGTGTAGCATTTAAATGCCAGAGTAATTTTTGCCTAAAAAAATCAGCAATGGATTGTAAAAGAAGACATTTTTTCATGACGTTGTATATCAATCCACTTTCTATTGTTTCCAGCTGCATTTCTTTGTGCTCTCCGCTTCTGTATTCCATGGTGAGAGTAAAATAGATTCATGCTGAGGCTGGAGGTTTTTAAACCTTCCAAGAACAATCAACTCCATCAATTATCATCAGCCATTTCTCTGTGGGTCAAGATGAGCAGTTCCCAATGTGTCTTCCACAGAATGCTAGTTAGCATAGAATCTAGAGTCATAGAATAGTTTGGGTTGGAAAGAACCTTTAAAGGTCATCTAGTCCAATCCCCTGCAATAAGCAGGGCCATCTTCAACTGCAGCGGGTTGCTCAAACCCCCACCCAACCTAACCTTGAATGTTTCCAGGGGTGGGGCACCCACCACCTCTCTGGGCAACCTATTCCAGTGTTCTACCACCCTTGCTGTAAAAGATTTGTTCCTTATAACAAGTCTGAATCGACTCTCTTTTAGTTTAAAACCATTACCCCTTGTCCCATCGCAACAGCTCCTGCTAAGAAATTTCTCTCAATTCATCTTCTCCATTCAACATCTTGAAGATTTACCTGAGAAAGCTGAGGGAAACATCCCAGCTCAAGCTAAGAGGCTTAAGATGCAGGCTTTAGGGAATACAAAGGGATAGCAACACAGGAGATGCACTGGCGTGGGGTTAGTCAGTCTTCACTGTTGCTCCTGGAGATGGGTAGCTATTGGCACAGTCAGTGTCCAAAAGCCATTCAGTATCTAGTGGGCATGTAGGAACTGTATTCTTTTCCCATCAAAGAGCAGCAGTGTTCTAAGTTGTGAATTGTTCATATTTCTCCATAGCCACGCAATAGTGAGAGACCTATCCTGGTGCCTTTGTGCAGCCCATGCGCTATAAAAAGCAGATCTAGACGCATTCTCAATTTACCTGATGTTTCATAGGGTTCAAAGGCAGAGCATCTAGGTGGCTTTCTCTCTTCTCTGTTTTCATAAGCCTTTCTTCTCCTGCAATACAGATAACTTACTCCTGTTTGGGGGAACAACAACCAGCTATCGTCATTGATTGCAAGTGCTCACACAACTTTCTACTACATTGTTGGATAAAAATTGTAAAATGCATACAGAGAAAATGAGAAATATGAGCCGTTACTGATAGTTGTTCTACTGCTCCTTGTAACTTTCCATGTGTTTTAGTTTGGCCTGGATAAATGTCAGGTGCCCACCAAAACCACTCTATCGTTCCCCCTCCTCAGCTGGACAGGGGAGAAGAAATATGATGAAAGGCTCGAGGGTCGAGAAAAGGGCAGGGAGAGATCACTCACCAATTACCGTTATGGACAAAACAGACTGACCTTGGGGAGAAAAGGGAGTTTAATTCATCACCAGTCAAATCAGAGTAGGATAGTGAGAACTAAAAATAGATCTTAAAACACCTTCCCCCTACCCCTCCCTTCTTCCTGGGCCCAACTTCACTCCCATTTCTCTACCTCCTCTCGCCGAGTGTCACAGGGGAACGGGGCATTGGGGTTATGGTCAGTTCATCACACATCGTCTCTGCCGCTCCTTGTCCCTCAGGGGGAGGACTCCTCACACTCTTCCCCTGCGCCAACGTGAGCTCCCTCTCATAGGAGACAGTTCTGCTCAAACTTCTCCCAAATGAGTCCTCCCCATGGGCTGCAGCTCTACGCGAACTGCCCCAGTGTGGATCCTTCCTTCAGGAATAGGCTGCTCCAGCGTGGGTCCCCCATGGGGTCACAAGCCCTGCCAGCAAACCTGCTCCGGCGTGGGCTCCTCTCTCCACATGTCTGTAGGTCCTGGCAGAAGCCTGTTCCAGCGTGGGCTCCCCACGGAGTCACAGCTTCCTTCAGTCATCCACCTGCTCCAGCGTGGGGTCCCTTCCATGGACTACAGGTGGATATCTGCTCCATCGTGGACCTCCATGGACTGCAGGCGGACAACCTGCCTCACCATGGTCTTCAGCATGAGTTGCAAGGGAAGGCTCTGTGTTCCGGCATCTCGAGCACCTCCTCCCCCTTCCTTCTTCACTGAGCTTGGTGTCTGCAGAGCTGTTTCTCTCTTCATCCTGCTCTAACTGCTGTCTCACTGCAGTTCTTTTTTTCTTCCCCTTCTTAAATATCTTATCACAGAGGTGCTACCACCGTTGCTGATTGGCTTGGCCTTGGCCAGCGGTGGGTCCATCTTAGAGCCGGCTGGCACTGGCTTTATCAGACATGGGGGAAGTTTCTCACAGCTTCTCACAGAAGCCACCCCTGTAGCTCTCCCTGCTATCAAAACCTTGCCATGCAAATCCATAATACCATGAAATCCTGGGAAATAAAATCACAGTTTAATAAATAGTTTTATTTTAAATCTGAGCAGTGCAAATTTCAAATATGAGTAAGTTATACAAGCAATGTTTTTTGACAGAACTGAAACCTTTTGATTGATGGTGGCCTAATGCAAACTCGGTTTATGTTCTAAGTATAAATGTGTTGTTTGGGAAATTTTTGTATTAAACATGCTGTGATCTGTCCAATTACATCTCCTCCCACAAAAGATATACTAATCCAGACATTGATCCTTTAGTACAGAGCAGCTCGTATTTGCTGGTAGAATAGCATCCATCTGCTTTTTTTTCATGAATACACATAAAAAAAACGTACTGTGACACCATCAAGCAGCAACCTTTGCAGAAGGTGACAAGAGGATATAAGGAAAAAGGAAAGCGAATACAACCATCTTCATAGTCCTTTCCAGCTCTTTTCCTATAGCTGCGAGGGTGTGTTTTGCACAGCACTATCTACATTGTGGGGAGATTTTAGCTCCACAGTGAGACATGTGTGAAGGACAGAGATTGACTTCTCTGTTGGATTGTTTGGACTGAGGGTCTTTGTACATGTGACAGCATTGCTGGGACCTAGTAGTTTTGGTATGGTTTGGGCAAAATGTACATGTAGAATGAGATACCATTATGATTACACATTGAGCTAGTTAGGTGGCTAGGAGGTATGGGTGGTTAAAATCTCTCTTTGGTGCCAACTGCTTGATTAGAAGTGAAAGGCTATCCACAAGTGGATTTTTTGTGGAAACCCCTAGGACGAATGGAGACTGTGAATTTTAATCTCTGTATTTTATTTTCTTGACACTTCTGTTACATAGGGCAGCTTTTATGTCCCATCTGAAAACTGCATGCAGCATGCATACAAATGGCATAAGGACCTCTGTCATCTGCTCTTGAATGCTCAAAGAGGACTTCACATGTACTACACCCTCATAATGAAGGAAATTCCTGGTTTACCACACCTGAAGTTGGGTAAGTGAAGAAACATTTAAAATCACTGAATATTTTACAGTGCTGCATTTTCTATACACATTTTAGTATCAATATTCTTAGGCTGTTCAGAGTTTCAGAGCATTTTTGTTCCTGTTTTCTGATTAATGTTTATTTTGGCATGCTGTTAAAAATGACTGTCTTCTCAGCTTGTGCAAATCCTCTATTAGGAAGTGGCCTGATGTGTAGAGGGGTAAAATATTTTGATAAATTTCTCAAAATAATTGCCTTTCAGTGATTGTTGGCCTCAGTTGCTTTTTGAAGTCTTGAACTTCCAGTTCTGAACTGCCAGAAAACTGGGGAAGACTCTAGCATATTTTTTTCTCTTAAGAAAGCAATTTTTTAAAACTGAAAAGAAAGATCTGAAAGGTAGTATGAGTGTTTTTGAAACATACCCCCTCATTTACAATTTGTCAATTACATAATTACAATTTTCTCTTTAAAATGATTCTGCTTTTCTTCCTGATTCAATTGTTTAATAGATTTTCTGGTTTTGGCAGCAGCTTTTATTTTTGGCTGATCAGGCCTGTTAGGTCCAATGTGCAAGTGCTGACTGGCTGGATTTGAGGAAAGGATCTCTGTAATTTGTGTTTAGTCATGTTTGTAATGACAGTGGGAATTCCTATGAAAATGAGGCACATCCCTCACTAATTCCTGCTCTCCCACCTGTTTCTTTGAATTCAGGGAATGTGGCTCAAGATTTCACGTCTGTGGTTTTGTGTCTCTGTATTGGTATATACAGGTTTGGAAGTTATCTGTTTGTTATGTTGCAGAGACAATTTAATTAGGAGAGTCGATTGCATTGGCCAATGGATTTAAAAAGGGAGCAGAAAACATTGTCCAGTTTCACTGTACAGTGATTGCGCACAAGAGCTATCTGACTTAATACATTATGCTTTACAGACTTATGGGCTTGATGGCTCCTATTTTCCACTTCATGTCTTGTTCCCCAACATACATTTCCCTTCAAGATACCCTAAAATTCATAGGGTGGGAAGAGCACATACTGTATTATTCAGTCCAGTTGTAAGAAAAAAGAAAATACAACATTTTTATTTGCAACTTACGAACTCTCAGACAGGATCCAACATGCAACAAAACTCATGCTTCAGTCATCTTGGTTACCAGGCACATAGAATAGATTATTTGTGTTTCACCTGAACAGGCTTATAGATTGGGAGACAGTTGTTACATATGGTTGGTTGACCCCAACTCGAGAACCACCCCAGAATACATATTGGCTTTCTAAATACAATTAGCTTGATTTTCAAATGACTGCTAGTACTGAAGCAGGCACTTAATTAGCAAATGTACTTGTTGTAACGCATGTAAATTTTCTAAATGCAAATACCCTTTTTAGCCTCTTGAACAGAGTGCTATTTGCGTCATTTTATTCACAGTCTGAAAATCTACTGAAGATTTGGTTTTAAGGCTAATCTTCTGACTCCTGTTGCAAAACTCAGCAAAATCACGGGGTGTAAGATTCACCCAGTATGATGAAGAGGAAGCAAATTTTTATGCCTGTCTCTTTACAATCATTGGAAAGAAACAGGCCCATTTAGGACAATAAAATTTGTTATCTGACAGGCAGTGATTTCTACCTTAGGATGGCATGAACTGCATCTTGTACTTGCTCATTTTTCTCCGCTGACCAGTGGGACAATGTAAATGACTCATTCAATTGTAAACATCTGTATCACTCAGATTAATCTTGCATAGTTTTCTAAAGATAGTTAAGATAAATCCAAGAGTATGTATCTCAGAAGTCTTTCCTAATTCTTTTTTCCTGACTCCTTGGGTAGTATATTAAAAAAGTAATAGGGTAGTTTAGATATTAAAAGTGAGAATGATGGTTTCCAAGATTTTACCAGCTGAGGATAGCTCTTTTCAAGGTGCTACCCATCTCAGTCAGTCCTTTCCCATTCTTTAGTACTATTTAAGAAGCGTCATTTGGGGACTGGGGAGGGGAATGACCTGTTGGTTTTTCTACTTTGTGTCTTTATGGATACTAATAGAAATCTCCACATTGCAAAATCAAGCTGACAAACTTGTGGACAGTTGATTTATATCTTCCTTTGCCTTACAGTCTGTGGTACATTTAAAGTGCAGTGTCCCTGTGCTGGATTCTCTCAGGACTACATCAAAGCACTGCTACTTGCTGTAGGAGTGGAGAGGTACTTCACATTCCACAAGGCAATACAGAGATGCCCAATCTTTTACTAGTCTGACATCTGGTATCACTTACACAGTCCTGTGTAGCACAGTAAGGAGAACCATTTCTTACACATCATTTGCTCAGATTTTACAGTTGTGAGACTTTGCATTCCATTCTGGAGTTGGATATAAATACCAAAATTCTAATAAAAGAGAGACTAGACAAGGAAAAACCAAATTCTGTTGTCTTTGTCCTGACAATAGCATTCCAAAACTACAGGTTTAGTGGTCCAGGTTACATGAGCAGAAGTCGAACCTGCACCTGTCCCTGTACAAGGTGGTTTGTGGAGTGCCCACATCCAAACAAAAACTTGTGTGTCGGGTAAGAATATCAAATGACCTATTTCTCACATGAATAAACAGCAGCGCATTAACATTTCACATCTACTGTTCTCAAACCTGATCTATTCCTTTGTGTTTTTTCCCTAGAGGAGCTGTCTGTGGAAGAGACGTTATCTCAGCTTTGTACGGAGCTGCAGGTATTTTCTGCAACAGAATCTTCCCACATGTTTTTCAAGTCCATTTTTCAACTGCACTGAGACAGCCCAGTCATGTATCAGGGACGGGAAAAAGGGAATTTTGTGCCATCAGAAAGTTTGTTGAATGTTTCTTTTCCACCAACAATTTCACATAATTTTGTTTAGTCACTTATGAGATGTTTCTGTCACTTTTAACAAGTCACCAGCTGGATTGCTTTAACATCCTTCAGTGAGCTTAGCCCTGAGTATCAGAGTATACAGAAAAAAATTATTTGGGGGGTAGATTGCAATTACAGCTTTTATGCTAACAGAAGAAAATATACTTTGGCAGATTGTACAACCATTTTGTTTCAAATAAAAATGCATAAATGTGTAGGGAGACTCATGGGAAGAAAAAAGTGATTTTGGCACAGAAGTGACTGACTCTTGAATTTGCTTCTGACATGTTTATTTCAAGTGAGACACAGACAGGTTGTCAAGATTCCTAGAAAGAAGTGCAAGCATCAGGTGATCATTGGGGAAAATGCTTTATAATCAGAAATTGAATAGGTTTGATTTGCTCAGTTTATTAGCAGAAGGGACAACGGAGGGAAGAATGACAAAATAACAATTAACAGAGGGAAGTTGGAGCCAAACCAAACTGAAAACACATTCATACTCCAGTTATGAACAATGGGTTAATGTTTGTCAGTCACTGGTGGAAAATGTTTGAAATGGCAAATATCTTAATTTTAAGTAATGACTAGATTACTTTGCAAGAAATCTGATTTCATGTAAATTTGATTTAGAGAAACATAAATCGTTGGGCTCAGCTCTACTAGATTTAGAAGCTGTTAGGCTATAGGAGGTCAGACAACACAGTCTAGAGTCTGCTTTGGACTTCTTTGCTATGAGTCTAGGAAAGTCCAAATTGGCTTGGCATACATCAGAAAATGCCAGCATTAATTTATCTGTATTTTCTAACTCCTGTCCAGTTCTTATTCTCCAAAAAAGCTTATTGACTTGTTTTGCCTGGCAATATTAATAAGCCAGGCTGCTTTGACTGTTGTTTGAAAGCTGCTGGGAACAGCATAGCAACAGATAGGTGACCACAACAGCCAGAACAGCTGCTTCTCTGTGGTGTTATAAAACCTGTGGTTTTCCTGTACATCGTGAAAATGTTTTACCTTAGCATCCTGGGATGACAGCTTTCTTTAAAACTATGCAAAATTTGATGAAAATGGCAGTGAACTTGAAGAGACTCTCAACACATAAATGCTGAGATCTTCTATGATACTGGTGATACATAAGTGCAGCATTGCCCATCTGACCATCACTACAGAGTAAGTGCTGAAGTCATATGTATCTTGGTATGGTGTACAGATGAGTACTGGCAATGCTTTCCCAGTATTTTGCCTCTAGAAAATGTGAGCTGAAACCATTTTTTTCAGCAGAACTTAAGAAAACCAGTCATTTATAAAGAAAGAAAATGCTATTGAAAACCATACAGAGAAGAGCCTGTGGGATTAGTCTCCCATTACTACCATGTTACCAGAGCCACATCCATTTTTAAAATTAAACACAAACAAAAGAAGGAAAAATAGTGAGTTTAACCTGCTATGGCTTTATATTCAACCCAAGAAGATAGCAGATACTCAATGCACGAGAAAGTGAAAGAGAAATACTTTTTAAATTGTGTAACTGATTTGTAAATAATTTCATAAAAATAACTCCTAAAAAAACCCTCTCAATTTCTTTTCTGTGACAGTGTTGTTAAAGGCAGACTACCCTGTGTGGGGTTTGAAAGGTGCAGTCACAGGGAACAGCCCAGCAGCAGAGAAGTGAATAAAGTAGCCAGAATCACATTTGGTGATCATTTTAGTTGCTGGATTTTTCTCTGAGGAACTGAGTCCCTGGAATTTGACCTGTGTCGCTAGTGTTGCTAAGCTCTTGTCCTGTGTGTAGCAGTGCAGTAAGACTCTCACAATTATAAGTAATGTTTTCCTTCCTTCCTTCCTTCCTTCCTTCCTTCCTTCCTTCCTTCCTTCCTTCCTTC
>Ga0065711_1036705_pt1 | contig 20690 bp, 13 predicted proteins | sample Hoacrofraction12_FD_59098 | JGI IMG/M metagenome (GOLD analysis project Ga0065711, IMG submission 59098) | Hoatzin crop microbial communities from Cojedes, Venezuela - Epithelial fraction 12 v2 (version 2) | ecosystem: Host-associated > Birds > Digestive system > Esophagus > Crop | place...
GGGCCCTGCCGCTTCCCGGCTCTCGGCCTCGACCCCGCCAGACCGCCGGGAACCGGCCCCTCCTCTGGGCCGCTCCGCGACCGGGGGGGCTGCGTGCGGGTGAAGCCGAGCCCTGGGAAGAGAAGCGGCTGCCCTTGTCCGAGGGCTGGAGGAGAGGCGAGGGTTTCCCAGCAGGGACGGAGCTTCGCCTCGGCCGCCCCGCGGAGCAGAACGGGAACCAGCGCCGCTTCTCCTTTCGGTTTCCTTTTGGTACTGGAAGCGTTGGCGTGCGAGGCAGAGCTGGAACGGAGCGCGGTGGTGGCCGTGCGGACCTGGGGCCTGCTGTTCAGTTCACTGTCTTTCTTGTTGTCTCAGCGATCTGCCTAGAAAATAAATACTAAAATTCGTGCAGAACTTCATTTAGAAGGGTTAAACTTAAAATTCTCTCCTATTAAAACTTTTTCTTACAATTCCTGTTCAGGGCAAGGATTGCATAAGAAGTTGCTTTTTTCATTGGCTTTGGGGACTTTTTTGGAAGCCTTTTTTCTTGTTCAGTAAATATACCACCCTTTTACTTGAATAAATCAGGCTTAAGAGAACACACAGAACCTCCTAGCTCTGTGTTACTTGCTTAGATGCCTAAGCAGCAAATTCTGTTTGATTTCCAAGCAGTTGTGCACAGCAACAGCCTTGATTTTTACATTTCTAAACAGAGAATGAAGATTTTTAAAAAATCAAAGCTGTTTTAGTGATCCACACTGGAATATAGTAGCAAGCTGTTGACGGCTTTTGGTAAACGTGTCATGGTACTTCTCCTAGTTCCAGTCTGCCAAATCCTTGTAAACAGAATCTGTGGTATGGCATCGCTTTGAGCTGAGTACAGGGTCGACATAATGTGACCGCTAGCCAAGCGAGAGGGAATTCGGGGATATCTTGGCTATCAGTAGTCTGGCTTTCCCCTGGCTGACAGCTCAGTTTGGAGACCAGCCAGGGAGTGCTGGAAGCTGCCAAAGGAATTGCCGCTGATTTTGCCCTTGCAGCAGGAAAAGTGGGCTGTGAACGAGGAGAGCTTTGGGGATTCTCAAGCAGAAACCCTGCCAGATGAGGAGAAAGTACATTGGGGAAAGAGGACTCTGATTTTACAAGACATTTTCCAGTATTTTGGGGAGAGTTTTTTCCTCTCTGCAGCAGTCTCTTTTAACTGGAAGGTGTGGTACTTTCTGGGTTTGGCTCATACAGCAGCCAGCCTTTTCCCTTGATAGCTGTGTGCCACATTCAGCATTTTCAGTTTTCCAGTGATATGAATAACTCCAAATGTATCCTGCTAGGTGCAGGCTCCAGCTTTTAACCTTATTTTATTCAGTTACAGGTGACTGACCACTCCTTAGTCTGGTGGTTGGATGCCTTTCCTTTAAACTTTCTCTTAGGGAAAAGAACTCCCTGCTTACACAATGTAGTTATCTTTGTCCCCATGACTTAGCATTCTTGGGTCAATAACAGTCACAAAACGTCAGTCTCAATGGGAATGTAAACTTGGCACTGAAATAAAGTAATTTTTCCTACTTTATTGTGTAGCTGAAAGGAATACAGATTTCTTCAGGGAAGAGTGAAATCAGGACCTTTTTGCATGTCGTCAATCAAGAAGTAAGGCCTCAAATTGTTGCTGCCATTTCTTCTCTGCTTACTGAAAGTGGAAATGAAACCGTTATTACACTGAGCACTGCACATTTTAATCTTACACAGTTTTTTATATGTTGAGGTTGTGTTATAGTTGAGTTATTCCATTATAACTTTATGGTAAGCTTTATGCCCACGGTGTGCACAGGAAGTAGTTTTTTATAAAATGGTGTTTAAATATAAGGCAGATGTTTTCTCAGCTGTAATTTTCTCTCTGTCCTGTGCTTTTTCACATCTAGTGTTGAGGGGCAAAATGGTCCATGCTGAAGCATTTTCACGTCCCCTGAGCCGGAATGAAGTGGTCGGATTGATTTTTCGTTTAACCATATTTGGTGCTGTAACATATTTTACCATTAAATGGATGGTTGATGCCATTGATCCGACCAGAAAGCAAAAAGTAGAAGCTCAGAAACAGGTAGGGTTTTATTCATAAATGTTTCTGTGAAATGCTGTCTTGTTCGTTACCATTCATACAGAGAAATGTGCTAACTGAAAACTGGACTTGCAATAACCAGAGAAATAATTGACAAAAGCATGTGGAATAATAAAAAAAATTATCTTTTAGTAAATTTCAGGATCTAGGCTGTTAATGTTTTCAGTGCTTACATTTTATAACTAGTTAAAATTTCTAGCCTGAAGTGGTGGAAAAACTGTTGAACTGGAGTGTGATGTTGTCTCTAATTATCTGCAAGTGTGTGGTCCCAGTGCCATTTCTGCTTCTGACAGCTATGCTAAGCAGCAGTCGAATTAAATAATGCTCTCATCGATCTCTTGGTTGCTTTTTAAAACCTTGGGCAGAAGCAACTTAATTCTCTGCCGTTAAGTTGCCAAAAACCAGCAGAGGCAGGGACTCTAGTTACTCATGACAAAGAGGAACGCTGCTGTCCAAATGCCTTTTTAATAGCTTGCACTTTGTCGCTCTCCCTCAGTTCTCCTCCACCTCCAGTAGCAGTCAAAATGCCCTGGAAAGGGAAGAAAAAAAGTGAAAAGCCTCATTCCTTATGTTGAACTAGAATGATGTGTGGGAGTTAATGCTCTGGGAAAAGATCTAGGTGCATTTCAGAACCAAAAGTTAAATGTCTCCTTTGGAAAGTGTTGAAGGAAATGTTGCAGCTTTGTTTTTGTTTTCTGGCTGACACAGATTTCACAGGTTCAAACAGCAGTTTTGAGCAACCTAATTATGTTTTGAGTGTTTGTGTGGTGTTTTTTTTTTTTAATGAGATCTTTAGTAAAAAAATTTGCCCCACTTTAAAAATCAGATATTATGATCTTTGTTAGTGCCAGCTATTATATCAGAGCTTGCAATATCCCAAAAGCATGTCAGACTTAACCGCAAGTTTGAGTATGAAGAGAAACTGAGTTGTGAAAGCATGTTGATGCAACAAATTACTTTTCCTTTTAATTGGGAAAAAGAAAACATTCAATATATAGAAAAAATTGACTGTCTTCTGTGAATTATCTTTTTTTTTTTTTTTCTGAGAAACATTAATCTCTCCTTTATACAGTGCTGGAGAAGTTTGGGAGGGAGCAAGCTTTTTCTAATAATACAATTGTATCTCCCATTAAAGTGTGTGTGTATTATTTGCAGGGTTGTGAATGAAGATAATTAAGCATGTGAAAGAACTCTCGAGTTCTGTTTAATAACAAGTTTCACGCTTTTCATCTGAATCCTGTACAAAGTTTGTAAGGACTAATGGGCTTTTTTAAAGTGTAACATACCTGTATCAGCTTTGGAAACTCCTGCAGAGAGTATGGAAATGATTTTTACTGAGGTTACCTGTGTGTTTGCAAACCTGTTCTGAGCAGCAAACTCTGTGTTTTAATGGTTATTTTGGTTGCTTTTCAGGTCATAATGTATGACTTGTGGATTTTGGGGTGGAAGGGCTAGTGTGACACTTGCTTTACGGAAACTGAGACATATGACTTAGTTTCATTCAAGTGACAAGAAGTCATTAGGAAACAGGAGAACCTGGTACTTCAGAAAGATCTAACCTCTTTTCACACCTGACTTATGCAGAAGCTTTTCAGACTCCAGATAGCAGTTCTTTAAAAACTAATTTTTGAGTTACGAATTCAATTTCTTTCTCTGATTTTCTTGGCGTTTTATTTCCTCCAGGCTGAAAAACTAATGAAGCAAATTGGAGTGAAAAACGTCAAGCTTACTGAATATGAAATGAGTATTGCTGCACATCTCGTAGACCCGCTTAGCATGCATGTAAGGAACTGTTTTCTGTGTTGCTCCGATGAAAGCACTTCAGACAAGGAAGATCTTGATTTTGACTTTGGATTGCATGATTTGATATAGATATGTATTTATGGAAATACATAGGAAAGATTTCTGTATTTTTTTAAAACTAAAATTGCATCGTTGAGAGCCAAGTTTTTTTATTCACTTGATTTTTTGTATTTGAGGCCTTGCAGTGCTTCTAAGCTTGTGGATATTTTTTGTTGGCAGGGACTATGAGCATAATTTCTAATACTGTTTTTCTGGATTAGGTAACCTGGAGTGATATTGCAGGCTTAGATGATGTTATCACCGATTTGAAAGACACTGTTATTTTGCCCATCAAGAAGAAATACTTGTTTGAGAATTCCAGGCTCTTACAGCCACCAAAAGGTAGGAAGGAACTGTTAATTTATATGATGGTATTTAAAAAAAAAAAAAAAAAGAAAAATAGTTACAATTACTCAGAAAGTAAAGAGGAAGCGTGTTGCCAGTCCAGAGTGCAACCAGTAGGACTGATGCCAGGGAAAACCCTCAGGTTTTTCCTCTTCTCTGACTGTGAAATGAAGTTCTAGTGAATAAGTTTTGTCTTAATAATGAAGCGATAATTGCTTTCCAGTTATTTATGTTATATTTTGGTGCACTAATCTATGTAGCCTTGTTATAGTTTGGCTGTGGCTGGCAACAGAAGGGCCACGCGGCCTCTCTGCCGCCCCTCCCCCCGCTGGGGTGCGGAGAATGGAAAGAAACAGGCAAACACCAATGGGTCGGGATAAAGGCAGTTTAACAGAGCAGCAAAGGGAACGGTAACAACAATACAGATAAGGAGAATACACAACACAAACAGCGAAATGCACAGAGCCACTCTTACCAACCGCTGCTGTGCGCTCTGCCTTCCCCCCGCCCAGCTACCCCCAGCCAGAACCCAGCGTGAGGGCACATGGTACTGTTAATACCATGTTCTGTTTGGCCAGGCTGGGTCAGCCCGCCCGGCTGTTTCCCCTCCTGGCTCCTGGTGAAAATTAACCCTGTCCTGGCCGAACCCAGGACAAGCCTGCATTTTTAACTGCCTAAATCATCGATTTTTTCCTCTTATACCCGATCTTGTCCTTTGACAGAGGTGAGCTATAGCTCTGCTGTACAGCTTTATACACTTGGTTATTATTTCTGCAGCATCATAGAAGCATAAGTCATAAATGTGGGATGTCTTTGTAAGCTAATCTTGCTTGACATCTGTCTTGTAGTCTTAGAAATTCTAGTCATTCAAAGAGACAGAGATCCCATTTTTATTCTGGAGATCGCTTGATTTTTGCTGGAGTTGAGTTGCACAGTATTGAGGCAGTAAGGAAACCGGCAGGTGACAAATTAATTTTCCAACGGTAAAACAGAAGTTGGACTTTCTCTGCTGGAATGCATATGGCTGTATTTGCTGTGTGTTACTGCAAAGAAGCAGAATTTGCACCTAAAATGTTGGACAAAATGCCAAAGTTTGTTTACTGCTCTTATCCCTGGAATATTGTCTTCTGAAAATTCTCTGAAAACTATTAATTACTGCCTGTATCTGTGACCATCTCGGTTTCATGTACTAAGTGATGGAAAATGAAGCACTTTTGTAACTGGTGTAGTTTTTCCAGGCTACTTTCTGTTTAAGTCACAAATTGAAACTGTCTGGAAAATTACTTTAATGTCATGATCTAATAAGCTGAAGAAAAAAATATTTTTTATTTGTCTTTTTAAAGCAGACTTTCCATATAGAGCAAGATCCCCAGTTTTATTAGTGGCTTGTACTGTGTGTTGATAGGAAGTCGTTGCTTCAGAGTAGTTATGTTTGTGGTCATCTTGGTCACATAAACAGAAAAAACCCTTAGTAGTCCTCTGTGTTTCAGGCTTGTTTGCCTTGATTTTTATTTTTTTTTTAAGATTGTTTTCTTGACAGCTGGGTCAGAAAAACACTACTGTGATTTCTTTCACTATAAGAAGTTTAAAAATAGTATGAGATGTCATATTTAATTTTGGGTAATTTGTTTAAAATGTATATGGGCTCCTTTTTCTTTTTTTTTTTTTTCCTTTTTTTTTTCCCCCTCCCCCCTGTGCTAAGTTTTATTAGCAAGGATAACTCTGTATTTGATTTGATGGAACACTGTGTAACGTGGTTTCTTACCTTTTAAAACTTTGGTAAAATACAAGCCAGGACACTATTGGGTCTGTCATACCAAAGTATGTTTTCTGTAGAGCGACCAGAGAGCATTAACACTGTTACTTTTTCAGGAGTACTTCTCTATGGCCCTCCTGGTTGTGGCAAAACACTGATTGCCAAAGCTACAGCAAAGGAAGCAGGCTGTCGATTTATTAACCTCCAGCCTTCAACGCTGACGGACAAGTGGTATGGAGAGTCTCAAAAACTGGCTGCTGCGGTCTTCTCCCTAGCTATAAAGCTTCAACCATCCATCATTTTTATTGATGAAATAGGTAAAAACCTATCTTTTTTTGTAACTAACTACAGCAGGGTGACATTAAACTGTAGGTTCAAGTTGATGGGTGTATTGATCTACTGTCATCTTTTCCTTAAAAAGAGTGATAATGGAACAAAGTTTAGCAATATAAATAGTATTGTAAAGTAATAGTGGCAAGTTAGGAAAAACTGTATTTCTTCCTCATGTTAGCGGAGGAAATTACAAGTAGAGCAAGTTGCTGTTTATTTTTGGTTAGGCTAAGGTGGTTCATGAGGAAAGCTTTTCTTCTGTTAAGGGAACTACTTATTCAGGAAACCCATCACCAGATACACTTCAGCACTTCTGCCGTGAGGGCACATAACGGAAAATAAAATATGGGTATTGGAGAGCTGAGAAATAGAAGTAGGAGGGGAAGTTCGGCTAGGAAGACAGCAGAGGTGCCAGTTGTTCAGTGGATTTGGACTTGTCTCTTTAAGTCCTGTGAACTTGAGCAGTTCAGTTAAAATTACTTGTTGTCTTGTGGTACTGGTGCTTCTTAGAGTGAGTTGTACAGTTTGCAGAAACAGCCTGATGAAGCTTTTACCCTTTCAACAGTTTAGGTTTATGAAGGGGCTACGTTCTTAGTATGGTTTTTGTTCTTTTGGTAGATGTGAAGAATGTGGTGTTTTTCTAGCTGTTGGAAATTCTTTAGGCAACCACTGGCAGAGTTAGAGCTCTGCATAATAAATTGTATAGCCTACTTCACGTCAGTCCTGCAGCTTGCTGTTCTCCTGTGCTTTGGTGTCTTTTAGCTTGCCAGGCTCTGAATGCTTGCATCTCTGAATAAGAAATTAAGGTGAAAGTTACACTTGCCGTGAATTCAGGGAAGTGAAAATTTGGAGCACAAGATTTGGGACAGTCTCATGTGATGGGGATATAGTCATGTAATGTAATTTAAAAGATGTGCTTAAAAATGTGGTGAGATTCCACTTTCTTGTTCTTCATCGTAAGAAATATTTTTCATTTGTTGACAATGTTTATTTAAAAAAGTATTTACAAGCTAGAGAATAGCACAAGTTTGCACATGAGAAATCAAACAGTATAGTTTCTGTAGCAGGATTGAAGGTAAACTGCTTTTCTGAATCCTTTAATATAGATTCCTTCTTACGAAGTAGATCAAGTTCTGACCATGAAGCTACAGCTATGATGAAAGCTCAGTTCATGAGTCTGTGGGATGGACTGGACACCGATTATAACTGCCAAGTAAGTACAAATGATGACCATGAAATGGTCGAGTTCAGGATCCTGCGTGGAGGAAGCAGGGCGATAAGCAGGATCAAAACCTTGGACCTCAGGAGCGCTAACTTTGCCCTCTTCAGGGAGCTACTGGGAGGAATTCCATTCTGTGATGATGAGAAAAGTAACATGATTCTTCCCTCTCGGTTATTGTGCATTGAACCGTTTGGGAACAGTAGCAGATTGCTTATAGTAATAATTGACAAAAGAGTTTGTTTACCTGTCAGTGTTAGTGATTACCAGTATATTATGGGAATGAGATGAGTTTTATATTCATAGATCATTTTTCTTCTTGAGAAGACTGTTTTTGTAGGTATTTTGGTTTTAATTAAGAAGTGTTATTTTCAGAAGTGTCTTAAGTCTCATTAATATAGCTGTATACTTTGAGCTGCCAAAATTGGGAATTTTTAAACTGTTTTGAAAACCATTCTGTCAACAATGTTTTTTTTAAGGTGAACTGAATCTGTGATTTCAGGAAAGATACTGAAAGATTTGAGTATTCATCCTAGTTGCAGGTTGATTGACTTGTTTCCAGAAAAGCATTAGACAATCGCTAGACTCTGGAGTTAATCTGAAAGGGTAGACAAGTTGATGTTATCAAAAGACAGATTCTATTAGATGGAGCTGTGCTTACATCCCATTATGTATGCTTCCGTCCCCCTCCCCTATTCTCAACAAAGTTACTGTATTCTGGAGAGAAGAAAAAATACAAAAGCTGCTGGTGCTGTAAAAACAAACAATATTTATGAAATAAATTACTTCAGTGTCGCATAGAGGAAAGCCTGCTTGGTGTGTTTCTGAACTGTCACCTGGAGCAATCTTTTTAAAGGTCTTAAAAAGGATGTTTATTCTCCAAATTTAAGATTTTCAGCCTTTTTAGTCTGGATTTTTCTGTGAATGGGTTCTGATGCTCTGACCTCCATTAGTTCTTTCTTTGTAAAATCTGCTTTTCCTTCTCTCTGAAGCTAGTACTAAAGATTTTTTTTTCAGTTGATTTTTTAACAAACTGATGAGAACACAGTGAATATATGTACTGAGGAGGTTTAAAGCAGCATGTGTGCTTACCGTTAATAAGAGGCTGATGGTATGAACACTTAACTGGAAGCTGATGTGATCCTGTAAGCACACATTTCTTCCAGTGTTAGAGTGTATTATCTTTTTTCCCAATGTAGTGTCAACTTCTTGGAGCAAGTCAAAATTGCTCATTCCCCGCAGTAAGACAATACATGGTCTTAGCCATCTCTCAAGCTCAGCATGCAGAGCCTGAACAAGTCACTCTTGTCCTTTACTCGTATACCTCTGCAGGGTAAGGAGCCAAATGCAGTGCAGACAATTGGCTGGAGACACCACAGGGGCTGATTCAGGTTTCTGGGGAGTTTTTAATCAGGAGTGTTTTTGTTTCAATACCATATTTCAGGCTCCTCTCCAAGATGTCATTGCAGTTCAGGAAGTGTTCTTTAAGTGATGGTTTTGACATTTGCATTGTCTCAGTTTTTGACAGCCAGATCGCTGGGCTCTTTTTTTAGTTACAAATGTTTACTTGGGAGCTTTGGGTTGCTTGTCTGATTCTTGCCAAACAAATTTCCTTTGAATAAGGATTAAATTTGGCTTTTGTTATAATAACAAAAGTTCCAAATGCTAGGAGAAAGTTGTAAATAAGAGTTGTGACAAATGTTATTTGTTCCTGTGTTGACTGCACCTGAAAAGCGTGTTCAGATGCAGGAACTTGGGCACAGTGCTTGGAAAACAGAGCTGTGCTGCTTGAAGTGACGGTTCAAGTCTGGAAGCCCCGTGCAGCTGCATTTGTGCCCTGAGGGGTCCCACATTAGCAGAACCTGCAAAGAAAGCTGGTTTTGGGAAGGCATCTCAGCTCGTGTAGCACAGAGGGAGCAACAGTTCTGGTCCGACCTTGGGCCTTGGTGCAGACCCCAGGGAAGCACAGCATGGGGACAGCGATGCCACTTTGCAAGAGGCAGCTCAGCCAGACAACAGCTTGTGTTTGGCACGCAGGCAAGCATGAAGCACTTGCATGTGTAACGCTTGCTAGAAGGTGAAGACTTGGTGAAAAAAAAATGCACCTTTTGGCGGCTTCTGTGTGTAGCAATTTGCCACCGTATAGTTAAGCCTCTAGGCGGCAGGGTGACTCTGCTCCGGGACACACAACCCAGCCTGGTGCGGGAGCTGCCAGGTCTGGCTGCGGAACAGTGACCCCAGACAAAAGACCAGAAGCATGTCAGGAAAATGTATTGATAGGAGATTAATTTCCCTGACATTTTTCACTTTCATGACTGGGTGTTTACAATGTACATAACTTACAATAACAAATGAGAAAATAAGGCTGATGTGAATGGGAAGTAAATTTGTTCTTAAACTAATAGATGGAATGTGGTCAAATGAGGTGAATACTGTCCTTGTATTGAACTTGGCTTGTACACCTCTAATGCACTGCTGTTACAGTATACCAGTGCATATAGGTTCTTGCTGACTTCCAGTGCTTTTTTTAACACTTAAAAAACCCCCAACATTTTAGTGCATGCGAAAGCTGTCAGTTTGGTCATCCTGGTAAACTGATTGCTTTTTTCAAAACAGCACAAAAATGCCACATTTTTTAATACCTCATCAAAACATCCTCTTTCAAGTTCCTTCCAGGCCACCAGGAACTAAAGAGACATAGCCGAGACTTACAAGCAGAAGTTTAGGTTACTGCTTAGAGTTTAAACTTTAAAATTGGGCTCAGAAGGCTTCAGACTAATGTAAAATATCTCCACACAGGTGGTGCTCTGTGGTACCAATGCTCTCTTAAGCTGCCTGTTTAAATGCAGTTGCTGAAATCAGTACCAAGAAACCTTATGTAACTTCTTTAAATGTCGATGTTCTTAATAAAGTGTGGAAGAGTCACATATTGGGTTTTGAAACTCTTAATACAGCAATGTTTTCAAAAGCTGGTTTCAGGCTGACTAGTTTTTTCTGTTTGTGTATTCAGGTAATAGTGATGGGAGCCACCAACCGTCCTCAGGATCTTGACTCTGCAATCATGAGAAGAATGCCAACCCGGTTTCACATCAACCAACCTGTAAGTTATGCCAGGTTTGCCTGCACAGTGTGCCTAGTGCTGAGCTAGGGGCAGGACGCCTTATCGGCCAGGCAATGCACATGTCTGTTTTTGGTGTTTTTTTGTTTTCAAAGAAATACTACATTATTTTGATCTGGTTTTAGGTTTTTTAGGAGCACATATATAACTTTGCTTTATAAGGTGAAGTTTCTCACAGTAATCTTGATTCCTTGGGTTTTTTATCTGAAACCACCCCATGTGCTCTGAGAGCTTCCCACCTGTTTTCTTCATCTGTAAGAATGGAGTGGCTTAGATGCTGCACTCTGGAAGGAGCTTAGTTTTAACTTGAAAACATCACAAAAAGCACAAAAGTGACTGCACACACTTGCCTACAGGAAGAGTGGCACCCAGGTCGGATAGTGTCGAGAAGTAGGTACGTACTACCTACCATTTATACCTTCCTGATACACAGTATTTAGTTTTCAAAGAGAAGAGGGGATGAAATCTGCATAGCAAAGCCTACATTCTTCTCAAGCCTTTCCACAGTCAGGCACTGCAAGCAATCTGGAAAACAGTTTTTATTCTGCTGAAGATTTATACCAAATAGGCAGTAGTTAAGGTCTTTATCAATTATGCCAGCCGTCACAAGGTTGCCCTTACTATAAATTTTGCTAGTGCCATCCTTTTCAAGATATTTTAGTTGCATTCGAACACTTAGCAATATCACAAGACATTTTTATCATATCAATATTATAAAGAGTTCAGTCGTGGTTGTCAGTATTCCCTTCTGGCTAGAGAAATACCCATCATTATTAATTTTTTGCAGAAACGTAGAGACAGAACTGGAGGAGTATAGCTGGTATTGATAGCGCAAGAGGGTAGTCGTGTTCCCAGATGCATCTTTTTTGAACTGGCTTTCACTGCTTGTGGGCAGATACTTTTCAAAACAAAGCATTTATAACCTAGTAACTACTTTTCAGTGGTGCGTGCTCATAGGGTTTCATACACCTTACTTATCTTCAAGTTTTCCTTGAATTAGTAAGGGCCAAGGATGTGTATTTTAGGACTTTATCACATCTTGCTATCAAGAACCGTCATTAGAAGGGTGAATTATCTGCAGGTAACAGTACCTCGGGATTACAGGGGTTGGCTCCCTCTACCAGGGTCAGAATTACAACAGGAGGTGTCATTTAGGGCGCAGGCACATAACTTTCCTTACCCTGCTACAGCCAGCTCGTGAACTGAACGCTTGTCTCTTGTTCTTGTCTGTGGTATTTTGCGATACGACCAAGATTGGTTACAACTCTTTTATTGAGGGCCAAGATAATTTATGTGCTGTGGATTGGAAGTGTGCACGGGTAGTGTTGTTGTAGAGTAGCTAAAGCCTTGCAGATTTTATAGCTAAGTTTGAGATTAAAATGTCCCAAATTACTCATGAGAAATTGTGTGCGAGGCAGAGGGAAATGGAAGAAGTATTTTTTGAGACAGAGTATGAACTGTTCATCTGCCAGAGTATGTATGGGGTAGTTTTTTCCCCTTTTAACAACAAAAATGAATTTAGGACATTTGGTTTTGGGAGGCACAAAAAAAGAGTCTCTTTGCTGCCTGAATTTGCCTATTAAGGATAGCCAGGCAACTTGCTCAGGACTGAACTGTTTCTTTCAGTAATCTCATCACAGTATGTGTTTTATATTGCTTAAAATTTCACAAGCATTATCTGTAGAATTAAATTTATTTTTATTTTTTTAAGCAGAAGAGTTTACCCTCTACATCTCATTTAACAAAGTATTGAAAGCATCCCCTAGATATAGAGAGTCTGCCCTCCGTTAAAGATGATGGGAAATATTTGGAAACAGCTGCTTTCACTTAGGGCAAAGTAAGACTAAATGTCAGTGCATTTTCCCTTTCCCTGTAGTTAGTGTAAGTGTATACGCCCAGATGTTTAGTTTCGTGTGCCCCTGGAGTCCGAGTACTCTAGATCTTGTTTTGCTGAGTGATTTTGACATCAGGTGGGTTTCCTTAGTGTGTAGCCTATCTCCGGTCTGAGGGATCAGCTTGTGTCACTGAATTGTGACTGAAAGCCCATGTTGTGCAAAAGTGAGATGGATGTTACATGTGTTTATTTTTGTACTCTAGTAACTTTAATCTCTTTTGTTTTAAGGCTCTGAAACAAAGAGAAGCAATCTTGAAGCTAATTTTGAAAAATGAAAATGTAAGTAGACTTTTTTTAATAGTTAATTTGCTGTATTACTGTTTTCATGAGTGCAAGCTCTGAAGTTGTAGAAAACGTGTATTATAATTGACTGTCTTGGAATAAGGTAGAGATTACGTTCCAGGGTATTTCTGATTACAAGTTAGGAATCTTTTGTGGTTTTAGGTGTGGTGTTAAATTAAAGTGGTAGAGTTGCCTACTGGCTCAAGCATGAGCTTCAGTCAGAGCAGCAGCCTTGGATTTTGTGGTGAATCACCATCTCTGAGGAGAACTACTTAATTTCTCTGTCTCCATTTTCTTGTACAACAAGGTAATATATTTATTTCTTGAAAGATGCTCAAGGTGAATCATGTTTGGAAATCGCTTGGATCAGTGAGAGAAATTTCAAGACATCATGAAGCAGGGAGAAGAGATACTAATTTATTTTTTTTTAACTCTGTACAGTCTGTTGGCTCAAGCCAAGACAGGAGGAATGACATTTTTTGACAGTGCTGCTTTTTGCACTTTCATCCATAGTTCATGTTTACTTTAGAGGAAGACTACTATAGACATTGTTAGTAATATTGTATGACGTTCGTGTTGCCATCTGCATTCCAACGTGAGGAGAAGGGGTAGGTGTGAGCATGCTTGGAGGCATCTGTTGGAAGGATATGGGACCTATGTTATCGGAGGTTCCTGCCAAACTTAGTCTGCAGCACTACTTGTCTTGAAGTTTATGTTGCAAAGTGTCTCTTTGTTGAAGTCTATCCGAATAAATATAATTTGTTAGTAAAACCAACTTACATTTTTTAAGAGGCCTAAAAATCACAGCTCATTGTTGTGAATTGCTGTGGTACTGGGGAGGTTGCTTTGTAAGTGGTCACTTTGGATTCATAATGAACTAAAAGGTCTCTTGCAAGTGGTGATTTCAGACTCAAATGTCTCTTCAAGAGCTGCTAGGAAGGTATGCCAAATAACAGACCTTTATACAGGCTCCCTGAATATCTGCAGCCACCTAGCCCTTGCAGGCAAGTGAACTCTGGGGCTCCTTTGCCTTGGCAGCTGGGCCTGGGAGTTGCACCACCTTGGCCTTAAGGCCTTCAGCAGAAGCCTGAATCAGGTCCCAAATATGGACCTGAAGGAATGCAAGGTATATCAAGCATGTGGCAGTGAATCACAGCAGCACAAATAACATTTTTCAGGTGGAAAAAAAAAAATCAGTCTGCATTTGTTCCTCCCACAGGAGGAAGAATTGGATCTCTCAAGCCCAGCTTATTTTCAGCCAGGGTGACAAACTTCCTGGCAGTCCTTTGCATGACAGGTGTAGTCATGTCCTTCATTTTCCTTGCCTGTCTTAAAATCTTGCCTCTTCTTTTGCACTCAAAGGGAAGTCCTTGTTAATGTCTGCTACATGACATGCCCATTTTCTGTGTATTCTTAGCCAGCTGTGCTGCTCCATTCAGTTCTTGATGGCCTTCAGCCCCACGTTGAGCAAATACATTGCAGATCCACAGCTGACTGTTACTGGCTTCGATATTTGTGTGCAGGGTCAAGCTTTAAAGCAAAGCACTTCAAGACAGCCAGGCTGTAGTGTCTGCAGGAGGCATGTCGGTGTAAGCCAGCTGTTGCTTTTACCTTCCTTTCCATGCCTGGGCAGCCAGATGGCTTGCTCCAGACCCAAACCAGAGCACTGCGTGTGGAGTTGTAGGTCAGGGAGCCAGGGCTCAAGTACAAACTGAAGATCTGAGCTAGCAGAAGAATATCAGTGTAACCCTTGTCCTTCAGGAAAGGCGAGGAGGGACGATGGGGAATTGAAGGGGTGCTCAGTGGATGTCAGCACGTTCTCGGGTTACCCTGGGGAGTGCATGAGTTGAAGGGGAATCGGGAAGCAGCGAAGATTACATCTGGGGCTTTGCCTTCATCACCACGGAATAGTTTCCCTCTTAGAAGAAGTCACGCCTTAAGTTCAGCCTTTTATTAGACTAGTTTGGCTTTAACTTCTTGAAAATAAGATACTGATGCGTTGCAAAATGTGCCAGAAGGGGCTGTTATCAGTGGTTCTGTGAACAGACTGAATAAATATGGGATCCTGGCTGGAATGAGTGCGTGGAGTTAGACATGTTATTTTGCCTCAGAATTCCCCATTTCATGGTTGTGTAAAGTAGGAGCAGTTGTTCAGTAACAAACAACTGAGTTGCTGAGATAGTGAACAACTGCTTTTGAAGTTCTTACTCTGCACTGAAAGGTGGCCACAACAAAACGAATATGTGACAGGAACTTTTTCCAGCCTTGCTGTGTTACTGGTCAAAAGTAACGCAAACACTACTTTCAAATAATGTATATAAAAAGGGCTGTGGCTGTGAAAGGAGACCTCTCAGGCAGTGTTCATTGTCTATTGATAAAAGATGCATATAGAGTCAAATTGAGCCCTTTGCCAAAAAAAGCAGTGCCGTTGCAGGAAACTTGTGTGGGCGTTTGGGGAAAACAGGTCATTATTTCTGTGATCCAGTTTTTGCCATGCAGTAGCCTTCCAAAACCGCCCAGGAGCTTTGCCAGTAACAGAATATACCAATATGATGGTGGGCTGTGTTTTTTTCTTTTTTTCTTTATCAGCTACAGAGTTTTATGAGGTGAAGCATCAGTTTCATTTAACGAAATTAACTGTTTGGAGGGTTCAAAGCGTAAGTTAATAAAATAATTTTCTCTTAGCTGTCAGAAAAAATCAAGAGTGAAAAAGATCTTCTTAGGGCAGGTAAAAATACTTGGAGGTGACCGTTTCTTATCCTTGGTGAGCAAAGTAAATGACTTCAGAGTTTTCATGCTCTGACCTTTTGTTTTCTGACAGGTGGACAGGCATGTAGATCTCCTAGAAGTTGCTAAAGAGACTGATGGCTTCTCAGGCAGTGATCTGAAAGAAATGTGCCGGGATGCAGCACTCCTCTGTGTCAGGGAATATGTTAATTCTGCCTGCGAAGAAGAGACGTATGTGTCATTATTCTGTCTATTATGATAGCTGAACAGCAGTTGTGAATGCTCCTGGTGCTACACACTGTCCAATTATTAGTTTGTATTTTCTGATTTGAATTGCAAATTTAGAGAAGTTTAAAAAAACTTGCTAAGATTCACAGAAAGCAGGAGGTTCTCTTTTTGACAAATTGCCACTATACAACATAAACCCCCAACAAGTGAGTTACCTTTATTAATTTTTGACTGTGAAAATAAGACTATTTGAAAGTGTCAAGCTTGAGGTGGCATGAACCAACAAGTGATATTACTGCGCTGTGTTACCAGGCTTAAATGCTGGTAACACCCTTGCCCATGCATAGCTCCACTGGCTGTGATGTTCCTCTGATTGTCTCCTGTACTTGCAGGTAATACGTGCATGGACGGGGCGTGTCTCCAGCATAACGCTGGATCCATGTCGGAACTGCTGTGTTCAGTGATTTCTGCTCATTGTTTGAATAGCTGTTACACAGCACCTGAATCATTATCTTGCTTTTTTTCTTTCTCTCTTTCTTTTATAGCCGTGATGAAGATGAAATTCGGCCCGTGCAGCAGCAGGATCTCCACAGGGCCATTGAGAAGATGAAAAAATCGAAGGATGCCACACTGCAGAATGTTTTGATGCATGTTGGTTTAGATTAAGATAAAAGAGTGTGTTGGCAGTTTCTGACATGATTTAGTTTGACTTCTGTAATCAGGTAGCAGAAACAATGTCAGGGGTGAGAGCGGGGATGTTCCTTGAATAAGGGAGTTCTGTTTCTGGAATTGTTTTATACAACAAATTCTAAGTTATTCACATTTCGTCATGCGCCACTAAAAGTGTAACAATAGATCGTGAAGTGGAACAATTACAGCCCAGACCAAGAGTACCGGCCTGTGTCTTGCCCTGTAATCGATACGCTGTGCAGCCTTAAAGCAGGTTCTGACATGGTGCGTGGGTTCAGTGGGTCACTAGTGTGGAGGGGAGACAATCCATTACCAGTTTGTGTATATATGTACGAGCCTGGGTGTATGTATTAAATGTATATAGCCACACATTTTTTTATATATAGACATAATCTGTAGATAACTTGAGTATGGAAAATCTTTTCTACTTACTGAATCAAAACAAACCAGAAGATATATAGATTAAAGATTTGTCGATACTCAATTCGCACTTACTTCTTCCTTTTAGCAACAAATACGAAGATGGAAATTCTGCTTCTAGAATAACTTGCAGGCAAAATTTGCAATGTTACTGATTTTTCTTTCACATGACCACTTGAAATCTGGTGCCATTTAGTAGAGATAGCAAACTACTGTAAAAATGTTTGAATACGTTTGATTTTGTATGAATTCTGCTTTTTGAGGCTTTTAAAATGAATGCTGTTTTTATTTTTATTTTCCCTTGATGTGAGTAACTAGAGTAGAATCTTAACTGGTCTTTCATAAAGCCCCACATACTATAAGCTCTCTGAAATTGTGGCTTTCTGATCTATTATGCATTGTAATGAGGGCTTGCTGCTATTTTAATCTCTTCTGGAAGACCCACTTCTGCACTGTGGCATTGTACCATGAATTGTCATATGCATAGCTCTGAGGCATGGGGGGGTGTGATGTTTTGTTTGGTGACGTGCTCTGATCTGCAAAATTGGAGAGAAGGGAATGGGTTTTAGGTTCAAAAACGTGATTTAGCAATGTTCTGCTGTACTTGCTGGTAACAGTTTTAGTAAATTCATGTAATGTTATGAAGTGGTAAAGGCAAAGGGTTAAAAATGTAAGTTGTAGAAGTGTTTTGGTAAAGTTATCGTCAGTAGGTTTTCAATAACTTGATTTTTCTTCCTGTAATATTATGAATTGTGCACTGATTCAACACAAATATGTAATTGGAATTGTTCAAATCCCTGGGGTGGTACATGGTGTCTCAGCTCTGCTAGCTATTGAGGGAAGGTAAGCGCTGAAGGCAAGATAACGATGCAAAATGAAACAGAGAGCAAAGTAAAATGAAGACAGCTGGACACAGCCATTGTACAGTACGAGGTGCCGGTGACAATTTCCATTCAGCAGAGCTTTCTCACCAGTGTCCTTTGGTCTGGCACGCTGGTTGTGTGATGCACAATTTAGTCTCTTTAGGTACTCTTTGGGGGTGAGACCCAATTTAGTCTCTTTAGGTACCGAACATTGTTGGGGGGTGGGGGTTAGTAATTTGGTAATTACTTTGCTTTTTGATACGGAAAAAGGTCTGTGGTAAATGCATATTGCTCTAACACAAGAATGTAGGAAACTAGGCGCAGGAAGTCTGGGATAGGGAATGCCAATCCCACAAGTCATGTTTGTGACAGGGCAGAAAGCAGTGATATAAACCAATGCTGGCTCTGGGAGAGCCCGAGTTCAAGGACTAGCCTTAAAATTAAACATGCAAATAGTGCTACTCACTGGAACGTGGTTTCTCAGGAGGTTTGAATTATGCATGTGCCAGGTGAAGGTCTCCAGCTATGCAGTTTGTTTTCAGTGCCTGACCTGACTCCGAAGTAGTTGTTACACCTGAGCAATGCCAGGCTGGTATGGTAATGCAGCTTGTCCTGTGCCTCTTTCCTTATCCAGGGTGGTTCCTGCTTGGGAAAAATCTAGTGCGGGCAGCTGAAGAATGCTGTCTTAATTGGCTTTAACAGAGTGAGTGTAAAGTGTGTCCTCAAGCGAGTTTAAATGTCAAACTGAGCACATGGGAATAGGAACAAACCCTGCCTGTTCGCAGATGCTAGGGGCATCCTCCAGTCACCAGCTGAGCTCTGATCTCCTTCTTGTGTTTCTCCAAAAACCTGGCTGTTCATGTGCTGGCTGGATCTCGTCTTTACCTCGTGCCTACAGTGTGTTGCTGCAGGCTTAAGGGACTGATGTGAAGAGGCTCAAGGGGTTATGTGTAATGGCCCCTGAGGACAGTTCCCGCAGCTGGAGTGTAATTTCCAATTTTCCAAGGACTTGTCGATACTTGCCCACTCCTGCTGCCACTTTGGGTGTGCTTGTCAAAGCACGGACCCTTCTGGTAGCTTGCTAGAAGGGCTGCGGAAGTAGCACGGTTTATCATGCAGGAACATGGCAGCTTTAATTCCATGTCTCCAGTGGTTTGGTCCAGGCTCTTCACCGTTTAATCCTGCCTCTCCTTAGAGCGGGGGTAAGCCTAACCCCTCTCCTGCCACTTTAGGGCCAGTTGTTCAAACCAAGCGTCGTCTTGGGTGTGGGCTCTGAGTTGTGATGCAGTTTCACATGAAATGGGTCTTTCTTGAGGTCCAAAGGTCGAATCCTCTGGCAGGAAGCGGCACAGACGTTCCCAGCAAGCAGACAATGCGTTTAGGACCTGTTTAGCCATAGCGGTCACCCACAGACAGCGTGTACAGTACAGGTGATACCTACCTTGTCCCTGGGCTGTAAAGCACCAATCTTGCCCATCTTAAGTAACAGGTAAATAAATGTGCCATTTGTTTGCCCTGTGTTTTTGTCTATCTGTTTTCTGTAATCTTCACAAGTGTGTCCACTTTCGAATTCTGTAAATACAGCGCTTTTTTGTTTGTTTTTGGTTTTGTTGGCATCTTTTCCCTGGCTGGTGCTTGGGCACCCTGGGTGCTGCAGGTGATGGCTGTGGATGAGCAGGGTGCTGGGAGCCCCAGCAGCAGCATCCCCTATTTCTGCAGCGTTTTAGCAGCTAGAAGGTGCTTAAGTGCTGGTTAAACAGCACAGAAATGGAAGGCAGCAGAAACAATGCAGTTGTTATGCTTGTTAAACATGACTTGTTCAACACAACACAGCCCAGACAACAAAAAGGTCAATTGGATAAGGTTTCTGAAAGGACAGAGGCTCCACGGTCAGCCTTGCTGCTGGCTGGTCCAGCCATTGCCCTGCCCAAGGTACTGAGGGTGCAAGGCTGGAACAGGGGGTCTCCTCCTGCTACAGACCTTTCACAGCCCCAGATGAACCACGTGGCTGTAAATTTTCCCCGAAAAAATTACAAAGTGAGAGTTAGTTACACATATAAATATTTATTTGTACTAAAAGTGAGTGTTTTGTAGCAGAGTATCAAGTTCAGAATATATTAAATCATGAGATGCATCAGTTAAGGTACAAATTCCAGTCTCATATCTTTAATAAATACACTATAAAAAAAACCCTAGTCCACATACTCTACTTTAATCAGAGGTAATCAGTACACTATGCTATTTTTAAAAGGCTAATACAACATTTGTGTTTTGTTGTAACCATTTGGATTTACTGCGGGCTCTTTTTTTTTTAACTGATTATTGCAAGATGAGCGGCAACAGCACTATTTCATTACTTCAAAATGACAAATATTGCAATCAGTATTGCTTTTGTCTTCCAGGTCCCTGCCAGAAGGCCTGAATGTAAAAGGCACTGGTGCTAAGGTACTTTCAGCTACTGGCAAGCGCATTGCGGCCTTTGTCTTGAGGTGTAATACAGCTTTGGGCTCTTTGCTCTGAATACTTAAAAAAATTACAAAAACCGCCCCAAAGCAGCTGACAAATGAAAAAAGACTTTTTGCAAAAGTATTCTCAATCCCATATGTAGTCTTGGACCCTGTACCAAGGCCACAGCAAAACAGGTTTTAGCTTGCGATGTAGCTCACTATCCTAAGCTACAAGCAGAAGTGTGATCGTTTTTACTGAGCGCAGAGCCATTTGTAATTAAAACTGAGGTACAAGAAGTGGAGAACTCTATTTCCATTTCATCTGAAACACATTCTGACCGGGCCTGGGGTTTCTACTGAAAAAAGGACAAGTACAAAAATCATCAATTCCAGTTGTTGCAATAACTAGCAAGTGCATAGCTGCCTCTGCCCCACCCCCA